>Ga0210059_1002221_pt1 | contig 30180 bp, 16 predicted proteins | sample Ectturendosymbi2_FD_188042 | JGI IMG/M metagenome (GOLD analysis project Ga0210059, IMG submission 188042) | Ecteinascidia turbinata endosymbiont from Florida, USA - Sample 2 (SPAdes) (version 2) | ecosystem: Host-associated > Tunicates > Ascidians > Unclassified | place: Key West, Florida...
CACACATGTGCATGCGTCTTTTGCTTCAGTTGAGAATTCGGTAATGTCTGTCACGAAAAACAGTTTTGAGGAAAAAGCAGCAACTGTTTTCGAAAAGTAAAGTCGCCAAACTGTTCGGCAATATTGGCAATCAACTTTTCAATAAATTGAATAAATTTGGAATCTTCTTGCTTTGTTTTCCCCAATTGCCTCGGAAAATTACTAAGTTCAATTTGATGAAATGTTTGAAAATACTGAGCTTTTTCTGGAAAGGGCGAGTAGTAGTGGTCAAATCAAGAGTAGTATGTTTTTCTCCTTACAGTTTTACATTCACGTCGTTGAGGTGTTACACTGTGTCAGCCAAAAATCCAACAGTTTCCCTTTCTTTATCATTTCCTAAAAAAGCTGAAAATACCTTAGGTTTATTTCGCATTTTGTTGACTTCCCGCAAAAAATTCTTTCCTAAAGGACCAAAAATCTTCCCTTACTCAAGTATCTTTCATAAATGCGCACAAGTAAATTTGTATAATTGCATTGCTTTCGGAAAGAAAAGGTTTCACAGTTATTTTCTAGCCTTGAATCCATTTTCACCAGGATAAACATTGTAGTGACGAGATATTCTTGAACAATTATGACGAAACAATTACTTGCAACCGAATAAACATAACAAGCCCATCTCAGGCGTGCGCTGCAATATACAGCTGAACAACAGTTTGACTGACTATCACTTATACAGATAGCGAGGAGTTGTGCTTTAGAAGTACGTCCAAAGGCGAAAGATTTTGGATAAAAACTTTTGGTATAGAATACACCTTTGAGAGACTGACGAGGTCCGGCCGTCACCAACCAAAGGTCCGGATTCGGACCGCGGTCCGCCATTTGAGTAGCCCTGGTCTAGGGTTTCATCGAACCAAGGCCGTCACTGGCGTAGAATCATAACTTCCAATTAGGGACGGCGACAGTGCATTTTCAATGGGCACCACGAACCAAAATGATGTCAGTAGTTGAAATTGTTTTCCATAACCTCGTTAATTTTCATAACCTCGTTAATTTAATGTTCGGTTATATTCTGTTTTATTGTAGATTTATACCATGACCTTCATTCAACGATCGGCGATGCCAAACTATAAATCACCGCAATACGTAAAATCTGAAAACATGATGCGAAAACTTGTAAAAATGCCCTTTCTCTATGATTTGTCAAACAGTCAAGATGTAATATTAATCGCCTTCTGTCAAAGTCTTAATAAGCACTCCTACTTAAAGCAAAATAATTTAGCAGTTCGATTACTATTTGATTTTTTTAAATTTTATTTTAGGTCGGTCTACAGTCACCAAAACAACAACATAATTGGGCTTTGTTTTCCATAAATTGACACATTCATCATTGGCCTGCTGCGGACAGGCTGCTCTCCGGTGCCGGTTTGCAATCGGGGTGTCTTCAATCCTTGCTCATCGAGGCTGTAGAGCAGAGGACGGTTGTTTCGGAAATGAGTGTATAAGTGCAGTGTTGTGACATAGCAATAACCTTAACTATGGGACACAGACGTATACAAACCCTTTGTAATCGGAAAAGCAATCTCCTTGCTTTGAAACTCTACATCCACATACTGATGCAAACAACAACCAACGTGGAATTTTCATTTATATGTTTTCCTGTCTTTCAGGTTATAATTTCCACTAAAAACACAGTTTAAAATTTTTTATTTCTTATTCTGCACTCTGCAGCACATCTGGCATGAAGCGCTGGTAAGGTTTTACAGGAGTGAAGTTCTTTCTCAGCTGTTAGTAACGAGGCGTATTTGTAGTAATTCGCAAAATGCCACCGGAAACCACGAACCAATTTTGCGCAAACTGGTTTTGAATAATTTTATGGTTAAGCAAAGCGAGAGTGAAATCATAAAACCAACAAAGCAAAATCCTGTTTGAATAGGAGCTGAGTGCCGTCATACTAAGCCAAGTATACACTCTGTTAACATCAAAGTGGTGGATTCTTTGCAGAGAAAGAGCTTATGTCAACAGATACTGAAGCAAACCACCACTTGCAGTGCTCACCCAAAAATTTCTCAACACTTTTTGGACATCATACCAATACGTATATAAGTACCAACTGGGCCTTCTTACGATTTTCAGGTTCGCATTATCAAATCAGTTTAATTTTATGACAAAACTGCATTGGCTTCACTCACAATACTTCAACATTTATTATGCCAAAGAAACGAAGTTGACAATTCCAATCACGGCTGGCTTGCTGAAAGCCTGAAATGTGCTGTTCAGTGATGGATAGATATGCAAAAGATTATGAAAACGAAAGAAGTAATGCTTGCAAGATTATCGAATACACTTACAGGCAATTCTAGTTCCAGTATAAAAAAACGTGGAGCGTCCACCACATAGTACATATTCACGAGGTATACGTATGCAGCAGGGTTGCCATGTCAGCATTTTTAAAACCAGATTCCAGAAATTTGTCCTTATTTAAAGTGGTTTGGCATGAGAAAATGCTGTTTGGCATATACGTCATAGTTTGGCACGCTTTTAGCCTTTTTTAGTAGTTTTGTCAGAAAAATAACGTTGTTTGCCGGTCTGTTTTGAGTTCAAACTTCTAGACTTTTTCTGCCTGTTTGGCATTGACTGAAAGTATTTGGCATATTTTGACTAATGATTTGGCGTGCTTGTGTCATCTGAACCTGCAAAGCTAATAATATTTGTGTGGGTTCTCTGTGACTGCATTTTATATAGACATTTTGTGAAATTGTGACATATCAACCATATCAGACGCTTGTGTACCAGATTCAAAGTAAACTATGGCATGGTGCATCTTTGTATTTTCATAACCTGCATTGTATTGTTTCAAACAATTGTAGATATTTTTATTAAGCATTTTCTGTAAGAGGATATGGTACTTTCCGGAGACTATATGCAATAATTTAAGGTTATTTCCATGGCAACATTGCATTTTTGCAATTTATCATCCGAGCAATTCAAAACCGACAGTCATTGGCCTGTTTCGGCTTGTTTGGGATGATTTGAAGTTATTTGGCATTCTGCATTTGCATTACATCTGGACCTGGCAACCCTGGTATGAAGTAACAGCATTGAAGTATAGCTTCTATGGTCTCACGTCGAGCTCATTCGGAGGAAAGGCTCTTCAGCACAAGACAATACTTCCGGGAGTTTTTTCTGATTCATACTGTAACAACACTCTAGATAACTTAAAGTTGGGCTGCGTTTTTTGAAAATTTATCTAGACGCGTGTTTAATTTTTATTTCTTAAATTTGAAAAAACGCGGATGTAGTATAAAACTTTGCGACATTTCTACACCATTGCTAGCTATCTTTATTCCGTGCAAGAAATTGAGTCTGATTTGGAAATGACGTTGCAGCAGAGAACTTGAAGCCCATCACCACAAGTTCTCGTGTATTTTTTATAAACTGATTCTTATCCAGTTTAGGCAGGGCTGGCTGTGTGTACCTGGTGGTTGGAACTACAGTGTGCGTTGAGTTGTAATCCAATGATATCTACCGCTGTTTTTAACAAAATAGTAAAAGCCAGGATTGTCAGATCGTGCTTATTTGTAAAATTTGTGCGTATTTGGAAGACCAGTTCCGGACCGCCCGTTGAGGAACACTGATTGAGGCGATTTGAACTGGCAAGACATGCCTGAATATGGCGGCAAGAACTTTGTCTTTTAGTTTTCTTATACAAGCAAGTAATGTGATGACCGACTATCCTTTGATTTTAGGACAGCCCGCGCTTACAAATATGACAAACTGCGAAAGCGGACAATAGAGCAAAAACACCGACGCGGTCAACCACATGAATAACCTCAACCGTCTTGAGCTGTCTTCCACAAACGCGAAAGCTTGTCGTTTACGTGCGAAGGCTTGAGCCGCGATACCGCCGTGTTTTTCTACCAGACCTTATCATTCTATTTTTCCCTTTGTTGACGTTCCATTGCTTGAGTTTGCTTCACTGCTTCTAGTTTGTTTTTTGCTCTCGTTGAGCGAGAAAGAGAAGGAAGCAAGGTTGCGCTGACAAGCAGTCATCAGCTCGCCTGCCTCCACGGCGCTGGCGCGACCGATGTATTTTATGGTAGATTGCCTCATATGTGCTGGTTGTCGCGGGAAGCACTGTGTTCACTAGCGTTGGAAACTTACGACGTTCTATGTGATTTCCGAAATCAAAAAATTTGACAGCTTCCAAACAAGCCTTTCAAAATACTAACTGATAAAGCAGTTTTTTTTAAGAAAAATGTTAGGTACCCGGTATGGACCTGTAGGAAAACGATTTCTCTGATTCTAGGGACCCGATGACAATTTTCTGATTCTAGGAACCCGATTTTCAATTGTAGGGACCCGATTCGGGTCCCTAACACACCTTAAAAAATCCTGGGTAAAGTGTGATGACTGCAACCGACAAACATAATCAAGTCACACGTAGGACTTGCTCTGTACCGCACTTGTATGAGGCGAAACACAAATTATCCTCAAATAAAAATCCATCGAACACGTGCACATTTTTGCTTGTATTCCACAGTCGAAGTTGAAAGTTCAAAACCGACACACTCTCGTCAAAAGGCACGCTGTGCACCTAACTATCACTTTGCTTTGACAGTGGTGTTTTCCAACCAAGCCAAGCGTCAAGTGCACGCCACATGGAACATCTGACAGAGGTCTATTGCTGACTTAACGATCAACGCTGTTCAAACACAACACCAAACACTCACTTTTTTGCTTGAGGTCTTTTTCGCTTTTTCACAGCATATTGTGTCCCAGTATTGTTTACCTGTGACGTGGCGGACATTGCGCCTCTTCAGGTTTGGAAAATCTGCCAAAAACTCAGCAAATGTGCTATTCCTCGCAAATCCGCATCAGTCCATACACGCTTACTACAAAATTTGAATTTCCTACACCTGTGAAACCAGTGATGTTTTGCTGAAACCGACCGTTCAACCGGCACTGACACAGTAGAAGCAGCAAAACAAGGAAAACAAGACCGGCTTACTTCCGTCCGCAGTCGATCTAGACATGCTGTGCTCACTTTCAGCTGCGTCACCAAACGAGCGCTGCCTTTTTTGTCAAGTTTCTTTGCCAATTTCGTGGGCATCGCAGCGAGACCGCTCGCTCGCCCCACATGCGCTACCTGTTCACATTGGCGCAGAGATTTATCGTTAATGTTTACTTACGAAGGTTGATACGCTGCTCGTTTCATCGTTCAGGCAGAAAAAAGAAAAATCGCTTCGCTTTAAAGTTTTACGCAACAAACGCGTAACAAAGATTTTAATCGGTCGTCACTCGCGGTCGACGAACCAGGTTCGATTGCAACTGCTTCGATTGCTACATTTCGTCAAACTTAAATACTTTCATTTCATCGCTCACCTAGTTTGTACATTAGACCCTCGACTCCTCGTGACAAAGCAACAGGAAGCCTTGAGTGTACTGATTTACGCCGTGCTGATGCAATCGCCGCAACATTACACACATGCAAGACAAGCAATTCGCAACTCCTGAGCACATCGAACTTTCTTGGTATGCGCGCGGCACAGGTTCTGGAACCTTTTAATCACAAAGCATCACAATCAGGGCCGTCGCCAGCGGGGGGGGCAGTGGTGCCCGGCCCCCGCATTTGAAATCGGTGTCCCCCCATTTCACGTTTGGCCCACCGGTTGCTGCATACATCCAACACTTTGGCCCCTCCTTCTGTTTTTTGCTCCCCCTGCTGCTAAATCCTGGCGACGGGCCTGATCACAATGCATACAGTGAACGTTTATTTACGAAACCTGCCAGCGCGAAAGTCTGTTTCAAAGTTAGTCTAATATCAAGCAAGGAGTCTCAGTTCAAATGTCATTAGTCACGCCCAATCTCGCAGTTAATAAGGCCGCTGCCCAACGTGACAACCTCGTAGCAAACTTCACTGAGCTCCTGCGAATTGACCGTACGACGTCACCGCCATTTTCGATCATGCGTTCTGGCGGAATAAATATGGTGGTTAATAATTAAACTCATCTACTTTTCCGTTGCCGTAAAACTCGGGCAAAACGCCACCTTATCATCATCACCTGAAGATCCAGAAGACAGGTGATGCAAAGCGTTTCATAACATCGTCACATCCTTTGCAACTGATCTCAGTGCTATCGAAGTATATAGTTAATTACTTCGTGACCAATGACTTGCCTTATTAGGTTCATAGGCTACCACTCAGATCTTTATGCTCACCGACAACAAACAATCGTTTCGGTCTTACTAGACCGAAGTTTCTCCTGACCGAACCAGGCTATACTAGGAACCCAACTCGAAGAAAAGCGTTACTTGCGCAGTTTAAACCATGCCTCTTTGTTTATGGGTAATTGTCAAGCGTGGGGGATGAAGAATTTGAAGATAAATTCCTTAACATAATGAAATCAGATATGAATAGAGTGCATTGCTTGGGAAGAAAATGCAAGTTCGGGACAAACAAATTGCAGTCAATGGCAACATTTGTAGTAAATCGTAAGGAAGTCTACAAGCAGATGTATTTCCAAATTCTTGCATTGCAAGCCTGCAAGTTTGCAAAAATTTTAACCTGATTGTTGCATTCTGCATGCAAATGTTATAAACTTTTGAAATCCTATTCTTACTTAAAAGCTGTAACTGATATATCGAACTTTGATGCACACTGATGCTGTTCGTATAAGGTCTTTCCAACAACTGCTTGAACTTAATTACATCTGCAAATACGAGTGCGTGTCAACCCTACTCTACAGAACGCTTCTGTCTGTTGGTAATACGTTCGGTTTTCGTCGAAAACTCCACTTTTGAGATGACGTCGCTACCTTTCCATGCTATTCCGAAAACGGTAACAACAGCAAAGTAATAATTAATTTCAAAACGCCAATACTATCTTTTGTGTAGGTAGGTCAGGTAAATCTCACCGATAAGGTGTATATAAACAAATGACCACAAGCAAGCCAAAAGTTAAGATATGAACAAAGTTACTTATTAAGTATTACACCCACTACCTAGACAATACTTTTATACCCCCAAGTAATTTTGCATCAATTTCCATACTTTCCACTTTTGAAAATATAAAAATGTGTAAACAAACATGAACCTTATTGTAGACCGTATGGCCACAATGAACGAAAAAAAATCATTTTTTTCGACGTTTCTACTTAGTCATAAGTCATCTTAAGGCAAATAATAAACCAGTGACATAGAATATATACCGAAAACATAAACACAACATCAACATTAGTTGCATTTTTTACTAATATTACCAGCTGCTTCTACATATCGTGAAATGATTTCACGTAAATATAAACAACTTATTGCATGAATACATTTCTTGGAATCGTAGTAAATCTTTTGTTTGCCTTGGCAGTATCAGTCTGCTTCAAAAAGTTATTTTACTTCAGTGTAAAATAAATCCTGCAAATATGTTCTTTGTTTTCTAAGTAAGAGATTGCAATGCATGAAAACCGATCGTGAGCAGTATAGTGATTCTATAACTTTTTGCAAAAGTAATAATTGAATACTGGAAAGATATGGTTACTGGTGAAGTACGTATAACACTGCAAGTTTGGATTCTTGCAAGCAGTATAGATATTTACTATTCTAAAAGAAATTGCATGTTAATCAACAACTCGATAAATGCAAAGATGCCTATCAATTGCAGCAATCATGAAATCAAGGAAGAAAGCCCAAGTAAATATGTTGTTGTTGTATATAATGAACGTTTGAAACTTGATTTTGACTACCTCAACAGACCATTTAAAAAAACTTGTGAAATGTTCCAAGTTGAATTAGTCCATTAATATATTAAAATGTGTTGACTTTACCCTGTCTTTTTTCACACAATTTATGCAGTGTTAAACTGAGGAAGAATTTGCAAAACTAAACTACTTCTTCGGATCACACTTCAAGATAGAAGTGAAAAATGTTAAAATTCTAAACTGAGTTGAGGCTGCGTTAAGCTCAAAACTGTTATAACTATATATCTATATCGCAAAATTTGCATGCACCACAATTTTTTTCGTTTTGAGGTACATGGGGCAATTGCAACGTAATTCTTCATGAGGGTATAGTAACAGCGGATCTTTGTATGAGTAGAGCGAGCTTTTACTTCTTGTTCCACGTTGTTTTTGCGTTCTGTAAGTTGCACAACCAATATTTTTAATGTTTTCACAGAAATTTACAGGTTTCATTTCGTTTCTTTGCTTCCTAACTTCCTTTCCCTTCTTTACTTAGTCCATGGCCCACCGTTTGGAAACCACTGTTCTATTCAAAACAGAAACTAAAGTATAATTACACGAGAAAAAAGTGGTTTTGGTGAGACCTTTACTTACTTTGTTGGAGCTTTTGTGTTCCTCATTTGCAGAGGCACTGGTGAGGGTGCATTTTCGCAGAACATGAAGCGCCAAAACCACCTTTTTCTACTGCTGTGGAATACGCATGTGGGAATTGGGCGATCCAAGCGTCTAAAAGGGCATGCGATGTGCTGCATATCATACAGCCTTCAGCCACCAGGTACCGGAAGGTGGTTTGCACAATTGTGAAATAAACTTCCCGTTCGTCAAGTAACAATACTTTCAACGGAGTTGTGTCGGGTAATTTAATGTAAACAACTCGGCGTATGAATTAGTGGTCACCAACTCTGGACAAGCTCGGCCGTAATTCAAGGTATTGGAAGGACCTCTTCCTTCAGAAAGAAAGAAAAAATGTAAATCATTCTTTGGAAAGTAGCAAGAAAAATCTATTGTGAATAAAATCAAAGTTTTGCAATAGGTGGCAGATCGTTACTTGCAAAAACATGAACTTGCACCATGCAATTCTTGCAGTAATTCACTGTTATATGAGAAACGAAACGCTTTCGAAGAAAGGAAGGCATGCGAAATGCATTTCACTGCATCAAAGATTTTAAGAATAATGAAGTAAGCTGCTCGCTTAAAATGGACGTGAAATGTCTCTGAACGTTCGAGTAACTATGGTACATCTCAAATAAATTTCTATTACTTTCAGAATATGTGGCGTTTCCGACCACACACAGGCATGAGGTAATTGAAAGGGATTCATTTATCAGTCATCCAAGCAAAGGTTACATGCCTACGTTTTACTCTTTCTGTATAATCTTTGCAAATGAATTCGTCAAGTTCTCCGAAAATCTCATAAATTAGGTGAAGATTTACTCATAAATTTGGGTGAACATTTATGTCCAAATTAAATGAATATATCAGAACTTATCAATTCAACGCAAACGCACGTCTGATACTATCTCAAGCTTTTCTGCCTAAGAGTAGAATCCTTTCTCTGTCAGTCAATCCCGATTACCTTCAGCTTTCAGAAACTGCAAGCTCAGTTATTTTTGGTCTCCACCAACGTTCCTTGAGCTGATATGCTTGCACCTCCTGTACACGCCCCCTCCTCCTTGCGTCGCCACTCTCAATTTTTGCAAAACCTGATCAGTCAACCGTTTTCAGCAGCGATAAGTTGTTTTCAGTTGACGAGCAAGTTTTATACGGTGTGAAAAGAAACATTGCTGCCAACGTAGCGCATTTTTTGGGACTGTTGCCGTAACATGGGGGTCATTTTCTTTGTGGTGTAGAAGGGGTAAAGCGTTATCTGAACGTCCGTTTGATTTGCATTGTATCGTCAGCAGCCTGAAAAGGACAAGCAAAATGTCGACTTTGCCTGCCCCTGGAAAAATTTCTGCGGACGCCCATGGCAACGGTAGCTTACCAACATTCAATTTGAAGTTTGCTCTTGAGTTTGGTTTGTGCGATAAGAATCCTTTTCGAGAGTAAAGCCAAATCATTACAACCAACATGCTTTTGCAGCCGTGTCCTGCAGAAAATAACTATTTTTCTCCTGGAAGGTTTCCTACATCCATTTTCAATAGATTATGCAGTTAGTAGACTCATTCTTATTTTTTCTAGTTCAAGACAATCGAATAATTCATGGTGAATATGACGTTTTAACCTATTCATGCTTCTCTGCGGTAAGGGTAAGGGAAGATGCCAGGAATCGTTATCACTACTTGAGCGTTTAAATCTCTGGAAGCAGCTCTAATTTAATTGCCAGACTTTTTCGATTTAATACATTTTGATCCACTACGTCAGTATAACCGATTCAACAGCAGTTGTTCAATTTTTTTCACAAAAACGTAGATGCAATTTATTTACATAACAAGGCAGGAGTATTTGTGCTACTGGTACGTTCTGTATCATTTTAAGAATGACGAGTAGGCACCTGCTCTAATAAGCGTACTACTGGCGCAAAATTAACCCGAGCTGATAACAACCCATGGTTCTGCAACAGCAGTTCTTACAGAAATCTTCAAAAAGATTCACAAAAGTTTGTAAGTTATTCCGGTGCAAAATATTGCTATGGTATCCACCATCAGCAATTGATGTGGCTTTTGTTCCAATGCTTTCTGTTCTATTTGTAGCATGTAACGTTATTCCAATAAATTTAAACCTGTTTCTGCATAAATCTAATGAGAGAGTTTTGAAGAATATTGCGTTCAGGTTCTGTCATCACCATGCCAACCCTGCACTGTTTCTTTCACCGTGAAACAAGCAACCCATCTCCAGAACGGTTTGTCAAGTTGGGCACTTTATTGCGCCTTAACAGTACACTCCATACTTTTTTCTGTTTTGTATCGTTTTTCTTTTGTACCTCGTTAATTAGTTTTTGTTACTTATTTTTTTTTACTTATTTATTTTTATGTTTTGTTTAAACATATTCTCAACCACGCCAAATTCCTTCAGTCAAGGTCGATCCACTCATTAGTGTACATGGGCAATGTGCTTTCATCTGTACATTTTCTTCATTATGCTCATGTTTGTTTGTTTGTATATTTTTCTAACTGTGCTAATTTGATCTCCAACTGTTGTTTTTCAACATTTTTCAAAAAGTGATAAACAGGTTTGGTTGAATAAATGACCATGGTCCTTCATCATGACACAGTACCACAATCCTATATGACACAGTACCACTCTTTGTTTACACTGATCAGCTATTATGCCATTGTATTTTCATTTGCTCTATTGTTCACACTGACGGTTGGTTTACCTAGTGTACGATAGCTTTTATATTGCTTCTGCTTATTAGCTGAGTCATACCGGTATGAAACAATAAACAGTTGCCATTACCAAAGCATTCACGAAACCGATGTTAACAATTGATATAAACAGTATACAACGTCTACAACCTCCATTCTGCAATGAAACCTTTCTGACCATTGCAGCGTAAGCTCATTTCACCGGGCCACAAAGGTCATAATCGTAACCAAGAGTGCAGCCACCCTGACGAAGCGCGGGCAGAAACGGAAATAGGAGAAAACAGGCCTTGGCCTCGAACAAGGAGATGCCTGACACAGCGCTAGCACGCTTTGATTGTGCTGCTGGTTGCTAGAGCTTTTTTCTTTCCTGACAGTGACAAGTCAAGCGGTGTAGGTCGGTTGCTAGCGAAAAAAATAGCCAGTTTTGCCTCCGACGAGGAAACGTCTGTCTCGCCCAACCGACCGTCTCAGGTCAATTTTCTCGCTGCCTGCTGCTTCATCTGCACGGTTGGGATTCCACTGCTGCCTCGCCACAACAAAACGTGCGACGAGATCAGTGCAACCGATGTAACGGATGCAGGTGTTCCTCCAAACTTAGCTTCCTTGTCTGTGTGATTTTTGGCCATTGCCAATCAAAATGTGTCATTAATTGCACGAACGATACTTTTCAAAGAACTGTCTAAGCTTTTGCAGGAAAACCACGAACTGCTCACAGTTTAAAAAAATCTAAGCTAGGGACAAGGAAACACGAGGAAGAACAAGAGGATGGGCATTTTTCAGCAGAACAACAAACTTGCTGTGAAAGCGTCTCTTATACTGAAAAACTCGCAAACAACACATTTTGTTGAGTTTACGCGATTCTCGTGATTTTTATATAGTTTGGTTTCATGACACTGATCTTTCAAAAGTTTCTTAACTTTGATCTCAAAATTTGGTTTCTTGACTTTGGCTGCAATTATTATGTAAAACATACGAATATCCTTGAGTCATTTCAAAATTTTACCGAATCTTTGCCAGACAATTTATGAACTCTTTTGAAATGCAAGATGTTAAAACGGGAAGCATGCATCTTTGTTGTGTTGCCAGCCGCTTGCGTGATTCGTATAATTTAGCATATTGTATTAACTCACTGAATTTTGAGGAAGATGGAAACATATCTTTTCAAAAAGATGATTTCACCGACAGCTTCAATTGTTGCGCTGTTGTTTGAACTTCTTCAACTTGCTTTGAAACTTTTGCGAGCTTCCAACCCTATAAGTACTTCTACGCCGCGCTATCATCGCTGCAACGCGTCGCTTTTATGTGACGTTACGTAATAACAGCTTTTCAGCAAGCAGCGGTGCCTTCAAAACCAAAAGAAATCTGTTCACACTCTCGATAGATACATGTTGTGTAATTTCAATGACTAGAGAATCTGCACAATGCAAACAAGACAAAAAGCTTCAACTTCTGTTAATAATCTGAAATATACGCGAAATGTTAATAAGAGTATCTTGAAAAAACGAACCGTCTGTAGCAAAAGGTAAACTATCCAACCCTTCTGTGTCTGGCAGGACCTCTATGAGAGATGATGATCAATTTGAAAAACTCCAAAGCGAGCACGGAAACGGGCCAGGAGGGTCACCGAATTACCCAGTCAATAGTATACAGCACTTCGCATCTCCCAGGTAAGGCCAAGGACAGGCGCGGTCAATGTGTTCGGTCCAGTTTAAGCTACAGGGGCTGGAATAGAAAAATATTCCCCACCTCCCATCGGTTTCCCATGCACAGACTGATTAATTATCTTCCATGGCTAATGGAATAGCTCAGTCTTCCCTTTCAATGAGACCATATTTGATCCATAGCTGGAGCACTCTCAGGAGTCACAATTCCGGGCCAGAGTGCCAAGATATATAATGCCAAGATATTTTAAGCTACTTTGTTTTGATATTGGGTGATGATTAATTGCAACTGAAAATTTGATATTGCTAAGGTTGTTCATGATCATGAAATTGCTTTTGGAGTAACTGATACACAATTTGTAAGCACGAACCTAGTGATCAATTTTTTTGAGTTCATGGTTAACTGTTTTTTACAAGATTTTTTGCTTTTCCCTTGAAATATGAAGATTGACATCATCAGCATATCAAACAGTATTAAAGTCGGAGGCTTTCACAATGTCATTAATATATATAACGAATAGTAAAGGCCCAACAACAGATCCCTAGAGTACGCCACATGTTACATTCAAGAAAGAAGATTTAATATCTCCTATTTTAGCACACTGAAACCTGTTGTCTAAGTAAGAAGCAAGTAGTTTTCGGGGTGTTCCTTTTACTCGATAGTAAAACAATTTTTCAAGTAATATATCATGGTCAACACAGTCAAAGGCTTTGCTTAGGTCTAGAAACAGAGTACAAGTTATTAATTTGTTATCTTTATTACAAATCATGTCATCATAGATGGCAGCAATTGCTAATTTTGTAGAGTGAGTGGTACGGACGCCATATTGCTGTGGGCTCAGTATACAATTACTGGTGGCAAAAGAGTACAATCTGCTCTAAAGTAATTTTTCAAAAACTTTGGAGAGTGTTGGAAGTATGGATATTGGTCCATAATCGTTAGGAGATTTGGGAGAAGTTTTTTAGGAATAGGTGCAATTTGGGCAATATTTGAAAGATTGGGAAAGTCACCTATTGTCATAGATTTATTAAAAAATTTAGATAACCAGGAGGACAAACTATTGGCAGAAATTTTTAGAAACTTTGCTGGGGTGTCATAGGATTTAGACGTTGTTTTGAATTTTAATGATGCAATTATTTGTCTGATTTCATCAGCATTGGTTGGTGGGAATGTACACAAATTGGGGAAAGACTCATTAAGAAAGTCATTAAAAGTTGTAGGGGAGGGTCAATTTTGGAGGATACATTTTTGCCAATGTTGAAAAAGTGAATATTTAGTTCTTCACAATGGTTCTCATTATTAAGGTCAGCATTGTAGGTTTCTCTGCCAACTTTTTTTTGTTTTTGTAGAAATAATTTCATTAATAACTTTCCAGGTTTTTTTAATCATTTCTATCATTTCTACAGCTTTCAAATTTTGATTTGTGGTAGTTTTGTTTTAGGGATTCTTTGAGGTGTGTAATTTTATTTCTGTAAAAGCTGTACTTGGCTAAAGTTGATGGGTTGTTTGTTGATAACATTTTTTTATATAAAGCATTCCTTTTAGAGATAGATGTTAGCAAACCTTTGGTTAACCAAGGTTAGTGGAAAGAACGAGTTTCTTTTCTGAAGGCTGGACTAAGGGGAGCATGTTGGTCAACAGTGTTGTTAAACATAAGAATAAAGTTGTTACAAGTGATGTTTACATCACTGTTGTTATGGAAGTCAAGATTATAAAGAGCAGTGTTGAGATCTTCCAGAAAAGATGGAAAGTCAAAACGTTTAAGACAGCGAAGTTTTGGTCTATACTTTTTGGCACATTTAGGATGAAAATTAAAGTTTGCAAAAGTGGGGAGATGGTCAGTGATGTCATAGATTGCAATTCCAGTAGTGGTGTTGTCATCAATTATATTTGTATATATACTGTATGATCAAATAGGGAGGGTTGATGGGTAGAAGAAAATCTGGTGGGTTTATTTATAAGAGATATACAGCCAATACTCAAAATTACTGTTAACATAATCAGAAATTTGTGTGTCAATTTGGTATTTCAATAAATTTACATTCGTGTCGCCTCCAATTATGTAATTCCTGTTTTCAGAGTGCATGATTTCGAGTAGGTTAGCAAATGCAAGCTGAAAAGCTTATAAATTAGGAGTAGGGTGTCTGTGGATCACTCCAACAACACATTTTTTGCCACTAATATAATTTGACCTCACTTCAATGAGGAGACTTTCGCTTCCATCTATAGGTAAAGTCTTGTCTCACAGTAAACTGCAGTTTTGTGTTTACATACAAGCAACACCTCCAGCATTGGTTAAGGAATCAAAATGAACAACGTTGTAGTTAGGAATTTGCATATTTGTACAACACTTTGACTTCAATTTGGTTTCTGAGATTGCTATAAAATCAGGTGAGATATTACACACTGAAAAGAAAGTGTCAATTTTATGCTTATTTTTGGCTAGACTGTGTACATTAAAATGGAAGCAAGAAAGCTTTTTAAGAAACATGCCAACGCAGAGTTGATTTCAGAGGGGGTTAGATAGTCATTATGTATATGCAGGTTCAGAAAGTGAAAATGAAATTGCATTAAATGTTGTAGGAGTGAGTTTTGTAGTTAAAGGAAACAAATCCAACAATTCAATATTGGAAATTTCACTAAAAGGAAAACAGGTATGATTACTTGTTTTGCTTAAACATATTTAAGCACAAGGGCGTACGCAAGAGGGTTGGGGTTACCCCCACTTGAGCTTGATATTTTACAAAAACTTTATTAACTTTGCAATGGAGGTTGTTTTCGCGTACCTTTTGCTTGTTAATTTGTCGACTTATTGCAAATACCACGGAATAAATTTGCATGCAAATTTAGTAACATTGCAAATGCGCCAAAAAGTAATAATTAGGTTTTGGTGGGAATCTGGGTTATCGTCTGCGTCCAGAAACCATCTCACCACATTTTGCAAACCTTTCGTCCACCACGCATGTTTAAAGATTGTGTTCCGCGATAGTTCACTTTATTCGACGAAACAATTGTCTTTATTTTGTCCGCTAAGGCTGATCAGCGCAAACGCTGACCGCATTGGCTACATTAGCAATTTCTGTAGCATGATAGAACTGTTGCACTAGCTCAAACAGCAGTTTTTAACATGGAAGGATTCAGGCATTTGATAATGTCTTGGCAGGGAAAAAGGAAAACTAAAAGTTTGCTGGAGTTCCATACATAACAAACATTGAAAGTTTCCTTGTGTACTTTATGCGCATTCTCAATTCTTGTGTAGTTTAGCAAGATTCGATCTTGCAAACCGGGGTGTGCGCCAGCCAGTCCACCCGCACTTTTTCTATGCTCGACTGCTCGTATTCGACAAGACATTAGCGCAGCCTCATTTTGCTGTTGCAAATTGCTTTGACGCAGTGATAAGTGTGTTTTACTCCCCTGTTTTAACACGCAGCCTGATATTTTTGCAGTTATGAACGGTTGTGTTTATTGAGTTTATTTTCCTCCGATATCCTAACTTTGAGCGCTGGTGGTTTATATTCAGTGCAATGACACATAAAATAAGGGGCGTGCGGGTAGACGAATGTGACTATTATGTCAACAAACTTCGCCAAAACGTTGGTTTGGCAACATGAATACGACATCAAATTGTGACGTCACAAACAGCACACACTAAATACAAATGACCACCACATGCCACCGAATGAGACCCTCCATGAAAATTTTCTGCGTTCGCCACTGTTTAAGCCAGTGATTCCCAAACTGGGGTAAATTACCCCTTGGGGATGATATGCAATTCTTTGAGGGGTAACGCGGAACCAAAACCACAACGTTGTTCTGTATTATTCTTTTCATGACGTAAATAATAAGGGTAATAAGACACTATCACTACTATGATTTGGGTAACGGCTCAAACAAGTTTGGGAACCAATGGTTTAAGCAAAATTCGAAATGCAAAAGTGGGGGACCAGACCCCCCAGAAAACAAGTGGGGGCCTAGTCCCCTGCAGCCCCCAGTTCTGCCACACCTCCTTACCAATTAAAAGAGGGGAAATGTTGATAAATTCAGAAAACCGTAAGCTCCTTCACAATTATTACTAGGGCAACCAATTTGTTTACCTGAAAACTAAAAATTTTGTCCTCATAATTCACAAATTTTGACTTTATTTTGACCTATATATTTCCTGTGTTTGCAACTGCAAAATAATTCATCCTTAGGTGTTATGGTTAACTCAGAAGCATACGCATGCACTATACTTCAAAATTAAAAAAATTGGTTGTTTAACTTGAGGATAATATATTGATTATTACATTTAATAACTGCAGTGGAGTCAAACCAGAGAACGTCATAAAGTTGAAACACTATGTGCAAAATGGATTGAGCATTTATCAAACCAAGAGACCACGTTTCTTGCCTTACCACGCATAGCCTACATAATACTCAATTGTCCAGTAGTGGGCAAAACAACATTATTACGCCAAAAGTCGCAACAAAACCACTATTATTACAGAGTTGCAACTAAACTTGCAAAAGCACGACAATATCTGTTGTTGTAGTTTCAATAAAATATCGATGAAGAGAAAAAACTGTGTTGCAAGATAAGTTCGACCTACCGGCAAATTTTGACTTAACGATAAAATGTGACTTCTTTTGACTAAATAACTTGGGCGTCGCTCGTGGTAAGAGCATGAAATTTGGTTAGTGCACGTTTCATAAACCATAATAAAGACAGAAAAATTGACTTTATTGACTTTTCGTTGCCTTTATTATCACCAATCCCATATACTGTTTCATTAAAAGCTTGAAAGCTTTTTGTTAATATTTTAGCAGTAGTCATTTTGAAGCTTTCAGATGTACAACCAATAAATCAATCAAATTTACACATCACTTAATATAAAGAAACATAAAAATATATGACACATTATACAAATAACACAGAGAACAACATTCATACAGACCAAACAATTGCATATGATTAAAGATAGTTGTTGGATGCGCCTGCTGGAAAATCAGCTAACTGCTAGATTGAACGTTTTGCGATAACAGTGAAAAAATCCTGCTAGATTTAGCAGCAAATCAACTAAAATGGCAACACTGTGTAGCAGTAGCCTCAGTTGGTAGCCTAAGGATTCCTGCTTTGTGAGGTAACATTCACAACCACAACGTCACTTTCATGAAACGGATGGTTTCACTTCATAACTAGCGTCCCAAAGGTTGCATCCGGTTCTCTGTTGGGAGTGTTCGGAAGCATGATAGATTGATTGGTTAATAGTGTTACCCTATATGACATAGCTCAAACGTATGCGAAAAAGTTGTCTTGGAGAAAAAGTTCACGTAGAGGTAACGCAGTATCGAGAAATAACTTTTCGTGTGGAGAACGTGAACGTCATCATGTTTGCAAAAATTCCGAGGGGGGGTCAATTGCCGGTTTGCCCGTTCCTGGTTGGGACCTGCTCAGTGCCCACCACCACAGGATAGTCTCGTGAAGATTTAATCACAAAACAAATTACTTGATGAGATGTAGGTCTTCTTCTGTTTGAATTGGGTGGACCTGGGAATAGTGATGTCTGGGTCTTCCAGTTTCTACAAATCTGCAGAATTCCTGAATTCCATCACCACCACCACCACCAGCTGCAGTTCAGCGTCATATCTAGGAATTCCCCATCCTTTCTATGTATTCATTTTTATAACCAGTGTCAGGCAATGGTGGGGCAATCGGGGGGCGCATGGGCCTAGACCCCACTTTTTCTGCTGGTGCTGGCCCCACTTTTAAATTTTGAATTTTGCTTAAATAAGTTTAAGCAACACAATTAGTATTGAGTTTGTTGTTAAAGCAAATCGTTAAGGAAAAAATGTGGCAGTAGTTTGGCAATGTCATTTGTCATAATGTTTGTGACGTCACAGTTGCCAATTCAAACTACAAAAATTTTCCATAGTTTTTTTGATGTGGCCCCCAATTTGAAAAAGATTCCTCCACCACTATGGTGTCAGACGATTACTGCTGATACTCGTTTTACACAAGATTTGGTAACGCTAAAATATTAAAGATTTACAGATCAGCTTTCAGTCTATGGCCATCTCTTACTGTAAGGTATACTTATTATATGCAGGTTTCGCTTTGCGTTTGTTTAAAGAAACATGTAAAAAACAGCCATTTTTTTCATTGGAAAAAAATGCTTGTATTTCTTACACCGAATAAAACATTTGTCTGAATGTACAAGCACGTAAGCATTTAAGCGGAGCATACGGTACATCAAAGTTGCTATAGAATTAATGTACTTTTCAATTTAAGCATTAAATTTGTTCTTACGCTAGTATGTCCATTTTAGGAGTAGCTCCACAGAAAAATGAGCCTACTAAAAACCACAGGTTTTAACAATGTGCACCAACAGTGCAGTAAAAATTGAAAACAACTAAAAAATTTTTGTTCAGGTAATTTTTGACGTCAATAAGTTGAAGTGAGGTTTCACAAATTTATTAATCAATTTCTGTGAACATACTGCAAACCTGGAAGAACAGCTAAATATTGGGGAAAAAACAGATCTTTAAAACTTGGTAAAGGTTGTGGCAAAATGCTTGAAAAAACGAGATTCCTGGTTTGCATCGCAATTTTCCAGAGAAATACTGGAATCCAAGTCTAATATCTGCTTAAAAGTCGCGCTAACGCTTAAAATCAAACATTTTCTAAAACAGTTTTTTTTACCACAATGTGCGACAACTCTCGGACTCTACGCCGCTTGGTATATGCTTGAAAGCTCAGTGAAAAAATCTTTATCATTATCATTGTTGTGAAACATGCTTTTTCGCACCACGACGCTCATAGCGAAGTGTAATAAAACAATTTCGTTCCAAAGATTTCAAAGCAGAGATTGAATAGACAGAGTTACAGGAAATTTTATAACAGCATTTGGGAAAAAATGAAAACTCCCGCCAAGTCGGTGACACATTTTTAATACCGCATTTGCCTCTGAGGCATACCCGGCGCTACAGGAAAGCTCCATGAGCTCAAGATCATCCGAACGACACTTCAGCAAGGTTTCATTTACTGAGCAACATACTAGATTTATAAGGTTCTAAAACCGTGCAGTTGCTCGGGATGGGGAGGAAAATTTTGCCAGTCACACAAAACTATTGCCTGACGCAATATTTTAACTGAGGGCAACCAACAATTTACCTCCTCAACAAATTCTTTGCCCAAAATTTTCACGGCGTTTCTTTAAAGTGGCTGTTGCTTCATGAAAACTTCAAAGTTGTGATAAACTCTAATTCAAGTTTTTGATTCTCCAAAACCAGCTAAAAAGCCAATCTAGGAGACTTGTCTGGCTGCGGTTTAGCTCGTATACATCTTAAATCCATGTCCGACCCGCACAGCACACACAGCAACAGTGAGAGAATACGTGGGTTAACCCAGCTTTAAAAGACTTCACTGCAGCAAATTTTATTCTGCTGATTTCACTTCATCATAAAAGGGACTCCATGGCGCTGCTAGTGATTGTGTAGGCAATGATTCAGCACTTTTCGTATCGAAGCCTTCAAAACTTTAATCGATAAAAGGAAACGTGCTCTCACAGAAATTACACCACCTTTGCTGTGAAGTATTTCTCAAGTTAATTAGAAAAAGCTAATAACTACCAAATAAAGTAAGATAATACACTTCATACGCTTTAATATACTGTAATAAAGAACGATTATAATAAACCTTGCAAAAAAGTGAATAGCCTGCGAAGAGACAAAACCGAACTTTTCAAAAAAGTTTAAGATCCAGGATTTTCAAAAAAATCAACCAGAAATTTTGCTAAACGTTAGTTGCCAGGTGATGTTTTTTGTCAACATTTCTCCGTAAAGATAAAGATTCAAGTTTTAAGTTAAGTGGTGAAGATAAACGAATGCTTTGATTAAGACATATTGCCAGCATATGATAACCGAGCGCGGAAAGTTTACCTGCAACAGCCTGGATTTTTAGCTGGGTAGGGCTTGCCAGCCGTTGGCATCCAGTTTATGACCCAAATTCTCCCTAGATTGCATTTTGGTATTTTTTACCACGCGGGCTTCGGGCTTTCGCGCCTCAGCGTACCGCGAACGCAAAGACGACGATTCGGTTTTGTTCCGAAGCCATGCCTTACAGGCTCTACTGTCTTTGCCCGAAGAGCACGTTTCACCTCGTGGTTCCACCGCAGAGTTAATTTTATGCCGTTTGTTTATCAGCCACCACACCACACCACACCACACCGAGCAAATTCCATCCACAAACCCGCGCGGCAGATGAAGCTGCTTTGAACAGCTGCCACTCTACCTCTGCGTCCACTGTAGATTCCGGGAGCTCAAGAAAGAAGTAAATCACTCTGTATGGAAAGGTCTTTCTTATATCTTATTAACATCTTTGACCACCAATTTCAACGATTCAGTCAGGATAAAACTAGTCAGATATTATTGGGTACTGTCAACCCTTAAAATGAACGACGTGGAAGTTCAGGTTAAGACTGGAATTAAGGCTTTTTAGTCCACCACATTATTTTACGCCTCTTAGTTGGTTTCCAATTTTTGTTGCCTTTTATTTTAAATCACGAACATCTTTTGTTCATGAAAAAATGTGTCTCATGCAAACGATCAATCCATATTCATAAAGTTCATTCAAAAATCGTGGAACTTTGGTTATATCTTTTGCCGAAAATCGTCAATAGTTGATGCTACTACAACAACACAGTTAGAAGCACTAGGTTTTCTGTATGCTTTCGAGGAATGAGTCGACTGCCCTCTATCTTGCACATATCTATATTGAAGTATGTACTCTCCACGATGGGGGTAAGCAAAGAATCGATTCCTTGCTTACCCCCATCGTGGAGAGCTACTACAAGAATTCGCAAAACTGTCCTAGGATAGAGTTAATGCAGATGACAGTAAAGTTTCTCTAACGACGTGATCTGTTTTGCTTTATCAGAGTTGGAGAAGCAATCAGCTACTTGCAAACAGAACTTCCTCTCTGAAATGATGTTCTTTATATTTTCGATAGATTTGTACCTCACCACATCAGCATGATTTCTACTAAAAATCTTTGTACAGTACTACTTTAGTTTATGATTTATACTAAAAAATTGAATGAAAATAAAATGTAAACATTTCTAGAAATTTTGATTTTAATAGGAAATTTTAAACATGGTCGCTAGTAAAAATAGCAAAAAGCAGGTTTACAGCGGCTATTATGAATAGGCCAAATCGGGAGGCACTTCGTAGCCTGGCTGTATGAAATTGCAGCCTGCTGACGACATTAGCTTTGTCCCCTCGGGAATTGACTTTACTTTTGGAAGTACTGTACACAACAGGTGAAACACCTTTTGCAGCAGGGCTATACTGTACATTAGTGTGAAAGACACAAATTATGGATCATATATTTCTTGATAAAAGCCTCTGTGTGTTCTAGGTAAGATTTATGTTGAGCTACTTTGTTGAAAAAAACACAAAAGGCGAAAATCTGTTGGAATTTTGTAAAATTTGCCAACAAATCGCTTCAAGTTGCTGTGTTTTTAGACAAGGTGGAATAAGGCAAAAATTGTGATTTTGGAAGCTACACGTGAGTTGCTGAGTTAAGTCAGGTCTTGGCTTGAGATCAGGTTTTCAGTATTTTTTTTACGGTTATTGGATGTGACTGATACATTAAAATATAGCCCTGTAGTACAGAAGGCGTCAAATGCTTTGGACAACTGGGCTGTCGCAGGAGGTTGAGAACCTAGATGGAACGAAGCAACAAATCCTGCATATGAATAGTGCAGTGGTGCACAACTGCAGTTTGCTTTTGGTGCATATGTATACTGTATGTTGCCTGGGACACGAAAATTACTGAAGCACGTTTTTTTCACATAACTTTGCAAAAGGCCCCAGGATGAAGGCAAAGAACTCCTTGTCTGTTTAGGTTACGCCGCAGAAGATGTTGGCCAAAGAAAGTAAATGAAATAACTACTTTCCAGCTAAATTTTTGAAAGCATTAAGTTTGTTCATACTTGGTTAGAGAGAGAGTATCTAAACAACATTTACCTTGAAATGGTAAACAGAAGTTAATCAGCAATTTGATCATATTGGAAATTGTTGCTGAGAACATTTTAAGAGCTAAGGAAGAGTAACCATTTATAAAAAAATTTTAGATTTCAAACAAGTTTTTTCACTGTGTGCATTAATGAAAAACATAAATATGGTTATTACTGCAATATTTTTTGGCGTACCTTACCTTTCTGGATGAGTACTTGGAAAACACCGAATGTCTAAAACAGATTTGTAAAAGTTATGATGCATCAGGTTGCAGGAGGTGAGCAAAGTGCGAATGGAAGGGCATATCGCCCAAGTTGCGGTTACCCTTACCTGTTAGTGATTGTGGATATGACTCTTTTAATTCAAACTTAAGGTGTAAGACCTAAAACCTACATTAAATAGTATATAGAAACAATAAGTTTTTTTAACCAAATATGAAACAAAGCTTATGCATGGACGCCGGAAGAGGTGGGCAGAGGCGGCCCCCCCATGTATTTTGAAATTTGATATTTTCCTATAAAAACTTTAGTTGAAAAATGCTTTTCTTAAGTTTCGAGTTGGTAAAATGAAGTTTCAACCCTGTTGCCCCCCTGGAAAAACCCTTTTGGCCGCCTCTGGAAAATCCACTTCATGGTATGTCAACAGCTCTTATTTTATGCTAATTGAGTTAGGTGAACAAGTTCAAATGATTTGAACTCGGCAAATGCCTGCTTTGTTTCATAGTTGTTTACGGGCCTTAGCTCCGGTCCCGCCTACGTCATGTTTGAAGTTTCAGGGCGATAAGTATTAGTCCGTGCACTTCTCTTGTTCATATCCGTTACTTTCATCAACGTCTGCTAGAAGCACTTCAAAACTTAAGACATACTACAGAAACAGACTAGAATTGCTTGCCTTCAGAATCCCATTACACAAATGTTTTGTACTGGGCTACTTCACCTGTGCCCTTCTAAAGTAGTATCTCTGGAAACCGAATGCGACTCGCACTTAATAAATAAAACTGGTTATAAATATCCCATCAACTAATTATTAATCTTGTTTTATCCGCAATTCTACCGGTGCTGACATCACGGGTGGGCGATTTGCTAAACTTTGTCGCATTCTTCATCGACGCTTTTCATCAGAATAGCCCGAGGTGCATGACTGAGACAATCTCAGTTTGTTTACAAGGTTTCATGGCAAAGTACCTGCAGTTGTTTATTTTCGCGAAAGTGTTTGTTGAAAAATAAACAGGAAAGATTTCTTATCTAATGGCTGACGAAGCAAAGGAAACCCTAAACCTGCTGCAAGATTTGTGGTTTTAAACTTCAACAACCAACAAGGACTCGAGGTGGAGGTGATTTCCTCAAATCCTTTCCAAGTTCCGCTTAAACGATTCCTTTGTTTGTTGACAAACGATCGAATGCACGAAGTTCCGATAAGAGTTCTTCGCAATCCACTGATGATTAGAACGAAAGCATTAGTAACTTTGAATTTTTTCTGACTGTACGCGTTCTTGGATATATGCAGATGTGTTGCTCAGAAGTGAGCAAAAGGATTTCCAGTGGAAATTTTCAAAAAATTTGCTCAAATGGATTAAAACAGCATGGATGGGTGGGGATTGATGGTGACATGTCCTAACCAGTTCTTCGTTACTTTTACTACTTTTTGTTTGCAAATGGTTGCAGTATGCCGCACAGGCTTCTGCGATTCAACAGCGATTCTTAATTGAGTTTAATAATTTCTAAGGATGGGCGTAAGTTTCCCATGAGACTTGGATTACTTGTTCCTACTTATTTATGATTTCCTTTTATTAGACCTAAAAAGAACCTTCAACAAAATAAATTACTACATATCGCTGGTACAAATCGAATACTATGGAATATGAGGAAATGTATGCTTATAAACTGATACAGTCGTAGTTATCCGACAGAACACAGTTTATTAAGTGAAAAACACAAATTTTCAACAAAAACAATTATTTTCAGAGTCCCACAAGAATCAACTTTATGCCTTTTACTTTTTCTGTTATTCATAAACGACTTACAAACTGTCTATGTCACGATGATTATACTTTTTGCTGATGGTACAGCACTAGTGGAGAGTGCCAGTAATTTGAAAGAAACAGAAGAATTCAGTTATCCAAGAAATGGCTAATTAGTTGATTGACTGTCTAACTCAGTGATTCTCAAACTTTTTCAGCTTGCGGCGCACTAAGAATATATAAAAAATTCGCGGCACAATTACTACAAAACGAAGTTGCTTTAAAAAAATTAATGCGACGAGTGTGTCTGTTTTGGGGAACAAATAAGATTGAAACGAGGTTTAGTCGTTACCAAGCACACCCGCATTTTGTCGTCAATTCCAAGAAGTCTCTCTCGTTTTTTGCTTTTAATTTCTGTCAAAGCAGAAAATCCACATTCACAGAGTAATGAAGATGCAAATGGAAAGATTATTTTGATGACTTTGACACCGATCATTGAATAGGATATGTAAGCAGATCGACAAAACTCTTCCAAGCTGTTTTGGGGAACAACCCTTGAAAATACGAGTCGTTTCGTACATCAGTGAGCTGCGTGGGTATCCGCAGACATATTTCCAGGGAGGGGACAATATCGGCATTTTGCTTATCATTTTCAGGTTGCTGACCAACGGATGTTAATAAAAGGTTTTACCCTTTCTATACCGCAAAAAATTCCCCATGAAAGCAGGCGCTCCACTCGCATCCTTTTCAAAATCGTATTCAGATGGAAGCTTATACGAGTTTGCCAAAAGTGTGCACTTTCTGTCATCCGTTGCAGCTTTTGCTGAATTGACGTATAATCCAATATCGTTATCATTGCAAACTGCAGAGAACTGAGTCTGAATTGACTTGAAACATCCACAACTACGTTTGTGTGGTGCTGTCATTAGCAGGGGCGCCGGAACAGTGGCAGGGCAGGGGATGCAGTAAAAGAGGTGAGCGCAATGGAAACTTACAAAACCCATAAAATCGTTACCAATTATGCTTGTTTCTGTTCAGCAACAATGTTGACCTCAAGAATAATAACAAAAGTTGTAAAAATCATTCTGAATCTTCTGGGTGCGCGAATAGCTGCAATAAATTTGCTTCAAGCCGATCTTTGTAAACAGTGACTTGACCTATGATACTATTATGAAAAGGCACCAATGCCCCCGTTCCCCCCCTTATGAAAGGGCAGGGGGTTAATGCTCCATTGTATTCCGCCGCTCTCCGGTGTCCCTGGTCATTAGTCTGTGCGGATTGAACCTCACTTCTCAATGTTTAGTCTGGCATGTTTTCTGCACTTCGGTTATCAGAAATGCTTTTTCTGTTCATGAACTGCGCCTAATATCTAGTTTGGAGCACTTTCTACAAGCAAGTAACAGTTTAAGAATAATCAACGGCGAGAGCAACATGAGCGGTGGAAAAACAAGAAATTAGACGCCCTCGCAAACTTTCAAGGAATGAGAACTAGACATGTCCTATAGACCTATGATTGACACGAATTTCGCACAACTTACTAAAGTTAGAACACCACGCAGGATTTTAAAAACTGAGCAGATAAGTTATAAAAACTCGCCACAAGTTATAAAAACTCGCCACAGTAGATAAATTTTAAAAACTCGCCTACAGCTTTGCACTTATTCAGAAGTCAGGAATAAATCTTAACGATTAAGACGGATTCCCACAAGACTGCATAGATAACAAGCCACGATGTAGTTTTTATACTGTGCGAAGAGAAGCCTGAATAAGCGGTTATTTTGAATAAGCCATTCACTCAGGCACAGGGCCGCAATCAGCTGATATTTTCGTGGGTCAAAATGATCGTAATATGTTGCTGTACGATTTTCGGCGGGGGGAAACGATGATAACTTGTTATTGTACCTAACATCTGAAAATGCTTTTAAAAATTCCGGGTGTTGCAATTGCCCTGTTGCCTTGTGTAGTGTGAGTGTCATAGCCGCAAATAAAGTGTCATTGCAAGATATACATCAGTTAATCGGAATTGAGCTGTTGATATCAGGTTTTCGGGGAATTTTTGGTTCTGAGTCCCAATATCCAGGGGGTGAAAATTCCCGTTTTGCTCCCCTGCGGACGCCCATGATGAGCTGCTCTTCCTCTTCTGTAAAAAGATTGCTTGATTCATTGATTGCAAAGGGATTAACTACCCAACTAAACATTTCTAAAAAGCTTATCATTATATCATTTTAGTCAGATTAAATACAATTGCTTTCCTGTTAGCCTAGCTCAGCGTTGAAGTCAACATGACTTGTTTCAAAATACATTACTACATAGCAATGACGACGTGTAAATCCAATGGTAACGTGACAATAACTCTATTACATCAGCAAGGCGATCGGAAAATACCATATTATTGTCAGTTATCTAAATGAATAGTATGCATTCAAGTCTCGCATGCTTGCCTGCATGCCTAATTTTAATACGAAGCGATTATTTTCAAAAATTCCAAAAAGTTGCGCGGCACACCTAAGAACCTCTCGCGGCACACAGTTTGAGAACCACTGGTCTAACTGCTAACATGTTCACACTAAATAGTTCTAAGATAAAAGCCATGTTAATCACAAATAAACGTGTTATGACAGATTCCTTCAGGCACTGTGTGAGTATTGAGTAACCAAACACTTCGTATCATATATCACATCCTAAGAAATTCACGAGTGCAAGGCGGAACTATTGCCTGGGAAGTGCAGCTCCATGTAATCTACAGCCAGTATCAGTGCATTCAGTGGCCCGATATAATGTCTAAACGCTTCGAGATTTGCAACCTCGAAAATTGCTGGCATTTACAAAACGCAGAACATTCTACAGCTGAAAGATATTTGCAGTCTTGAAGTAGTTGAATCCATTAATAGATACAATGAATCACACCTACTGGCTACATCTAAAGAATATTTTAAGCTCATCCGTCATCACAAATGTCCACATGTAAAATGCCAGACAAATTAAAATTCGGCGACTTACATCACCGAAAGCGCATTTAAACTCAGGTAAGAAAATATTGAAGTGCAGTGCAAGAAACTATAGTCGCAACCTCCTTTAGATTTCCAAAAATAAATCGTGTTTAAACCTTTTTGCAGATCAATATAAACGAATTGTGTTGTGCGGTTACTGATGAAATTACCATGGTGATATTCTGCTTCTCTTTTGTGGGCAATAAACAAGTTCGTCGATTCTATTTATTGTCAATGAAATTCGGTTATCATCACGTCTTGAATTTTTTGCGTTTACCACAATATGGTCGTAGTTTTTGTATTATACTTGCGTGTAATGTACTGGAATATCAATGATTTCTAGCTGCATTGCAAACGTTGCAAATCGTATATCCCCCAAACAATATATAAATTTCCGTACCTTATTGCAGCAACATCGCCATCTATGCCAATGTTGTTTTTTAGCGCCAAATATATGTGTGTGTGTTATTAGACCAATATTGTAAGTTCCTTATGAGGATTTTTGTCAAAGCATATTTTTGTATTTCCACAATTCGCAATGCATCAAACAAATCTGCAAACGTAGCTTTCAGAGGTAGGAATCTAAAACGAGCAACTCGAATCCATATTTCCGAGTCTTTGCAAATATAATAATTTCTTTTGATATTTAAGACTCAGACAAGAAGCTATACGATTATCTGTAAATATATACATACTTGTTTATTTATCACAAACTGAAGGTTCCTGTCACGCAGGTAAGTGTACAGTGAATCATAATAATATAAATGCTAAACAGTACAAACGGGAAGCTGTATGTGGGCAACTCATGCATAAATAATAACAACAGAAATCTTTCATCATCATAAATGCAATTTTGTTGTAAAAATGTGAGGGGGGCAGCTTGGCGTGAAATCAATATATTACGAAACCTAAAGAGAAAACTGTGGGGAACATGGCATATTGTATTCCCACTGTTTGAAAAAGTGGGGGGACGCGTCCCCCGTGTCCCCACCTAATTGCGCCCATGTTCATAATCACACAGAACTTCTGCATACTGGCTAATATGTGAATACCTACATAATGCACCAGACGTTTAACTGAGCTATTGAAGATATTTGTTGAAGACTTTTGAAGAAATGTGTTTAAATTGTTCCGATGCATAAGGTTCAATGTTTTAGAGAAATCGGTACTGTTATTCTGTCGCACTCTTATATCTTTGGGAATGAAATGCAGAAAACTCTAGAAACTCACAAACGTGATATATGCAGACATGTAAAGGAAGCTGCACGTATTTATTCGAAATCCGACAACTATTCACATTGGCATGCAGTACTCACGGTACAAACTACTCTCACTGCAATTGAATTCCATTTTGGTTGCATTTGGCATAACATTAACAAATCATATCGATTGCAAAGCATATGACTGACTGCAAAAACCTAGTACTCAATTAATAAATCATTTACATTTCTGTCGTTACTGAAACCAAAGGTTGTAGTACCAAATACTGTATTTATTTGTTTAAAAATTGACATCTTTGATAAAATGTAAGCTTAAGCCTATACATAGCGCAAAAAGAGGAAGCCTTTTTTTTGAGAAAAACTCGCCAGGGTATGTTCCTCGTTTGGGGTCGGCATGCTGACCATTTTCGATATTTCGAAATGCCTTTTTATCATTCAGAAAAGTTTCAAAAATTAAGGGTTGTTATATTGTAACACTTTGCTTGTTTATCAGTATTATGGTTAAATTCAAAACGATTTGCAAACCTTGCCTATGTATTATACGATCTTCTTCATCGTTTGAGCAAGTTCTTTCAACCCACTGCTAGGCCGCTCTAGATCTCGGGGCAGGTGTTGCGTATCTACTCGATTATTTCGTCATCCAGAACCGTCAGGCCATGTGCACCATGAGTTGAGTTGAGTTGATTTTATTTGGTGATAATTAGGATTCCGGCAAGAAAAACAAATTAGTGCAGTGGAAGGACGCCAGGGCATTGAAGGAACCGGAAGATTATCAAGACAGTGACCCTCACCAGTTGAATTAGCTTTGTTACTGCCCAGTTTCAACTCGTGGTGTTGCAAGGTCGAGGTCGATAGATTGGACAATCAAAGACAACATGGTCAACGGTCAGTTCTTCTGCGCCACATCACAAGTCGCAGAAGAGGCCATACCCCATTTGTACAAGCAGGAGCGGAAACGTCCCACATCGGTGCGGAGGGGGTTAAGCCGGACCCACGCTGTTCTTGGCAGGGCCGTGGGTGCCGATGTTGGGGATGATAGTACGGAGTCTCGTGCTGTTCTCCAACCACTTCGTATTCCATCGGTGATTCGCCCAGTGCGCCGCACGTATGTTGTATGTCGTCAGACAAACTGATGAGCTGTTGTGCGGCGGGCAGGGGCGGAGCTAAGGGGTGCCAGGGGGGACCACTGCCCCCCCAAATTTTTGCCTGGCCCCCTCAGTGGTTCCCCCAAAATTAGGTCTCTTTCTGCAGGTCTCTTTTTGAATGTCCTACACAGACCATTGACAGCTCCCCTTGTTGCAAAACTGACCCCTCCAGTGCCCCCCCCAATAA
>Ga0210059_1002222_pt1 | contig 30175 bp, 19 predicted proteins | sample Ectturendosymbi2_FD_188042 | JGI IMG/M metagenome (GOLD analysis project Ga0210059, IMG submission 188042) | Ecteinascidia turbinata endosymbiont from Florida, USA - Sample 2 (SPAdes) (version 2) | ecosystem: Host-associated > Tunicates > Ascidians > Unclassified | place: Key West, Florida...
GCTAAAAGTCCAAAGCATTTTGTCTAACACACTTTACCCCGTCCGGCCCTAGGTACGAACAGAGTCTGTTATGAATGTGGTCTATTACGTACTGGTCTGTTATGAACGGGTCTGTTATGAACGGGTCTGTTATGAACGTGGTCTGTTATGAACGTAGTCTGTTATGAACGGTTCTGTTATGAATGGGTCTGTTATGAACGTGGTCTGTTTTGAGTGGTTTGTTATGAATGTTCTGTTTTGAACGGGTCTATTTTGAACGGACACCGTAAAAGATATGATGACGACACAGCGTTGTTCAAAGGACTAACGCTGCTAATGTGGCCCAAAGCGTTTCTGCTACAATTTTAAGGCACACATTTTTCTGTATTGTTGTTGACAAACCTTGAACAAAGCTGTGGTCAACAACAATACAGAAAAATGTCTGCTTAAAACTGCAGCAGAAACGCTTTGGGCCACATTAGCAGCGTTAGCCTTACAAAGAGGCATTTGCTAAGATATAGTAGTGATATTGCATAACGAGGTTCAAAAATGGTGACCATATATTCATGGAAGGTTGTAAAAGTGTGACAGTCATCGATTAAATGGAAGAGGTATACAAAGTTCGCGAAAATGTTGCGACATCATTTGTGGACAGCATCTGAAAAGACAATGAAACGATTTGTGATAAAAATCTTTAAAAAGTAAAGCGGGTGTAAAGTTTATGGCATTTTGAGGACAGCTGTTGATCAATGCTAAAGAAGCTAAATTACCTCTCTCGTTTCAGTTCGAATCTACTTGAAACCTAGTTTTTTGTTAATTGCTCTTGAGATGCATAACAAATTCTAAAACAGTAAAAAATGCACTTATCATCAAGTCTGCTTTCTCAACGCCATCTACCATCTACCTATCATTTGCTAACATTGCTAATGTCAATTTTCAAACTCAGCGCTCTTCCCACGTGGGAAATATAGAAACGTTTCTTTGTTTTCCTGGCTGTCAACAGATATCGAAAAGATCAGCAAAATTAAAGTGGCATTTATTATTCATTAGGCGGCAAGAAAGTTAAAGCAGGATGCTCGGCGCGCTCAGTCTGGAACGAGTTACACGCCTTAAGCTTACGCCTGCCAGGTTTCATTTTCGTGTTCCGCTGTTCCTCGGCTGCAATTTAGGAAACACTGGTGTAGGAGGCGGGGGTGCAGAGGTGCAAGCGCACCCCCAAACTTTTGATTTGGTAAAATCCGGGCAAAATCACTTAAAATCCGGGCAACATCTGTGGAAATTTGGGCAAAATGTGTGAGCACCTTCGCAAAATCGGTGTATATGCTTTGATTTTGCAAAAATGGCACCCATAATCAAAGTGCAGACGTTTTTTTCGGAGGCCATGTTTTTACTGAGTTCTTTTCGGGCAAGTTAGGGGAAATTTGGGCAAGTTTGGCGGAAATTTGGGCAAAAATGGTGCTTGAAGTGCTTTGATTTGAAAAAATGCGCCCAACATGAAAAGAAATGCAGTCATTTGTTTTTTTTGGAGGTTATTTTCTTTGGAGTATTTTTCGGCATGTTTGGAGAAATTTGGGCAAACATTCTTCGCACCCCCAAAAATTTGCCTGCTCCTACACCTGTTAGGGAATGTCTGGAAACATCGCATTTCTCCCGAAACGGTAGAGCAGCGTTTACAGAACTCATATTAGAACCGTCGCCAGAAATTCTTCAGTAGAGGGCTTTGTGTTTGTCCAGGTCGGGCTTGACATTCTGAAAACTCCACTGATTTCAATTTGGAGAGGCTAAGCCCACAAATCCCCCGTGGTGACGGGGCTAACTCACACATTACGCTCGCTTTCCGTTTCTGCTTTAAACACTGGTATCAAGTAGTTTACTGGCGGCTTAATATATCGGCACATGCTCTAAATCCGTACATGTTCTGAAATCTGGATCACACTTTGCTTAGCATGAAATAGTGCCTCGGCTTTAAGTTGCACCATTTTCTATACTTCAACAACACAGGGTTAGACCCACCGGGGATCTAACCCTGCCTACCTGCTCAGGGGCGAACCAAGGTTAGATAGGCCCAGGGTCAAGAAACAAGTTTGGCACCCCCAGTGATTCGGCGCCCGGACATTGTGCCTCCCTTTCCCCTCGCTACGCCCCTGTACCTGCTACAGCGGCGCGTTTGCAACCCACTGTATCTTGTTAGTCAGTGCATTTACATTTTTCGTGAAAAATACTCTTGCCTTTGGAAAGCTTGAAAGAAGCAAAGCAGGAACAGACTGTCTTTTTTTGAAATGCAGAGCAGAAAAAAGCGTTGAAGTTATAACCGCATTATAGAGTCACTTCTTGGGAGCAATCAGAAAATGTGAAACATGAGCAAAGTCTGAAAGGGATCTTCGGCGCACGACTACAGTTGCTGCGACAAAGCGTGTGTGGGGCACATTTATGCATTAGTATTAATCAGCACATCAGGTCTAATTTTTCGTTAAAGCTGCGGACCGCACTACCAAAATATGAGCTTAGCTGTTTTAAATTTGTTTGTATTGGACGAAGATCGGCCGCAACGTTGAAATACACAAACTTTTTGTAAGGCAGAGCTGTGAAGTTTTCAGTAGTAGCGTAATGTAACATCTCAACGCAGTGGTTTGGATCATTTTTGTCTTGAAAAAATAGCATACCTATCCCGTGGTGTGGATAGTAAGTGAAGTCCGCCGAGTAGTTTGCGCGACCCAATAGGTACTGTACAATAGTCTGGCTTTGGTAATAAAGGAACCCAGGGAATTTTTGAAATTAAGTAGGTCCTTTGTGGTTCTCTTCTAATCAAAACATCGGTTTGAGTTTGGGCATGCAAAAGTTCATCTGCTTCTGAATGTTCTTGTGACGTTTCATTAGGTTATGGATAATAATTCACGAAAGAAATCAGGAATTTTCGACTGATGATACTCCCCTTCAGTGTTTTATACACTCATAAATATGTCAATAGAAAGTAGCATTTATACTGTTTGTTCTAGTAATCCAAGTGTTTAGGGCACCTTATATCGTGCAATATCACACATAGAAAATATATACAGTAGTAAATAAAAAATCTCGCTGAGCGTCAGTGTTGCTGTCAATTTTCTATTTAAATGGTTGACTATGGGGCACGCATGAAAGCAAATGTTTTATTTAGAAGTCTCTTACTTATTCCCGACTTATAGGAGGCCAAATGGGAAAAGCCAAATATTTTGGTTATATACTGCCTGTCGTTACATGTTTTTGTCAGGTACAATACACCAAATACCAGTCGATGAAAAACGTGATCACCTTGTGAAAATAATGTGGTATACGCAATCAATATCTTTTGTGGTTTCCGCTGCTTGAATTTGCAGCCGCGATAAAATTGTCAAGCGTTGATCGGTCCGCGGTTACAAAAAGATTGGGACTTCAGCCGTACATAACTTCAGCCGGCATGCGCTTGGACGTTCAATGCTGAACATATTTAGTGGTTATAACAAGCAACTGACTTTGATGGATAGCTGGGTCATTGAAATTCAGGTAATATTTCGGTGGGAGCAGGTTTGCAAAAAGCACTTGTGCTAGTTTTGGAGACCCTAAAAATCGAAACGTTTCGGTAAAGTTTAGTTAGGTGATGGTCGAAAGTGCAGGACGTTTCGATGGTTTCGAATTGATACGAAGGTAAATTACGTAAAAGAAAAAATCAAAGATACAAGTCGAAGAGTTGATCGAACTGGCAACAGCTTTGAAACTGAACGAAAACGAAATGGGTTTTAAGATGCTTAAAAATACTGTGGTGGAGAAGATTCTGGGCGTATCTTGGAAAACGTTGCCAAACGCATTAGTTCTATTCTCTTTTTTCTTAATTTTGATAAGGAACAGACCAACTTTTACAACTTGTGCATTATTTTATTATTTACACGAATATTGCAATAGCCACTCGTTGCACAAACAAAAAAATCACCATCGTTTTGAGCGTTTTTTTTTTTGCCCGGTTTCTCCCTCGACGTTAGAAAACTGTTGGCAGCCAAATTCTGCCGAGAAACTCTAGAAAACTGATGATTGTGTGAAAAAATCTCACTTGATCTGTATCGTAAACGCTCACATACTCAACAACGTTCTGCGATAAAACTTCAGTAAAACCCAAGTGAGCAGAACAAATGATCTTCTGTGCAAATTTAAGTGAAGGCCAGAGCATATGTTACTTGTACGATGATGATGCTAGAGAGAAAGACAAAAAAAGTGCAAGATTCGTTAGCTTCTTCATTAGGGTCTCGCCTTTTTTACAGCGTAGAAATATTGACCGCGCGTTGCGTGCATCGACAACCGTGCTGTTGTTGGAAAGAGAAAGCAACAACGTCGACGCGTTCCTAATGGTCTTCGCTGTTATATTACAGCATCTACAGGATTAGCAGCCGTTCGTGAATTGACGAATTGTTCAAGGTGGCGAGCTTTATCGTGGAAGAGGCGTTAAACATAACTCATACATTCTATATCGATTGATGTCGACAACACCGCAGACTGGTAGAACCACGGCAGCCTCTTTATAGAAATCACATGTTGGGATATTGCAAAGACTGGGTGGTGAAAACACATCCAAATGAACTTTGCCGTGTCAAACAGGACGGAATCTGCTAGTATGTGGTACGGAAATGAGAAGCAATTTGCTCATTTGTTTGATAGTTCTGTTTCGAATCGAAAAGAAGCTAAAAGCTTGCCGTGGTTAGGCGATGAACATTCGGCTCGTTTGTACCACGAACTTTACCATTTATCATTAGGTATGAAGTTACAAGCCGTGCTGCTGCTATTTTGTCTGATAGTTTTGCCATCCATAGTAGTTTTCCTGTATTGCTACTTCAAAGAGTTGTGCAACAAGCGTCAAAAAATGCAGAGGACTGGAGCATTAGATGAAGACTCGGAGTTTTGCGCTACCGTTACCAAGGAAAGCTACAGGTGGGAATTTTAGTTTGACCTTGACACCAAACCGCTGAAAAGATTCAGCAGTTTGGTAATCTACGTTGATTTAAAATAACTGCAACTAAAATGGATTGTATATCACTGTATCAGTTAGTTACAAGTCTTGCTTTTTTCAAACTTCGTTCCAGCAACGATCGGTAGTAAATTAGAGGGTTCCTAAACTCGGATTCGCCCAAACCTGGAGAAGGTGAAGCAGGGAGTCCGACAGCTATAACACTTGCACAGGGTCGTCGCCAACGGGGGGGGGCAGTGATGCCCGGCACCCCCATTTGAAATCGGTGCCCCCCATTTCACATTTGGCCCCCCGGTTGCTACATACATCCAATACTGTATTTTAAAATTGTGCCCCCCCTTCTGGTTTTGGCCCCTCCTTCTATATTTTGGCCCCCCTGCTGCTAAATCCTGGCGACGGGCCTGCACTTGCATGGCACCTTTGGTGAAAATAGCTTACCAAGGTGATTTCAGTTCGTTGTTTCTAAATACTAATCTGAAATCACGTTTTCCGCATTATGTCAGACTGTTAAGGTAATGTAATATCTTCAACCAAACGCTTTGTTTTGTGAGGGTCATCGATAAAAACATAATGTAGTCAGGAATCCACAGGCAGGAAAGGAACCATTGGTGCCAAATTGTTTTCAGATTAGTGCCATATATTTCAATTCATCGATCGTACTAAATGCCTTTTTAATATTGATCCGAATGCACGTGTTGAAGAGGTCTTTATAAATATGCAAATAATTACCGTAGAGAGACCAGCAAAAACGGGGATTGGTTCTTTCACAAACAGTAAATCAATTTTGCAAATCTGTGGAAAACATATTGTTGTCATAATACTCTACGTACTTGATAGCTTAGTACTGACGTCTTTATTTTGTCTGCATGGCGTTGTTGCGAATTGGTCAGCAAAATTTTATCGATATCCCAATGACCAAAAAATTAACGAAACATGATCAGTGGTTTAAGTTATTTGGATCGAATGCAGAAACTAAAGTTTTTGAATTAAATGCAGTACTTTAGGAAATATTCTTGCCAATGGTTTATATGCCATGTTTTATGGCTTCTGTTATGCCAAACGAGGAAAGACACACGATTAAAACTGTTTTTTGCGGCTTTAGTTTGCTGTTACAGCATGAGGCTAAACGTTAAGCAATAAGTGCTGGCTACTGCAACATGAACATGGCATGTTTTACTTTCGACCCGAAATAAAAACACTTTGTCGTTGTCATTCTATGCAGCATCAACTGATCAAAAACCCAAAGTCTGTTGAGTGAGTGTATGTGATTGTGTTGGGAGGTGTGCGCAGTGGTGTTTTTAAGAGTAGGCGAGCGAAGCAATTGCCTCGGGCCCCTCTTTTTAGGGGCCCCCTCGAGGTGTTTCACGCATAAACTTTCCTCAGTTTTGGTGAAAAACTATAATGTGTAATTACTCTGCATTCAAATGGGCTCCCAACAGCAACTGCAATGTGTAAGTACTCAGCTTTCCAAGGGCCCTCACCATCATCTCTAATGTGAGAATATGGAAAAGCTACAAACCAACTCAATACCTTAAAGACACTGTGGATTAAAATTTATTCCAAAAAGTTTTGATAAGACCCTATCAAGTAAGAGCAAAACGTTATACCATATAATATGACGTTTGCTACACTCTAGGCTATTATTAAAAGCTTCACTCTGACATTTTCACTGTCGGAGAGTGAAGCTTCTAATAATATAGTGTAGCAATGTTTGCAATAAGGTATGTGATGAATTATTTGCTACTTTTGCACATTTTTCAAACAACTGAGGTCAGTGCAAGATGAGGTCAGCTGTGGTCAGCTCATCCAGCCTCAAAGCTTTTCAAAACAAGTCTCAGGTTGGATCCTTTTGTATGGATGCCATGTTCTTGAATGTAGTTAAAAGGGCGAAGTTTAAAATAAAGTTTATTGTTTTGAATCTGAATCGTTGTTGCCTGTAGTTTCATGGAGTCCCTTAAGGATATGGCTGTGAACAAATTCAGGAAACCAAGCCTTTTTCAGTGGGAATGTGTGTTATAAACTTTTTAGTTTATTGCTGGTGAATGCAGAGAAATGGGACGCAAAACTAAAGAAGTGGGGGCGATGCCAACTTGCTATCGCATAACTTATATGTTGTTAGCTTTGTTTTCCCAGCTTTCAGTGCTTTTAAAGTTGTGTATCACGAATGCCCTTGTGCATTTTCTGTTATGTCACTCATGCCGTATGCGGCATAGTCTCAGGAACGTATCTTTGGTTGGCCCCAAAACCGTCGCCAGAAAGTTTTCAATAGAGGGGCTTTGCAGTTCTGCGGTATCTTTGTGTTTGTGCGGGGGGATTGACATTATTAAATGAAACAAAATTCCACTTATTTATAGTGTTTCACGTTTCAGTTTGGGGGGGCTTGGACCTTTGTTTGGGGGGGTTAAGCCCACCAAAGCCCCCTGTGGCGACAGGACTGGTTGGCCCGCATATCCCCTTCCTAGGCTTGAATAAAACATCTTATTAGAGTTGGCTGAGTATGATGATCAGAGGGCCCCTTTTTAAGTCTTGCCTCGTGCCCCCCAACCCTAAGTCCCCCACTGGGTGTGCGCGAGTGAGTTACAGGCAAAGAGTTTCTTGCTGAAAATTTTGTTTCACTAGAGCGATACATTGTTTCATAGATCACACCAGGGAAGATGGGAAACAAACGAAGCGTGTTTTGGAATGACAACAACCGCGACCAGATCTGATCCTGCCTCATCTAATCGATCAGTTGCAAACGAAGGACCAATGGAACAAAAGTATAATTCGAGCTCAAAAACAAAGCAATCCTGTGGCTCGAGCGTCAAAATCACAATGCCCGTCTAAATTTAAAGCTCCATACTCGTTTGAAGATATTTTGTCGGAGGCAAATGCAGACGACCAGATTCATGGACGTTTCAAACGTGCAAGCGCGTCTAACATTCTGATATTTCATATTTTTTTTGATCGTTTTATTCTTCCCATTCAAAGATAAGGAAAGCTCCGTCTACCTGAACTACGCAGAAGGTTTTCTTTGAGGACATACGAAATTAAGATTGCGTTCATTAACGATATTCGCAGCAAAGCTCTGACGTGAGACTATTGGCACCCTGATGGTTATCACCTTTGTTAATGCAAGCAGTCACTGGCGGTGATGTAAAACATTTCTTTTACATTAGTAAGGGTCAATCGGACTTAAAGAGGAAATGCTTTGTTTCTCCAATGCAGCACACTCAAGGAACAATAATAATCTTGCTTGCAAGATTTTCATAAGCTTAAACTGGTTTTTGTTGCAATACAGCAAGATACTCGAAAATGCTTCCACTCTGGAGGAAATTACGGGCAAGTTGCGCAACAAGAAGCCTTCCATTTGTTCAAAAACAAGTCTTTCTTTTTTCATGGCCGTGCTATTACGGAATTACTTCCCATACATTTTTATTTTGCGTTTTAATCTCAATGATTAATGCAGTAGTTTGTGGTCACAATCTCGTGTTTTCTCGTATCGATCCATGTCTGAGGCACATCAAACTTGTGATAGAATTTGTGAAGTGTAGCCATTCTTGTATTTGTAGAAACTCACAGAAAATTGTCTTGCCGTCCTAGCAAATGTTGCTTGTATCAGCAACCCGTGAATCACTCATGTTTGGCATCGATTAAGGTTTTCTCCTTAGGCAAAATTTCTATATGCTTAAACTAGGTGTGTGCAATAAGTGGTCCGCGGACCACAACCAGGTTCGCTGTGGGCCAGTCATTGTGACTCGCCCTAACTGTTTTTATTCTTACCTCGTACACTAATTTCCCTTAATAAAGTCCATTTGTTATCCTCAGAGAAAAAAATTTAATGAAATGCTGATAGTTAGTCAGTCGAATACCTTCAGTCAAGGCCACAACCAGCTGAGATTTTCGCGGGAAGGGCAAAACGATTACAACATGTTATTTTACCTAACGCTTGCAAAAGGTTTTTGAAAATTTTGGGGGCGGCAATTGCCCGGTTGCCCCCCTGGTTGTGGGCCTGACCTCAGTTATGCCTGTTTATGTACGTTCACTTATTAAAATAGTTGTTGTTAATCTTCGCTGATACACTCCATTTTGGGTTGGTTGTACCACTGTTACGCAAAAGGACAACAATTTACATTTCAAGCATCGGTTGAACGTCTCAGAGTTTTTCGACCGAAGCTCACTGACATCATCGGTGTCTTTGATGTCACATTCACAATGCAGTAGAGGTGTTCACTGCTGGTTGTCTGATGAAGATGAAAAAAAGCGAAACCCTAGTTATGTTAAACTGCAGATGTAGCACAGTCACATCGTGCTGACCTATATCCACACTTTTTCTCAGTCCCTCAGAGACATTGGCTCCAGAAGAAGCAGCGGGTCAAGGCCCCCTGGATTTTGAAGTTATATTTTCCTATTAATTTTTTCTTTGAAAATTTTTTTCTCTTTGTTTCGACTTGGTGAAATGAAATTTCACCACTGTTGGCCCCCATTGAAAAATCCTTTTGACTACCTCCTGGAAAAATTAACAAATTAGGGACAGTGGCACCAATAGTTTTTGCAATGTTCAAAACTGGTCAACCATTGAATAATGTTGCACACCCCTTTGCTTAAGCTATTGGGATGATTGCACGTAGACGGTTAACTGATAAGCTTTGCACATTAAACTGCACGCCCTGTGAGTGTTTACACTTTACACTGTTGAGTCACCATCACGTTGTTGCAACTATAAAATAATACCCAAAATGAACAATGATAAATTTATATCACAAAAATTGCTTTTTCACTTTTCAAATTGACATTTTCTGGCCGTGCGTTTAACGATTCATACGTTTTTATACAAACAAGTCGGAGGCAGGAATGGGCACACAATAAACTCTCCATTCGAGTTGATTAGGATCGCCGGGACGAGTTTAATTGTGGAGGTCCCGGGGTCCGATCTGGGGTGCTACCTAGATCAGGGGTCACCGACGTGGTGCCCGCGGGCACCAGGTAGCTCGCAAGGACTAAGTAGGTAGCCCACGGGCATAAGCGTAGCCAGGGGGCCAAGGGGGCTTTATTCCCCAAATCTGTAGGATTTCCTGTCGTTTTGTGCATTGAGAGGCGTTGTCCCAAACAAAATACTGTTGCTCGCTGAAAGTCAAAATATTTTGTCCCCTAAAATTTCGGGCTGGCTGCTACCGCCAGCGGACTGTTCTAAAAATAACATTAGCGTGATTAGTGTCTTCACATTGCGGAGTATCTTAATTTTTAATACTAAAATAAATAACGATCAATTGAGCAACATTTTACTTCAGAATTGTGTATCAAACTGGTAGCTCTTCGCAATAATCCGCACACAAGAACCAGCTCTCAGCTTCAAAAAGGTTGGTGATCCCTGACCTAGATCATGGTTGATTAAATGTGTGACGTAATCAGTGATCATTCAACCTTGGAAAACCCTTTTTGCACAATTTCTGGTGAGTTTTGAAATACGAAAACACACCTACATTCTCTGCGATTTTATCGCAGATATTGTCATATTTTATCAGTACCTCTGACTCCAAAACATACATGGCCCTTTATGAAGCAAACTTGTGGTAAAAAATTAAAAGTTTCCGTAAAAAAAAAATCGGTACCAATTTTCGAGTAATGCTATATATGCAAAAAACGACCCAGAAAACGTTCTCGTCATATCCGTTCGACCGTTCGTAAAGCTTTGTGTCAATGGCTCAGATTCTGGGTGCCAACCTCTTGTGAGAGTAATATTCATTTGAAACTACGTAACATTTTCAGGTTTTATTACGCACACAGCCATCTTTAGCTTCCTAACCGTAAGAAGGCAGTTCATTAATGTACCACAAAGATGTTTTATATCAGGCCATCAGGGAACGGTGTAAGGACACAAGGCCGAGCTGAAATAGGCTTGCTTTATCGAAAAGCAAGGCCGGATTAAGGTGGGTGCTAATAATGCTGCAGCATTGGGCCCATTCCTAAAATAGCCCCAGATGAAAACAGCGTCGCAAATAATTAAGCCTCAATAGTCTGAGCGCAAATGAGTGTCGGATGAACATGCATCAATGCCGGGAAAATAGGCCCTTTATCTACTAAAGCACCAGCCCCAAACCAATTCCGTCTCAGTGCGACCCTGTTGATAAGATTAGGTACTTAGAAAAATTCTGAAGATGATGTACTTTGTTAGAAAAAGCGCAGTAAAATAGTGGTGAGGTCCATGCTTTTTGCAACCCCCTTGGAAAAAAGTAGGGGTGCCATCCCCTTAGCCTCCTTTGTTCCGTTAATCATGGTGTTGATATTTTCTCATAAGGAAAAGATTAAGGAACTGGTGAAGTCTTAGCATTGAGCTATTTCGGTTAACGAAATTGATAATGATTATGGAAATTTTTGCAACCGCAGGAGTAGTGGAATAAACATGTTACAATATCAAACTATGTGAAAGTCTTCTGTTTCCAAAATAAATTTTTGATAAAAAGGTTGTTTTGAGATCCATGAAAAACTAGTTTGTAGTTGTTCTTGTCGTAAATCTCAACTTCCAACATCAATTATGACATCGTCCTGCCTGTAAAAACAAGTTTAACTCACAATAAGAGTTACTTTGCCAAGCTGTTGATGGTTAATTAAACAGTGTTTCCCAATTTGCGTTTTCCAATCAAAATATTGAATGATGCTGACGATAAAAACACGTGGTTTTCTAAACGTCCAGCATGATTTTTTTAACTCGCTGATTTTTGCGTTGCTCTTTTTTACGACAACTCAAACGTTTTGTGAAAGTCAAGCATAATTATCTAGTAAATAAATGCAGGTTAAATGGAGTATTCCATTGTTAAAAGTAGACGCCTGCAGCTCGACTTTAGAGTTGCAAACTGTTGTGCTCCGCCTTTGCCGTAGCTGCTGCAGGCTGCCGTGTTAGCTTCCGGAACCTTCTGCTGCTCAGAGTTGGTACAACAAGTTCCCTTGAGACGGCTCTGGTTTTAGTCCGGCAAATGCTGCGGTGCACTGGTCTTGTGCAATCAGTCAACAGAAGTCTTCCCGGCTAATCAGCTCACTCGAGGATCTGGCGGCTAACTAATGCATCTGATCGTCTGGCATCGGTCCTGTTGTTGGTTGTAAACTCTGAGGGTCGTAGTTTGCTATCCTGGTGTTGTTATCTCTGTGTTGTTTCCTAAAACGTATACATTTCTTGTATTATTGTAGTATGTCTGCTTCATGTCATTGTACTACGTTGCCCCTTGCGTCACTGATTATACAACTCGCGTCTCGCTCTAGACTTATTCGATGCTGTCTGGATTTGCAGTAGTACGGGTGATCTGTCGTGGGTTAACTTTTATGAACAACCATGATTTAGCAAATTTCATACAAAAGTTTCCTAATTTCTGTCGACCACATCCATTTTATTGAAACCATTGATGGTGTGGCCACTTTTATTGGGCTGGCGCAATAGATTATAAGGTACGCTTACGCTCTTCCCAGAAACCGTCGCATAATGCCAAACAAAAAGCTTTCTTGAATTTTTGTGTCAGCATGCATCGTAATGAAAAGACCGGGTTCAAGAATACAATGAACAGCTAATTTCGTTCGTACTTCCGCAATATGTTGACACTCGTCGTTGCTGCAAATTTTCCGACCTGACGTTCAGGCAAAAATTAAATGGACTTGCCCTGTTTCTTAATGCGGCTCGTAAACAAGTCCAAGTTGTTATGAGCTAGCTTCTCCATTTCCAATATACTCTCTGAAACTTTCAATGAAAGTCGTGACAAAGTCTGATTTTTTTGTAATACATGTTCAAAATGATGCTCGAAAACTCCCCTCACATGCAGGGGCGGATCCAGCCAGTAAGTTTAGGGGGGGGATTTCAGTAATATTTGGTAGTCAAGTCTCATAACAGCTTCGCTACTGTTAGAGAGACGAAATATGCTTCACAAAACTGTTGTGACAAAACAATAGACGACGAAGTGGCTTTATATCGCGAATTTTGTTTTCCAAATTGTACAAAATTATGCTGAATAAGGTTACTTTCTTCGGTTTTAGTGGGGGCGATTGTCCCAATCGCCCCCTCCTAGATTCCCCCTTGCTCACATGTTGACACAATGAGGTTTTCTGTGCTCGGTGTTGCACAGATTTCATGGATATGATCATAAAATAGCCTACGTTACATACGGCAATGCTATCTTTGCATGGACAATGCAGAAACCTTGTCTTATTAGTTACGTTTTCCACAAAAACGCCCCTAAATAAAGCCTACACGCTTTTTGTTGCGTATAATGAAGCAAAAATTTAAATTTATTGAAAATCAACCAAAATGTGAGTTTACTGATGCTGTAAATAAAAGAAAGAAACAGCAAGGTAAATTTAACACAAAAGCAAACATTGTGACTCCTGTTTTTATCACCACAGCAAGCTGTTAACCTTGGTTGTTCAAAGATGTTTGTTCAAAGACATAGAAGCAGGACTAAGCATCTTTTCCATCAAGCAACCCACTATGCACTTCGTGGCATACTAGTGCTTGTTTATTCAAGATTAACGGTAACAAAACACATGTTCAAAGCACTGCAAGTCTCCATAAATTATACATGAAGCAACGCTTTCCAGGGATTGTCTAGGCAATCTCGAGATCACTTAGGGTTGTCAAAGTAAGGTTTCTTGTTTTGAGAGGGCATTTGTAAAGACATGGGATCACCTGCAGCGAATAAAACAAGTTGCCTACCTGCATCATAAAATATGCATTTTTCTCATACACAATTCAGGATTCGAAGCTCACATTAAAGGTTATGGGTTTCTCCTACGAGTTTCTCAATTAGGAATAACAAGAAATTGCGGACAAGTACCCTTCTTCGAGAAACTGAAGCGCTACTAGGTTTCTGTGTCTTTTCAACGTTATATCAATTCAGGAAAAGTACGGTTACCGCTCGCAAAGAACAAATTAAAAAATGCAAAAGCTTCGTGTCATTGTCATCAAAATATGTTTCATCTTGCAGACGACTTACCGTCAAAATGGCAGTCTAGTCATGCTTGAAAGACTCTTAAACAAATTTTCAAATCAACTTGTCTTTGTTTTGTAATTGGTCACTCACAACTGTCAGAGTTGAAACTGTCAGTCGCAAACTTTGTCTCAACATAGAGTTTATATCTTGAAGGTCTTTGGTTCACGGTCTTCAAACAGCCAGTATTGACCTATCAGCAAATATGGCAAAATGGCGAAAATGTAATAGTGGATTACCTCTGGGAGACTCCAATCCGGGTCCCTCTTTCAAAGAACTTTCATTTCAAAATTACCCCTATTTCAAAATAGCCTCAATGATAAGCTGAAGTCGAAAATAACGCAGACTTAAGAGTCCTCAAAAACAATAATTTGTCTTGAAATTCAGAAGCATTCGTATAAAAGGCCATCGCTTTTAAGCTGGCTTAATGTTATAATCGGTAGCGGTTGATCACACCATACATCATTCTTTGGCATTATAAACACAAATTTTTTGTCCTAGGTCAAGGTATCCAAACTACGGCCCGCGAAGCCATTTTGTCAATCATGAAAAAATAATATATCAACGAAAAATTGTTGATTTAGTGGAATGTAACTTATCCCGAAATGATCAATTACGAAAGATATCCGGCACTCAAACTGTTGTACCTTATGTAGCCCTTTGACAAAAAAGTTTGGAGACCCCTGCCCTATAGGTGCATCTTGTGTAAATCGGCATTTTAACATTTGTATTAGCTCCCTGGTCTTCTCCGAATGTGTTTGCAACGGTCCTGATCGCATTCCTCTGCGTAGAACACACAGGTCTCATTGTGGTTGCGACGCAAGACAGCGCATCAATTCCCTTTGCTTGAAGTCCGTTACGTTTGCGAAGACATTTTGGGCTGGCCTGGTTGGTAGAAAGCTGCGGCGTTAGAGTGGTGGACATTTATCAGCAGAGCTTCCTTTTAATATCTATCAGAGACACAAGACTAAGACGTCCCACGTGCAACTTAGTTTCAAACAATAGCGGGGTTGTCAGGCAATGTTTGTTTTGTTCAAAATGGGTTATTTTTCAACTTCCTTGTAATTACAGCAAACATAATGAAATTGGGCTAACGTAGTCCCTGCGTTGTGAAAAGCAATTTTCGCCTGTCCTGGCACAACCAATAAGATTTCCACTATTCTAAGTCAAGCTGAAGAATATGACAAAAGAAACAGGAAACTTATGATGTGCGACCTCTTGATAAAACGAAGACTTATATCAGTTTTGAAAGCTTTGTTGTTACGAAGCTCCATCCCTCAAAAAATGTTTAGTTGTTGACATGCACAATGGGAAGAAATTCCCAATTTATTTCAAACAACGTGTTGCGATTCGCTTGTTTCACTGAATCATAACACTCTCATTTTACATCTTTACATTTCCGCTTCAAATTTACTGTATGCAACGTACAAAGGCTAATACCTGTTAAGTAATTTTAAAAATTTGTTTGATGCATGAGTTTATACTTAAAATATTGGTTTTATCAAATTGGTTGAACTATGTTCAGAGTCTCACTCAATATAGTGTATACATGAGACAAAATTTCCAGTTGAACAAAATGTCTGCAACTTACATAGCTAAACAAATTACGCGCGTTACCATGTGCTTTTGTGTGTTAACACAATACACGTTTTTGCTCGCCTGTTTTAGGAATAACTTACAAAATCCATCGAACCTGGTTACAGGGGTTATTTTGTAAAACAGCAGAAATACGTTGCTGGTTAAAATGTTTTTTCAAGAGAGCAAATTTTGTTTGGTACTTGCGGAGTTATACTTTAATGTGTTCGATAAACGTAAAAACATTGTAGCTAAATAAAACAGTGTTTCGTTTGTAAAAAGCCGGTTTGTTTCTGTTAACAAGCTGTTTTTTTATAAATTCATAAAGTTCTCGCAACATCTCCTAGCAAGAAAAAAGTATTTCTTGAGGACTTACCCGGTTTTTCTGGAAAATCCACTTACTGTGAAAGGGAACGTCAGAGTGTATTACGAAAAGCGCGAAGCACTAATCTACTTTTTAAAACAACACATTATTGTTTTTGATTTATCTTGTGTTTTCTTAGATAGTGTGAGGTTAAAAATCACACTATCTAAACATTTTACGAGAACAACCTTGTGCTTTTTTCGTTACAATGTAAATAGATTTTAATTGGATACAACATTCCGCAATCTGTGCCTGGAAAGTTTTGAGCAAATTGTAAACGTACCAAAAGAACATACACACTCAGTGACTTCTTCATGCATGTAACTTTATCAATGTTCATAAACTGCTGCAAAAATAGAAGTGGGATGGGAGTGGGATGCAGTGTTGCAATACCTAGCTACTTCATTAGAAACTAAGCGACGGTTGGTATATCCAAATCTCTTGTCTTCATATAAGGTGCGTCAATATTGCAATGCTCGTGTTGCAGACATAAGTTGTCCAAGGATTGTTTCTGGTTCCTCCTATGTTATTCAAAAGAGTTGGTTTATTTCAAGTCATCTTCACAGTGGATCAGGGTCGGATCCAGGGGTGGGGGCGATTGGGGCGACTAAAACCTACGAAAGTAACTTTATTCACCATGATTTTTTGCAATTCGGAAAACAACATTCGCGATATAAGGCCATATTGTCGTCCATTTTTTGTCACAGTAGTGTAGTGGGAAGTATGCTTCATCCCTTTCACAACAGCGAAGCCGTTATGCGACTTGACTACCAAATATTGCTGAAATCGCCACCCCTACCCTTACTGGCTGGATCCGCCCCTACCGTGTATATCCCACAACTAATATAAAAATGAGCAAGAGCACCGTTGATAGATATTTATCAAATATTTTGATTTCGATCTTATCACAGTATTGTAACAGCAGGGCCGGCCGCGAGTCGATGCAGCCGATGCAGCTGCATTGGGCCCGGCACTTCTGGGGGCCCCACGCCATGGTGTTTGGGTAGGTTGTTGATTTTTACCAGATACTCTTTGCACTCGAGAACTCAGTAGAAGCGGCTTATAAATCTCATTGTTGGCAAACAATGCTCTCGTTAGAACGAATGATTAATTTCCTCTGTAACGAACGTTATCAAACGTTCGCAATATTCTCGTGCTTGGGCTTTGTCTGCGCTCCACCATGTTTCACTCTTTATGTAGGGAACTTGGTTGTTAGCAGTGCCAAGCAGTTAAGACTGCGGTAGGCCTATAGCTAATGCATGTAGTGATTCAACTCGCAATGAGCTGGTCAAGGCGAGTGTCTGTCGTATTAACTTTGATGGCAGTTCTGCTAACGTAACGTTGTTCAGTTCTCGAAAGATCCTTCCATTTTTGAAAGTCTTTGGTTGGGTGAGGATCATATGCATTTTGACAAAGGCATCCACTGTTTCTTCATGGCAGATTTCAACATAGATTGCTTATTGTAATATTTTGTCAAAATAAAATAACTCGACTCGACAACTTTGACACAAATGACAAAAGCTAAAAGGTTGAACCTGTGGACATGGACCTCCTATTCGAGTCCGAAAACGCCAGTATTAAGCCATTCAACCAACAGCAACATGTGTTCTACTTTACATTTTTCGGCTTGGTCTGTACTGCATTGGACACCGGGGCTGTGGAGCCGGAACCCGGAGCCGGAGCCCAAGCAACTTTGGATGGCCGGAGCCAAAAATATATGAATGGTGGAGCCGGAAACGTGAGTTCCAGCTCAACAGACATAAATAGTATGTGGAGCAAGCCAGTTGTACAAATAATACAACGGTTTTAGTTTTCAATAGACCAAATTGTTCTGGAGCCGGAGCCAAAAACTTTTAGAGGTTGGATCCGGAGCCCGAAATTTGAGTTCCGGCTGCACAGCCCTCCTGGACACTGAACCGTGTCAGCTTGTCTGGGCAGTGGGTCAATAGCTGTTGCTAGTTGTGCCAAAACTATTGATGGTCATTTTTCGCCAACTTCCGTCACCAAAATTAACAAAAAAAACCTAAGCATCACTTCAAGTAATCGGTATTGTGGATTCACAACCTCATTTTTACATATTTGGCTTTATTGAACTACAATAAACATATGCTAATACAAAATTCTTCTGCAGTATTTTTGTGGTATTTCAGTTAAATCAAGCCTTACGCATGTTCGCCTGCGAATATTGCTCTGCACACATAAAAACCAGGATGACGTGTGTTGTCGCACAACTTGATTCGTAAGTAGCTTTCAGCTTATTTAGTAACTAACTTATTTTACAAGCTGACAGCAGCATGTTCAAGACAGCAATTTCAAAATGTCAAATGCAGGCATAAAATTCAGCATTCTCAAGAGCTCTGTTTCGGGCGCAGTTATATTCTTGATCCACAGCAATAACCAGTCAGCAGAATTTACTTTCCAAAAACCTTTTTCGCTGATACCCTGCTTTGCCTTTGTTAACATAAAGGTGGTGGTATAACCTATCACTCAGAAAAATAATTTGTAAGGAAATGGAAAGTTTGTACAACGTTTGCAAACTAACAAACAAACCTCAATGTCTTTAAAAGCGTTATATTGTTTATAATAAGATTCCCATGAATAAAAATATTTCAAACGTGTTTTCCCATATTTTGACAGAAGCAAAAGTGTATTAATATTCAAACCTAAAATAGAGCACCCACGTAAGAAAATGTAAATGCATTTTTATAGGCTATCTGCATGCTGAAACTGGTATTCATTGTATGATTGCAGTTGCTTCACGAAAAACCGGTCTGCAGGGAGGCACCTCCCATTTCCTTTTAACAGCTTTCAGTTTAACGGAACTGACCAGTACGAAATTTAAAAGAGCAAAAAAGTCAAAAAATGCATTTACATACACATTGATGCAACGCATCTACACACCATTAAAATGTATATCACAGCAGACCTTCCGCCTCTTGTTGATATTTACATCCATGCGGTCAAAACTACAACCGAGAAAAAGGGCAGCTGGTCAGTTTTTACCTCTTATCCGAAACTTGTAAAAATTTCAAGTCTCGGACAAAATTTTACTTTTTTTACGCCAACTGACCATTTTTTGATGATAATCGAAATGTCAGTTCTTTACGGTTTTCGAAAATTTTGGGCCGAATCTCTAATCACCTCTATGGTGACTACATAAAATTCCGCGCAATATTTATCACCGGCAGGTCAGAGGTATATTAGCAAAACAATCAGCACAAAAAAATTGTATGCTGTTTTAAACTGGCATTAACGCCAATACGTTAAACAGGCGCAAAAGTAGATGAAAAGATGCCATAGCAATTCATTAAAACTAAAATACACTGTAACTTGTATATTATACATAGCACGGATTTATTTCAGTATTACATCCATCATCCTGGGTGCGTCATATCACAAAACCAGACTGCCTCGTAATCTCCAAAAGTTTAGAACAGCCTGTACCAGAGTACAAGTAACTTAGCAACCTTTGCTAAAGTGTTTTATCAACAACATTAGCTTGTGGGTGCTTAGCTGTTAGTGACAGATTGGTGTTGTATGTTTTGGCAGATAATAATACTTGACTACTGTACGTGGAAACGTGCGGTTTTTCATGTTTTTATGAATAAAACATCCCGTTTACGATGTTTCTAACTGCATGTTAGTGCATTAAGTGTCAAGATCAGCATTTCAATTTTAATTGCAATAATGGAGATTCTAATTTTACCTGAATTCAACCAAAAAAGCTTAAAATGAAGTAGAAAGATGGCGTTAAAAGTTTTTATATTTCGTAATTTTCATTTTTTTCGAACTACCATCGCTTTCTGTTGTATGCATTTGGAAATTTACTTAAGATTTTGATTGTCTCTCATATTGTAGGCGACTAAATTGCATTGCAACGGTGAACTGCACGTAATGTCAAATGATGTTGCGAGAAGCCGCAAGGGATCTTGTGTAATCGGATTCTATTCAGTGGCCTGCGACCAGCAAAGATTGGAAATCACTGTATTATGGGATTACTGCGCATTCAGCACTGTTACAGGATCGATCGTCGCTAATGAGGGATACGGATGTGCTGTTGCCACGTTTGCAATCGGTACACCCTTGCTGCTGGAATTGGGTGAACATCTCCTGTTTTACTCTTTCGCCGACCTTTAATAGTGGTCCTTCCTCATCCACCAAAAGATGGTGACGAGCCTGCTCTTTTTCGCCAATGCCTCCCATGGGCGTAGCCAGGGGGCCACGGGGCAATGCCCCTCTTCAAATTTTTAAAATATCTAGTCATTTTGTGCTTTGAGAGGCGGTGTCACAAACAAAATACTGTTGCTAGCCTAAAATCAAACATTTTGGGCCCCAATTTTTTTGCCACCACCACCCTCAATTTTGGTCTGGCTACGCCACTGATGCCTGTTAGAGAGAGATGCGAACTGTAAGGATAACAAGAGCCGCTCCGAGGTGATGAAAGGACAGCTCTGAAATCACAGTCCACATCTTTATCGGAAATGTGTCACACGCTAAAAAGAAATTCAAAAGCTTCTTTACAAATATCTTTGAAGTTTTATAAGAAGTTTTTTAAACTTTTACAAAGATTTTAAACCCTTCACAAACGTTTGTACAAAAATCTATGTTTGTGGTATGGGCCCTGTGCTAGTGCGCTGTTCCTGTCGGAAAAAATCGAGGGAGGGTTCGATGCAGCGCATACGCGTGCGATTGAACGTTTTGAGAGTTGCAACAGAATTTTCGTCACCCAGACTCGTGGCTCCATTTTCAGTCACAGTTGTTTTTATTGCTGAGTTGTTTTTCGAACCAACTGCACACATAACGCTGGGTGAGGTTGACAAATAAAACATTTATTCTCTTCATTTCGCTAAAGTGATTCTGCTGCTACAAGTTTACTTCTGGACAGGTGCCAATAAAACCCATTGGATCTTCAGTGATTGTAAATTTACTGAGCTTGACCTTTCTTGTTCATTTTACCTAATGACTTTATTTGGGGTTCCATAAGTAGGATTTTTGAAACTGCAATTCTTTATTTTGAAGTTTAGAGACTATTTTTATGGTAATTTATACTCAGTATTAACCAGTTAGCCACCTAAAGTAGTGGTTTTCATTTTCAACAGGAGGGTCATGAACCAGTGGTATAGGCGCGATTTCCAGTGGGCCACAGAGCTTGCATAAATCAGAGACTTGTAGCCTATAATGATGCCACTATGATCAAACAAGATAGACAAATAGCAAAAACTCGACCTAAAGGTTACGTTTGTGACATAATTCCTACTTAACAATGCTGGCTGAAGCTGTATTTACGAGAATCGCTATGCAATGGCGTAGGATTGCAGTTGTGAAAGCATGCGCAGCTAATGCAAAGGCAAAGTTGCAGAAGTGTTAAATCTATGAGATTATAAGCTTTGGGACAGCGCTAATATCTTTCCTAGTTTTAACAGGCTACCACCAACATTTTTCTTAATCGAATGGGCCATGAGCAAAGTTTGAAAACCCCTGATCTAACGTAAAATCATTACAACGCGGATGTTCCCCTTGTAGATTCGATATACACTATACAGTAAAAATAAAAAATCCCACTTGGTGGTTCTGATCAAGACAAAGATTTTGAGCGGATCTGCAACAACTTGCACAGACTGAAACATATGTCAGAGATTATGTACTCTGCCGGAGCTTAAAAGTTTGCGCAGTTCGCGCGTGGAAAACCATTTCTTCAAATAATTTTTCCTTACGGAGGTTGAAATGGAGCTCGCGGTTCACATCACTTACAGCACTATGTTCACTGGTCAAGGTAAAGATAATTCGAAACGATTTGATGGTGAAACTGCTGAAAATTTCTAGACGACACTTCAATTAATGCACGTATAAACATTTGTTTAATAAAAGAATGACCGATTAGCAAACGCATGAAAGAATGAATAAATCAAAAGAAAACAACGAATGATTACGCTGTCATTTTCAGCAAAGTTTTGTTGTGTTTTTTTCATGCATTTTCACTTGAAGTTTGACTGCAGTTTTATATTTGATTCCAACACGAAACTCGTACTTGCATTTAATACAATGCGCAAGGTCGAGCGAAAATCGCCATTGCGGATGAATAGGTTTTGTATAACCACAAATTTAACACATTTACCTCAGTTGTTAAAGGCTTTTTTCTGCTAATTTCAGAAAATGCTGTTTTAGCTTCCTCGCTAAGGCAATAGATTAACATTCCATGAATGAAATGCGGGCGGCGATAACTCATTAGCAGAGTGCCCAAGTCAATTAGCGGTGTTCTGCGGCCGCTGAGTGAATCTCCGCAGCGCTCAGCGCTATTTGAGCAGAAGCATTCACCTCAACCGCCCCGGCAAGGAGCAAATTTTAGGCTTCGAATTCGATTGCCACCAACTGCCATCACCCAAATCATAGCAAGAAAAAATGATACCTTTTCGGGAATTAATGCCACTTTGAAGGAATGGAAACTTTTATTCAACGTGTGGATTTAAAATGATGCAAGGTTTTCCCAAAAAGCTTCATCGCCGTACACATTCAACGCCATAAAAGAGAAAATAAGGCAGCTGAAAAAAGGTGTGTAGTAATTTATAGGTTTATATTTAAAATATGGCATTTTTACTTCAGATTTTTTTTATTTAAAAAAGCGGCAGCGTTGTATGTAAAAAAAACGAATGTGACTTCAATTTAAGAAAAACTAGTAACTTGCAAGTATTTTTCACGATACCAAAAGGTATGCGCATTTTTTTACTTTGTTTTGATGTTTGTTGCTTCAGAAAAGGATAACATTTTGTTTGAAAATCGTTAAAAATTAATAAAGTCCATTCGGAACTGCGTGTCAAACTTGACTTGCATTAAGAAAGGAAACACGTGTGGCAGCATATTACCTGTAAAATAAACCTAATGCAGTTATTGGTTAAAATGCATTACAAGGAAATGGAGAAACAGAATTACATCCGTATTATATCACTATGTTTTTGTGCAACACTGACATACCGACGAAATCGGTAGATTTACAGTTTGTCTAACTATTTCATTTGGTAAGACAAATAACCGCATTTGTAATCAACCGAGCAATGTAGTTTACTTGCTTCTCTTAAAGTTAGAAAATTGTCGCCGATAATATACGCACCAGTTAAACAACAAAAAGACAAGAAGTTTTATTAAAAATCTTGCTATGAGGAGAGGAACCGCAATACCTCACATGTGTTTGGGCGAAAAAAAATAAAAACATTCACTTGCAATGTGAAAAGATCTTGTAATGTGACCAGGTGTTTTTTTACCTCCGTCAGGTTCTGCATGACTTCAACCTTATAAGTCAATGCTAGAAGATATTCGACATACAAACCGTTGCAATGAACAAAAGCGAGAAAGTCTACCATAACACGCACTCCAGCGAACAACATTTCCACTTGTAGGCATATCCGCCGGTAATTCCAGCTCACGGTTCATTTTTCAATTTCAAAAACGCAATTTAATCTTAAACGACTGTTTCGCCACGCTTCACGCGAGGCATGCACTTGCACGCTCCAAGAGCACAGAAGATAACAGGCAGGTAAGCGACAACGACATTCCCGATCACTTGCAAAGGTGTTGTGTTGTGCAAGGGTACTCCCACTGATCCGATGATCCACATTGCTGCCCCACCGACCATACACGTCAAGGCAACTGCCCAAATAACCACCGTGCAGCATACATCACGTGAATTGAAAGATTCTGAATAAAAATCATACGGAAAATGAATTATTGTACTGTAGTGCAGGTTTTTTTTGAAGGAAAACGTTAGGTACCCGATATGGATCTGCAGGGGCCCGATTTCTCTGATTCTAGGGACCCGATTTTCTCTGATTTTAAGAACCCGATGATAATTTTCTCTGATTCTAGGGACCCGATTTGAAATTCTAGGGACCCGAATCGGGTCCCTAAGACGCCTTAAAAAAACCTGCTGTAGTGCCGTAGTTTTCTTTGCGTGGAACTGCAAGGATGGCTTAAGTGGTTCAATTCAGTTTCATTTGTATTCGGTTTTGTATAACTTTAGAGATAGCTACGAGTGGTCCGCGGTGCCCATCTCCGCTGCTTACGTCATGGGACCACGCGACTACTTTCGCAGTGAATGCTGCAGTGTGATGAGTCAACAGCAGCACCACGCGTGAAGCCTTCCCTGGCACACAACCATCAAACCGAGCACGAGGCTGTACAGGCCGCAAATACCGTTTTTTAAGTCTTCAGTATAACCTATCGGGAATCGACCATCAGGGGCGTAACGAAGTTAAACGGCGCCCAGGGAAAGAAGCAAGTTTGGCGCTCCATGTTTGAATCTGAGGTTTTTCGGAAGAAAATGAACCCTTAAGGGGTGTGTGACAGTGATTCAAGGGGCCCATGAATGTGATTTGAGAATAGACTTTTCCCGGACATTTCGAAAGGGTTAATAGGCTTTGCAGACATTTCCATTACTACCATGATGATCAAAACCTAATTTTGAATGTTAATTACAACTTTTCTTCTTGAGTGGTTTGTAACCTTTGTTAGGATGTACTAGGGGTCCATGACCTACAAATATTTACGAAACGCTGATTTAGCTGTTAGCCATGGTCATTGGAACGAAAGAGTGACAAGACGCAACCTTCTAGTTCTATATATTTGCTGCACTTGTTGGACAAGAGTTTAAAGATTCGATTTGGTTTATCGAAACAGCTACATACGCTTTTTAATATCGCAAGACATAGTTCGGAGGTTCATTGACCGCTGCTTTTTGTAATTCGTAACGACACAGAGCTTGCCAAAGATTTTAGGCCAACAAAAAACAATTTTGAACTACGCTAAGTGGATATCTATACTCAAGTTTATTAAAAAACAAAAATTGTGTTAGCGTAATTGAAGCAATTTATTCTTGCAATGCGTAAAGTTCGTTGTGAATAGAAGCAAACCACAGATAAGTGCACGATTGCAGATAGCAGCGATATGTGACTTTGGTTTGCATAACCAGATATGTATTGTACGCTATTGCCATTAACGGTCCGCTTGTTTGACAATCATGCCTGTTATTTTGGTTGATTTCTGTGATTACCAGTTGCGGTGGATTGCAATTTAAAGATAATTTATGGCATCTGAAACTTCATTTTGGCAGTAACAATAAAAACAATGTATATAACTAATTTGCTCTTAACGTATATGTCAAATGCCTTACATGTCCGAGCAAAATAAAAAGGGGAGCAATCGCCCATGTCCAAAGAATAGGTCTTGGCCTTGTTAATGTTTTACAATGCATTTGCCATTTTAAAGCTGTACTGAGATACAACGAATGACGCTCATACAAAGCAAAATGCGAACGAGAAACGAAAGCTTTGGAAGCGGATATACTAATTTGCTCAGGAAAAATAGAACGTTTCATCCTGGTTTTGAAATTATAATCGTATGGAACCAGATGTGCTCTGGTCAATTCTTATCTGCAATCCTAATTTTATGTTTAGATCAACAGAAAGTGAACAAACCATGCTTTCAGAGTGACGTACCTCAAAAAATTTTTGTGATAAACTGTTGAAATTTTGCAAGAAAAGTGAAACGCAATAGCGCCGACAAATAATAGTACATTTCGAAAAATTCGAAAACAGTTTTTCTCAACTGTGGAAATAACTTTGCAGCGGCCCTTGAAATGCTGTAATGTAAAGCTGGAGTGTTACTTTAGCTCAGTTTTCACGGACGTTCTTGAAAGAAGTATTATTTTCGCAGCAAATAAACATTTCTCCAGCATATTTCACCAGAATAAGAGTGAATTTCTCACAACGCCTCACCTTCGTACGCTTCTACGACCGGCATGTTCTTCTAGGCAGACTCTCTTCAAACATTCGCGCAGAAAGTTGTTTTTTTTAAAGTTTGGAACAAAATCAGTTATGTTTTCTGCCGCATGGACATAGCGTATGCACTATTCCCATCGCTTAAGTTAAGGCAAAGGTAACTGAAAGTTTTGCATTTTCAAAATGAAACTTGCTCAGAGATGAAACTTTAATATACGAAATATTTGTTTAAAACATTAAATATTTGTTGCTGACTTGCAAAGCCAAACGTAAGTTTGAGGCACTCACAAACGTTTCTATACTTTCTGTCGCGCACCTGCAACTTAAGTGCCGTCTATATTACACAATAAAGAGGTTGCATGGGAGATCACGAAATTGTAAAAAGCGCATTAGCTGAAATATCGTTAATTTAGCAATTTAGCACTGATAAGATCGCACATTGCATCTTTTGACTACCTGAGTTTGTACGAGTACACGTGTTCTTCTAAGTTTCTAACTGTGATCTATTCAGTGATGAACGTGGGCAAAAACACACTTTTAATATAACCACCGCAAGCCAAACATTCCTTGCATTAGCTGTAGCAGCCCATAAACATCTCAAGCTGCTCTGGTTCCTCTTCTTCCATTCTGATTTTAAAGTTATCTGAAATAATTTGGCGTGGCATTGGTTAATCGCTTTTGAGAAAAAGGCTCCAGTTTAATTCCGAACTTGACATTGCCGAACTCATATATATCTTCGATATCAGCTGATCAGAAAGACCGAAGACCGACTCTGAATCAGTTCGCTGCACGTTCCAAGTTCATGTTTGAATTGAAAATAACAAAATCGCCTGAAAAACTTAACATTGCAAGGGCAGAAAGGCATATCTGACAAATAGTGTATTTTTCTGTGCTCTTTTTTTACCGCAAAGAAGGGTAAGTCATAATTCGCAAATGAGTATCAGTGGGTGTCGAGAAAAAACTTTCATGATTCAAGCGTAAGGCTTGCAGAGAGAAAAACACAGACCGATTCCAATCTTATACATGAAAAACACTACTACAGATAAAGTCAGAATGTTCCAACTTCAGTATGCCGGAATCTGTGAAATGTGTTCCGAGTTGGATGAAGCCCAAGTCGAAATTCAACCCCAGAACGATTTATCATCTCGTTTTAAAGGACCGAAAGGCATTTTTGCTCATGAACAGCGGTGCGGTTGCCTAATGAGCACAATCTAAATTTCTAAATATTGGCACATCCACCAAAATATTATCATATCTTTCATCAAATATCCTCAGAGATAAGTTTTTCTTTCAAACATAAAGTCTAATAGTGTAGGGTCTGTCTGCTTTCCGTTCGTTTGATAAAAGAAGTGGTAAGACGACTAACACGTTTTCAAAAACCAATGAATTAAACTCCTCTTTGCAATATAGAACCTTGCAAAAGAATGTGCTGAACTCTGAGGTAACCGAAGAAACGCTTAAGAAACAAATTACAATTTGGTGCTTGGGTTGGGCAATGAGAAGATTAATGTTGCATCTTGGTAGGTCCGCAAATAAACTTCAACAGCATTTACTAAGATAGGAACGTTTGTGTGAAACACTGTTCCAGGTCTCTCGTGCATGAACACTACGTAACTTGGCAAAGAACCGACTCCCAGTCTAGTGACCAGGTAAATAGAAATTTACTGTGGTGTAACTTGCACAGCATTGTCCGATTTATCAAAAACGTGTCAAATGTACTGCTTGTGGCATTCGATAATTCGCGCAAGAAAATTAACTTGTGGCCGTAATGATGCCATGTTGCTCTAGCATAGTAGCTCGCAGTGAACCAGACCAACAGCGTTTTTTTTGCTGGTCTGAAGAAAATATCTTTTCTTTAAGAAAAACCTGCAGACACTTCCCTGCAAAATCTTGTTTGTAGACAATTGACTGGTGGAGAAAATGTTCTGTTTCTGGCTTGCTGAACATTTTATCTCACAAAAACAGTGCTGGTCAGTGCTACTGAGAGAAATATCTGGCCCAATCATAAAAAAGTTTATCAAGCGTTTTGCGAAAAAGTTGTGGAAAGGTTAAGTGATTTTAGAAGGGTCGCCAAAAGTTGCTCAAGCATGAAGTGTGTTTGTTTGAAATATCTTTGTAAGCTTAACTTTAAAAATATCTTATTTATTGCTTAATAAAGTTGACGTTTCAATTTCCATAAAACAACGCGATTCATTATATTCTTGTTTATGATAAGCTTTCTGAGGCGAATTATGTGCCACATTGTTTAATTTATTAGCTCCACCGATCCAGAATGACAGAAAATATTATAAAATACCAATAGCTGTGGTTAATCATTATTACAAATTCAACCAACTGAGAATAGTGACTTACAGAGTATGATAAACTTTTAATTAACTGTTGCCAGTTGTGAATATTGTTTTTCCTTGCATGTGCGTGTAGTAATCTTTTATTTGGCTATTTCTTTTTCAAAAACTACCGAGATTTGGACCATTAATTTGAAGTCGGCTGTGGCATCATAATGAAGAAGTGTGCCCGTAGACATTCATTCAGCTATACTGAATTTTCAGAAAAGAATGTGCTCAGCCAGATAAACTCAAAACTAGCGTGTAAAATATGGTGCACAACAGTGCCGTTACGAACAAGTTTGGTATCCTATAGATAAAGTTAAATTCGGTGTCCCACAAACGAATGGCCCTGATCACGTGATTCATTGTGCACCCCTTAGTAGAAGGTTAACGAGGTTAGGAAGAAATTGTTGCCAAAAATTGCGCAACATCTTCTTCAAATTTTCTGAGCATCTGCAAGAGCTTTTGAATATTTTCAAAATTTTGTAAAAAGTTGCGAACCACTACCTTTTTAAGTCGTTCTTACAGTTTTACACCTCTATTGCTGCAAGCGTTTCCCCTCTCTGGAGTTTGTCTGCAACTAGAGATACTGATGTGATCATATTTGTTCACAAGACTAGCCTCATTTTTAACGACACCTACTGTAGGTTGTTATACTTTTGTGACTTCTAGGGTCTCCGGTCCAGGAACAGTGACCGCCACCTGGCAATCTATTTCATCATCCTTGCCACCGCTGAAAGAACTTACACTTTACGCAGATGTTGTCTTGAACATAAGAAACTTATCATCGACCGCACTGTGTATATCGCCACTGCGGAACCTATGAATGCATATGCCTATTAATGCAGGGCTGATATGCCCTGTCTTCAAACCATACCGGGAAGTGAGGAACAAACGATCGACTTCCGACAGGCCGCAGCGCGGTGAATCAATCACAAGCGCTGTATGCAGTGTACTACATTAGCGGTACAAGGTCTCTGAGCTTAAATGCTTAATAATTGGAACAGTAGTTGACGCGAAAAAATCCTGGTATATAGGAATGCTTTAAAATTTTTACTGCCTATACGTCCATGATCGTGAAGCGTAATATTTTTTGCGATCGAACTGGCTTTACCGAGCTATTAAAGTAATTTAGATTAGGAGATCACTTCTTGTGCAATTATGAAAAGAGTGCTAACTTAAAATTTAGTTTCAGTTAATATTACATACCTATTATCGCCAATGATTGTGGTTTCTTCATGGTTGTAAGTTAAATAACAACAATACAGTACCTTATAATTATCTATAAGGTTGTTGCAATCTATCAACCTATCTAATTATCTCTATCTAATTATCTCCACGGTGTTATCGTCGTAATGTATTTGTTTATATAGGTAAATAGCCAAGTTTGAGTTTCCCATCAGGTAACGGTGACATCAAACCCAAACTAAGTGTGTAGACCTTTGACCAAGACACGATTTTCAGCTCCAGCGATAGCTTATGACAAGTATATTAGTGTAATCAAACGGCTCAAACAAACTAAAAACATCCCTTTCAGTGTCAAGCATTTAAACTGCTCTTTCGCTGATATTTTCCTTTTCTGAATAGCACGATGCTGAAACAGGCCTACAGTATATTAATAAGAAATACATTTCATAACAATGAGTACTAAGGGCGTAGTAGAAAGGGTATTAGAGTCTCAACCAACTTTAAAAGCATCTTTCGAGGTCAACGACGTCGAAATGATATTACAAATTTATCAATCAATTTTGATGAAATAGAGCAAAACCCAATAAATCGTTAGAGAAAAAGTAAACACAACTTCAAATGTTCATAAAGTTTGTCTTAAAAACAAAAATTGTTTGAAAAAAATATCTTGCCACCTTGCGCTGCAGTATTCAAGAAGTAGTTTGCATGTGAACTTCCTAAAAATTTGTCCCGAAGTTTTTCTAGCCTTGTGCAAAAGTACATCTCATGACTAGGGGCGTCTTTAACTCGATGCAGTACCCTTTATTTTTGTTTAACATTAATTTACTTCAATAACCTCCACAAATTGTGTATTTTTCTTCTCCGTAAACAGCATTTTCTACCTCTGTTTAACCCCCTATTTCTGTCTAACCAGTGGTGGGTTTAGGGTTGGGGGGGCCCGAGGCGAGACCAAAAATGGAGCCCTCTGATGACGTCATCATGTTCAGCCAACCGTGATATGCACTTTTGATCAAGCCTAAGATAAGGCCACTGAAGGATACGTTCCTGAGACTATGGCA
>Ga0210059_1002223_pt1 | contig 30171 bp, 24 predicted proteins | sample Ectturendosymbi2_FD_188042 | JGI IMG/M metagenome (GOLD analysis project Ga0210059, IMG submission 188042) | Ecteinascidia turbinata endosymbiont from Florida, USA - Sample 2 (SPAdes) (version 2) | ecosystem: Host-associated > Tunicates > Ascidians > Unclassified | place: Key West, Florida...
ATCCGGCTTTAGTTGTAACTGTCTTTGGCTGTGAATGCGTAACACACGTTTTTAAGCATCTGATTTTATCTGCTAGAAAGTTTAACATGTTTTAAAATATTTTGATTCAAAGGAAAGATGTTTTTCACATTTCGTTGAAACGATATTAGCATTTTTGTTCAAAGTGAGCACGAACGGCCGAACGAACTAGGCGCACGCAATAAACGCATGTCACGCAGCGTGAATAGCACGCAGCATATCTCAACCCAACACACATTGTTAACCGTTTCCACGAAGGTGTTTTGACAAAAACGTGAGACGTCAAAATAAACAGGATTCAGCTGGACGGTCCTGCAACCTTCTTTACACTGCGCTTCGCACATACCGTGGGTCAGCACAGGCCCGTCGGCAGGTTTAAGGTTTAGGGGGATACATTTTTAGGGGGGGTATATTTCTTTTACTATATGTTTAAAACAAATTTTTCTGGGCACAACAACATTTGGGGTGCACTGCCCCCGAATACGACACGTGGCTACGGACCAGGGTCAGGACACCAAAATCCGAATGAAGTATTTAAAATCTTTGAGTAGAATGCGCTCAAGGGTGAACCCCAAACATACTAGTACCGAAGTGGACGCACTATAGAATGCGTGACAACACGGATGAAACATTCAAGAAACATGCACAAAGTGCTTTTTATCTGGTAAACAATCTGCAACAAGCAATTCCACCAGTATTTCGGATCAGAATGGCATTTAGGATGAAATTTAATTAACGTTAATGCTTTCCCTGAATACTGATGGAGAACTGCAGTTCATTTAATTGCACAGGTAGCTGCATGAAAGTTGCGTTTGTACGATTCTTCAAAACGGGATAGTATGTGCAGTTAAAAATTCTCCTAACTCCCTGAAGTTGCTCCAAATGTGTTTTTTGTCTTTTCAAATCCTTGTCCAACGCAGAACAAAAAATTTTTTTGAGATGAATGGCAATGCACTCAAGATAGCGCAAAACCACCTCATTACTCTGGTAAATTTGACAAAAATAGTTAGAAGTACTGAAAAAAAAAGTTTTTTTGTACATCAAATGTATATTCGTCTCTTCTAGCTCACAATGAAAACAATTATTTCTATTCTCCAAACAAGACATCGTTTAAATCCATGATTTTTGTGTTTCGTCCTAATAAACAGCTATAACAATCACAATTTTTTTAAAAGTTGAAGGCTAAACTAAAATTTCATGTGCTTTCTGCGAATCGAAACAGATAACGGCACCCTCGCCCGCTCTGACCAACAAAAACTCACCATCTTGGTCCTCATCGCCGTCATTTCGCGCAATTGCTGGGAGTGGATCGCGTCTTTGATTTCCCGCAACTGCCGTCGCGTAGGTCTCCACAGCGCTTTCGTCCACCTTCAATATGTGGCGCTTCCTTCCCGAGTTGAATCTCCGCCGACGCTCCTTGGCCGCTTGGATGATATCGTGAAAAATTCGCCGCGCTACCCGAGCCACCGTCCTGTTCACTTCGCCTGAGAAAGCGCGAAATGCAGCGGATTACTAAACAAACTAGAGCGCCAACGCATTGTGCAGTCCACACCCATATTGATGTTGGAAAGGTTTTGAAGAACCTTGCATAAGGCGTGAAAAGCTTTGATCAAGCAGTTTACAGAAAGGCAACATCATGCCTGTTCCATTTCTGTGCATAGCAAAGTGAACCGCACAAGTGTTTTTTTTCAAACGCACTAACGCGTTCACGAACAGCTGTTGTCCACATAAAATGTCTATGGCTAGCAAGGTTGCCAGGTCGTGTCTATATTTCTAAGCAGGGTTGCGGAGTCATGCGGAGTCGTAGATTTTGGGTGGAGTCGGATTTCTAACAACACTGGGAGCTGGAGTCGGATTTTTTGTCCGGCTCCGACTCCGGATGTCCAATCGGATTATTGTTTTAGATCACACTCCTAAATCGGGAATTCCTGTTGAAATGGTACAATTTCTTTTGGAACTTTGGTTGAAACAGACATTTCTTTCACTGCACCACGATTTCCATTGATTTACCCTTTCGATATTGTTGGGACATTTTTGTCCAGAGCCACTAGCCCTCCAATACGGTTACGTTTGTCCCGCATTGAAATCAAGTTGGGATGGGACAATTCAGTACTGAGAGAGGTTAGTTGGTGCTGCTTGTAACATAGATTGATCCGTTACACTGTTTCACGCGTGACTGGCCAACGGTGGAGCAACTGTGAGATACTGTTGGGATAAACTGATCCCACAGTACAAGGGTAACAGCCCAATTTCATTCCCTTTATGTTAAGGAGTCGGGAGTCGGATATTTTTACCTCCGACTCCGCAACCCTGTTTCTAAGATTTGCGATTATTTTGAAGAGCAATGTCTTAGAAAATATCGCTGTGCTTGTTTCCGATAAACGTGCTTGTTTTATAATTGGGTGTTCATTTTTTAACTATGATGTCATAGAAACATCTCTTTGCATTTTCATTTTCAATATTATCTGTTTGCGAAGTTAAACTAACGAGCTGAAATCAAAAAACAACTGCCGGTGAAATATAAATAACGCTTTTGCAAACAGAATGCTTTGGTTTCTGCTTTGAACTGTCAGTTGTTAAGACTAATATGAACAAGAGCTGAACTTCTGAAAATGCCTGCTCATTAAGTGAAATAATCACTCTATTAACTAACAGTGTTTGATTCTTTGCTGTGAAAGGTTATTTTCCGTTAGATCCTGTTATATAGGCTTGGCTATATGCAGTAACTTTATCGTGACATCACAAAACTTCATTCACGTGCAATCTGTTGCTTATCCCAATTGCCATTTGCACTGTAAGCTATATTTGAAATTAAAGTCGATGCTAAAACATGTTTTTTTTTCGAAACGTGCTCATGTTTCGGTCCAAGAAGATGTTAACCCGTGTTATAGCTGCATACAAGTAAAACATATTTGTTTTACAGCCAGAATTCACGTCTTTCAAATCAGGGGTGTCCATAAACTCCTTTCCAGATATCCCTGTTCCAATTTAGGAGTCGAAGCGGAATTTCTGTTTACCTATTGTTCTTTCGCAAGCAGTTCTGTGACGATGCAGCTAACATCGGCTGTTGAGATGTTCCAAAATTTGATGCCGTGTTTCTTCCCCAGTTATTAGCTGCTGGCAGGGAAAAATGATAAAAAAAGAAAAAGAGGAAAAAAGAGAAAAACGATGAAAAAATTAAAAATTGAAGGACACAATCCCCGTAAAACCACGACATGTTCATCACTACCTGCGAGTGGGGCATCACCAACAGTAGATAGAGATTCCGCCCGCAGCGCCCCCCTGCCTGTCCAGAACAACGTTCGAAGGCGTGGTCATCTCTCACCTTTCGCTGCAGCGATTTGCATTTGCGCCTCTTCAACGTTTTCCCTGACTTTTTCAAGGAGGAATCTGGTTCTGCCCAGTTCGAACTTGGTCGAGCCTTCCATCGCAAACACATCTGCAGCAACGTCTGCAGATCGAAATTTGATGAAGAAGAGGAACAGACAATTTAACATTAGAATTTTTAAGAAAATCTCAGTTAAGCTTTGACTGAGTATTTCTTCAACAAACGAACAGAATGAGACTATTTGACGCCGCCGTTTTAGCGACGACTAATTGGTGTCGACGATTTGGCGCTGAGCTGTTTCAGCGCTAGCGCTTATCTGCTTGATTACTATTACGCACACGGCGTTATCTCTAGCACTGTGTGTTTTTCATTTTGCTCGAATGTTTTACAAGAAAACGACTGTTTTTCTATAGAAGGCAACAAAAGCTGTGCGTGTGTCTTGAGATGAGACTGAGCAACAAACTGTTTTTCTTAACATTGAAAAATATTACTTTTATTTTCGCGTATAACCACAAATGGCTCAGAATCTCGTTAGCAAGAGGGATAAAATAAAGTTTTCCCACGATGGGTATCTATACGTTTTTGATAAACGCAGAAAAATTGACCCATTGCTACTATTTTGAAGATGCGAATTAAAAAAACGAATTCTAAACATCGCAAAACATTTTGACTCAGAGGCACCAGTTGAAGGTTTGCGAGGTCTAGCTTACAATTACGATATAAATTAAAGTTTTTTCCGATCTTTTCATCCATTTTCATTACACACACTTGTCAACCTTTGCACTGGCGCCAAAACAGTTTAGGACCAAAACAGCTCGGCACCAAATGTCCGGTGCCTAATAGTCGTCGTCAAAACGGCGTGACCAAAATGCACCCCACCCCAAGTAAAAGTTAATTGGGATAATTTCGGGGTAACTTTCAACCTCAGCTGATGTCATCAGAAGAAGCCCATCCTCCGTAAAGCGAACAAATAAAATAGTTTTGCATCAGTTCAAATGCGCGGTTTCGATACGAGCTTTGAAAAAAAGCCGCAGGTTCCTGATGTACCACAATTTCATACGCCGTGTGAAACATTCTCAATGCGCCAAAAGGAAGGTGTATCTTCGTTATTATAAAAATGGCACTTCGGTCTGAAACTTGATTTAAATTTTAGAAATAAGGAAAAATGATATTTGTGTTCCAAGACATCTTTCCTGCCCAATTGACCACTCCAATTTAACGTGTTTGTGCCCAGAATGTGAAACTAGCAATTTTGATGTGAAAAAATGTTGTTCAAGATATCAAAATTTGGGGAAACTTTTCTCTTGAATCCTGCGGTTTCTTGAACACTGGCAAAACGTAAATAAATAAAAGCGACCAAACGTTTCAACAAAATAAAACCTTGATATTGTGGTTGCACGTAAACTGCTCATGTGCTAAATATGCGTGCCTCAACTTTTCAACTGCCTGACTCGATTTCAGAGCCTATAAGCCAGTTGTAGCCAGGAAAGCTCAAGCAAGCTTTACATCTCACTGTTAGAAAGGCTTTATTGTTCGGTTTAGTCGTGATGGCTGGTTTACATTGCAGTTACAGAGTGATTAGACAGACGCTGACTAACCACCACCCGCAGTGTTTCTTCTTTTTTTATTACACTCCGGTGGCTGTGGTAGGTCTGCGTTTACGTGGAAAGATCCGGTAAGAGGCAATTTATGAGTGTTAGTCGTAAGCGAAGGTTTGTTTCCAGCATTATAAACTTCCCTCGTTTCATGATACTTTCAGCCCTTCAACTGATCCAGACCAATGAAATTACGTTTGGCCAGAGTCGGTGTATTAGGCAAGCAACACATGACAGATACTATTGGTATTGGTAAGACCGAAGCGAGGTTTAAAGACGCTCATTTACGAAACTAAATTTTCTCAAGATCTATCAAGGTTGTGATATCGTTTTTCTACCACTTTTTAGCAATAAATTTGGTACCGTTAATGACTATGTTTGTGTGTCACTAACCCGCAACCCACTCTATTGATTTGATTGCTGGCTTTGACCTTGACAAAGCTCTACTTTAAATGTGCTCCACTCGGCGTTCTTGCACGGCCTGCAGTGCAGCCCCTTGCTTTACGGCCAGAACGCCGTTAAGAGTGATAAAAAGCGTACAGTGCGTTTGTCAGGTTGCTTACAAGACCCTTTCAACATGAAGAAGGGTCTTCACCCCAAAAATCACAGGGCTCCCCAATTACAACAGAAGTTTGAACAAATCCCCTGTGAAACAGCGTCATGGGCGTCGGAAGGCTTTTTCCAGGGAAAGGCCACTAGTGGATTTTTCCAAAGGTTTTTGTGGGGGGTGCCAAAAGTGGTGAAATTTGTTTTTTCCCACTCGAAATTTAGAAAACAACTGATTTTGCTAAAATTTTCAAAATCCAAGGGGCAAGGCACCCCCTTCCGACGCTATTGAACAGGGACAGAAACATTAAAACCATAGACAGCAAAAATTTATTGGATTAAAAAATCAATCAAAAAAAAAATTAATAAACACAGGAAAAATATGTCTCATGCAAAAGTGATCACCAACACATTTTCGTCCATCTTTCAAAAATATTTTACAACTTTTGCATAAAACGTTGACATAACACTTCAGACATATTATTCTACACTTTTTTCAATCACTGAAAAAAATCATAAATTTCAAATTCAAAAGTTACAATTTACAAATTTCATCAGTTTTGTCGATCTAAATGGAAGAGCTCTTGTTCAGGCTATTGCAAAGATTTTTCGCAAACGTTTTCGTTGGGGCAGGAAAGTTGTCCTTCTCACCCCAGACTATGAACAAACCATATTTTTAGACGTCAGGCCCGGGTCAATGCGACCCACCCCCGGTCGGAGGGCTCAGGAGGAAGGGAGACATTGCTTTCGGGGCATGTTGTACTTTCCTTCTTGGTAGCGACGCCACCACCGCACACAATAATGGCGTGAGTCAGTGAACACCTGGCACGTTAGAAATGCCCCTAAAGTTCAACAGAAATATCATCGACTGCGGAGGAGGATATATGACATCGAGATGCCTGTACCTTCAAACAAGCCCGTAGCCCTGGTGGCATTCGGGGGCAGTGACGCACCCCAGTTTTTTGTCAAAATTTTGTTGTGCACAGAAAAATTTGTTTCAAACATGTAAATAAAACAAATCTTGCCCCTTAAAATGTATCTTGCCCCCTTCCCAACCTTAAAACCTGATCACGGACCTGCCTTTAAAAGTACTGCACGTCATGCTCGAAAGCAATGCCTACGTTAATGAGCTTAAATAAAATAATAAAAAACGCTCAAGCAAACGCGTTGCGTGAAAGATTTCGTTAGTAATGTTAGTTGCCCAGTGAAGTGGTGTTGACAATTTCCAGGTATAGTTTTCGGTTGCTCGAAATTCTTCGCTATTGAGTTTGCTTTCAATTTGGCAGCTTGGAGAACTGGAAGAACTTGCAAAATAAAAGTACCTTCAAACCCGCCAATCTCCTGTTGTTTGTCGGCTTTTTTTGCTTTTTCCTCAGACAACATATGTTCTCTGTCTCGCAAGCTCTTAACGATCACGTACTTCTCGAATATTCTTTTGTAGAGCGGTAGGCGATCCTCTCTGAAATACAGCAAGTGCAAAATAATCGTACGTTCATTGCTGATACAGTATTTTCATGATAATCTTCAACAGGGTATGACTTGCAGTGAACTTCTTGTTTTTCTTGTCATTGTTGTGCGAATGGAACCGAATACAAAAATCTCAGTTATTTTTATAAGCCACCTACGACCCAACACAGACTGACAAATCAATTTTGAAAATTGTGGCTATTGGCGATTTCTTCGTTGATTTAGTGATTTCCACTGTGCTAAACAGACAGACATTAAGCATCATGAGTTTTTTTTCGGCTAAAACTCACCTTATTATGCAATAGTGTTTGAGTATGTCGACAACGTGGTGTTCGTAGTTTAGCTTCTCCTCTTGAGGCGGATCTTCCGTTTCTTTTAGAGAACTGTAAGAGTTCTTTGAAATTGATGATCAACACAGAAATCGTTCGCCGACAAAAACAATTTGCGAGACAGCCGGTTGCCGCCAGGATTTGTGACAAAACGAAAATAGAAGCTAATGCGAGCCAACAGTGAACACCAGTTATCAGTCAGTACTTTTTCAGAGACGCCGTTGTGATGCAATCCGGCAAAGATCAAAAGTGAAACTCTTTCTTTTGTGCAAGTTAGCTGGGAAAACAGAGGGCTCATTCTTAATGCATCCTTGAGCTGGATGTGCCTGAGATTCTGCAGTATGTTTAATTAAAGGAATGCCTCATGTTAATGATCTAAAACTATCTTAGAATCGCAGGTATTCGCGTTGTTACGAACTCTTTCGAATTGAATAAAATAAAGGTTTGCGTTTTACGTTACAAAACAAAATTATTGCTTTCTTGCAATAAAATCCTCGCGGCAAGTTGAAAATGATGTCCTTAAAAGTTTTTATCTCTCTGGCAAATGACTGTTGCAGGGACGTAACGAGGTTTGATGGCGCCCGAGGCAAGAAGCAAGTTTGGTGCCCCATGTTCGAACCTGAAGTCTTTCGGAAGCAAATGTACTGCATTGAAGAAAATATTTGTGACATTGTTGGAACTTTTCGGCGCCCTCCACAGTCATTCGGCGCCCTCGTAGTGACTCGGCGCCCGGGAATTGTGACCCCCTTTGCCCCCTTGTTGCATCCCTGTTTGTTGTTAAAACTGTTCTTCTGCAACTACTCCAGAAAGTGTTCTTATCAACAAAACTTTGCAAACGAACTGTTTTTTATGTTTCAAAAGTTAAAATTTGCCTCGGTCGATTCCCCTGAAATAAACGTGCAAATGCTGGTTATTTGTAGCTGCAAGTATTTGCACTTTTCTCAAACTTGATGGGCGCTGCTCAGCTACCCCATGTAAGCAAAAGCCGAATGGTGCATGGCGCTCACCTGTTTCTTGCTGTGGACAAAAAGGCATGCATTCTTTTCTTAGCTTCTATTTTTTCTCGTATTTTCTCGGAAGAAATGGCAAAGGGTGCCTTTATTTCGCGTTTACGTGCCAACGTCAAGTTGCTATCGGATTTAGAAAAAACCTGAGAAAAAATAGAAAAGAGTAAAAACGTAATGGTCCTTGACAAGAGTTGAGTTGCACATCCCGGAATTATAAAACCTGTCTTAACTTACTCCGGCTCAATCAAATTCGGGAATAATAAATGAACCTACTTAATTATTGGCGATAACTCATACATCACCAGGCGAAATTGTACGCTTCAAGTTTGGAATGCTATCGCGGGTTTGGAATGCTATACAAAGATATTAACGCAAGAAACGTTAAAAGTTTTTCTCAGCTACATATTATGCATCTACCGAGCCACATAGAGTAGGTCAGATTTTGTAGGAGGCTGCCTTAGTTCGATTTTCAGTTTACTGTTGCAAACCGTCGCGGAGCGTTCGCCTCTCGGCCGGGTCTTACCAAGACCTTGTAAACTGGTACTGCAGCCTTCTTACCAGGGGCACGGTGTGTGGAAGAGCTGTAGGGAACACAACCAGAGCACAAACACAAACCGGAAATTGTACAAAACTCAGTCGTGGCGCTACAAGATCAATGTAGTTATACAGCGCCAAAAACAAACCACCATATTAAAAAAAACAACCTAAATTGAAGAGCTTTTGTTCAGGCTATTGCAAAGAAAGACAAAAGAGGCGTCTGCTGTTGGAGGTATGGTTAAAGTATCTATTTCACTCTTTTTGCATAGATTTACGTGGAAATACAACAGTTCCTTATAGCAAACGTGAAAAGTTTTTGCAAGTTTCAGTCGCAGTTTGGCGGTGATATTCGATTTTGCACTTGGTAGCGATACGCGTTGCAAGAGTACAACGTCTGCATTCAGAGGGAAAGGTCTGTAAGTCTACATTCCGTCATAGGCAAACTACAACGTTCAATGTTCGGGCATATTAAATAAAGCAAACCTTGTGTTTTGCAGTCAGAGAAGCGACCAACGTTTCCGGATTGTCTCTCATAGACACAAGTTTCCTCGCCGATGCTATGCTGGAGAAACTCACGCTCTGTAATGAAATGATTGTTTTTTTTACCCGGGTAAAACTATGTTATATAACGTCACAATCGAATGAATATCACTTCGCGCATTCGTACAGATCTGTTATTTTCTTTCAAATTTGCCTGACGCTTGCCCTTCAGCGTTTCAGGGGAGGCTACTGAAATTTACGGTTAACTGACTGTTTCAGACTGCTTGGCAGTGATAAAGAGCATAAACTTACTTCATATTTCAGAACTCTGCCAGTCTGACTCAAATAAAACTTATCGCCAGCTTATTGTCAAGCTTAGGTATTCCAAAAGAATACCGATTCTAAAGATATAACTTCGTATCTTGTAGCAGCTGGACGCCCGAACGTACACAGTTTGATGTTGTAGGAGTATGTTACTCCCGTAAGAATTATAGTGCAACTGTTGACGTCACAACAGTTGTCTTGATTTAGCATCTCTTGTAACCCGCAATTTTTCTGCGTCACTGTAACACAATCCAAAGCAATTTTATGGTTGTATTGTGTACAGTCCAAGTGCGAACGTATCACGACGACATATTGTTCGAAGGTAACGACGGCGCGCTCAAAAAGCCACACTGAACTTACCGAGACTTTAGGCCCGAATGCAGTCGCGTATGTCGTGTTTCGTTTGTCAAGGTGACTTGCTTCTGGTTCCTGTAATGCACGAAAGAACTCTGCTGCAACCCACCGTTTTCACAACACCAACAACGAACTTCAAGGAAATCTGAGCACTTTTGACTCTTTGGAAAGTATACGAGTTTGTCGAGGCGCCCGGTTTATTTGTTGTATCATCTTTTTGGCACAAGTGCTAAAACGCTTTCAAAGTTGTTTGCTCACAAAAGAATACTCAAGAAATGATTGACGAATGTTTCACTGTAGCAATATTTACCACAGGAATAAGTTCATTTTTCTGGACGAATTCGCACCCTGCAGCACCAGATCTGAACGTGGGACACAAATGACGTGTGCAGAGAAGCACAAGCTTTTCGCCCAATAAAAATAATTTTTTTCCCAGCAACCAAGCAGTTGTTGTTCCAAAATTGACATTATATGGATTACAATTGCAACTGGCCATCACCTCTCATTTTTTACCCAACTGTTAACACATGTAACTGACAGCTGACATATCTTGGCCAGCACAGTGATAAATGCCCTCAACTTCATATGCTTACGCATTGGTTACTACATTAAAGACTTCACGATATTTTTTGCCAAACAAAGCCCAGTTTCCAAATTTTCTATGACAGAGGTTCTCAACCTTCCCAACATCGGTTACCCCTATTCCCTAAGATATTGGCTTCAGGGACCCTCGTCTGCGGTTATGTCATTTGTCAAAGTGGTGGTCGTTGTTGTTCGTGCACCTTTGGTTTGAAAAACATACATTGGTATTCTTTCAGGGCGATCCCAGATTTTTTATAGGGGTCCCATTAAGAACCACTGTAGTGTACTCTTCTACAGAGAATGCAGTACGTGTTGTTTATTTGCAATTGCCAGTTATCTCTCATACCGCTACCTGTCGTGCGACCCGCAATGGCGCACTGGTATGACAACTTCGGTCGACAGTTTTAGCTGCTGCCAAAACTGAATCGCAGCTGCGTGTACAGAATGTGATTTGCAGACTATCGCGATGTTTAAATAAGAATCCGGTTTGACAGAACGAGGGTCGCCCCCAGACAGCTTCCATAAGAAATTGGCTTTTCTCCTCTACGGCGACCAAGGATGCATAGTTACATAGCCCCCAACAAAGGCGGGGACACTAAACGTTTTTCTTTAAAAACACTCTGTTGTGACCAGTGTCGTAACTAGGGGTATTAACCAGAGGGGAAACTTAACTAAAAGGGGCCCACTGGCCACTGCAGGGGCAGCGGCGTAGCCAGCCGAGATTATTTGGCGGGCCAAATCGTTTGACTTCAAGCGAGCAACAGTATTTTGTTTGGAACACCGCCTCTCAAAGCACAAAATGACAATATATGCTAAAAAATTGGGAGGCATGGAGCCCTTAGCCCCATGGCTAGACCTATGTGTAGGAGGTCCACTGGCCAACACTCAGAAAAAAATTAAGAAATGATGATGAATCCGGATGTAGATGGCTACACTAAAACCGTAATTCACCGGAAAATACTCACCAAAACACAAAAATAGCAACCTACTAAAACCAAAAGATTACTTAAAATGAAGTATAAGCTAAGTGGGGGCCCTGTGTTTACATTCAGTTTTCCAGGGGGGAGATTCTCCCCTCTGACCTCCCGTCAGTTACGCCACGGGCAGTGACCAGATCTCTACCTAAGTCGATGGAGCGTTCTTTGGATAGAGGTTTAGAACTTCTGTCGGGTCAAATCGAGAATTAAAAATTGATGCTTACAATCATCTTGCCAAACACCTGCGTTTGCCAATGGAGTAACATTTCGGAAGCAGGGTCAGTTGAAACACATTACTCAATTGAGAGTTGATTTCTGTGTTGTCTCTGAAACTGCCTTTCGCAGTAGGGTAGCAATTACAAATGAAATCTTTATGTACTGTGAACGCAGAAAAGAAAACTAACTAACGTCAGAAGTCCTTGTGGTTATATCGAAGCTTTTATTCTTGTCATCGACTGCTCCTGCAACATCTTCGTGCGGTTCTTCTTTTTTTCTGTTAATCGTAAAGGCAACAGATTTTGTAACTGACATCCAAATTTTCAATGATTTGTGAACTTTCTGTTTTTGTAGAAAGGCAATATTAGATTTTAAACAACGAAGAACATTTGTACTGTTTGACAGTCTAACAATTTTGAGCAAAACATTTTGCTATATCCCTGTCATAAAAGCAAAATACTCGAACAAGAAACCTTTAAACGGCATGAAAACAGAGTGTAGCAATCATATCCCCAATCTGCAAAAATCGTCATTGTCAATAGAAACACACATTGTGACAAGTGTGACTTATGCTTGAATTAACGGATGATGGGATTGTATTTTTTGAATCTTGATTAATATTTTATTCACTGAAAACTGCATTCGGGTCTTCACTGAAGACAGGCTTTCACGGACCATTGCACTCTTACTAGTGATTGCGGTCGTCTGTAACTACAACCAGTTCTTGGGGAAAAAGCACGTCCCTGTCCCGTGTAATCAGATGTAACCTATACAAACCATACACATTTTACACATGCTCTTAGTCAAGTACGTGAACAAAACACCTGCATCTGCAGTGTGAACAATGGCAAGATTTCCGTAATGAGTGATATACTATCATGCAATTTAACGGAGCATATTATTAGAAAAGTTAGCAGGTTTATGGTCCTAATCCAACGGGAGGTGGGTTTACTTGTACACGTTTTTCAAAGTCAAATGAACTCTAGCTAATATAAGTAAGATATCCATTGCATACACTCAATAACGACCCTGGTTTAGACCACGGCTGCTATTAAGGTGATTTTGGGTGGAGGTTCAGGTTGCAGCAGCACTGGGCATCTAATTATTAACTTACACGCAAGTAAATCGCTTTGTCTTTTTAGAAGAAATGTCATTTCTAAGTTGTATAGAGTAAAGTTCAACACTGTATCGTATTTAAAAAGTTCTCTGTTTTCTAATATTTTTTGTTGCTGATACGTTTTTGGCCTGATGAATTGAGTAAGATCTCGATGAAGCCGGCCAAACCTACCACATAAAGATTGCGTACGAATGGGTTTTAATACAAGTCTTAAAACAACATTTCTGTTGGCGAGTCCGTCGATTAAAGGTTATTGTTGTCTACAATACTTGGATAAGAATAACCTTTCAAGTTAAGACGAGTGCATCAAACACAGTGCGTTTGTGTAATGAGCAGCTTAAAGCTGCATGGTTCAAACGAACTCCGTTAAAACTGAAATTATCCCAGATTTTGGACAGCATACCCTGTCGCTTTTGAAAATAAACGAAAATAGAAGTGGAATTTATTTTCACAGCAAAACCCTAATCAACTTTCAAATGAAAACATTATATCAAATCAAAACAAAATGTATTCATCTGGAAGTGACCATTAAACTAGTGCAGGAGCGGCGGCAGTTATATCGACTTTGACTTGAGAGGTGAAGCAAAAACACTTGTTTCAAAATTTTAAATGTCTGAAAGTAGCAAAAAAATCACTTGCTCAAAGTTAAATGACCGCTTGGTCCTTCCAAGATAAGATAGATATCTTGCATTCCTCGGGTTTACCAGGAATTTATAAACCGCAGTCATAGACGTAAGCTAGTTATCTTGAGAAGCAATGTTAGCATATCAAACAAAATTAAGGAAAAAACGCTTTGAAAATAAACAGCGCAAGAGGTTGAGCCCGCGTTTCGCTGATGACAAAATAAATCGCGAGGTGAAAACAAGGGCATGCCCAACTCGCAATTCGTTTTCTGCGGAGTTTGACAGCAGAAAACTTAGGAGAAAGGCTTTTCTGTTCAAGATAAGTCTTTCCGTAAACGTTATCTTTTGTACTGTTCCGTAACAGTAAACTGCCATACGTCCGATGCCAGACGCGCAGATAGTTGATAGGTTGTCAAATAAAGTGCGAGACAATGAGTCGCTTCGCTCAGGAACAACTTGTAGTTGCGATACGCGCTCGATATTGGACATTTCTTGATGCAAAAAAAACATTTCTTCCAAAATTGCAGTCTTTAATCGGTATACTCACAAAAAATCATCACAAGCGTCGTCGTTTTCTTCCGACCCAATTTGTGCGTCTGCAAAATCAAAGGTGTTTTCGAAATCCGACCCTCAAGCAAAAGCAAAGCCATTTTATGTAAAGTATATACTGCTGCTGTTTATGGAAAAGGCCAACTTCTGTTGGTAAGAAACGGTCAGTTTGCTTTGATCTCGAGAACTTCGCTTCTGCTGCAGCGCCACTATTCGAAATACCTTCTATGGCAGAAGCACATTCAAAATTTTTGGTTATCATCTTCAACTTGGACACCTTGACATCCGACGCTTTCCAAAATCGTTTGTTTCATGCAGGTTTTACTCCTTGTTGCTTAACTAACCAGGTGAACAAATGAGTTCCACAGACTTGCTTCGTTTTCAATGATATTTATTCAGCTTCACACAAAATAATAATCATTCAATCACATTCAGTGAAACCTGGAGATTTTTTCAAACGTTTTACCTTAACAATGACTCAGTTTTCATGAAATCAAAAAATATGTTTGTTTCGGTGAGGAATTTCTTGTTTTTAGTGGAAAATGGTCGCTTTGAAAATCTGTCCCAGTTGAATGTATGAGCCAGCATAAATTTCTAATGGGTGTCCGTTAGGAGTCATTATAATATTTTAATAGACAGAGGGGCCTCAAATAAAGTGTGTTCTTAACTAAAAGCGCCAAAACATTGCTAAAAAGGTAAAAGTATGTTTACTATGGGTAAATTTTTATAAACTAATCATAAAAGGTGCAGAGAGCGAGAAAAACATTTGAGGGCAACTGTTGGTTAAAACTAATTTAAAGCTATTTTTCATTCAGTCTGTCAAAGGTGCCGTAAATAATTCGGTTGCATCAAGGGTTGATTTGTTACTTGTTTTATTCGTGTTTTTAACCAAGTACATATTTTAGCAAAGGAAAAGCATTTTGTCAAATTTCCAAGCATCAGACCATCTCTTCTACCAGACTCCCAGCAGCGCTACTGAACTTCAGTTCCTACAGCAGCAGTCAAAGCCAAACCACGGATCACCTGGAAAAGGTCGAGCTTCGCTCGATGCTGTTTCCGGATCCGGCAAAGCCAGCAAGCTTGAAGTTGAAGAACGCGGACTAAGGGAAGGCGATGTTTTTCCACTCCGTTTGGTGTCATGCTTGATTGCTCTCATCTTCTGCCTTTGTCTCTGCCTCCGTGACTTGCGATCTGTAGCAGAGCAGAGTTTTGCTTCTGACCTTAAACTTGAGCACCAAGGCATTGCTCTATTTTCCCAGAAATGCCTAAATGCAGGCCCATAAAGAGGATGATGAGCTTAATGAAGCAAAAATTGCTATCTGTAAAGTCTCTCTCTCTGTCAATCTCACACTTTAAAAAAAAGACGAAGAGATCGAATCGAAACATGGAGTAGAAAACTGAGCGTTTTTGCTGTTTTTTGCATTGAATGCCTACAAGCAAGTCTACTTTAAATAACCGCAATGCTCTTGAGTTTAAAATGCAATCTGACAAAAGAAAATAAGTTGAATTATGTCTCGCACAGACAAATGAAGCTCAGAATACATTGTTTTTATGCAAGATACTTGCTTACCAATGCATAATCTTCTACGATCTGTTGCTATATTTGAGTGGCTTAAGAAAATTTTACTCGAATTACTTGCATGGCTCACGCATAAAATTCACTGTAACATTTGTAGTTTTCAGCCTCCGTTATTCTGTAACATACAGTGTTTTTTGGGGGAATCGCACTGGCAGGTTAGGAATGTATCTCCTTCATCCATACATTAATTTTTGTCTCCAAGTATATCCAAATTAGCTTACGGCATCAGTCACCGAAAACACCATCCTGTTGAGTTTACAACCCCGTATCAGGTAATTTTATTGTCATAGATAGGTCCATGCCTTGACCGCTTAAGTAAAATCATCCAAATGCATCTATTGGTGACGCAAAAAAATATCAGAGAAAATTCTATCAAGAAAGAAATTTTCTGTCGTGCAATTGGTTTACCATAAAATTTTGAAATAATGATGACTAAACTGATGTAAGGTGCTGCGTTATCAACGTTTTGTTACATTCTGTTGCAAACTTGAACCTAACCTGCAAGTTAATCAGCTTCAATCAAACTCTATTTCAAGGCTTTTCGTTATATTTTTTAGTAACTTAGTGGACGTAAGATACAAACAAAGAGAGATTCATTAACCTCATATTGTGCGAATATTCCTGGGAGTCTCAGGAAAGTTGCGAAAAAACATTACTCGATAACAGTCTCGCCAGGCTGTGTCCTTGCCTGAGTAAAAATCACCGATTAAAACACTGCCAATGGACTCAAAGTTATTGTTGCACCCGCTGACTACATCGAATATTAAAGTGTGATCTAAATGCCAAGAACTTTTTCTTTTTCTCCCTTTGAAAAAAATCATTCATTTAAAAAAAATCTTCTACGCTTCACGCTTTCCTAGCAGGACCTATTTCAATAAAGTACTCGTTAACCTGAACAAGCTGAAGCTTTTCGTCAGGAACTAGTCATGCAGTGTTTCTTTGCCAAATACATTACTCTGTAACCTGAGAATAGAAATTGGTTCAACCGTCAAAGCTATCGTGGCCCGTTGGTTCTGAAGTCAAGGGACATTTATCTGTTCGAACCCAGATAAGACATCAAATATTAATACATTAAGCCTTCTGTTTCTCAACGGTAGTTGTTCAACCGTATCGAAGCACGTGGGAAGTGAAGGATTATGATTCCTCAACTAAAGGTGCTTAGTGCATATTTCTTGTTGAAAATTGTTTGATGTATATTACTCTATCAACTTTTTCAGCTTTTTATGATTACTGTTACCTCAGTAGACCTTGCCCCCGATATCACTAGCACATGATGGCAGCAACGTCTCGCTTGTCGACAAGGTGATGTTTACTTTTTGGAAAAGGGTCTTAATTTGTGTTTTTAAGATTTTATGACTTCTCAGTCATGTTGCTTTTATTGTTCTCGTCTTGTTGTTTTCAATTTTGTTCTTTCATTTTCTCATGACATCTCGCTCTTGTTGCTTTTCAAATTTCAGCCTAAATAAAAAACACCCTCAACTTTGATTTTATTTAAAGCTGAGCCCAAGAAAGGGTTAGCGCGTGGCCAAAGAGAGGCGTCTTGCTTAATTTCTCGCGTCTTGCTTAATTTGTGATCGTTTAAATTTGTGTGTGCCACAAAAAAATTTGCCTAACGCCGTTAAAGCTCTGCTACCACCTTGCCAAACGCCATAGATTCGGAATTGTAATGCAACGCGAAGCTCTAGAGGCGGATACTGAAGCATTAGGTCATGACCCCTGATTTGGCTGGCACATGATGGCAACAACCTCTCGCTTGCCGCTTAGGTTGCGTTTACTTTTTGGAAAGCTATGAATACTACCGCACATGGGCGTCGGAAGGATTTTTTCTAGAGGGGGTAATAGTCGATTTTTTCAGGGGGTGGCCAAAAAGATTTCTTCCAGGGGGGAAACAATGCTGAAGTTTCATTGTATCAACTCCGAAAATAGGAGAAAAACATTTTTCTACTAAAAATTTAACAGCAAAATATTATCAAAATCCAAGGAGGCCTCGGTGCCAGGGGCGAATAGAGTGGGGCAAGGGGGGCGCAATTCCCCGGGCGCTGAGTCATTATGGGGGGCACTGAATGGCTGCGGGGGGCGCCGAAAATCCCAACAATGTCACAAGTACTTTCTTCAATACAGTATATTTGCTTCCGGGAGACCTCAGGTTCGAACATGGGGGCGCCAAACTTGCTTCTTGCCCCGGGCGCCATCTAACTTCGTTACGCCCCTGCTCGGCCCTCCTGCCCTTCCCTGCCGACGCCCATGCTACTGCAGGCTGCTCCAAAAACATTACAAGAGAGACATATTGCAATAATGGTAAACATCAGCAAAGGATAAATTCTCGTCAACGGACTTTAACCAAGCTAGCTGAGAATAATATATGGATGTTAACTATCTGAGTTAGACGTGCACAGTTTTCTGAGGAACGACGAAGCACTGGTGCGGTTTTCATTTTTTTTGATACGCTGTTGATAGTTTGTGTTCAAGATTCGATATAATAGGAGTTGCAATACAGGGTATTCTTGCCAAGCTCACCAATGAACAAAGACAAGCAAAGTATATGGTGCTACACACGATAGTTTTTTTTTACCTTCATTTGAAATTAGACTTTAAGAACAACTGTTGAAAGCAAGTTTTCAAAATATCAGTTGCTGTCGTAAAAAATATCCTGGTGCTGTTACCAAACCTTAGATTGCTGGTGTTGACCTGCGAACGTTATTGCCTGCTCTCTGTCTCAGTCTTGCGAACTTTTGTCTTGGTATTGGTCTTGACCTCGAGGTCAAAGGTCGGCCGAATATCGGATGTAGTCTCATCAAAAAATATTGTCAATATTTAATTCTCTTGTACCGAATTTCTCCTTCAAGTTTTATCTCATCACGTAACACCTCTGCACCTGTGATTACTGTCAAACCTGCGGCTTTTCCTATTCCTAGTCATCGCACAACCGCTTGTTAGTCATCTCCCACAGACAATTCCCATTTGTTTTTACCCCCACCAACTTCCGCAACGCTGATCTCTGCAACTATCCTCACCGGTACAGAAATACCATGCGGCACTGACCAGAAAAACCCCAAATCCTTCAGAACCTCAAACTGCGCATTTGCTTGAAGGTAGTCCGTGTGCAAACATCTATCGATAAGCTCGAGCCAAGCGTGAGGTTAATTAAATAACTAATCAAACACAAACGGATGCAGCAGCCACGACGGCTAATTAGCAGTATGAGGTCTGATTGCTGGACCATAGCAGTGTTCGACAGCCTATAAGCTCAGCACCTGATATAGTCGACATCAAGTGCCAGTGACGGTTAACCAAAGCATTAGCAATAATCATAATGTTGAAACACCAACGAATGTGTGTGTAACAACAACCACTGGCTCAGCTATGTCCAACTCAAATGGCTTACAGAGCCAAACATTATGTCACTATCTTGATCAGGGCGCACAATGAATGATATATTAATGAGGGCCGCGCATTGAACGGGTTACTTTGATCTTAGCAAACTAAATTTATCTTAAGCTAATGGACTGAAAGCGTTCGAATCGTAATTGCAATGGCAACATACGTGATAAAGTGGCACTGAGGATTTCAAAATAAGGACAGGTTGTCAGTATGCAGGATACTTTTATTACAACGAACACCTATAGTGGGTCGCACAAAACCTTTGACTAGGCCGCGGGTTGGAACTAGCTGCTATAGCTAGTGCGTGAATTAACAGCCAAAAATGGCCTAATGCACTTTTTCCTGGCGGAAAGCTAAATGGTAGCATTTTGACCATCGCACTTTGCAAGACTTACGCATGACGTGATTCGTAGACAGCTTCGTTTTTTGCATGTGTGAGTAAAGATGTTTTGGGCCGTTCACGCTCGTCAAATGTCTAAAAGATAACCCACTCGTCGACTGTTGGGCACTAACGTTTGCCTCGTTGCTATTCACAAGCGAATACTGCTACGGTAGGGAGCAAAGCAAAGGGTACCTTTGATAGCAGGCGTCTCCATTGCTGGCACTGGAAACTGCAGAGTGGCTACAGGCAAGTCGTCGGGATTTTGCGACGAGACGCTTACAAATGAGCCTCTTGGACTAGTGATCACCAGGTGCCACTTCTTTTGGAAGTCGTCGATTTTAAGAGTCTGCGTAAGCAACTGGTGCGTGACGACCAACAACTGCTGCATGACGATTCAGACAAACGGTTCATAATACGCATTCATGCGCATGTGCAGCAAAACCCCGGTCGTTGCATCGCGACCCTTACCCTGCGCATCATGTCCAGTTGGCTCCGCTGTCGTTTTTCAACTCCCAGGATGTGCTCCTCCGTCAGCGCCGAGATGCGAATGTCGCGGTTTCTCGAGAAAGGGTACTGAGGCTTTGTGGTCGGTAAATGGCTTCTCTTGATCTTCAGTTTATAAGATAATGAACCACATTAGGTTGCTTTACTCATGCGTAGACCCTCCTGTGTGGGGGTCTACGCAGCTGCCATCAAAACCGTTGCGGGCAAATCCTTTTAACTGCTAACGACAAGGTCTTTCGAGCACGACATGAGTTTAAGTTTTAGCAACAGCGTATTTTCAAGCTCATACGATCTGAATCACAGCTACGGCATAAACCAGGCAGAAAAAACAAAAAAGCAAAGAGAGAAGCTTTCAGCCATTGACGTTTGATGAAACCATCCCACTTTCACTAATGAAAAGTCGATGGCGCTAATTGCAAAATGAGTTTGATTCCTTTCAGATCAACGGATGTTAACACCTAGCAGGTAAGCTTACGACCTGAACCAGAAAACAATACGATTTGACTGTGGCCGCTAAGCACAGGTCAACTAACGATTTATTGCTAAAACGTCTTAACTAGTCATTTTTTACTGGTCGTACTTAAGAAAAAAAAACGGACATGCTTTTCCTTCAGTTTACAACTTTGTCCAGAAAGGAGCAATAATTCCAAATCATGTAACATCTTCAACTTTTGTGGCAGTATCGCATTCCACATAAAACTGATGCATCTTTTCAACTTCTACGTTAGTTGCAAGCTTGAGCGCTAAAGGCGTGCTAGAAAACATTTCAAAATGCTACTGCAAATGGTGCAAATTTCAATGGTACAGGGTGACTCCAAAAATATAACTCATAAAAATGTTATCGAATCCTATAAAGGTCCAGCAAATGTCACGTTTTTTGCTGGACTTAAAGTTCAATGTGTTCGGTCAGCCTCCACGTGGTTGGAAGCAAACTTGCACAAGTCGCGCAAAATTGTCAATTGCTCGAATACATTTCTCTCTAGGGATTTCCCTGATTCTTGCTGTGATTGTTGTCTTCAGTTCAACAATCTTTTGAAAGTTGCTATGGTACACATTATCCTTGAGATACACTACAGATAAAAATCAGGGGAATCAAAACGTGGCACTGTATTTACATGCATTAACGTGATTTCTTTGCTCTCAAACTGTAATTGTCACTTCAATAGACCCGAGCTTGAAACGTAAACAAAAACTGAATCAGCTTAGAGATTTGTTTGGGTCCAAATCTCGGAGGATACCAAGTAGAGTAGACTGCATTTTGTTAGGCATGTACCGTTTACGTAACAAAGCACTACAAAAATGCACCTCGAAAGGCTTGGGGGCATTCCAGAGTCTGCCTCGCTTTTTGCCTGTAATTGCAGAGATGGTGGATGCACTGGTGCTGCTGGGGCCACGTCGACTGATGTAGATTCTGGTGATCAGGTTTCGTTCGGCCGGGTCAGGGGGTAATGGCTGAGATTCATGGTCTTGGTGTCTCATCGTCTGAAACACAGGAGATGAAAATCGTCTGCGAAGGTTCCTTCCGTTTACATCGAATTGCAAACTCTTTAAACATCAACAACTAGATTGTTCAAAGCTAATATCGGTCGTGATCGCAACAATGATTGTTCGATGCCTGCTCTTGTAGATAAGAACCGGAAACAGAGAAGAGTTTTATAAAGGCTTTAGCATGCCTTTCAAACAGGATGGTACTTTGTTACTGTAGCTAGCAAAGTTCAAACTGAACGTAAAAATGACGATACTGTTGTCAGTGAGGTAGCTATCATCTACTGCTCGGGTCTCCAAACATTTTTGCCAGAGGGATACATAAGCTATTACACAACATTTCGAGGGTCGGACATCTTACGAGGTGTTGTAATAGACTCGCGGCTAAATTGGCAACTTCATAATGCTCATGTGGGTAAAAAGATTGCATGTGGTAGTGCGGCACTGTACAAGTTGCACTTGCAACCTTACATCAATGTAGATCTGCTTCGTAAACTTTATTTCTCTATCGTTTATTGTCACCTTTACTACGCAATTCTTATTTGGGGCACTGCAAATAAAACCGTGTTAGATTCTTTAGTAAAATTGAATAACCTAGCTCTACGCAATGTCTGTAAAATTCACACCAATGAACAAATATCCATAAAAGATCTGCATCTTTCTACTTCAATTTTAGAGATAAATAACTTATATAAATACGAATTGGCTAAATACATGTTTATGATATGTAATGGAATTTTCTCAAAAGAATTCACAAACGAACATGAATATAAATCAAAATATCATAATTTTCATACACGACAACTCGATAATAAGTTGCTGATTATTCCTTTATACAAAACAGTAAAACAACAACGCCATTCTGTTTACAGAGGCTCCAAGCTATGGAATGGAATTCCGAGAGACCTATTAAATAGACCTTATCATACATTTAGCTCCTTTTTCGAATATAAGTTTAATTGATTCCCGGCATTATGTACGGACTTCTTCAATCGAAGCAGAATGAAGCAAGCAAACACGTCTTTATTTCTAGTTAATTCATTACACGTGCCGCTGCTCGTTTGTGACGTTTTTTTTCTGCACTTGATCTGTTTTATATCTTGAGTTTTTCTCTTTTATGTGTGTGTGTGTGATTTTCCTTTTATTTCTTTGCGATAAACATGATCTTCTGATTGCCTTTCTCGTTCTTTTTAATGGTTGGCTGACATGTTGACTTCGCGGTCATTTCGCCAACCCTCGTAGTATTTTTGTTGAACCACGCATTTTTCCACATCTCGCGAAATAAATTGATTGATTGATTGATTGACTGATTACGTAATGTGATTGTTTCGGGATATGTTGGGATTCTACCAAATCAACAAATGTTTCGTAAATGTATTGTTTGTTCATTATTGACAAAACGACTTCGCGGCAAGGTGAGATGGCTTCGCGGGTCGGATTTGTCCCGCGGGACGTAATTTGGAGACACCTGATCTATTGCAACAACCCAGCTAATTTTCAGAATGCTTACATGAACTTTAAAGAACTCGTTTTGCACCAAGCGAGTTTCACCCACGCATGAGTAATTCGTCGCGTGGTCAAGCAGGGCCTTGCGGATTGGTAAGTACTGGTTTACCAGTTGTCCAATTCAGTGTCGCAGCTTCAGAAAAGATTAGATGACATTTTAACAAATCATGAGACAACTTCGCGGTTTTTGATTAAAATCAGGGTAATTTTTGATGAAATGTTAGTCTTCGCAAAAGCGACGCAGTAGAAATCTATCAGCAAAGTTTTTAATAGAGAATCGATTTCATGCAACTCTATGCATCCTCAGTCATGAAACTTTTTACCTTCACCAAATACTTTCCCTCGTTAGTGTTCCACATTTCCTCCACTTCTTTGAGTTTTCTGCGCATGAGAGAAGCTTTCGCTTTCTCTATTATGTGAGGCAGGACGTGCACGGAAAGGATGCTGCTGGAAGCCTGCGTCAGGTTCGGCGGCAGCAGCGTGGCTCTGCAAAAGACACGCTGCAACAGGTTCAACAGTTAACTGCGTGTTTGTTTCTCACTCGACAGTAACTCATCAGCAACAACATTATAGCCAGCACCTCTGCACGACGCCAGATATACTTCGCTGTTCCAACGCTCTAATGCAGTATAACAAAACTCGGTTCGATTTTTCAGAAGAACCGCTTTGCATGCCAACACGTTGCTAAGGAGCAATCATACCGAGCAGTTCTCTATCAAGCTTACTCTGTGTGCTTTTTAAGGGTATAATTGTATAACCACGTCTTTTTTTATTGAAAGCATTTCCATCATTGCTTTCAAACTTTTTGTGGAAAGACTTCACTTGTTAGTGTTGAGAGCACCAGTGAATATACTGTTTATGCTGGACAATAAGTACACCGTTTGCTTGATGAAATACACAACGTAAAGCTCTTTGTAAAGTCATGCAGACACGTAAACTCTATAGTAGAGGCATGGAATGCACTAAAAGTTGTTATAATTTCAGGCAATAAAGGCATTCCCAGCTTTTTTAGGTGTTAAGTGGGTTTGCAGTTGGCACAGTACATGTGACTCAGGGATATCTGCACTTGTTAAAGTTGTTTGCTTCATTCGTATGAAAACGCTTTCTTTCCTAGCCTTACTTTTCGTCCTAAGGCGGAGGTGGTATTACTTCGAGGATACAAAGTATTACCAGCGGACACAACGAGAACGTTTATGAATCAGAAATTATCAACATTACTTGAAAATTGGTCTCAATCTTTACACGAATTAAGATCGTTTATCGCAGGAGTGCTTTATAGAGAACCATGTCATTTTTAGAACTGAAAAAAAATATGAAAATAATCTAATCTACCATAAAATCCCAGTGAGTGTGGGTGCGTTTGCGCATTTCAGTCTCGTTAGAAACTGTGCTGAAAAGGCATTCCAAGGTTGCATGATCAGCAGTGACGTCACAAGACCAATCAACCGTGGCATATTTAGTACGGCTGAATCGGACACCGGTCCAAATTGCTGTTACAAAGATTAGTCGAGCCTTGAGACCTCGCACGCTATCGCCAGGTCCCGAAAACTGCCTTAACATTTTTTCCGCTCTGAGAAGGTTTAGTTCTGCAGACAACGACGAAAAGTACGTTGAAAACTTATGTCTACCTTGGAGTGGAGCTGTTGTCAGTCACGTTCACGGAAATTATCGAAACTTTCTCGGCAGTAGCATTCTTCACAAAGTCGCTCATCACCGTCCTCAGGTAACTTTCAAACTCGGGCATTTCTGTTTGTTAACAAAGCAACTTGGAAAAATTGAGAACTTCTCTGCGAATAATCAAAAAACTTTAGCCAAGTAAAACAAATTCAAAGCGCTTCAGCGCGACCGCATTTTTCCTTTCGACTTTGTTTTTAAAATCTCCAGCGAAATTGGTTTGTTTTGGCGCTGATCTCAAAACTTAAATAACGTAATTGTGCTAAAGTTCTAAAACGCATTCCTCGGATGACACCGAATCGAGTGAGACTCGACTGCCTTCAGAAGTCAAGGTCGGCAAGAGAAGCTCTCGAGTCGCAAATACGGGTTTTTCTATCCTGCAATTCACGGGAAATTTTAGGAAAATTCCAGGTGTGTTCCTCACCCGAATGAAGTTATCGACCGTATAAACTGTGCCAACGACCAATCTATGAGCACTAGGATGGTTGGCAGGCTTGTTTATGTTCAATCTATTTAGCGTAGGGAAAAAATAAAATTTCGAAAGAAAAAACATCTTAATTTAAAAAAAACGCTTGCAAAACTAAAAAACGTTGGTCTCAAATTTGAATAGTTGGAAATTTCAATGGGAATCGGCTGTTTGAACCCAGCCCCTAGTTGCGTACCTGATACTAGTCAGAGCATGCAGTTTACTACTTATTGCGGGATATGTGTACCAATGACATCCGCTATTTCTCGAACAAGAGCCGGGAAGTTTCCTCCCTTTCGCAGGTAAGCCTCGATCAGAGACGGATCGTCCGGGAATTGCTCAAGACCTCTTCGAAGCCGAGAATCCTTCAAGAACTCGTCGCTTATTTCCTGTTAATAACATCGGTAAAGTAAACCGATATAAATTTGAAGAATTGCAACTTCGTGTGCTCCGGCAGCAGTTGCTTAATCATGTGTCTTTTTTGATCAATTTTGCAAAAGTCGTTTCAAGTTGAATCTGCTTGCAAGGAGTTTTTAATCTTTTTTATGACGCACTTTGAAGTTAATTCGTGGGTTTTATTTGATATAAAATGTTTGCAACCCAGATTTTATCCAACAAATGCCATTCAACATTTTCTGTTTCTAAAGCCATTTACAAGAAACTACTCTCCACGAGGGAAACAAACAAGGAAAAATTAGCAGGTTTTAATAGGAAATCAATTTAACGTGACAGGACGCATCTTCAGACTTGGAATCTTATTCATGCAGAATTTATTTGCTAACCTTAAGCAAGGCGAAGTCCGTGTAATCGTCTTCGTCGTTCCGCTCTGATTTGTCTCCACCGCCGCTGGAGTTGTTCACAAACCTTTTAAGTGTGGCGACCCGTCCTCCCCTCTGCGTCACAGAGAGGTAAGAAAAATAGTAGTTGTCTTTAAAAAAAAATTACTTTCGAAACGATTTCCTTTTAAAGCAAGTACTTTTTCAAAGCTGATACGTCATTTTCACGGCTCAGTACAAAACGCAATTTTCTTATTTTTCTGAAGGCTAAAATCCCAGTAAACCGTAATAATTCTACGTTGCAAAAGGCAATACCTCGGAAAAAATCGATTTGTTTCGTATCTTGGAAAAGGAAACGCATACGGAGAAAACGAAAAATGGAAATCGTAAACACGTTGCCCTGAAATGAACGAAACAAATTATCAGTCCGATGCAGTACACGAATACTCACGTCAATATATGCCTGCAACAGGACTGCGCATATATACAAATGCCCGTAGCCATCGAGAAACCCGTCAAGCTCTTCCGATAAAGCTGACAGTTCATCAAACGAGGAAATACATTTTTCCAAAGCTTCGCTGCCTTTGCCATCACTGCGTTCTACGTAACAGCATGGTTAAAACAACTGGACAGCTGCCAAAGAAAGATTACTGACAGAAGACGTACGTTATGTTTCAAACAAAGGTTACCGGTAATTGACTAAATTCTTCGTCAGGGCATAACGTCATTCTATGACAGGTATTTTTGACGGATACAAATCTCTTCCTCTCTTTCTTGTGGAATTGTTCTCTACTACCACAGCGGCCACTTTTTGACCAAGGTTTGCAACGCCATAACTCGCCAGCCGATTGAGCTAGAGAGCTGTGCAAACCATCTACAGATTCAGCAAGTCTTTGGGTTGAAAAAATGTTTTCGTTTTGGGTTTGGGGTTCTCTGGGGGGGACGTTACAAGCGGGGATGTTTTTGCGCTTTTTTGGCCAACTTTATCAGGCCCCAGGCCCCAATCCAATGAGCCAATTCTTGGCTCAAGTTTTGTTTTAGAAACTAGACTATTATCCGAGTCTTTAGAGCCCTTGATTGACTTTGTAGCATATCTGGAGCCAAAATTATGGCCCAAAAAACAAAAATTGGTAAAAATTTCTACCCCCACAAACGCTAACCCGAAGTATATTACACCCCAACCATAACTGGCCATAACTCGTGGTCAGACTACGCTAGAGAGTTATTCAAACCCTGTAAAGGCTCATGAAGTCTTGTAGTATAGACTGAAAAAAATGTATGCTTGGCATGTCGCGTTTTAGTTGATGTTTACATAATGAGAGGATGTTTAAGCATATTTGTTTACATTTGGATGATGTTATCTTTCCCTGAGAGGCGACCAATTGAACCGATTTTGTGTCTCAAAGTTGTTTTGGATTCTAGGCTGTAATACGAGTCTTTAGAGGGTTCGATTGATTTTGTAGCGTTTCTGGTTGAAAAGTTATGGCAAAATAACCGAATATTGATTAGGGAAATTCCCTGGAATTCCCCCAGGTTTTTGTGAGTCATAAGCACAGTTGCATTAACCGATAACTTGTGTTCGTTTCTGATTTTGAAAGATGTGAGTCATAAGTATAGTTGCATTAACCGATAACTTGTGTTCGTTTATGAACTTATGAACCGATAACTTGTGTTCATAAGTGTAGTTGCATTAACCGATAACTTGCGTTCGTTTCTGATTTTGAAAGATGGGGCGTTGCTCGCTACTCTTGAAATTATTAGAAGCAAAATAGTGCGACCTATGCACTGGAAGTGAATGAAGGTTGTTCTTGTAGGTCAGTCGACATTCAAACCGAACCGGAACGCCAAGCGGCTTTTACAACAGCAGCCGCGAATTTGTAAATATTCTGCTTGCATATTCACACACGAATAGTACGCCACACCTGCTCTGTTCTCCGCCTGCTGCTTCAGGGTCGCCAGGTTGCCTCCTGACTGAACGAACTCCATGAACACTTCCGCACTTCGGTGTTTACGCTCATTGTCCAGTATCGTGGAGAAGGATCGCACGATTTCCTCGCGCCTGGCAGATCGGTCAATTTTGTCACAGTAGTGTTCTAAAATTTCGATATTTCCTCCTCGTCGTTCGAATTCAAGAATCTCCTCATCATCCAGGCCTGCGAAGTCAGGCCCCACAATTTCTCATCACAAATAACGTTGGGTCATGTCTTGTATTTGATTAAAAATCAATAAAAAACTTGACGCAAGGTTTCAAGTGCCCTTTATATGACTCGCTTGCAACAAAAGCAAAACATGGCAGCGAAATCGATCACAGTTCACAGGATTTTTTCCATGGGGGGCCAATAGCGGGTTTTTCCAGGTGTTGGCCGAAAATTTTTTCTAGGGGGGAAAAAGTGGTTAAATTTTTTCACTCACTCCAAAGTAAGAAAACAACCTTTTTTGCTAAAAGTTTAATTAAAAAATGTCATTTTTCAAAATCAAGTAAGGGACAAAGCACCCCTCCTTCCGACGCTCATGCCTGAAACTAGCCCATCATAATTATTGCGTTCGCTGAGCAAAAATCTTAAAGCTGCAAGTATTTGTGCATGATATCTGACCAAATCTGTCTCTGATGAGCACGAGCCAAGCAACGGCATTTCATAAAACGGTCACCTTTTGTCAGAGCAGTAAACAGCATTTTCATGTTCGTCCCTTCATTTTCGATGTCGCTGTACATTGCAGCAAAATCGACCTCATCGTCATATTCCTAAAAAATAAACAAATAAAGGCCTTTTGAAAATCAGAAACAAAATCACCTTTTCACATTGAAATCAGCAAAAGTTTGGCACAAACATATAATAAACACTTTAAGGACTGCGAAAGTAACTGTAGTGACTTTGAGGCAATTTCGTTCATAACTTGACATTCGATCGCGCTAGGATAGAGAGTCAATGAAAACATCATAAGATGTAGAATTTCGTGTACATTCTGATTTAAAAAAAACAGGTAGTATTGCATTTTAAATTTTGCGTGGCAGTGTCCGTCACCATAAAGTTCCTATGACGCATTGTGACATGTGAAAAATTTTAAATGTCAATTTGCCTTTTTTTAAAGAAAGTACACGAACATCCGCATGTTATGATGACTTCATTGACTCTCTAGCGCACTCGGTCGGTGAGCTATGGCCAATTGGAGGTTTGATATTTGCCAGAGGCCAAACTCCGGACCTGATAAACGTTTCGTGCAATCGGGACCTCCCAAATCCCACACTGTGGTGAAGAAAACATTTGCAACTCAGCCTCAAATCCTCTTCCGACTGCTTCTGAAAACCTTTACAAGATTTGCGTGGTTTTGGGCCCCGAGAGCAACTGTTGAATTTCAGCCCTAAGCAATTGCTTCTAAGCCTCCGCTCGTACTGCGCAGAATGAAACAAAAAGGAAGTCGTATTTTTTCAGCTATATATATCTACATAATTAGCCGAAACAGTGCTTTTTACCTTCACCAGTTCTGATTGTCGTTTAATGCCAGAGTGAAGCAGTTCTTTCACATGTTGACGGTAGAGCTTTGTGTACTCTGCAATTAGTTCAACGTCAACTCCGGATTTTTTCAGCTCTTCCAATAGTTCGTGACTGAAATTTGATTCCAAGTATTCCTACAAAGCAAGATCATTGAAGCAGAACTGTAGCAACGTTGCAGCGTCATGTCTTGAGATGCCTTTTGAGAATTCTCTGTTACTCATTGCCTTAGTGGGAACAGGCAGGTAAAAATATTAAAATACTATTTCATGTGATTTAAAGTGCGAAATCAGACAGATCAGGGTATAGCATTGCTCATACAAAAAGTTATCTTTGTGAAACACGATTGTTGTTCACTACAGAAACGTTAGAATCAGTCGGTCAACCTGTATCAGAGAATTGGCATGCGGAGGCGTAACGAGGGGTGCAAGGGGCCACAGTTCTCCGGGTTCCAAATCACTGTGGGGCGCCGAAATGCTGCGGGGGACGCCGAAAAGCCCCAACAATGTCACAAGCACTTTCTTCAATACAGTAAATTTGCTTCTGAAAGAGTTCAGATTCGAACAAGGGACGCCAAACTTGCTTCTTGCCCCGGGCGCCATCTTACCTCGTTACTTCCCTGTTGGCATGAAATGTTACACGTGAAATGATTTTAGTTAAATCCGTTTTCAATCTCATTGCGAAGCGGTATGACGTTTTGGTGTTTGAAACTCTGTTTAGATGCTGCCTGTCATACAACGCCCCAGGAAATGCAATCAGCTGCAGCCAAATGGGCTTGCTAAGGAATTACTCCGTTCGATAGTTTTTCAATAAAATCTACTCCAAACACGTACACATGCATAAAACGGCATTTGAAGGACAAATTTGTACTGAGGATG
>Ga0210059_1002224_pt1 | contig 30164 bp, 13 predicted proteins | sample Ectturendosymbi2_FD_188042 | JGI IMG/M metagenome (GOLD analysis project Ga0210059, IMG submission 188042) | Ecteinascidia turbinata endosymbiont from Florida, USA - Sample 2 (SPAdes) (version 2) | ecosystem: Host-associated > Tunicates > Ascidians > Unclassified | place: Key West, Florida...
CATCTCTTGATGCTGTTAGTGTGAGGAGGGTCTTCTCCAAACTCACTTCTAAATTTACGTTGTACTGCAGTTGGTGATTTCAATTCATGGTACCAAAGAACACATTGTGCTTTTTGTTGAATGGTCAGCATGTTTCATACTTTGTTGCAAACTTACGCCTTTATTAAAAATGACTTATTCTTGCTTATCTTAACAATAAAATAACCTGTAAAAAATAACAAACAAACTTTATGGTAGTATAATTCACTGTCGAAAATGTAAAGTTTCTACCTTATGTGGTTTTTGCGATATCAAAATTTTTAATGTGTGCAGGACTTTATGGACACCCTGTAGTTTTTAAAATCATTTAATCAAGCCATGTAAAAGTTACGAAATAATTTTTTTTACTCATTGTTATAGTACAAGCAATGAAAAGCTTACTGCGGTACATTGGGTATGGTTTCTTTTTTCAGAACCCAGAAGGAAAAGTTTTAGAGAATTCCATTGATGCTTTAATTGCTCGTTCCAAAGATGTTCAAAAAGCACTGGATGACTTCTTGCATAAGATTGAGCATCAACACACAACATTGTCATGGTAATTAATCAAAAATGTGTTTGTTTTTGTCATACTGTAAGAGTAGTTCTGAGCATTTCCTGATTTTATATCTAAAAACCAGTGGTTATCCTCTATTAAATCAGGGTGTTGAAATTTAGATTTGTTTCTGTGTCTGCATTTTTAGCAAGCCTAATTCTTGATATATCTAGGTCTAAACAGCAAAGCTATTTGTTTTGTCTGATAACCTTGAGGGGTTGTGAGATATTGCTTTTCATGTGCAAGATTCCAATGAAAAATTCACAAAAAGGACCTTTACCTGACAAAAGTTTTTGAAATTAGTTCAAATATTTCAAGTAGATTTTCAGGCATTTTCAATGTAGAATGTCATTCCCATTCTTTGAGAGTTTTAATTTGTTGGCAATAATTTAAACCAACTTTCAGTTAAACTCAACTTTTGCTCTAACAAAAGACATCTGTCAATTGCTACTCTTGCTAATTTATACCTGTGGATTCAATACCAATTAATGAAACTCAACTTTTGGCCATGGATCTGTGAACACATTCATGTTTGTTTCTGTAATTAAATTTTAGACCTTGACTTTGTTGAGGGTTCGAGTTCTGATCCAGACTAAATGTTCAAATGAATATATATAATATTTACTATAAGAATTGCATTATTTGCCATATTGCTGTAACACTGACACTGCTGAAAAGTTGTATGACAAGCACAGTTCATGCCAATAATATTTTAATGAGCCTAACTTGTTGCGATATGTAGACAGTTTATACCTTCATACTCCTTACAGATTAGGTATTTTCCTAAGTTGCTGCATTAAAATTTCCTAATGCATTTGTTTATGAAATGTGCATAACAAACTTCACACAAATGACATCACACAAACCATTGCAAAGTAAAAATACATCATATCATTTCAGAGTTCATGCTAAAAATTGTTTGCAGAAACCTGTTATTGTGAAAATCTGTTTGATTTTTTTCGAATGACTTAGTCTTAAACTCATCATTGATCAAACTAATGTGGAAAGATGAAGTAGCTGTTGCAATTTCCCATAATTGATACTCCACCTGTTTCAAGGACTTTATGTACAAAAGACATGAAAACACTACTCCCATCAGAGGTCACTTCAAAACCAACAGCATGACATGATCTGTTCACCATACCAACCAGGTGTTGGTTGATAACATATTTTGTTATGTAAACGTTGTTATGTAATTACAAGTACTTGTGGACTCAAGTAGAGTTTTGACTGATGCATTGGCATTCCAATACATATCGGCCGGGCGATGTTGCTGATGTATCACATTGGCAAAATTTCGCAGATATAAGTGGCAATATTTGCTCAGGAAAGCTGCTATGCTATTATTCTGCATGGAGTGTTTGGAAACCCAACTTTATGGGCATCAGAAGGTGTCTTGCCCCAGTGGATTTTAAGATTTGATATTTTTTCTTAATTTTTTAGTAGAAGGATGTTTTTATTGTCCCCCTCCCCTTAGAAAAAATCCATCTGACGGTCAAGACCAAGTTGCTGTTTTGTTTCTGATTAACATAAATTGTCTGTCCAGTTCCTTACGGCGTGCTGCCCTCTGACTATATCAAATAGTGCGTAATATGCAGACCCCTGCGTAATCATCCCAATAAACTGCTCTGTGATGTAACATTCGCTCGCAGGTTTTTGACTGGTAAGCAGGTGACTGCCTGTGATCAAGGTATATGCTATTGTGGTTGACTGTTTTAGTGACCCAGGTTTCTGCAAAATTTGATGTTGTGCCGTTCTTCATCACATTGAAGTAATGTCTTTCAACTGTGGTTTGAGTAATGCAATAATAATGGCTTCGATTATCACCAATGAAAAACATTGGTATCAGCCCAAAAAAGCCTTGTCGGTCAAGGTCTAGACTCAAGTCAGGTTATTTTGACAAAACATTAAAAACTCAGGTGGAGTCATCCACTTGAAAAGTAAACATTTTGATCATTTAAAAAAAGTACTTTAGTATGAGTTGAGTCAAACACCACAATTCCAGTGTGTTGGGTTATTTCTACCTTGACTTTATTGAATTAAAAGTGTTAGTCATGGCGAACTAACCCCACAATGTCAGATCAACACTGATCTTTGGCATTATAATGTAATATTTGTCAAACTAAACTTTTTGATGAAGTACATCTTCAAACTTAACTATGCATTTCATAGAGACCTTGGTAAAATGATGTAGATAAAAATGTGAGTATGAGTTCATCTATGTTCATGATGTGAATTACCACCATCTTTTCATTACAATTTTTATAGGTAGAGGTGTGTGTGTGTGTGTGTGTTTGTTGAAATGTTTCAATAACACATTGTGGAACTATTATCATGCTGATTAAGTGAAGCATATCCTATTTTGCAGGCCTACAGTGTTGGACAGTTTTGCCTCTCTTTCTGCTCAAATAAGCTCATTATTGAGTGCAATGAAAACAGAAAAAACGCCAAATCTTCGAAACTATCCTGTAGTTCCATTGCGGCTATCTCAAGACTCTGACCAACAGCTATTGGTAACTTGAAACAGTCAATAACTGATCTGTGTTGAGAATGCATGAATGTGTCCTAGTATATAGCAAATGTAGCCAGATGATAATGTAACACTGCTGTGTATGTTTACTATTTTTGTGAGGGGGTGGTGGTGGTTTGTGAGTTCATTGGCTCCTCATTATTTTATCACAAAGACTGACAATCTTGAAGACAGATCCATGTAGGAATGCTTGATTGAACCAGCAGCACGACTCTAAACCTAACCTTACCTGAATTCAAAGAAAAGCGTTATTGAATCTTCTGTTTCCTTAAATTATGTTATACCATGGTCATTCACCCCTGCTCATATACAGGCACATTAACCCGGAAACAAGCTTTGTGGCCAAACCCAAATTAAGTGTTTGTAACAGCTCTTCAAAAAAGGTGGATCACACTGTTTTGAAATTAATCAAGATTTCTATGAGCTTGAAGATATTGTAGAAAGGGATTTTTTATGCGAGTGACGTGAGCTCTTTTGTGCGGAAGCATGTTTAAGTCCTCTTTCCTTATCAGGGCTTAACTTCACTGTGGGAATTACTGATTTTTGCCTCATTAAGAAAGCAGTCAGCTACCTTCTTTGCATTTGTGCTATTTCATGAAGTATTTCTTAGCACGTCAATAATATTAAATGGGGCTGCCAAATTTTTGGAAAATGTAAAGTGCATTTAATGCTCTTGAATATGTAAAATGTTTTAAACTGTTATTGATTTACTAAAACATGGTTTGTTGTTTTCAAGATTAGTGCTTGCAGGCGTTAGTATTGCTTTGTGATCTGTAGACTCCGGTGAAGCTTTGTGTTGAGAAATCTGGAAATTCTGATTATAAATGGAATTAGGCAGAAAATAACAGATGCAAAATTTAATGAAACAACCCCTTGTGGCTTTGATGGGAGTGACATGAAAAGGTTGCACTAAAAACTGATGCAACAAATCAGGCAGATTTATTCTTTAGGGTTTACAGCTAGAACTGAAGTCATACTCCTAAGCCTTTTGTAGTCATTGTTTAATCCGCTGTCGCATTTTTTTATTTGCAGCGTCTCACTGATCGTCGAGTCGCGATGATGTCACACGCTGAAGTTCCAGATTATCTGAGAACCAAACCTGACCCAGAAGTGGAACTGGCGGAAAAACTACTTGTTGCTGAAGCTGGAGCGCAGGCTGACCAGCTGACCGCTGCGGTATGTTTTATCATTCAGGCCTGCCTTATTAGTGATAAACATTGTCCCTGTGTGCTGTCCTATGGCAATCGTTACACTCCAGTTCTACTGTACTTCAGCTGAACATACAGGCATTTAACTACTCATGTCGTGTTGTATTGAGGTAACAGAAGATGGTCGCATGTTTGTTTAAACTTAAGTGCAAATCTTGCAGAGTTTCAATTTGATAAAGTTACTTAAGTCATACAAAAATTGCCTTTTATATGCAGTTGGCGTGCCTATTGTTTTGCATGAGTGCTTTTTTGCTTGTTTTAATTATTTGTTTATCGCATTTTCCGCTCGACTATAAAGTGACTAGTTTCCCATAATCTTTAATCTTTCGTCGCTGATCTCTCTTTTTTGTGATCTTACTTCTATATATTGAAGTGTAGAGTGGAAATTTTTTATTTTAAGTTCATTTTACATATCTTTGCAAAGCGCTACATGTTGCGTTCAGTGCTGCGTCTAGATATGTATTGCGTGTCATTTAAGAATGTAAGTATTTGCTTTGAGTTATTTTATCCAATGAATGAACTTGTGTGTACACTGCGTTTGAAATAGTTTGAATCGTGGTCTTGCAGGACCAGGTGGCGAGGTTTTCATACTGGAAAGTTGCTGAGTTAACTATTCGTTTATGAAAGCTGCCGTAGCTCAGGAGTAATTCCTCTGGTACTAAAAGTCTATCCATGTGTTGTGCATCTGCAATGACTGTCGTTGACCAAGATACACAGTTGCACTATTCGTTTTTTTGCACATGTTGGTGAACTCACTTGATGGATGCCTACATTGGATTTAAAAAATGAGCCAAGTTGCGAACACTCTCACTTCACGCTAAATGCGGTTTTTAAAGCCATCGTTTGTTGAAATCGTGCTATGAAAAAATTATTGATTCAGTAATGCAATGGCTGATTGTGTTGAAACGCAATATTGCCAAGCACAACGCTGATTTTTTTTCTCTGAAACATTTCGGTCATTTGTCCCGTAACGGTACTAAAACTCGCCGTAATAGTATTCACTAGCCTACCTTTTCGGACATTATTACCGAACTGACTTTATTTTTTCGGTTATTTCAAAAAAATTAGGTCTATGACCGAAAAACAACAGGTACAATGTGAAGTTCGAGTGCGTTTGGGAAGCGAGAGAAACCTCGAACAAAAATGTATAGGGTTAACCGATACAAAGATCTCGTTGAAGGGCAAGATTTAAAACATGAAACTCCAGACTTACCTGTAACAACAGTGCTGAATACAAAACATTAGTAGAACTCCCGGGGTGCGATCTCACGCAGGAAGTGTTTTACTTAACTCCTACAAGGGACCGCTGCTCATGAATTAGGGTCAGATGCTTAGCCGCAAGTATTGAAAGCCTATTTCTTCTAGGACCTACTTCTTTCAATTCTGGCTGCTTCAAAGTTTTCGCGCTGGTGCACTGAATCAGCTATTTTTAAAATGCGGCTGTGTTTCTACATTGCGCCAGTAGGAGTGCAGTTAGTGAAACAAATCTTGATTTATATGCTTTGTGTTTTTGCAGCAAATCACTTCGTTCAACAAGCTGTGCAACAAAGTGTTGGAAAAAGTTAAAAACGCACGAATCAACTGGCATGCTGAAGCTTCGCAAACGCACTCACATTCTTCTACTTTCAACAGTGAGGCTACCAACGAATTAATTGCTGCAGTCAGCTACGGTAATATTTGGAGTAAAAACAATGAAGCCTGTATCGCTAGCAACCATCAAGTCTCCTTAATGCCTCGCAAAAATTGGAGTTGCCCTGAAAAAAATATTCGACCGACCCTGAAAAGCATGGATGAAAAGTATCTCGCATCTATTTAGCATGAAAATCAGGTCTAAACTGAGGTTTCAGTTAAGCTCTTCGAAAATACAACAGTCTAGCGTATGCTGCTCACTACGGAAAACGTTCTAGTTTTTTGTAGATATGCTCTTTGTTTCCATCCTTTATCCAAACTACATTGTGGATGTGATCAAATAACTAGACCCAAAGCCTTGGTCCAAAATCTCTTGACATCGTCTAATCAGCTTTTCGGTAAAACGCAATTATAATATTACAGCAAATAGTTAGCGGCAAATTTTTCGTTTTCGAAAGCGGAAATTGAAAGATTCGGTTTTCGCACGAATCAGACTGCATGATTTCGGAAACTGTAGCACAACACTACAGAAAAAGTTTACAGATCTCCTGGATGGCCTGCAATTCTTTTCAATCATGGTTTTGTGATGAAGCACATTTCATTACCCAGGTCTACTTCACGGTATTTCTCTGGCAAACTCAAAATGCGCCGTTGTTTCTTCTGATCGAACGCAGATCGAAAAATTATGTTGTCAAACTAATTCGTTAATTTTAAAAGTGTTTTAATGCAACAACTCTGCAGCTTGAGTATAGTTTTCTATCATCAGCATAAGTCTGTGATCTTGGTGACCGTAGGGTGTGCACAAAGCATCTCCAGCAGCAACCGCTTTAAATTCCTCTGTTCTCTACACTTCAAGAGCTTTTGACAGTGTCCCCTCCCAGTTAGGCAAACGTGCCGCGTCCTGACGTTCACATGATGTATCCATGCGACTTAAGCTTGCTGTCTTTGCTGCCTTGCGACAGTCGTCTAGCAATGGAGGCAAATGATCAGAGATTGAACGATGAAATATTTTTCCCAGCCCTTTGGAGCAGTGGGAAAAATCTCAACCGTCTGGTGACGGTCAGTCACCAGTTCATAATCACGGGCGCTTTGAATATTCACCTGGATAATGAAGTTAATGCCAACACTGAAAAACTAAAGAACATATTGGATGTGTATGATTTCTTTCAATACATTGCTGTGCCCACTCACCGCAAAGGCCATGTGCTGATGTTGCAGTAACACGTAAACAAATCTCAGTTTTACTCGGAAGGTTAGTTGGCGATTGTCCTGGTAGTACTCGGAAAAGTGTCGGTGTCAGATCCGCTTCTTGTAAACAATGAAGGACATGTCTGCAATGACCACGTTGCTCTGCCAATCCTCATTAATATGCTCAAACCAGTGCATGATTCCACCGTTGTTAGGTATCGTCGCTGGCAGGACGTTGGTGAAAAGGAATTGAAAATGGCAGTGACTGATGCTCTCACTCCGTTTAGTGAAGTTTTCCACTGAGACATCAGGTGGCATTCGTGATCGACAAGCACCATCTTCTATCAAACGTGTCAAGATTCTTTCCAAACCAGGATCGGTTTAATGATGACTTGCGCAAAGCAAGACAGTAAAGTCGGCATGCCGAGAGAATTTGGTGAAAGTCAAGACTGACAGTTCATGTAGAGGGGCACCGAGAGCTGTACTATTTTATTGGCGAAACGTAATAACTCAAGCCAGGCGCTAGTACTACTCCAAGCAACTCACTGAATGTGATCAAAGCGATTGTACAACGTTGTCAAGACACTGCTGTATAAGAAATGGTCCATCTCCTGTTATTCCTGTCGGAATGCTTGACATGGTCTTTTGTGAATAATTCAGTTCATTGTTTTTCGACACGGTAGCTTCGATTGCTGATAATATTCCGTCTTCTTGCAGTAGTGCATCGTCGTCCTTGTCTCGTGAAGGTTATACTGCGGTCGACGTAGTGGATCAGTTCATACCTGAAACTCATGAAATTATCAAGAGGATCATCCTTGGTCACGCTACTCAATCTTGTGAACTGGATCACATGCCTACCTGGGTAGTCTTGTGCCACTAGCACCTTTCGTAACTAAGTCCATCAATGTATCATTGGAGCAGAGATTTTTCCGAGTTTTCTGACTTGCGTCAAACATGTTTTGAAGAGCAAGGCATCAACTCTGACTCTCTGGGCTGTTAAAATCCAGTAACTCTAATCTTTCTGGTTTGTCCAAAGTTACGGAGAAATTCACTGCGATGCAGCTGAAGGATTATTTGGACCGAAACAACTTGCACGGTGCTACCCAATCAGCCTATCGCAGATGTCATTCAACAGAACAGCTTTACTAAAGGTGCACAAAGACTTGATAGAGGCACATTGGATCCTATGTGGTGTTGCTGCAACTGGATTTATGTGCAGCTTACAACACTGTTGGTCATGTCACACTTGCGAAAGGGCTAGAAAGTGATTACGGAGTACAAGGCAGCATTGGCCTGGTTTCATCCTTAAATACCTGGGAGGAGACGGAGTGTTGTGATTGGCAGTGCAGTATCTCATCCAAAAAAATGCGTTATGGTGTTCGGCAAGGGTCGGTTCTGGGCCCCATCTTATTTGCAATGTATACGAAATCAATGATAATGCAAATTTTTGAAAAGCTTGATATGGTTTACCAGATATATGCGCAGATGATACTCAGCTGTATTTCACCGGGAATCCATCAACATCAGTGGAAAATATTGTTACAAGAATCAAATCCTGCATGACCGACATTACGCGGTGGATAAATGCAAATTTTTTGAAGATCATCTCAAGCAAAACAGTTTGCAGTTAATCAACTGAAAACTAAAATAAGTCGATTTGAGCTGAAAAATCAAGTAAACATGTGTGATCATTTTGTGTAGTTTGTGACTTCCTCTGACTGCTGCACGTGAAAAACGTTTGTGCAATACTTGCTAGACAATACTTGCGACCTGATAAACATGTCAATGCAATTAGGAATGTCTGTTACCGTCAAACTAGAAAGATTGGGCAAATTCGGTAGTTTTAAGTGATGAAAGTGCAAAGTTATTGGTCAATGTGTTGGTGACATCTAGCTTTGACTACGTCAACTCTTTCCTGCATGAGCTGCCACAGGCACTAATATCTCACCTCCAGTGCGTACGGAATGTGGTTGCACGACTTGCAGCACGTTGTCGTTCTCACATTACTCCAGTTTTGAAGGACCTTCGTTTGGCTTTCAGTTTAAAACGTTAGCACTTTTGTATGAAGGATTTCATGGCTTCGCACCTTCACTACATTTCAAAGTTGCGTGTAAAATATCAAACCTCTCGTCAGTTACGATCATCTGGCACGTCCAAGTTACTTGGCTCCATAGCACGCACCGGTCAGTGTGGCGAGGCTTCGGCAAATTTTCTGCGAATGAGTGGAATGTTTTGGCGCTTCAAGTTAAAAATACTGACTCACCTTCTTTAAATCGTTTAAAAACTCTGCTTTTCAAATTGGGGTTTGACTATTAACCGACATGCTTGTTTGATTCTTGTAGAATATGTGAAATACTTCACGTATTACTATTGATTTCATTATGTCTATTTGCGTTTTTAAATATTTTTTCATGGTTATAATGTCAAGCGCCTAGAACGTTCTTATGGATATGACGCTACGTAAGAAATTTGTTTATTATTGATTATTGATGGCGGAGATAAGGAATTTAAATGCCATGTCACCCATGGAAGATTCCTATCGGCTTCATGGACTAACGCAAAGCTGAGTGAACAAGTTGTGTGTTCACTCAGCTGGACTGGTGCGAAACTATGGATACAAGAGCGTTGCTTTCCTGAACATTCTGCACTAATTAGAGTGCTGGGTGATATTCCAGGAGATAAAAGAAACGTTGCTGCACGAAGTTTGATTGTGTCAAGGTCTTTTCGTAAAATTTTAAATCAGTTCTCCTGAGACTAAAATAATATTCCCACATGCGACTCTTTGTAGATTGAAGTTAAAACCGAAATACGAAGTCTGTATTCATTAACTTTAAATAAGAGGCGGGTTAATGAAATGCTGTTTCAAAATTGTATTTCCACCTGGTGAAAAAAAACGTTGCTCAAGTGTCAAACCCCCTAGGGCGCGATTAGATGTTAACGTTATGCGACTGCACTTACCACGTCTAGTTGCTGGTAAGATTTATTGCTTTAAAACCTTATTTGTGTTGAGTAAAAACAAAATTGGGCCTGTTAGTGCATACTGTCGGTGTAGGTCAGGAGCAGGCATTTTTTTGGTGGTGTAAAGGATATTTTGCCCAACTTCCCCATAATTTACCCGAAAAACATTTATGCGACGAACATCCTGTAACTTTCAATTAATAAAGCACATGAATGAAACGCCTTCTTTTACCCAAACTTTCAAGTGAGCCAGTTACCAACCCTCACAAACTAAAACACAAAGTTTGTAGAAAGAGTTGGTTTACATGTATCTGATGTGTTTTGTATGACATAATAAACTTTAATTTAAACACTACATAACGAAGAAGCATCATTTCAGTAATATTAAAAACTCTAAACTTTTTTGCCCAAATTTTCGCCAAATCGAAACTTTTGGGAGTGCGCTTGCATCCCCAGCTCCTACACAACTGTATTAGTGCGAATATCGATTAGTGTGTTGAAGTTTTAATCTACCAACCTTGTGCTGCCTGTTTTCAAACGAGGTTCTGTTACACCATCTGAACATTTTTAAGCCGCTACTACTGGTCATCCGTCTGTTTTGAGGAAGTCAGACATTATGGTGTTTAAAAAGAAAACCTGGCAAATCTAGAAATGTCTCAATCATTTTTACGAAGGAATTGTAGAATCATATCAGCTTTGAAAAACGAATTTTCCTGATAAAAGAAGCGATCTTTCGCATTTGCACCAACGCTGCATGGTGTATCATTTCGGAAAGTATAGCCTTGTGATTTATCTCCGAAGCGATTGTCCCCGTTAACTCATCTGTTTAGATTTGCGACGTAGCCGAAACCATAACTGTCGCTTGGTGAGCGTTTAGAAGAAATATTGTCTTTTCTCCACCACGCTCCCCCAGTTAAAATGCGTGATGGATGCGCCACCAAATGCACCCGCTGTCAACCACCTATGCGTCCGCGGACATGGCAAACCGAATACATCAAACAAGAATTTTTCTCACAAACGGATATCGAATCGGTGTAGAAGAAAAAATATAGTATTGTTCCTACTTTTCTATAAAATGCTATGAATCAAGAAACAAACCAGTAGTCAAGCAATAGACGTTTTGTGAATAACGTCCACCCATGGTGATTTGTGTAATCATTCCCGTGTTTGGTTGATATTCATGATGCCGAAATGTCAATGCACCTTTTTCTTGCACAAAAGAGGAGATTTCGCGATGCCTTGAGAACAACGCCTTCGGTGTTCATGCAAGGAACTGTTGTTCTTTTTGTGGTAGGTACGTTGAAAAAAGCGTAAAACACGTTACAAAGTTTTTATGTTTGAAGGTGTGCAAAAGAGATCAATCAAAACTTGGTTTTAACATAGGTATGCGACGCCTATTTTTGTTTTCTGTCGATTTACAGCATGATTTACAAAAACTGTTTTATGTGTTGCATGCGGTTACATCAGGGTCTCCAAACTTTTTTATCCGAGGGCCACATAAGCTAATACACAACAGGTCGAGGGCCGGACATCTTACGCAATTGATTGTTGCGGGGTATGTTATTCTACCAAATCAACAAGTTTTTCGTAAATATATTATTTTTTCATTTATGGCAAAATGTCTTCGAGGGCTGGAATTGGCCCCCTGGCCGTAGTTTGGAGACCCTGGTTTACATTATTGCTCATGCTCCATGTGCACGAAGGGTTGATCGAAGTGTTACGAATGTTCCGGTAAACAGACTGTGGTGGACTTTGTATCACCTTTGAAGTAAGTCTCAGTGTTCTTCATCGCCGTAACCGCAGCGCTTTAGGGCATGTCGCAAACAGTCAATTACAGCTATGCTCCCAAAAGAAACTGTCGCGGCCCTTTCCGTGCTCAGTCAATTACAGCTATGCTCCCAAAAGAAACTGCCGCGGCCCTTCTTTCCGTGCTATGTGCTTCGCCGCACTCCCGGAAGACATTGGTCAACACAAGCAAATACCGGTAGGATAAACTGTTTGTGCAACAGAGCACCCTCAACAAAAAGATAGCTGATCAAAATTGTTCCCCGGTGCGATCATAGTCATTGGGCCACTCCCTCGCTTGTTATAATTTCGATGCTCGCTGACCACTATGCGGCGTTGTTGTTTCAGTTCTTGTGCTTTTTTGTTTTGTTCTTGTTTTTCTTTCCTCTCTTTGCGTTAATCATGCTCTGTGATTGTCTTCATTTTTGTTCTTTTTGAAGTCTAGCCAAGTTGTGGACCTCGCGGTCATTTCACCAATACTCGCATTTTCTTTGAAACACGAAGTATTTTATATCACGCGTAAAAATAAAATCGATTAATTTTAAATGTATACCAGGCTTATAAGAATGTCGTTATCCGTACGGCTTCGCATGCCTTGGTCAGGGCCGGGCAATAGCAGGTTCATTTTATAAACCAATTCCCACCCTCCAGTAATGTTTGGACAAAATGCTGTGTGCTGTTACAAGGGTGGAGTTCACGAATCTCCTTCGGTTTCCCCCTATCATCCTTTGTCTGCGGAAGTCTGCTTATGGAATTTGCGCATTTCTGTGTCGTGTTTGGGCAGAATGTGGGTGTGGTTTCTGTGATTGCTGCACGATGCCACGCCACCGTTGATGGCGGAACTGCCTTGGAATTTTCCGGTGTCACTGTGTGTTCGGTAAGCTCGGTTTCTCCAAATGCCAAGTCAATGTTTGTCTCACGTTACAAGTCTTTAAGGTCTTTGCTGACTCGGTTTTCCGAGCTCTTCCACTGTGCCACTTGTTGGTGAACCTGCCGTTACTTAACACCGTAATTTATTTCAGGTCGTGGCTTGAGGGTTGCAAACCAACAACCCCAACAAGCGAACATGGCAGTGCCAAGCTCCGTGTTGCAGAGCTAGTGCGAACAAGCCTGTACGACGATTCGGACGTGGGAACTACATCTATTAGAGCTGCTTCACTCCACTCTTCGCTTTCTTCTGCTGACATGTGAGCTGCGCGTACACCAAGTGCGCGTAAAATGGTTCCGTGAACGCTCGGGAGGGATATTTAGTGTTGAAATCATGCAAAGGTCCGACGTAGTGGTCGGGTCTCTCCGTCAGAAGTGTGGGAAGATGAGCACTGACTCTCTCGACGTTTATCAAAGCGGTTATGTGAGAATCGTTTGCAAGAACAAACGTCCATCAGCGAGATGAATGGCGAAGCATGCAACGTGCGTGCACGAGTAGCTTTCTTCAGAGTAACGCTTTGTTGCTAAAGCTTTGAATCCTGGCAGAGATCAGGAAAATAAACAACCAAACAAGCGATATTTCATTTTCATGCGAAGCAAACATTACAAGCATGCGAAATCAGTCAGAACGACTGATCTAAGAATATTAATTGTCAGTTCTAAACTCTGTCTGTTAAAGGAATACTTTCCCAGCAAAGAATCAGACACTTAAGATCTTACAGAATATATATTTCGCCTACAAGGTAGACATCATCAATCCTGCGAAGTGCCTCAAATATAAAATATAATTTTAAAAACCCACAAACAGTAAAGCCACCAATTGCGAGAATCAAATTACAACCCGAGCCGCCCACTTTGCATAGGAAAGGAAAAGGCCACAGTAGGAGCAGCTAAGCAAAGCAAACTTAACAGTTCTAAACCAGTGCTCTTCAACCTTTTTGTCATCGTGGAACCCCTGATATACTTTCGCGTTTGTCATGGAACCTCCATTAACAAATATTTTAAAAACACGAATTACTTGTAAGAAAATCAAATATTTCGTTATGAGACACTTCAAAAAATAAACAGTTATTACAGAAGTTAAAAACAAGAAATTTAATGACTCGGTTGTTGTTGCATTTCTTGAATGTAGCTACTATATTCAGAATTTTGTCATCCGGCAAAACGAACCCGTGTCTCAAATATTGTGTCATCCCATGTTCTAGCCTTGGCAGTTGAATTACATTTGGTCCGCTTCGGAGGAAGTGCCTCTTACATTTGAACTCCATTGCTCATTACCGTCCACACCTTCGCTGTTGTTATTATTTCGCTTCACATAAGAAAATATGCTATAATGCTTCAGCTGGCTTGACTAAATTGTAAAAGGTTGGGTTTCACACTGTTTTACTTTATTCCCACAAAGGCTGAACAGCAACTCTAATGTCTATAGTACTCTCTACTCCAGTGGTGCTCAATCTTTTCGCTGAAGGAGGCCAAATCTAGGCATACGGCTTTGTTACAGGGCCCCACTAAAGAAATTTTAACACAAGTCAATTAACACATTTTGATTTATAGCAGAACGAAGTCTGTTGTACAAACTATTAAAGGTAATATTGAAAGAAAATGACCAGAAAATGCATTGCAATGCCAACTGCAGACATTGTGCAATTCATAGTAAACCAGAGACAAAGAAAACGAGAGATAGCAGCAATGATTGTTTTTTTTGTACAGGTCACTGAAACTTAACAGATGGCCAAGTGACTTCGCACCGGTTTAACTCAAAACATATTATATTGTCTTGTGTAATTTAAGATTTAATTAGGTAGAATTTTTAGCAAATTATAATTGCACTGAATGAAAAGGTCTCAATTACAGTTACAATTACACAAAACTGTGCAAGTAATTACATTCAGCTTACCCATAAAAGCACCCGGTAAGATGTCTGGAGGGCATTACCTTCCAAATAGAGTGACCGCTTATGGACCAGTCGCAGAAATCCCTGCGTTTGTTCCAAAATCCCAGATTTCTTTGCAGCCAAATAATCTGAAATTATCAACTTAAGATTGTTCATAACTGTTTGGATATGACGGTTATTAGTCTATATGTACCATTGTAAATACATCAATAAATTCGTTTAGCTTCTGCGAAGCCTGTTGTTGGGTCGTGAATGTGTTTAATTTAAGTGATTTTCGCCGATAACTCCGTACTTAGATGACGTCAGGTTAGAAATAACGATTTTCGGTTAATCCGGATCTCCGGATAAAATCGTCGGTCAAATCGAGTCCGGATTAACCGAGGTTTACTGTACACTTTCTAAAAAAGGCTACGCATCAAGTTAAGCATAAATTAATGTGCTTTTACACAAATCGAAGCCTATCTATGAAATCGAAACGTAACTTTCCTAACTCAGTATCAACGCACGTGGCTACACCGATAAAACAAAGCGCTGCCGAAAAAACACGCAACAGGATCTACGCGATAAAAAGAACGTAAGAATTACGAAGAGATTTTATGATGCATTTATGAGAGTCAATACTGGCGATACCTTGGGGTGCTTGAACTTCTAAGCGGAACGCCGTACCTGCAATATTTCTTTTACCGGAATGGCGTTCCGGGCGGCTTACTTTCACCTCTGGTTATGGGGCAAAACGGGCAATTGCTCTTCCCTGGAAATTGGGACTAAAAACCAAAAATTTCTAGAAAACCTTAAGCCAACAGCTTAATTCCGATTATTTGATTTAATTCTTGCAATAACAGTTTATTTGCCGGTATGACTGCACAAGAGCCAGGTTGGCTGTTCTGGTGTGATGCAATGATGAGCTTGCACTTCACTCATTTGCGCTACTTTGCTTGTTGGGTTGTGAGCGGATTGCTCTACAACTGGTCGTTATTGCGTAATAATAACATGGCAACAAATCTCTGAAGGTTCACTTCAAATTGCAGTAATAGGTGTTCTGCCGCCACTGGTGCCACGGCTAGTGATTTTTCACTAGATCTAGTGATTTTTTGCAAAGTATGTGTGTGAAGAGAATCGGTTGCCTTTTTTCTAACTATTCAACTTTGCAGCCCTTTTTCAAATATTTTAGGCCTTTTTTAATTCGTAAACAATTGATACCGGTATGTGAATTGTTTGAAGATTTGCACCAACAAAATGAACAAGTCTCAAATTTGAGTTCTCATTTTTTTCACGTCTATGCTATTTGTTGCTGCGTTATAGGTCATGACGGCATTTCATTTCTTTGCAGGAACACTGCAATGGAAACAATAAATTAAATGTTAGGTAGATTGCTCTAAAACCGCTATGTCCAACCCAAATGGCTTACTGAGCCAAAAATTATGTCACTGTCGTACCCAGGACCGCACACTGAACCAATGAACGGCTTGCTTGGAACTTAGCAAACTAAATTTAGGTTCAGCTAAATGTACTGAAAGCGTTCGAATCCTGACTGCAATGGTAACAGACGGAATAAAGTGTCACTGAAGACCACCTGCATCAAAATGTGAAATTCAAGATTATCAAAATAAGGACAGGTTGTCAGTATGGAGCAGAGGTTCCCAACCGGTGGTGCGCGTACCACTAGTGGTACGCGAGTAACTTCCATTCTTTCACAAAAACCTGGATTCACAGCTTTCTAGTTTACGTATTGGGCTTTGTTTCTAAATAAAGAAATTTTTCTGTAGCCTGCTATTCCCATTGCATCGCAACATTATGACTTTCGATGCGCTGTCAGCGATTTACGCCACCCATCGACCAATTAGGGGAAAGTCTAAGATTCGATCAAATTATAGTTGTTCTGGAGGAAGAAGTGGTATGCGTTGACAGTACGGGGTGCCCAAGTGGTACGAGATCGTGTAAAGGTTTGGAGGCCCTGGTACAGAGGATATTTAGTACAGCGAAAACCTAACTGGGCCGCACAAGACCTTCGATTGGGCCGCGGGTTAGACATAGCTGCTCTAAAAAATAAGACATAGCACGGCAAGTATCTTTTTTATCAACACTTGCTACTCATTTTTGCTACGGAGTCTTCATGAAATTATGCATTTGCATATTTTTGTGCTGTAACCAAACAAATGACTGTAGCAAGTAAAGACGTACTTGGCAAAAAAACACATTAAAAAACAATCGGAATCTCATCGGTATTGTAGCACTTGTACTGGTTGAAGAGCAGTTGTATAGGCTCGTCCCAATGATGAATTATACAGTACTGTGAATGCGAGCTAGTCTACATTGTACTCTCAAATCTCAGTGATTCAGTTTCAGAGGATCTAGCTTCCTAAAAACCTATAACCTGTCCTTCGCAAACTACAAACAAACACAACCACACTGCACCACCACAGAGCGTTCAGTCCACAGCACAATGAGCACACAAAGCATACTGTACATACAGTACATTACGCCTTGTTCGCTCACAGAGAAAAACTAGTAAGGTCCGAAACAATTTCCACCAGGGAGCGATGCTAACGACAACTAACGTCACAGAAAAAAATCCTAAACATCCACTTAAGTGCTTCAAAAAAGTGAGCGGAATGTAACGGTACTAAAAAAAACAAAAGTTTTTGGGCGGTTCGCTGACCCATTAAAGCCAGAACCGTCGCCAGAAAGTCGTCAATAGGGGGGCTTTACGTTTGTGCAGTGGGAGCTTGAGATTCAAAATTTGACAAACATTCCGCTGATTCATGCTGTTTCGTATTTCAATTTGGGGGAGCTTGGAGCTTGGTTTGGGGGATTAAGCCCACCAAATCCCCTCCGTGGCGGCGGGACTGATTAAAGCATGCCGTTAACCGCCATTTTAGCGGCCCATGCAATCTCCACCACAATTGAACACTCCTTGCTATGAGCTGCAAAAATTTCAAACTAACAGTTAGCTGATTTTTTACCAGGATTTGAAAATCCGTTTCGCAGGTAAAAAATTCCTGACCAAAAATTTGTTTCAACAGTTTTTCGAGATGAAACCTTTTACACCGGCTAAATGGCCTAGTTGGTTGAACACACGCCACCAAAGCTGGTAGACTGGGTCGATGCCAGGTTACTTATGTGCAATACATTCGAGACACATTAATTGTCCAATAACATTGCTTTCTGATCATCTTTCAAATCAGATAGCACAAAACTCTGTACAGGTCGTTTTTGGCTAATACTGACAGTATTATATTGAGACATTTCAGCCTAGCTAGAAAATAATCCATATCTAATTGAAAATTGTTGATCTATCAAAAACTTTTTGTCAGGATAAAATTCGCAAGCCTTCATCCAATCCATGGCCACTGAGTTCCGAGCTGATATTAAGTGCCGTAATCCGTATCAGTATGTGGCAACAGAGATACTACTTTCAGCCTGTCAACCCCCTACCATTACTTGCGAAAAGGTGGTGTATTTCTGTCAATTAGCTTAACATCTGTTTTCCCTAAGGTGCGCAAATACGCAGCACCACCAGACCCTTTGCGCAGTGAAGTCTCATTCTCGCGCACTTGGCAACATTACAAATCGATTCGTATGCATATCGCATAGCCATTTTAGAACTAAAATGCTTAACTAGTTGTGTGGCTATGGTTGTGCAGTTGCATGCTCACTAAAACAAACATTTGCTCAATGTAAAATTTTCTTAGAGGGAAGACTGCTTAACATAACTTGCAACTAGCTGTTCACAAACTTCAAATAACTGTAATCAAGAGAATCTTGCGTTTTGAGCTGAAACAAGAACGAAGTTTTTGAAATGATTATCACATTAGAAAAAATGAAATTTTGCCTTAATTAAATATTGTAAAGTATTACTATGCGAAACTGTGGCATAAAAGTGGAAACTTCAACCATGAGCACCGCGTAGTGGTTGCCGTACGAACAAATTCCATTTTTAGTTTTATACCCGCGAGCGAAGTGTGTAGTTTCAGCGTAGCCACCAGTAACTTGTGATACGACAGTTCCAAAGGTGTGTCATGTAGTGTGTCCAATTGTAAAAATCCCCAGATATGACCATTGTCTTCTGACCTCACTTATTTTACGTGTACTTTTCTTAGAAGTCTGCTCGCAAAAACATCAGAGCCACCACAGAAAAGGCCAGTCTGACGTCAAAATTGCCGGCGCGTTACTGTCTATTCCACGCACCAATTCAGACGAGTATCTCACCGTACGCTACGGTTATAGGAGTGTGGACCAAAATGTTTCGTAACGGATCTACTAGATTTCGCCCACGTTCACAAGACGCCGTGAATGAAGCATTAGTTCCTTAATGATTTCATAGACAAACGAAGTAGTCGGCAGTGTTCTTGTAAAGCATCCGCTTGGTGTTGCTACTGTTAGGCAGTTGCCGACTCGCGAGCACTGTTCGCATAGGCAGCTTCATATGCTGATTTATTGTATTTGCCTTACTTCTATAGCTACATTTAATTTTGAAATGAATTGTTTAAACCAAGAAAGATAATAATATTAAAAAATATAAAAATAAAAACAATTTTATTAAAAAAAATTATTTTTAAAAAGTTACGAAACTGGTAAATTATTGAATTTCTTCGCTCCCTGAAGAAGGCTATGACCTATGCAGCTGCCTAGTTCGCCTGATGGACGCGCAGGCCCTGATGGCATGCGAGTATAAAGTGTGCACTGCGTAACGGTGATAGTGTGTGTAGGACATTACACACGTGTCATCAATCTCCACCGAAAGGTCATTTAAGAACTGTGAATAAAACGTCATAGCGTGACGTCATGAACAGCGCACACCAACTAAAAATTAGCACCTTATGCCATCTATTGAACCATCAGTGAACGTCCCACCAGAAAAGTCACCGTATGCTGCCGACAGTGGCGGATCCAAACGAAGAATTTGGGGTGACCAGTCATGTAGGAGAGCGCCAAAAAGCTTTTCACTTGTTTAAATACCCCTGATTCTCTATCACAGGGGTCACCAACATGGTGCCCGCGGGCGCCAGGTCGCCCGCACGGACCACGTGGGTCGCCCGCGGGATTGTTCTGACAATAGCGCAAACATGATCAGTGTCTTCACATGAATATCTTTAATTTTTATTAATGATAACTTGATTGAAGGCTAATTGAGCAAATTTTTATTTGAGAAGTGTGTGTATCAAACTGGTTGCCCTTCGCATGAATCTGTACCAAGAAGTAGCTCTCAGTTTCAAAAAGGTTGGTGACCCCTGCTCTATCACAATCTTTGGGCACCACATAAAATTGATTACCATTTGTAGGCCAAGAAAGTGGCTATTTTGTTGGTGGAACAACGCGATCTTTCAGGAAATCACCACAGTTTCACAGCCCCTTATATCTTTAAATCACGCAACTTTTGAAGCTGATGACAAAACATAGGCCCCATTTTTCACAAGCTGCACAATAAATAAGAACACTGTTAATGCCCAAGCAATCTCTTATTGCGTATAAAATGTGTATAAAATATATATCCGACCTACAACATGCTGTGCGCCGGTTTTTGAGGCTTTTTGTTGTCCGTAGCGAGATTAGAAAAAATCAATGTCTGACACGTATTCTCGACCTGGTTATAAATAGAACAGTTCTTACACTGACAAGTGACAACTCAAGTCCCACGATAGTAGTCAAGTAAATAAACATATGACAATCACATTTCCAGACAAAGCTTGTGCAGTTACATACACATGGAAAGCATATGTATTCGTGAAACGACTATTCGAAAACATAAAAGGAATAAAAGACATTTGCTATGGCATCAACTGGCTATCGTGAAAATACATCTCATAATCACATGATGGATTCACACTTGGCCTAAAATTATATTACACTAAAATACATTTAATTCCACTAGTGACGCTGGAATTTAAATCAAGTGTTCAATACTGCTTTACATGCTTGGACAGTGCAGGGGCGTAGCGAGGTTAGATGGGGGCCGGGGCAAGAAGCAAGTTTGGCGCCCCCATGGTCGAACCTGAGCTCTTTCGGAAGCAGATTTACTGCATGGAAGAAAGTGCTTGTGACATCGTTGGGACTTTTCGATGCCTCCAGCAATAATTCGGCGCGCCCATAGGGATTCGGCGCCCGGAGAATTATGCCCTCCTTGTCCCCGTCCCCTCTCGTTACTCCTCTGGGACAGTGGTCTTCTGATGTGAAGAAAAACATCAATCGTAGTATGTGTCTGTCTGCATATATTTTTCTCACTTTTTCAACCAACAGTCAACACCACCACAAACTTTACCAGCGTAAAAGTTGAACTATGTATTGTTTATCTGTTGTAATGTCGCTGCTTCGCTAAACAGCAAACAAGCTGTGTTCTGGCTGCAGGCTTTACAGACCACATACAGTTTGTCATTTCGTTACCTTCGGTCAATTTTATATAACAGCGCAAACGTTTACTACAAGGGAAAGACTTGCGCTATTTCGTAATATACATTGAAAACCCAGGGCTGATAACACAGTTGCCGTTTTGAAGCAAAGTAGGAAAATGCTGGATATCTCCAGTAATCGTAGTAACAGATACTGTAGCTTTATCAGTTTTGGAAGGTTATTTGTTACTTTCAGCAGTTCCTTTAAGTTTTCAGTTGCACGATTTGAGCAAGGTGATGCTTTTATCTCTGCAAAATCTGTCGAATACATAGCCAGTTGCCCACAGAAATTTGCTAGAATCATCCGTCAGTTGTGATTTTTCCATATATAACATTGCTGTTTTCATTACTGCCTTTCAATGTTGCCACCATGCAATAAAAATAAACTTGTAACAAAAACAGACCAATTTTGCACTGCCCAACTGCAAATTGAGAACCGTGCTGTGTTAGCCAAAGCGATTGCCTTCTTTGTGATTATTATCTGAGTAAGGCTGGAAAGTTCTTACGCGGGAAGGAAATAATGGAATAATAAATGTGGTTCACAAAAGAATAGCATTGTTAATACCATTCGGAACTGGGGTCTCGGAAGTTTCGCAAGGGGGGTGCGAGTGTGGTAGATACATATTGTTGAAAAGTATTAATGCTTTGCATTTATCATTGTTACTTTAGTATCATTTCGCTATAAACGCCATAATCAAAATAAAGCGGACAAGACAAAATCTCAGAACAAACTGGAATGTGAAGCGGATTTGCAATGTGCGTTGTCAAAGCCTCGAATTCAACTACTAGTTTCCAAAAAACAGTTGCATACTTCACATGCATTAAGCAGGACAATGACAAATAAATCGCTGTTTTGTTTTTTGTGTTTGATTTTGAGATTAGGTGAGGCGCGTGTACCAATTACAAACGCCAAAGGCAGAGCGACTGGAACAGATTAAGAACCTCTGGACTTAGTTCAAGTGAGTAGCCAGAAATTTTGATAGGGGGGGGGGCAAACAACAACCAACTCTCAATATTTAAATAGTTAATGCCCCTTGTTTTTAAAGCAACATCCATAAAACGTGCGTTTTTCTGGCGCTTTTTTTCTGAATAATTAAGTTCAGATTTAAGCCGGCAAATAGAAAGTCTATTTTCGTTGAGTTTTAAAAGGATGTTTTTAGTAAAGCTCCTAGCTTCTACTCTGGATCAAAGCCACGATTTGCTCGTAAAATTTTCCTGCAAAAGCGCTTGTGAAAATCTCGATGCCATAAGTGCAAGATCTGCAGTATGCTTTTTGCAGCCAATATTGCAGTTGAGCAAGAAACCATCGTGCCCGCCATTATGATTGCGCTTTTTTTATTTACACGCGTCTGATGCAACACCAGCAGAAGTTCCATCGAAGCCGAGTAGCGACTTTGCGCTAAAACAGTGACCCCAAAGTAGGTCTGCAAAAGTTGCGCGCATATAAGACGTGGATTTTGTCCAATTCTTGAGCGACTGGTTGACGTATGCAGCTTATAACGTAAACGCTAGAGTCCATCTACGCGTTTGAAAAATGTTTGGATTTTGTGTCATTAAACCCTGTGAAATGGGACTGCGGTAACATTTTTGTGCGCTAATCTAGCTTCCCAAATACGAGGTAGGCCTTTTAGCCTAGCTATTTAGACTTGACAATATAATTCACAAATGTGATAAAGACAATATTGTAAATTGGGGAAAGTTACACATATTCTCTAAACAAACTTGCGTGTGTTTTACCTACTTTGCACAGGTGTGAAAAAGGTTGGGTGTTTGCGAAAACGAACGCACTATCAAGTGTACGGTGACTCAACAAACAAAAATAACAGTCCAGTAGGTAGGTTACAGGATGCGTACGTGACATCATGGGCGTAATTAGGTGGGGGACAAGGCGGACGTATCCTCCCACTTTTTCAGCCGGTGGGGATATAATATGCCATGTTCCCCACATTTTTCTCTTTGGGTTTTGTATTTGGAGAGGTTTCCAAAATAAAAGCGACGTTTGTCACGTTTTGTTTGAAGAGGTTTTCATGTGAGATATTACACATAGCCAAGCTGATGTTGAAACAGATTTTGGTGTGGTATCACTGATTCTGATAGTGTGGCATCACTCATTTTAATGTGGTTTCTGTTTGAATAAGAGCTGATGATGCCTACTTCGTAGGCGAAATATCTGTAAGATCTTTAGTGTCTGATTCTTTGTTGAGAAAGGTTTTCTCTCGATAGACAGTGTCATTTCGATGTTATCGTTTTTCCTCTTGCAGCATTCGTGTTACTTCCTGATTTGAGTCACAAAATTGTATTGAATAAACCATAACCATGATATTTTTCATAAATTTTAGCTTCGATAAAATGATTTTTAGCATTTTGCAAGTTTCTAGAGACCGCGAAAGATATTTTAACTGTGTGGTACACTGTAAGCAAGGTCATTGCCTTGACACAATGAGAGTTTAACAGCTGCACGTGTGAGAGACCACAAGTATAACCATGATGTGTTTCGTGCAAAAATGTAACTGGCTTTGCTGTAACGTTAGTTGTCACGTATTCAGAAACAGACAGCGTTTTACAACAAATTTCTGCCCATGCGTGACATAACGTGCTTGCAAGAATACATTAAAACAGCCACGCCGTTATACATTCTAGATCAGCGTTTCCCAAAGTTGGTTCTGTGCAACCCTAGGGTTCCACAGACAAATCTAAAGGGTTCCACGAGCTATAGTTTCCAGCTGCTGATATGTCCTTTAACACGTTGGGCGTGTGGCAATACTTATGTATTGTGTACTTACTTATGTATCACAATACTTATGTGAATCAGTTTTTTCTCTTTCTTTTTGATGTGGCACCAAAGTGCCGGCGGCTGACGTTGTCGGTTTTTGGGAAGTTTTCAACAATAAATTCTCCACTCCCATGACTGCAGCAAAACCTGCTTTGTTTACAGAGAATATCCAGCATTTTCTAGCAATCTCTCACTGGTTGAAAGTACATAAAAGTTTCTGTTCAAACACTGGGCGACCAGGGTTTTAAAGCAAAATCTGATGCTCTCATCCTCACCAAAGTGTAATATCGTGACTGCTACGTTTGATTTTAGGGAAGTTTTTAGGCATAACAAAAATATGTGCTTGCCTGCTTTGGTCGCGGTTGCGGTGTCTACAGTGAGAACAAGACATAAATAAAGTTTGGTGATTTTATTTGAGGGTCCAGGATATAAAGCAAAAGATATATATTTAACTGTATTTAAAGACATGTATTTAACTGAGAGCGAAACATGAGGCATTGCTTGCTGATTGACAGCTTTGCCCAACCAATAGAAATGCATTCTTCAGTTTTGAAATGTCTCAACGTGTCACGCGTGGAGGTTACCTGTTAACTTATAGTTGAAGTTTCCCGAATGTTTTGAAAAGATACAGAATTTGCTTTTGCGGATTAGTCTTCCTTTTAGCTTTCTGTAAGTCTACTACTATACTGCTGCAACGCCAGTCTTTGTTGCGAGCTGTGCGAGAGCTACTGTGGCACACAACACGCAACTTTTCAACGCAGGTCCGACAACCTTCCGCCTATTCTGACCGGGCGCGTAGCCAGGGGGCAACGGAGGCGATTATGAAATGCAAACTTGTACCTAAACGCTTATAATCACATACCAAAAGCATAAACAAGAAGTAACGCTTTTCGCAGCTGTTTCTGGCGCACCAGCTTGCTGTTTTTATCCCACCTAATGGTGATGTCAGCTTCATTTCAAGACCATCGCAAAAATGCCTCTTATAACCTTGGCGTGCTACAAATACAACCCATCCTTGTCTGCATTGTCAGCCGCAGGGCCGGATTTACCAATAGGCTATGTAGGCATAACAAAGTCATTCAGAAATCAGATTGCTATTGACTACTTGCACAAGTTTGTACTGCTCCCATGCTAAGCAAATTAGAAAAGATCTTGATGAATTTGAGTAGCAAGTAAAAGTCACTTTGCCAACTGGAACTCTACCCCAAAGAGACAAAGAAAAGGGAAACACCAAGAAAATGACAAAAGCGCGTTTGGGTCTGATGCCTTAGTTTAAGTGGTTCTTAGCTTATCCAACCACGCGGACCCGTACTTTTTAGTTTGATGGTCACTAATTGCTCAGGAGAAAGGTCTTTTTCAAGATTCAAAAGAATAAAAAATGAGTTACTTCTTAATTCATATTTCAATAAAGACAGAATTAGGGAGGTTCAAACCAGTGCCGTCGCCACAGCCTGTGGCGTAACTGACACGGGGCAAGGGGGCGAACCGCCCCCTGACAAGCTAAATGTAAAAACTGGGCCCCCTTTAGTTGACATTTTGATATTTAGGATTCTTTAATTTGTTTTGTTTTTTTCCGTTTTTTGGGGGTGTTTTCGTTTTTTTTTTATCTACAATGGACATTGACGACATCCAGAGATTCACTATCATTTCTTAACTTTTTTCTGAGTTTTGGCTAGTGGGCCCCCCTACGGTGACCAGTGGGCCCCTTCAGCTAAGATTTTCTCCTGCTGGCTCAAACCTGTAGTTATGCCACAGGGTATACATGGCCACAGGGTATACACACACTGGCCACAGGGTATACATTGGTTGGCTCAGCCCCTCCAAACTGAAATATGATACATTATAAATCGGTGGAGATTTTATCAAATTTTCAGAATGTCAAGTCTCCCTGCGTAGATGTAAGCCCACTATAGAAGACTTTTTGGCGATGGTTCTGGTTTAAACCTCACAGCCTTTCGTACGACGATTCGTTCGATTCTTAGCCGTCTGAAAAAGTAGTGAACACGCGAATCGTGAACCCAGAAGTTGCAACCATTTAGGTGCGTTTTACTTGACGTGTTTTGCTCGTGTGTGTGAGTTTGTTACAACGGTGGTAAGCGAGTCGCAACTTGGTCCTCACGTTCTGCTTTAACGCCTTTATGCCGCCACCCGTATGTGCAGCCTGTTTCGTTTTTTGAGCACAGATAAGAAAAAACAGATGTGAAACTTATGAAAAACGTAGGCCATGTGTTTTTGCAAATATTTAACAGTGACATTTTCGCTTGGTTTGCTTGGAAAAATTAATAATCCTGCTCCCGCCAGCCAAGTACGATTTCAATAAATCCGTGTCATTAAACTTTTTCGAAAGCAGCAACAAGCCCAGTATGAACTTCTATGTGAAATGAACTTCTATGTGAAACAGACACTACCAGTATCATAAACAAATCGTCGGGCACTTTAGTAATGATTAAGAATTATTTATTGACGGTACTTTCAGAGCGACCATTACGTCATTTTCGGCTTTGCGCAACTTGATTAACGCTTTTTATTCTTCCCTCGTAACAGTGGGAGAGGGGTCCTCACCAGTGGGTTAGCCTAAGGCCTCGCATCAGCTAACACCGACTCTGGTCAGCCGTAACCTAAAACGAATATCGTAGATTTTCTTTTTGTACGCTTTTAAAAGTAAATGCATGAATATGGCGGTAACATACATTTTACATGCTTTGAAGCTCAAACTTCGGTTAAGAAGCAATCCAGTTTCGAAGTCTTCTTTATTAAGCCAAAGGTCAAGCTATCGCTTTTTGCCAACATCTGATTGAAAGGACGCTGAGCTTGTCATTTCTTCCTGCTGAATCGATTGCAGTCGTTTTCCGCATTACAAGTGATGCCACTTAGTATTTTCTCCACTTGTTTACGCGTTTGGTTCAGATTCTTGGACCACAGCACAGAAGTTCGCAAACGAATGGTAGTGCCTGAAAGCACTTAGTCAGAATACGTCACGGAGTAAGTGTTGGTTGGTACGCGCAGGCAATACTGACAAGGAACAAACACTGAAACAAACGCATCAGCAACTATTGCATTCAATCATCGTCATACAGAAACGTGACGTAATGGGAGAACAATGAAGACTTGTACAAAGCATCCCACATTTAAGTGAGAAGATAAAAAAGTTAGCTGAAGATGCACATCGTTGAACAAATGTCTTCAAATTCCTTCTACTCAAGGCATCAGATTCCTTTTACGAAACAAATAACTTGATGCTGATAACAGGGCCTACGAGAGGGGGTACGAGAGGTATATTGTACCCGGGCCCTGTAGGTACGGGGTCCCGGGAAAGTTACAGTAGGCATGATCAGCTTTTCTGTAATCAAGCCTAAAATTATCAGTGTACGCCAGCTGCCAGTATAACAATTAATCTATTTGTAAATCTTAGCATGACAGCGGATTCTGATTACTATACAAACAATCTATACAAGTTTCAACGAGTGCCCAAGAAAATAAGGGGGCCCGGTGCCAGTCTTCATACCCCCTGGTAAAATTTCTCTCGGAGGTCCTGGCTGATAAACACTTACCTTTTTGGGGTCGTAGCCAGTGCCGGATTAACAATAGTATCAAATGTAGCAATTGCTACGGGCCCCGCGCTTTCGGGGCCCCGCAATCGTTTGTGTTAAATTTAGGATTTTAAGGTGTTTTAGGGACACGATTCGGGTCCCTAGAATTGAAAATCAAGTCCCTATCGGAGAAAATCATCATCGGGTCTCTAGATACAGAGAAAATCGAGTCTCTAGAATCAGAGAAGTCGGGTCCCTTCAAGTCCACACCAGGTACCTAACCTTTTCCTTAAAAAAACTGGTTAAATTTGTTCTTATATGCAACGCAAGGGTGGACGTTAGAATTAAGATGCTTGAGGAAAACTCTTGAAAGGGGGTCCTATATTTTGCACATGTTATACAGAAACTTTATTCGTTGAAACCAAGGTAAATTTTTCATTTAGTCTGGGAATTTGCTTCTGCGTGAAAGTACATTGCACCCTACATTGTTTGAAGTCATTTGATTTTAAATTGTTCTTTGTCTACACAATCAAATTGTTCAGGGGCCTCTTTCGGCATATTTGTACAAAATTTTTGCTTTATTTTGACAAACACATAACTTGCTTCTGAGCTTATTAAATGTGGCTCTAGAGCAGTGATCTTCAACCTTTTTGTAAAATCGCCCCCTTACAGAAACTTTACTTGGAAATCGCCCCCATCGGTAGTTTTTGCGCTGTCTCAAAATATTATTTTCTTTTGGAAATAATTCACTGCCAATGAAATATAAATCGGAATCTAGTTAACACAAAACTAATGCAAATGCATTTGCAGAATAAATGTGTCATAGGCGGATCCAAGAATTTTTTTAAGGGGGGCTCAAGGGCGATTTCATCCGGATGTGCACTGACTGCATAGCAGTGAAGACCTAACTGCTCAGATAATTTTTTTAACAAACACGGTTAATAACCATAGACGTTATGGCTAAATCGCATTCCCACCACTACCCAGGCATTGTGGGACGTTTCTAGAGCAGAAGCGGCCTTCAAAACAATTCAGAAATTATTCTCAAACTTATCTAACCTTAAATAAGTCATTTGTTGAATGTCGGAAAAGTTTTATTATTAGCAAAACAGACACGGGTCCACGCCGAAAAACGCGTGGGGCATGCGAAGAAGTGACACAAAAACTACACGAAGAAACATGAAATGGCGTCAGTAACCTTGTTGGCAGTGTGTGCAACTGCAAGGCCATGGCGTATTGTGCTCGAAATTTGCAGATGTGCATGGAATAGAAGTTCATGAAGTTCGGACTTGAAAATTTGTTTGTTTTCGGAAAATTTTCCTATTTTTATTGCACATCACAAGGGGCGTAACGAGGGGGGCAAGGGGCACAATTTCCCGGACGCCGAATCACTGCGGGGGGGCAAAAAGTTACAACAATGTCATAAGCACAGCCTTCAATACAGTACATTTGCTTCCAAAAGACCTCAGGTTCCAACATGGGGGCGCCAAACTTGTTTCTTACCCCAGACGCCGTCTAACCTCGTTACGCCTCTGCACATCACGATTGTCTAGCCAAATTGGCGAAATTTGTTTGCAAAAATACCTGGCCATCAGTGGCAAACTATCAACCACAAACTATTTAAACAAAATGTTGTTAATTATTATCAAAGTCATTTGACCATAAAAAATAACTTAAGGGTCGAAAAAGGGTATATTATTTCGAAAACAAGCACAACTTTACCTCCCCCAGAAAAAAACGCTTGGGGTACGTGTAGAGACAAATATACCAAAAAAATCGAAAGCAATAATTATGCTGGCACCTTGCCCTGTAAGATGTTTATTGCATCACACGGGTATTGAAAATGATCAGACAATATTTTTCCACGTAACAGCGGGAAACGTGAAGTTTGCAGTGAGTCATTGACCAACTTCTCAGCCTTTCAATTTTTTGTACGAAACGCGACTATATCGCGGTAATGCAAATTAAAAAATTCTGTACAGTAGGTTGAAAAAAAATTATTAAAGACAGCAGATTTTGTTGGTCGATAAAAAAGCATCTGATTTCGTGCTGAGCTGAACTATTGTCAAAAAATTGTTGTCGGCAGATCTGATGCTCATCAGCAGCCATCTTTAGCATAGCCTACAGCTAATCTAGCGCACTTCATTTTAAGCCTTCCTGACAAGTAAGCTACGTTTTACGGTAAAGTTTGCTGTTTTGGAATCTACGCTGCCACTGAACGCTACAACCTAGCCTGCAGTTAACTACAGTGTAAGTTCGTTTTAGCGTAATGTAGGGTTACCATATCTGATGAGGCGCAATTCCTGACAGATTTATGTTAGTCACTGTAATCAATTTGTGCGACGAAAACACTTTTGTTGTGATATAAATTCTGGATGCATCCAAAGCAAACTGCCACCGTCGCTTTCCCGTGAGAATAGGATAAATGCAGTACAAAGCAACAACAGCAAAAACTAACTTCATCTTCTACTTTACATCCCGTTGTGACAAAATAGTTTGTCACTTCACTTGATCAGGAAGCTCAACTTACTGCTTTGCAATGTTTATCAGAACTAGGGTTTTTAATTTCCCGGTTTTTACGAAGAAGGGAAACCAGGAAATATCTAACTCAATCCCAGGAAAAATAACATAATGTGCAAGTGACAATACAAGCAATATCAAACAGGCGATAATGCATGCAAGCTTTTTATTCATTTTTTTGTAATAACTTCGCAGAAAACTGAGGCCATTGACTGATTGGTCACTCAGCCGCAGACGAATTTCGTTGGCAAACAAGCCCGCAGCG
>Ga0210059_1002225_pt1 | contig 30163 bp, 23 predicted proteins | sample Ectturendosymbi2_FD_188042 | JGI IMG/M metagenome (GOLD analysis project Ga0210059, IMG submission 188042) | Ecteinascidia turbinata endosymbiont from Florida, USA - Sample 2 (SPAdes) (version 2) | ecosystem: Host-associated > Tunicates > Ascidians > Unclassified | place: Key West, Florida...
GGGAAATAGTCTTGAAAGAGCTTGCTTGTTTGGGGCTTGTTGATGTCTGTGTGATTGATAAGGAGTAGCTCACATTTTGAGTTATTAATCTCCAGGCCAATCGAGGATAAACTACCTCTGATCATGGTGGCGTTGGTAAACACGGTTTGTGGGTCTCCACCAATACATCCATCATCAAGGTACCAGATTTTTAGGTCAGCTTTGATCTTGAATGTTACTTCAAGGATGGCCAGGGCGAAGAGGGCTGGGCAGAGGGGTCACCTTGTTGCACACCGGTGGCCGAATCTTGACTGAAGTTTCCATGAGAGAGGGATGGTTTTGAAGAATAACAGTCCCATATTAAGGAGTAGATTTCTGGGAGGTGTTTTTTGAGCTTCTAGAATAACGGTGTCTCGGCTTATGCTGTTGAAGGCATTTTTAACATCAAGTTTAAGGAGAACTTTGTTGTAACAAAATCCAACAGGCGTCAAACTTCAACGGCGATTGATCGTCAAACACGTTTTCTGAAATACAACAGAAACAACTAAGCGATTCTACCAAACGCAGCAACAGCAAACTATCAGACCGCACAATCGATTAACTCAGCGTGGCAAGACAATTAATCCTTGAAAGCGCGACTGCAAATTGTCAGTTCAGCAATTAACAATGAAAGGGAGTTTGCTGCCACTATTCTCAGGTAAATCTACGCGAACTAAAGGCACAGCGATAAACTTGCACTGGATTCACTGTGAGCTACAGACGTTCAAGAGAAATAAGAATAAACATATTTTACATACCAATTGGTGTGAAATCCACAGCTCAGATCTTTGGTCTTTTAGGTGATCAGAAAAATACACTGACTCAGTTAGCTGAATTTGGGTTATGCACGAAGAGCGCCGAAACGTTACTAACTCGAAATTAGACTGGGCTGTGTTTTTTACTGCACGTTATGCGAGACGAAATAGAAAAACAGTTCATCTTGGCGCGAGATTACGCAAACCGTCAAAGGCTGTTGCCGACCTACTTGGTATCCACGAGGGCGATATACCAGGGGACGGAAGCAGGTCAAGCTTGCGGGATCTCGGTTCGGTATTGTGTAAATAGGCAAAGACGGTCGAGAACGCCTGCTGGCCTACACAAGGAAGCCACGGAAACCGTAGCTGGCAGGAATACTGCTGCATCTTTACAGATGCTGTCAAATTATGTTAGACTTTAAGGTAGCATCAAGTAAATCAAGCCCCCTTTGAATCTAGAGAGCTCCACACATTAGATAGCTAGTAACCGCATGAACACAGCTTGAAGCCATTTAAACAAAGATGGGACATATAAGCCGCTGCGCGACGTCACAGCAAATATTCCTCAACATAAAGTAGATTTGATCAACTTTAGAAAAAAGAGTATAGCGTGCCGTACGCGATAAAACCGACCGAATTGTGTTGATAAAGTGCAAAGCTCATTAGCTTAGGTCAGCGGTTCTTAAACTGGGGAAAATTTGCCCCTAGGGGTAAACTTCATCTTTCAAGGGGGTAAATTTACTGAAACATAAATTGCAGCAAATGTAAATTTATATAAATCATTCTAAACTGTAAGAGTTTGTTACTTTTGCATTTAAAAAAAATGAGCACCATTGAGTGTATCCGGGGTAAACCTGGGAATTTTGTTTGATAAATAAGGTAAAACATGTAAAAAGAGTAAGAAACACTGGCTTAGATATGAGCCTGCATCTTATCCTTACCAGTGTAACCCCAAAAGAAATCCTATTAACTGCACTTCACCAACGTTAGATTCACCGATACTTCAGAAAAATGCAGCAAATCACCACGGAATTGAAAACCTGTGACAAGCAGAGAAAACCCATCTTAATCATACAGAAAACTAAAGTACAGCCCAAACGCATATCAAAATATGTTGTCGTTAATGTCGTTGCTGTGGGTCGTAGCAAGAACATTTTCTCAAGAACATTTTCTCACGTAGGGATTTAACACTCTATATTGGGCTGCCGACCTAAATATTCTTTCAGTTTGATAGGTTCTGCACCAATTCTGAACCTTTTTGATGCAGGGTCATTGTGCATTATCACTTTGAAAAACCCGATTGTCATCCAAAAGCAGTCAAAGTGCGCTGCTGGGCAAAATTTTTCGTTCTAGCATTTCAACGTGCTTTGTGTCACTCATCATTCCAAAGACCACCTCAAGACTTCCAACACCATTTGCAGCCATGCACCCCCGGCATAGTCGATTGATGATGCTTGATGGTCGGTGAGGTGCAGTGTGTCCGATCATACCTCACATAGTTAAGCCCAACATCATGTTGTCAGAATAAGCAGATCATCTATTTTACTCTTTCTACTTGTCTACTGGATATTTGACCGAAGAACGTGCCTAATCCAATAAATGTTTCCTTTGGTTTTCCGTCAGCAGTGGTTTTTCTCTGACTTTGCAAGTCCATTTTCTAGCAATGTCCTTGACACTGTCGGAGCAAATGATCCAGTAACTCTGCTCTCGGTTAGCTCCGCGATCAATTCTTTGAAAGTCAGTTCTGTTTGCCGAAGAAAAAGTCTGATAAGATTTCTATAAGATCTTTTTGTGGACATCCGCTTCCTTCGAGTTCGAGGCGGACACATTGGCTTTCCTGTTTGCCTCCATCGTTTCTGTCACCATTGCACACGGTAAAAGAAAGTGCAGTGTCCTTTGTTGTAAATACCTGCGGTTTTCCTATTTCGTTGAAAAATACCTCTAGTTTCTGCACTGCCTTGTCTGAAACCCATGATGACCGAAGAAGAAGAATAAAGCTATCCAACCATACCAAAGGGCGTACGCTCTTCCAAAAACCCCAGAGGTGTCAGTTTTCAAACCAGTCTTTGTTCCGATGATCACCTGTGGTCATATGTCTCGGGCAATGACTGAAGGAATATCATCTCAAGCGCAAGCTGCAGAGGTAGGATTTTTGCGGAGAGTTCACGACTTGACACATCGCGACAAAGTGCGCAGCTGTCAAATTTGTACAGCACTGAATGTCGAACTACTTCTCCTCCGAACCAACTCAGCTACGTTGGTTCGGCCATATGTGTCTAGCTAGAATGCCCCACAAAAAACAGGCGAGGCAATTCCTGCTGGCTATAACCACGGGAAAGCGGCCAAGAGGTCGACCAAGAACCAGGTGGGGCGACTCATTTCCGACCTTGATTGGCCCCGCCTTAGTGTGGAGGCAGCAGAACTATGTGAGATTGCTGTTGACCGTGAGGTATTTCCAGTTCTCCTAGGATTGCTGCCCACGCAACCTTCCTAGAGAAAAAGCTGGAATAAAGATAAATGAATTAATGACATATGAATGCAACTTGTTTCGAGAATCGTCCGGAACTTTACAATATTTTACGTTCAGATGAAACCATGAAGCATCGCAAAGTTCTGGTAACATTCTGAAATGAGCCCAGCACCATTTTTCATACATACTTTGCCGGAAGCAGAATAAAAATAAAGCACTACAGCATGCGCTTTTGTAATTTTGAAACCTAAATAAATGACAGTGCATAGTGTGCAAACCATAAAATGATTAATTGTAAAACTTTGGCAAAAACCGCTGTTTTTTTGGATTGAAAATGACGCGCAGTTTTTTGGAGTTTATATCCAACATTACATCTCGCAGCATTGACTCTCCTTTTCCTTGTGTAGTGCAACAGTATTTTTTGTAATTCACTGTTGAAACAATTAAGTCTAACTTCGGGCGGAAACACTTCAAAATTAAAGACTGTCTTCTTGGTGTACTTTTAGTAGGGTTGGGCAAATCTACAAATTTTCGAGAAGTCTACACCCACGAGCGACGTTACAGGAGAAATGTTACGTTGAATCCATTTCTAACATTGAAATCGAACTGTTAGCATGATTTCGGTTGGAAAAGGCGCCATTTTTTAAATGGAACACAAAATGACAGTTCTGGTAATTTGCCAATAGCATTTTTGAAGCATTAGTTGTAATTATTACACTTTTCGGAGGCACTGGATCTAAATTTATGTCACTTTAATATTACAATCAACTTGGAAGGATATGTGGAAGTAGGACAATGATCATAATTTCGAGGGAATTATCTGTAAGATACACGATTAAAACCGAAGCCTTTCGCAATCAGAAAGCATAAAATATCACAAGAACAAAAGAAAGTAAAAAAATAGATAGATATTGCAAATAAAAATATGTTGGTTTCATCACTGACTCTAACAAAATCACATTAAAACCGAGACCAAAAGACTGCACATCATTACTAGGTTCGGATTCTGGTTTTACATCATTTCCTGAATGTTTCAATCAATCCCACGAGAATGGATCCTTTTCCCGGTAGTCAATCGCTGAAAGATTTCCGAGGAAACTGTCAAACGCAGGTAAGAATTTCAGCAGTTGTCTTCGTTGAGAAGGATACGCCTCTGGACATCGAGAGCTGTAATCAACCCACCATATTTTTGCGCTTATCTAATGTCACTAAAAGTTTCTGATTTTTCTTTTCCTCCAATTCGTTTTCTTCATCTTTGCAGACTTACTGGATCGCCTCAGCTTCTCAGGATATTGTCCTCCAGTTTCTTCACCTGCTTCGTCGTATGCACAAGTTAAATCCTCATCGAAACTTTCTCTCTGCTTTGGTCAAATCTGTGATTGACTGGACGAAGTTTGCGTTGGTGCTAAAAAAACCTTCCTTGAGCGAGTCTCGATCGATGTCGTGCCATTGCAGATTACTATCAGTTGTCTGATTTTGCGAATGCACACTCACAACCTAAATTCTTGAGCGGATCGTGGCACACCTTAGTACCAAGTGCAACGTCGGTCTTCTCCTCATCAGATAACGATCTGAGAGATCTTCATCTCCCTGAGCTGATGATGGCGCAGCGCGGCCAATATATTCGCCGACCACCACCGGCACGAACAGTATCGACCACCCGAGGTTGCCAGTTCACAGGCCTGTTTTTCCCTCATTTCATTTTTTTGACCCCGGCAGTACCTCACACCGAGCCAGCCAGAGACGTACAGAGAAAGGACCATCCGTTATGAATATATTGTAGGAGGAACCCGGCAGGACGAGGTAAATATCTTGTCCACAGTGTCGTCACAAATGCCAAGAATAGACGATTGGCGCTTTGTGAATCTTTAGGAAGTCTCAGCTGTGTGCCTACAGCGATTACAGTCTGAACCTTTTGAAATCTTGATGGCTGATTTGACGTGTTTCCAGACAATAAACAATACTTTGTGACCAACAGAGTCGTCTAAAAGGTTGTGTTTTTTGATAAAAAATTTTTCTGTTAAGTATCTGAAAAAATTTTCAGTGACATGGCCGACGGCTAAATTCAGATGCGCAGAACATTCGAGAAGTTTCTGATCCCCGGCAACAGGGCTCTCCAGCAATGTCGAACAATTCTCTCGCGCGATCCATCATCCAAGACCTGATCTCGTCCGTGCCAGTGCTAGGCTCCGCCAGCGCCGACAAGCGGTTTAGTTTGTAGTGCTTGAGATCTCAGGCGATTATTTTGACGGCAAGCTTCATGCCCCATGTACCTTTCACAAACAGGTTCATGCCTCATAACATCACCTTTAAAAAAATGTGAAAAATGCAGCACAGGTGCCATCTTAGAAACCCATTTTGTTTTGCAGGTAGAAAGTAGAACAGTCTAACCCCAGATCTTGCATTTTGAATATACGTTCAATCATGAATACATTCTATTTCAGTCAAAACATAAAATGATAACTGAAAAATAGCTGCGACATGTGCAGCCTGTCCTAGACAACTTGCGGCTGTGTCAATTTTGTTTTCATCCCACTGCAGCAAATCCAACGTTGTCGCAAGTACTGCGCAGATGGTAATGAAAAACATTTTGAGCAACATGGTAATGTGGAAAATCTGGTGCAAGATCTCTGAACATGGGAAGTAATCCAGATGAATAAGAACCCATGCAATGCTCATTCTCGGTTTGTCTCGAATGGCTGCAGTTCTGAGCGATCTTCATTAATGATGCAACAGTCGTTATTCGAAAAATGTAAGATATAAGGGTGACAGAGCTGCGAAACGAGCAACCGGTCCCTATTTTGTCTGATTAAAGCGCTCTTATTCACCTTGTTGGTTTATCAATACAGTACCTTGAAGGGAGTAGTGAATCACAGTAATTAATGCATGTCAGAAATTCGCCACTATTGCGGCCACTTCTGCTACAAATTATCAGTGCTGCAACTAGCACTACCGAATTAGTAGCGCGCTACCAGTAAGTCCTTACCGCTCTGCACTGGTAGTAACATCAAAAGCTATATTTTCTAATGAAAAGACGCTGCATTAAAGTTATTATTGTAAAGTTTGTTTGAAATTATTTTCTGCTGTTCAAAGAAATCCTGCAATTTGAATTAAAGAAAATGTGTTGCAACCGATGTGTCTTCAAAGCTTGATTTTCAACCGATAGTGAATACATTAGTGCTTTACCACTTTGAGAGTTCTTACTGCGTGATTTTAAGCAATATTCTATTCGTGATTCAATGCAGTGTACGTGCTTGCAAAGAGTCTAAGGCTGGTCAAACATTTGACACGATAGCTTGCTGACCGACATCACGGCTGTTTCCGGTCCGCTGCCAGCCTGCGCCGAAACGTTTAACGTTACGCTGTTCTGACTTTAAGTGAATGGTAGTTTGTTGTATATTTGGATACATGTCGTAACGAGTCCACCTACATGTTTTTTTCCGCAGTTTTCTGATTCGGTTGCACTGAAGATTGATCCATCACACCTGTACTCATGCTGTGCGCAGACCAGATTGTCACAGACCGTGAACATTTCTGGCTGCTGCTTCATCTTATGCTTATTATATATGTCGTTGTTACGGTTTGACGATATCTGTTTCTTCCGCACATATACATTGCATTGTCATACTCCCGCGTATCGCCGAAAACAATCCACTTACCAACAATTCTCTCTTACGAGGTTTTAACAAATCCACAGCCTTTCAACAGCTTGTCTTTTAAGCCCTTTTCTTTTGGACTTTTATCTTTCTTTTTGATGTCTGTTCGTCACACGCAATTCCTGCTTTCACGATCGTCTTTTAAGCTACAATCTCACTTTCGATGTGCCTTTCTGCAGTCGACCGCTCTGCATGGTACCTCTGACGAGCATTTCTTCACGTTTTGGATAGTATAAGATGCCTCTTTTTAAGTTCTTTCTTTTTTTAAAAAACGAGTAAATTGGCATTTGAATTTTGTCCCAGGTCTCAACAACGTCACTGGACCCTCCTCGTGACGTCACAATGCCCCCCAAAATTCAAGTCCACAGATACCAAATTTTTTAAACGAAACTACAAGAAACTCCGCATCTTGTGACGTCTTCCTTGACTTTCTAGAGAGTTCTTTCGGCGAGTTATGAACGAAATTGCCTTAAAGCCATTTAGCTGGCTTTGACGATCCTTGGAGGCAAGGCTGCGGAGTCGGAGCCGGAGTTGGAGCCGGAGTCGGAGTTAAAGTCGTAAGGAGTCGGAGGTTTTTGTGTGGAGTCGGAGTCGGATTCATAACAACACTGGGAGTCGAAGTTGGATTTTTTTGGCTGATTCCGACTCCGGAAGTCCAATTGGATCATTTCTTACATCACACTCCAAAATTTGGCAATTCCTGTTGAAATGGTACAATTTATTTTGAAACTTTTGTTTAAACAGATTTCTTGCTGTACATCACGATTTCCATTGATTTTAACATCCAAGTTTCATTCCCTTCATGCTGAGGAGTCGGAGTCGGAAATTTTGGAAAGTCGGAGTCGGATATTTTACCTCCGACCCTGCAACCCTGCAAGGGTTTACGCGGTTTCAGGCAATTTCTATTCGTGTTTCGATACATCAATTCGTAATTCATACTTGTTTGCGAACAGTCTAATAGTTGGCACGACCGCTCGCTGACATGCATCACGGCTGTCTGTCCTTGTTTCCGGTCACTTGGTGTGAACGTTCAACCCTGTTGTTCGACATTGTTTTCACTGAACCGTTTTATGTCACGTTGTTCTGACTTTGCGTTCTTGTGTGTTGAATAATTTGTTGCACATTTGACTACAAGCGAGTGAAGCAATCAAACTTAGAGTGCTACTGGAGAATTGCTTGCGGACAAAGTGGTGAGGGGCTTTATTTCACATTGCTTTGGCCAGCAATCTCCATACACTAGGCCGCTAAATTGAGAGACTGACTCGCCCGCCTTCCAATGGTAGGCTACAGCAATTCTCACTTGCAAGCAATTTTAATAATTCTATAACCGTATTACAGTAATAGAAGGGCAACATTTTTTTAAAAACTACATCTTAATCACAATTCACACTTACTGCATGTCCAACCAGGTAACTACAGCTTATTTCCTAAATAAACGCCGTGTATGATAATGTTAGCTTCACAATGGAATTAGAAACTAATGGGTGCATGCCCTTCCTTGATGTTTGTTGAACTTTGCGAATCTGGTATTGGTATTCGTAATCGAACATTATCGAATGCCCATGCAATACAGGCCTGTATAGCAACTGGTCCAGTTTCTTTCCGTGGCATTATAAAAAAATCTTGTGAATTAGGTTTTGAAATGAGCCTACGCAAACTGTTACAGAATCACACACGAAGATTCCCAACGTATTAAAGCTATGCTTGTGTGCAATGGTTTCCAGGCAAATTTTCTGGATGATTGTGTGAGCAATATTTTACACAGACTATATACACCAATGACTCTGCATCATGAACGCTACAGTCTGCAAAAAATATACAAATAATATTACAGTTATTTGTTAGTAAATAGACTGACTTTATTAAAAATATGCTGACTCCGTACAAGCCAGTCTCGGGTATGCTGGTTCTGCATTAATATTTCTGAACTTCAGTATACCTATTGGAAATGTTTGATTCTTTAGGCAATGTTATAGGAAAGTCATTATTGCCTCTGGTAACATAATTTTCTAAACGTTGGCTGATAATAAAATATAATCAACAGAAGAGATTATTCGTCTGTCTGTTTGTTTGATAATTTTCTATACCTGATTGAGAAGGAAATTCTGCTGCGAGGAATTCAATGTCAAGCCCAGCGTTAGTATTTTCAAATATTTTTTTCATTGATTCACTACATGTTTTAGGAATTTATGTTGCGCTGTCTGCCTGATTTTTGGGCTCAGCATTTTTATCTGATCCACCAGGTCCAGGTTCTAAATTAATATCTCGGTCCGTGGTATTTGTACATGCCCCGGAAGTTGTTTCTCTACTAGCTTCCATCTTATTTCCATATCAATTCCTTTTTTCACGACTGCCACCAACACTCTCCCCTTCTTCAAAATGTGCGTCTTTTGTATATATTTCCACATTATGTGGTTGCCTCATGCCTACTTGAAAGAGTGTCTGCAATCCTCTTCTTTCATTGTCAGCACATTTCTTTTCTCTCCTCTTTTGTGCTCCTGATTTATGCAGAGACATATTTCAAGTGAACAAAGCTTTAAAAATTTATCAAAACTTTGGAGCATAAAATTGGGATAGACTTAACAGTTTCATCAACACTAAAAAAGCCTTCGAAAAACTATACATGTTTTATTTTGAGACGTTTCGGATTATTCTTAATCCATCTTCAGTCAAAAAATAAATCAACGCTTGGCAATGCTAGCAATTCAAAACCAAAAGACTCTGTGACGCAAGAAATAACAGTGTGACGCAAAAGACGTCAGAAGCAAAACCAAGACCGCCAACCCTGTCAAATGCGCTAAAAGTCAAGTCAAGTCATGTTTGCGCTGAAAGTACACAGCAATAGAATACATATCAATCAACAAAGTTTGAAACAAACAGCACAGGTTGGGCGAAAGACGGCCAAAGCAGTCACTTACTCAAGCCCAGCCTACATTTGATGACTGTCAAATTCAACAGTAAAAGTAAAAGCTAAAAGTAAAAGCAGGAACAACAGCTATGCAGAAAGTGCCAAAACAAAGCCTACATAAGATCGTAATCTACGAAAACAAGCCAAGACCAGGAGCAAGAGACCGCTCACAGAGCACTGCAAACGAAGGATGCAGAAATTTTAACAATTACCAGTACTACAATCAGCACGATATGTCTACGTCAGCACCAACAGCAATGCACGAAACATGTATCAACATAAGAACTGAGCATCAACCAATTATATGACATAAAATCTACGTATTGAAGAGGTATAAAGGGGTGGAAAAATTGCCTACATTAATCTCGGGTTGCTGTTCTTGTATCAGAAGTGTCTCTTAATTATTCGCGGTGGTTAAAAGCAGATGCCAAGATTTCAGGATTTTTAAAGTCCATGAAATGATCTGGATATGTGTATAAATGTTTGGCTACATCGGTAGCTCGGTGGTTCGATTTTAAAGGATTGTGTTCATCCAGGCGAAATTTCAAATTGTTTTGAGTTTGTCCAATATAAGAATGACCACACGAACATTTAAGTTTATATACCACATTGCTTCGTTTCAGATGTGCTTGCTTGTCCTTGTACTTAATATGATCTCCAATCGTATGTGTTTTATGAATCAGAGACAGATGAGCAAGTTCTTTCAGATATTTTCTAAAAAAGTTCCGCAATTCTTTTTCTAGTTGTAGAGATGTTTCGCCAAGGTAGGGCAGGTAAAGAAGAATTCTTCGAATGTCAGTCGTCTTTTCTTGCTTGTTTTTAGGAGTGCTTTTAAAACGTTTGTTGAGAACAATTTTGATTTGGAGCAGCAAGCACATACCACAGATAGTATTACTCCACGAGGCTCCTGGCCACCTCGGACCGCACACGCACAACTTTTATTTTATTCTTTCGTGTCCAGTGGATTAGACATGTGTGCCATATTAAACTCCCTCGTATGTAATGACAGATTAAACTCCCAGTGGCGAATCTGGCACTCAGCGACTCCAGCACACGAGAGTTGATGTGAATGAGTTGAATACAGTTTGGCTTTTTAAAGTTCTGCTTCATTTTAACGCGCGTTATAATCCAGTGTGCTTATGTATGAAAAAAAAACAGCTAGCATTCGATTTTTGACACTGCGCCTTATAATCCGCCTTTTGGTCCGAAAAATACGGTAGTTTTTGTACGTTACGATGTTCGAAGACGCATTATCAAAAATAGGTCTTTCCTTAAACAGCATTATAAATACATAATATACTGACGACTTTACGTATCGAGCTTGGTTTCTAAATAAAAAATTTTCCCTGTAGACTGCTATTCCTATTGTTTCATAACTAGGGCAAGTTTTTGTTGCAGTAAAAAAGTGAGAAAGTTGTATTTATTTTCAGACAGTTGCATTTATGCGCAGTAAGTAGCATTTATCGGTACATTTGACTGCGAAAGACTTGACCCAACCTATTCTCGTTTGCGCGGACTTGGACAAAAGCCAAGATTTTCCGCTCTTCCACTTCGGGCAATGTCGTACTTGGCTGGGGTTGTAAAACTTCTAGCTTGGAAACCAACTGTTTCGTCATAGATAACATTGAGACGCAGCTAATCCGTCATATAGGTCTTTTTCATGCAATCAAAGCGAATAGAACTAAACTGAAATAGTCTTGTAGCATTTTTTTAATTACACTTGCATTTTGCGCAATGCTTGATAAAAATTGCAGTAAAAAGTTGCACGCAAAAATCGAAAAAGTTGCAAAAAGCTGCAATATAAAATTCCTGGAAACAGCTCAAAACGTTGAACTACATATATTTTGAGTATTTAGGAAGCTATTGGAAGCTGTGAAAAAAAGTTGCAAAACCTTGCCCTAATCACAGTATTGTGACTTTCGATGTGCTTTTAGCAAATTTACGCTCGGCATCGACCAATTGGCGGAAGGTAAAGAAAAACAAGAATTTCATTAATTTAGTTGTGGTCTTTTATTGCTATTTCAATGTATATCATTCTTCTGAATAAACTAAGATTCGATCAAACTAGTTGTTCTGGAATAAGTGGTACGTGTTGACAATACGAGGTGCCCAAGTGGTATGAGATAGTGAAAAGGTTGGGAACGCCTGCCCTAAGTTAATACATGAACAAAACCCCCATCATGCCAAGAGCTACTCACGCTCAGTGAGACAGAGTAGATTAGCCTATGATCGACTAACACTGAATGTTGTTTTTCTGTGTTTTATTGAAAAGATTTCGATCTTTCCGAAAATGGTGGAGAAAAATTCTTGATACATTTCTGATGCATCAGTTTGGCTCTTCGAATGAAATCTTTTGAAAAAATATATAAAGTTTTATAACGAGATATATATTCGAATTTCAACTGTTCTACTGTACGTTTATTTCAATTCCTGTGCAGACCAAGCAGTGCAGTGGAGACAACAATTTTCTCTGTTGTGTTTTGATCTCTATTTACGGTGAGAAAAGTTGTAATAAGCGTTTTAATGAGAGATCAAGTTCAAAAACCCCAAATGAAAATGTGTCAATCAACCACAAAATGTCAATGCCGCTGACATGGCAAGGTTTAAATTTAAGACAAAGCTCTACAGTAGAAATTTGCTTTGCTACAAAATCAAACCACAAAGTTTGGCAGAGATCTCACCATGAACTTACCAGTCCTGCTTAGGACTTCAGCTTTATTTCAAAGTGATAAACCTATTTACAGCCACTCGAGCTTGTTTCGAGGAAGGCGGAGGTGTGACGTTCGTTTGGGTGGGTTTGTTCAAATGATTGAGTAAAGGTTGGTGGCCGAGCGTGACAACCGGGAAACACGCTTGACTTGTGTTGAGAATGTTGCTGCCTTTCTTGACTTGGTTAAGAATATTTCTGTGACTGTGACACGAACCCATCAGTGTTTCTAAGCACCTGCGGCAAATGCTTTTCCCAGAAGGGTTGAAGTGAGAACCGATATTTTAATCCGTCTAGAAACTTTCGTTGCCCATGTTCAAGTTTCTGTGCTCCATGAAAACTTTCTGAAGATATTATTATTATTATTGTTCCTCAGACCAGAAACATAGCAGGCCCTTTCGTTTTAATGAACCTTGATTGTGAAAGTTTCAAGTTCGTTGTTAAACCAGCGCGGAGGCAGTTTGAAATTTTCTCTCGCAGACGTCTTGATCTTACCTGTGGATGTAAATTAGCTGTCACAACGTTTTAATGATACTGTATATCGCTTTTGTTTATTTTTGGATGGCGCTGCACAGATCGATTTATAGGCAAACTTTTTCAAGATGATCACTTGAGACAGCCAAGGTCATTAAGTGCAAAGCAGTCTTAACCGTAAGAGGTTGGATACAAGGGGTCTGTAGCTCCCCCAAAGAATTTTCTTTCAGGGAAGATTATTTAAAAAATGAAAATATCAGTAAATCGATGGATTTGTAAATGGCGGTTTGCCAAAAGTGTAATCTTTATAAAAGTTTTTGTCAATTTTACTCTTCTAGTATTAAACGGGTGAAAAACGCATGTAATGTATGTTTTTATTACCTACATAAGTTAAATTTCAAAAATTTTTTAAATCTAAGTTTTGGATATGAACTTACTATTTTGTTCAAAACGCAGCAGCCCTTACATGCTTTGGACCCCTGCGTCTATGAAAGAGCTTCTGTTTTTATAATCCGTTGTGCGCTCGGAGCATGTTTTTGCTTAAATTCTGTATGAAGTTGTGCAAAACTAAACCTTTTCTTCCAGGTGACATTTTCTGTTGAAACTTGATTTGGAAACATGCCGCTCAAGTTCTACTACTTCAATGCCAGCCAACCTAGTCGGGCTGTTCTGATGACACTGAAGGCACTGGAACTGGATTTCGAAGAAAAGAATGTTAATTTGCTCAAAGGTGAACAGAAATCACCGGAATATTTGAATGTGAACCCTCGTGGAAAAGTTCCTGCAATGACGGATGGAAACTTGGCCTTGCATGAGAGGTACGGATCAAAACCTGGGTATTAAGGTTCGTTTGCGCGGATTACGGATTCGATCAAAATGTCAAATTTGATTCGGAGAAAGCAAAAATCTTCCTGTGTGTGGCAGCGTCTCAGTTTGTGTCAAACTCCTGCATAAAGATATACGCAAAAATGTCTGCTACCTATGCAGAACCAGATGTCACCTTATCAACCGAATCCTTGCAATGTTTCACAGTACGAATGCATGAAGGTTTGCTTTTTTTACCGTAATACGGCATTCCATCATTCCTATACTCATGGTCTAGAAACACGGTCGGCATAAGCTTTTGTTATGAATTTATCGGATTTTTTATCACAAGCGATTTTTGAAGAAGTCTTCCCTGATGAAGGACGCTTCTAACACTTCTACTTTGTTTTAAAATTCATCATCAGGAAACCCATGGAACTGCTATTGTTTCAAAGATGTTAGTAAATATATCGAAAGATAAATATCAAAAATGTTTTCAAACGAAAAAAAGTAACCATCATTGCAGTTTGTATAAACGTTACTTATTCCAAGATATGTAATATTAATTTTTATTAATCGTTTTTCGCGCTTTTCGCAAATATGCTGTTTGAGCTTGTGGTCAGCATCGAAAGCTAATCTATTTTCGCACCATTGCGCGGCTAGCAGCATTGCACGCAAGGCCGCAACCTGCTGATATTTTCGGAGGGGGTGGGCCAAATGATTGCAGCTTTCTGTTTTACGTAACAACTAAAAACTTTCTGGCGCTTTTCAAAATGCTTTTGGAAATGTCGTGAGGGGCAATTTCTCGGTTGCCCGTCCCTTGGTTGCGGTCACAGGGGCGGATCCAGGGGGGAGATTGGGGCTATCGCCCCCCTGAAACCTACGAAAGTAACTTTCTTCAGCGTGATTTTTTACAATTCGAAAAACAGCATTCGCGATATAAGGCCATTCTGTCGTCCACTGTTATGTCACAGAAGTGTTGTGAAGTATACTTCATCTCTCTTACAGTAGTGAACCCGTAGTGAGACTTGACTACTGAATGTTACTGAAATCGCCCCTCTAACCTTGCGGGCATGCCTTGACTACACCAACTGCCTTTTCTTCAGTAACACAGCGTTGCGTTTGAGGCTGGAAGAAGTCCTTTGTTAAAGTTTCAATCAGCGAAACAACCAAGCGAACGTGTCTTTTTGATTTAGAAAAATCAGTATTGGTATGAACTGAATAACAAAAATGCCTCACTAAATTTCAAGCAGGATCCGAGCAACTACTGGTGTGTGTCGTCATAAACAACTCTAGTTACCGACTGTCAAAAAACAACAACCTAGCTTATCATGCATTTAGGAAGTATTGAATGCAGGCTATCGAGGGCTTCTAAATTGTCGTTTAAAATATTGCTGGCTGAAAGTTATCTGGTTTATATGTCAGTCAAACGAACTTGAACGTGAAATTAAAAGCAAAACTGGGGGGCGAAATGAGGGCCAGCCAAAAATCGGGGGGCGTATGGCCCACCCAGACCCCCTTACAACCGCCACTGCTTACACCAGGGTTGGGTAACCTGTTAACGATCACGGGCCGCATGAATTATGTATTATCTCTGGCGATCCGCAAAGACACTTAATTTCATCATAAAATTCACCTTTGTATAAACATGAGGAAAAGTGACTTCTCTTGCCTTACTATCTAAGTACCTGCCTATGATGAAGCTTCGTTTTCACGCGATGTTGTACTCTGTGTAACGAAAATTCGGATGCAGGCCATATAAAATGTTCACGCTGGCCACATTTGTCCCGCGGGCCGCAGGTTCTCCGGCCTTGGTTTACACGATAAGAAAATTTTGCCTTTAATTTTGAAATTGCGGAGAAACAGAGATTCATCCAAGCTTGACTATACGTCACATTTCACGTCCAACCAATCCCACAACTTCTCACGAAAACTACCAAATCCCGCCACACGAGTTTCGCTGATGCCAATTTCTAGTTTTCATCAGTTCTCTGCATTTCAAAGTAACATTAGTTTTTCATGAAAGCTAGAGTAACACAAAATAGACATGAGTGCGATACTTACATTCCTAAAATAGACCTTCATTTGTGTTCGTGCAGTGATCATAACTTAACACACAAACAAATTGACACCGGGCTTCTGCTGTTTAGCAACAACACAAAAATATGACAATAACCGTCAGCATTATGAAATATTCCAGTTACATAAGTTAGTGACAAATGTTTGTGGAAACAATTATCTCATAGCACGATTGCACGACCAAGCAGCAGGTCATAGTGTTTCGCTCAATAGACAGCACAATATTCAAGTTGGTTTCAGCAAGAGGAGCTTTGAAATACGAGCGTAAGCGCTGACTTACAATATGTAAGCGCTGACATTTTGTTAGTTTTTTGAGGCGTCATGTTTGGAACCCAGGTAAAAAAACAAATTGCTGGTTGGGCGTTGAAGTTCACAGGCAATGAAGCGACGCAAACCAATCACAGTGTGCATCAAATTTGACCCGAGCCACTGCGGAAGGTGAGATGATTAGATGTCTGCAAGCACCAAGTGGACTTGTTTTCCTGTGCAACAGAACAATCAAGAAACGTTTATATTGACGATGAAATGATTCCTGTTGAAACTTCGTTCTTGTCTTCACAGCCGAGCAATGGCAGCATATCTCTGCAACAAATACGCTAGAAACGAGAAGCAATCGTTGTACCCGAGTGACCCCGAGCAACGGTTTCAAGTTGACAAGATGCTCTACGTCAGTGAGTGGGTGACCCAAGTCATCGAAGATTACTTGGTAGGTGGCAACCCGCTGTTTATTTCACTGAATTCGTTTGTTGATCATCTACAAGATATTTTTCAGACTCTTGAATTAATAATTATTGTGTCAACATCAAAAAACATCAAATCGTGTATACATGTTTTAAACCAAATGTTTGTCAGTAAAGATCACATGAATGTAAGTCAAGATACTGAACTAGAAACACTGCGAAGTGCGAAAGACAAAAACCACTACAATCGAACTCACAGTTTATTCAGACGGAAACATTGCAACGTCAGTGACTACCAGGGTTCCCACAATTATATACTACAAAATTCCAATTTGAGCTTAAAATTCCAAAAATTTAACAAAAATTCCCTAGATTTGGTACAAATCAATATATTACTTTCATCTACCTTTAAAAACCTTAAATGACCTTTCAACAAGCAGCACAGAGTGCTCTTTTGCACATTTACTGCATAATGAGTTAGGGACACGTGAAAAATAGAACGAAATCATCACACAAGCATCGGTAAATCACACCTGCCTTACTGTCTGTAGATTATGAGATAAATTTGCTATTAAATTTCTCGGAAGCAATAATCATTTCAAACCAGATATGTTTTGATTATGTAAAACCAATACATATCTGTAGACTAACTACATTTCACACCACAGTATGACATGATTTCCCCAAAACTGACGTACCATTTAAGCTCTATATTTCGTTGAAGCATGATAGGGTCTCTTTCAGTGGCGTACGCCGGAAATTTTCGTGGGGGTGTTTCATTCAGTGGCATGCGGTAGTCATTTGTATTTGGTATGCGCTGTTTGTGACGTTACAATTTGACGTCATAGCCATTTTTCCAAACCAACGTTCTGGCGAAGTTTGTTGACATGATATGCATATTTTTCTACATCAACTTCCCTTATTTTATGTGTCATTGCACTGAATATATCAGCGCTCCAAGCTAGGCTATCTGAGGAAAATAAACTCAACCCTAAGACACAGCAGTTCATAACTGCAACAATATCAGGCTGTGCGTTAAAACAGGGGAGTAAAACACCATCATCAAAGCGCCAGAGCAATTTACAACTGCAAAACGAGGACGCACTACTGCAATTTACACCTGCAAAACGAGGATGCACTAATTAATGGTGGTAATTCCAGGTAGGCCTCACGCTTTTTTTCCAGTAAGGAAAATATATAACTTTGATGCAATTGTGCACTACTTCTTTTTGCTGTGCGGCAGCAAATCATAACCAGATTTTCACATCAGATGGAAAAGCGTGGCCACAGCTTTTCCCAGTTTTATCCTAAAAAATACAAATTCCTAAAAAATTCTTAGATTCCTCAAATCCCCAGATTTTCGCCAAAAGATGTTGAAATTCCCAATCTAGGGAAAATTCCCCACAAGTGGGAACGCTGGTGACTACCTTTTACTTTTGCTAAAAGCTGTAGTCCAGCCGGTTTCATGTGGAATTTGTCGTTTCGAAAGTTCTAGATTCTTTTTCAAAAAAGTTTTCTTCAGGGCAGTGCATCAAACGTTTCGAGAGAGTCCGAATCCAATGCTAAAACTGCAAATGTGATTTGCCTTTTTTGGTATCAACTGCTCGAGATACCTTCACTGCAATTTCATCACAAAAAACTTCCCCTTAAGTCCCGCGCGCGCCACTTTTTTGCAAAGCTTTGCAACGCTATGACTCGCCAGCCGATTGAGCTAGAGAGCTGTTCAAACCTTCTACGGATTTAGCAAGTCTTCTAGACAAAATTGAAGACAAAATTTTTTCCTTTTGAATTTGGTTCTATCTGGGGGTAACGTCACAATGGGGGATGTTTTCGCGTTTTTGGCCAACTTTACCAGGCCCTGGGCGCCAACCCAATCAGTCATTTTTTTTCTCAAGTTTTTTTGGAAACTAGGCTGTGATCCGCATCTTTAGAGCCCTTGATTGACTTCCTAGCATATCTGGATCCGAAATTATGGCTCAAAAATCCAGTTTTTGACAAATTTCACAAAAGGTATACTTTGCCTTCTCAGGGCAAATTTTCGCCAGCCATACCTAGGCAGCAGATTGAGCTAGAGAACTGTTCAAATCCTCTAAAGACTCGTGACGTTTTGCAGTTTGGAATAAAAAAGTTTAAGTTTTGGGTTTGGGGTTTTGGGTCCATGGGATTATGATCGGGATATGTTTTGTGATTATTTTGATGACGTCATCATCCGATCTAACGAGCCGATATTGTGGCTCAAAGCGTTTTTGAATTCTAGGCTAGAATAGAGTCTTTAGAGCTCTTGATCGAGTTTCCAACGTTTCTGGTTCAAAAGTTATGCCAAAAAATTCCAAGTATTTCAGGACGTTCCTAAGGGATTTAGGGGATTTCTCTAATTAATATTCGATTATTATATTTGCCTTTCAACCAGAAACGTTAGAATGTCAATCAAACCCTCTAAAGACTCGTATTAGAGCCTACAATCCACTTAAATTCAATAAAGCTTTGAGCCACGAAATCGGCTCGGTTGTTTGACGTCATCAGATGTATTGACAGACTTGTCAAGCATCCTATGGCTATGTAAACATCGCCAAAAAAGCCGACAACCCACTCTGATAAGTTTTTTTTAATTCTAAACCACAAGACTTTCCCCATTTATAGAGGGTTTGAACATATCTCTAACTCAAGCTGCTAGCAAGTTGCGGCCAAATAGAATACGGGTGTAATACACCCCAAGTTAGCGTTTGTGGGTGTAGACATTTTTACCAATTTTTCGTTTTTGGCCCATGATTTTGGCTCCAGACATGCTAGAAAGCCATTCAAAGCCTCTAAAGACGCAGATTTCAGCCTAGTTTTCAAAGAAGCTTGACCCAAAAAATGGCTCATTGGTTTGGCGCCCAGGGCCAGGTGAAGTTTGCCAAAAGGTCGCGAAAATATACCGTCATTGTGACGTCAAGCGCAGAAAACCACACACCCAAAACAAAAACATTTTTTTCAATCTCAACTAGGAGACTTGCTGAATCCGTAGATGGTTTGAACAGCTCTCTAGCTCAATCGACCGGCGAGTTATGGCGTTGCAAAGCTTTGCAAAAAAAGTGGCGCACGCGAGACTTAAAAGGTTGCATAGGTGGAGAGAACTGAAAATGTTGTTGCTACCGGGGCCGCATATATTTCATTATATGTGTTACTGGGGGACGCATATTACACATTACTACCAGGGGCAGCATATATTGGACAATAGTGACTTTCGGTTGAGTAAAAATGCGGTATCGATAAAAGTATTTTGACATACACTCGAAATTTGTACTACCTGTGTACGTGTGGCTGCCCTGCGGGCCGCACAAAATGCCCTCGCGGGGGCATGCGGTCTGCGGCCGTAGTTTGCCCACACCTGGACTATTCTATAAGACGTACACACATTCAAATGCGAAGCTTCAACTTTGTGCTTGATGTGTTCAAATCCACCAGAAATATTTTAACATTCAGTTTGCTTTGTGAAGAATGTCGAAGGAGTCATGTTTCGTGGTGAAACGGCAGATGACAAACATCTTCCGCAAGCAAAAGAAGCTTTGCGTTTTTTGGAAGATTCACTTCAGAAGCATAACTACGTTGCTGCTGATCACGTGACCATTGCCGGTAACAAACGTTCTGTTGTTTGTAAAACATGAAGAACAGTTTTTCCTTCTTTAGGAGTTTTTTCCGGAACGACGATATGATCAGTGGTCTGTGCACCTTCAGTAGACTTGGCAGAAACGTTTGTGTTTTTACTATCAAATCAATATTAATGTAAAATTCACGTGAAGCGCAGACAAGCGCAAAATAATATTATCACTCGGTTTGATTTCTTTTAAATCTGAGGCCCTTTCTGTTAAAGTTTTTGTTGATTTAAAAGAAATGAGACTGCGCGAGTATTTCATTGCATTTAAAAATTATCTTAAAACACAGTTTTGTTAAAATTCAGTGATTTTTCTATCCGTTATTATAAGCAACCACAAAGAGTTGGTGCGATTTACAACAGCTGCAAAAAGTCTTTCTTGTCTTTCTTTAGACTTTTTTGCTGTAACCGGAGTCACCACCTTGGATATTGCTGACTACAACGATTACGGGGATTACCCTCGACTCGTGGATTGGCTGAAGAGGATGAAAGAGTTGAGTTTTTACAAGGAATGCAATGAATCCGGATCTAAGTTCTTTGCCGATGCCTATCAAGGGAAACTGACGATTGATCCCGGCAATGAATCATAATCTAGATTCTAGAATATCAGAAAAATAATAAAAAATGCATTGAAAACTGACCAACGCAATGTTTCTTTTGTAAAATCTAGGCCTGCATCAACTGGTACCGGTGATTTTTGTGAGGAATTTTCTATTCGGCAAAACGCTCAAATAACTCAAACGGTTACTGGTATAGTATCAAGAAAAGAAAGGAAATTATTGAAAAAACAATCAGTGCAAAATAGAGGTTACCACGAAAGTTTGCCGCAAAAAAACTAGTATCACTTTTCCTTCAAAGAGTATCTTAATTTGTATGCTTCTCGCAGCAGGCTGCAAGTTGATAAGCTTACAACTAAAGAAGTGATATTGGGCTAAGCAGGTTCCCACACTGCGCTGCTGGTACATGCTGCACGTTGTCTTCAAGGTGAGCAATGGAACGGTTGTCTAAACCTCTAAACCAGGGGTTCCCAACCTTTTTCATGCCATGTAGCCCTTCAGCATTCCGGCAGATGGATATGTACCCCTTCAGCATTTCACCAGATAAGCATGTACCCCTTCAGCATTCCGACATATTAACAGTATCCCTAAAATTTTCTTTTGACGAAATATTTGGTCATCATTATTCACGGATACATTTAACAATGAACACATAATGATTTTTGAAAATAATACTCGTTGATATATGTATAAACATTTGAAAATAAATAACACACAAATACACTTTTCTCTTCTACTGCAAACCTTAAATGTACCCCTTCAGATAGGGAAATGTACTCCTGAGGGTACATGTACCCCAGGGTGGGAATCCCTGCTCTAAACGAAGCGTCAAAATATGTTAGACAGTTGTCGCTTTGAAAACTATAGTCGTGAAACCGTATTACAATATACGAGCAAATATTCTATGTCAGGCGTGGCCAAACTGCGGCTCTTCGAACATTTGCATGTGGCTCTTTGAGCTTTCCGAAAAATCATTTTTGTTCCTTATTTTTTATTCATATTGCAAATTGCAGAAATATTGTAAAATGGTACTGCGGTAGCTAGGGTACCGTACAGTATTACTTTTGCAAGTCGTTCCAAAAATAATTAAGAATTATGGCGTCACAGACGCGTAGATTCCAAACAAATTCGTGTTTTTAGATTTTTGTTGCGGCTCTAGGTAACTTCGATTTTACGATATGCGGCTCATACATAGAGCATGTTTGGCCAGCCCTGTTTTATGTGTATTTGTGATTGGCTACTGTGACATCACGTCAAAACAGTGCCAGTGGCAAGTTATAGAACGCGCAGTGTAGCAATGGCAATAAAGCGTGAATCCACGTCCACCGGGAATCTCTCATTGGTTGTGCTGCTGTAGCATCACGGACCTTGCATCCTGAGTTCGCCTCACCAAAATGGGAGACCGTTACACTGAAAAGTTATGCAACGCAGACTTCTATCGCACTTGGCACAAAACGACCTTGTATCTTGACAATCGCACAAAAAACAGGACCACTACCGTTGCACAAAAACAAGACTACCACCGATATATTCAGTTGATGTCATGAAAACATGAACACCAGCGAAGCAAACGACGTGAACGACGAAGGCAGAAATACCGGGCAGAGCAGGAGCACCTGAGTCGACTCAGGCCGAAGTTTGAATTTTAGGCCGGAGCAGGAGCCGGGAGTCAACGGTAAGGTCTGCCCAGGAGCAAATCAAAACTTATGAAGGAGTTGCTGTTGATCAAATGTCTGCAATGATGCTTGTTCTCAAATATAATGAAATTGATTGAAACATGTTTTCTGGCTATACATCACTATAGTGTGAAATTGGATGGGAGCACCGAGCATTTCACGACTAATGATGAATTTAGAAGTTAGTGCCTATGCGAAATATAGTTTGTACGCGACCATGCAGTTCGGGAATTTAGGAATCCATGCAGCAACCATGAGAATGTTGGGTTAGTGATGTGGGCAAAAGCACAAGACACATGACAAAAACAATGGTCAACAAAACAAACTACAAGGATGTAACAGTGTGTCAAAATGACCTATAGTGATAGGATTTGACATGTTAGAAGTAACGTGGGGTGTCAACAGAGTTTACCTGTATCGTGCAGAATTCTAGTTTAGCTACCGCTTGCATAGGCCAACCTCTGCTCCCATTTTGGAGCCATACTGAACAAAGTTGGATGTTTGCCCTGAAAGTTGGATGTTTAATTGTCGCAGCTTAAAGGTAACCTTGTGTTGTTTTGCTCTATTGTCCTCGTTGAATTGAAAGGGATTGTAAGACAGGTAGCATTGGAGGCTGCTCACCAAGATGACTCTATTAGTATTTGGTCGCCTTAATTTTGGTTTTAGGGTCAGGCTGAACGTCTATTCTGCAGTCTAGCTTAAAGTGTTGTCAGCCAGCCAATGACTTGCTAAATTGTGTTAATCGGAATTAAGATGCCGACTTCAGGGTTTTCCAGAAGTATTTGGTTCTTAATCCCAATTTCCAATGGGGGGCAAACGCCCGTTTTGCCTCCCCTTCCCTGCAGACGCCTATGCGATCATTGACTATTTTGTATCAGGTTCCATAAACAAGACCAGCTCATCGAATGAAGCGAAGAAGCGTTTTTGACTAATTGTTGGCATAAGTTAATTTTTAGCATCTTTAGCGATTAAGTAATGTACAGTACAAAAATATTTTTGGCGATGATTTTCAAAGAAACCAAGTGTCATGTCAACACCTCTTTACGTCTGGTGGGGGGGATGCATCCCCTGCATCCCCCCCTGTGTCCGCGCCTGCTGACGTCATGAAAACGTGAACATCAGCGCAACGAGCCGCTTGAATGACGAAGGCAGAATAATACGGTAGATGATGAAATGGATGCCGATTTTGCACATTTGACCTAAGGTAACCCCGCGCAATGAAAACGCTGGAAACACTGCTCGTTTCTGCGACAAGGCAGGGTCGGAGGGAATTTCGTGCTGTACTCGACTGATTTCGTTATAAACTTTAAACCTAAAGCCCAAACGTAAAGCAAAACGGAAAAAAATGAAAGTAAAGCTGATAGCCGAACCGAAAAGCATTGGCATACGAGCCCTTAAACCTACCTGTTAGGCTACGAGGTCGCTGACGTCTGACTGATAACTCTGCGTTTTATCCGAGCCGCGTCATGCCAGGCGAATCCGTAGTCACTACCTTGACGCAGAAACGAGCTGTGTTTCCAGCGTTTTCATTGCGCGAGGTTACCTTAGGTCAAATGTGCAAAATCGGCATCCATTTCATCATCTTCCGAATAATTCCGAGGCAATACGTGCATCAACAAGAAATTAGCTAAGGTCTGATCAGCGATGAGGTAGTTGAATTGCGCAATAGCGATGCCAGGAAGAATGCTCAACATTCAGCCAACGTCACGATGTGACGAAACTGATTTTGGCTGGTCGGAAACTAAGCATAATTTCAATGTTTTGCCTTTATATTTAGAATGTTAGTTGCTGCTATGGTCTGGCGCTACAAACGTTCTTGTAAAACGTCAAACTTTGGTTTGCGTTATATCTGAATATTTGTGGTGACTATGCTGCTGAACACAAAATCACTTTTAATTGCAACAAAACAATTGATGTTCTTTTTTGCCCAAAAAAGTATAAACAACCTGCTCCATCAAATGTTTTTCTAAATGGTGTACGTGTACAATTTTTTGACCAAGTGAAATATCTTTGTGTGTGGATAAATGGATCATTGAAGGATGATGATGACATTCAGAGACAAGTGAAATCACTATACTGTGCAGCAAACAAACTCAGAGGCACTTTTGGTCAGTGCTCTCCTGCAGTAAAAAACACTTTATTTTGTGCCTATTGCATGCCAATGTACGCTTGCCAATTGTGGAGCAAATACACGCAGACTAGTATGAAGCGCTTACGTGCTGCATATAACAATGCCTATCAAATTATGCATTACATACCCAGGAATGTGAGTGTTCGCCCACACCAGGTTAGCCATTGTGTCACGACCTTTGATGCCGTGCTAAGAAACAACTTGTATCGATTGTTTATACGATGCTCATCTTCATCCAACTTTTTTATTCGATCACTTCAAATGTCTAATGCTTTTTACAAATCTTCATTTTTCCTCAATTATTCAACACTCTTGTATAGAGGCCAAATGCAGTAGTTGTCCATGAATTGTTTCGGAGTTTGCGTCTCACCAGTATTGCTTTTGTGTAGCAAAAATACGTGGACACTGTGTACACACCAAGCATAAAAAGTAAGAAGTGCTGGGAAGGTGTTTTGCACCTCTCAAGGTTGGGCACGTACTAACACCGGCTGTGTGATGTGCTACTGTATGGGTATCCATTTTCTGTGCTCTTGCGAATGACGATACAGCTGTGGTGAGGATAAACTGCTTTGCTCCACCCAATGTTGGTCATGTGCAAACACGGTTTCTGTAATGTTCGCTGATGTATAGCTAGCCAGTTTTTGTGCTCTTGTGTCTGTGATATGGACCATGAGTCCGCAATAAAATATTAATATTATTATACTATATGCATCAGGTCGAATGCTTGCATGCAACCGCCTAAGTAGGCCCTAAGTCATCCCCAAACCTCAGCATAGATCCGATGAAAATAATTTCTACTCAGCTGTCAATGATGAAAAGAGAATTGTTTTGTTAGATATCAAAAATCGGTAGACAAAGCATTGACCTCTGTGAGCAAAACCATTTCTGATTTAAAGCAGGATCGCCATATCTGAAGAGGCAAAATTCCTGACAGTTTCAATCGCAACATTTGATACAACAAACAAGAGCTACACAGCAATTTTCAGTATGCTCTCATATCTGGGTACGCGACTTTTCGGTCTAGGCCGTTTCAGTATGGGAACATTTCGGTCAGACTATGAAATCTTGCAGAAATCTTACATGTTTACATTTTAATGCAAACATACTTAAATCAATGAGTTTTACTTGAAAAAACTACAAACATGATCCAAGATCCAACAGTTGATCAGCATCAACATATGATTTTCATTATCATCAGCAAGCAAAGTAGATCATTATCGACATTTTGCAATTAATACAAAATCTTCAAAGTCATAATTACAATTCAGATTTTATCGCCATCATGACTCCTCAAAAGGAGTTTGTATAACACCAGCTAGAGTGACATTTCGCTGCCTACAATCATTTAAATAAACAAATGTAATAAGTTGTTTGTGTGCAGAAATGTCGTGACCGAAATGCCCCCAGACCGAAACGGCCAGACCGAAAAGTCCTGTTCCGCTTACAACTACCAATCCACCAAAAAACAGCATCACTCTCACAGAATTGTTACACAATAGGCTAGAAGCTGTAAAATACAAAAAAGGCATGTTTTTGTCACCCAATCCTAACTATTCATATTTTTCAGAGGATCTAATGATTAGATCCTCTGAAACTGTCAAAATTCCAGACATTGGAGCATTTTTTTAAATTAGTTCCGGGCACAAATTTTAAAACCGAAATTCCGGACATGTCCGGGAAATTCCGGATGTATGGCAACCCTAAATTATAGTAAACTGGAGTGAAGCTCATGAAATATGATCACTATGATCGGAACTTTCCTCAGGACAATCACAATGTTAGCTGCATCAGCAAAAGAGGGTCGACTCTTTTTAGCTACAACTGTGTAGTTCAAACTAATGAAAATAACATTTAAAATATTTTTTGATCTAAATATTTCATATCGGGTTGAGCAGTGATAATAACGTACTTTGAATTCGAAACGAAGGTGTTTTTTTTCTTGATGATGAAGAAAAACAGGAAGAATATTTGAAAATGAGCACCGCGCAAAGTTCCTGCACTGATGGCGGCGTGTTTTCGCATCAGAGCTGAATAAGATGTTCGAAGTTGCAACACTTCATGTTTTTGACGCTAACCGTGAAAAAACAGCCAATTTGTGTTTTTTGTGCGTGATATTCGGTGGCAGCCAATTTTTACGACGGCGATTGTACCAGGATTGGTAGATGTTTTATCACCGCAATGACCAGGCGAACTCTCATAAATGGCCAACGATTTGTGCTTAAGGCCAAACGTGGTTTTTGATATTATAAACAAATATTTCCGTTAATTGATTTGGTTCTTGCAATGACAGTTTTATTGCCGGTATGAAACTCACACTGCACAAGAGTCAGGTTCACAGTTGTAGTGTCATGCAGCGATGAGCTTGCAGTTCACTCATGTCCCCTCCTTTGCCTGCAGAGGTGGGTTGCGAAAGTCGCGAGCGGATTGTTCTACTGTTGGTCTTTATTGCGTAACAATCACATGGCAACAAATCTGCAAAGGTTCGCTTTGTATTACGGTAGCAGGCGTTTTGTTGCATGAGACTGTTGAACGCAGACATCTTGGCAGGTAATGCAGCGAGACAGTGACATGCGAAAAGCCCGGCCCGACTTTCAACTCTGAGCCACGTACATTTGTACTTTGTGAAAGGAAGCATGAGTGGGTCTACAGCAATGCTTCCATAAGTTTGAAAAATCCATTATTATTTGTGCGAGTGTGACCAATGTGCCCGAGTGCCAAACTAAACTTATGCAGGATTCTTTTCATGCAGTATAAAATTACGTGGCTTGTTACAGTGGAATACATCTATGCAGGCTTGTGGCAATACGTCTTAATCGTTAAGGTTTAGTTCTGACATCTGAGTGAATGCTGAGTGCAAAGCTATGTTTGCTGTGGCGAGTTTTCGTAATTCATCTGGTCAATTTTTCAAAACCTGGGTGGTGTTCTAATTGTAGTAAGTTTGTCCGTATTCGTGTCAACATACAAGTCTACTTAATTATCCGGTTTGTGCAGCAAGGTTTTATTGATCGCTTTGGACGAGATCTAGACGTTTGCAGCTCTTGTTTCTAAGTCAGGGTTTCTCAAACGGGGCCCTAGTCCCCCTTGGGGGCCACGTGCAGAGGCCGAGAAGGGACCACGAGCAGACGCTAAGGCCAAAACTAGGTATTTTTATTGATGAGCAGGGGCCACATGTGTTGACAGTCTTTTGAAGGGCGCCACGGCTCATGAAAGTTTGAGAACCACTGTTCTAAGTGATGCTGACAAATCTTGCTAGCTGATCCCGCAATCCGGGAGAGAACAACCGGAAAATACCCCCGAAATTTTCAAAAACATGTTAAGTTGTTAGTTCAGTTGAATATATCAGCTGATGCGGCCCTGCTAGCTATATAAAATAAAGTCATAATTTGTGTTTTCGTTGTAAACCCCGGCAATCCAATGCTTCTTTCTTTATAGATCATGGCAATGCGTACTTGAAAAGAAATGCCCTGCGTTGAATACCTGTAGATAGCGTGCTGTGTGAATTGTCGTAATCCTAATATACCTGGTTATTGCTGCCAACGAAGCGTTTTTTGTTATTGTTACCGTAACGTGCAGGCCCGTAGCCAGCCTGGGACACAAGGAGGGGTGAAGAGTTTTCTGTTACGGGCCCACATTGTTGTATCGTGTCCAATAGTTTTAAACCATGTCCAACACATTTTTCCAGGGGGGGGGCAAAAATTTTCTAGGGGGAGCTTCGCCCCCCTGGTTACGGGCCTGGTAACGCGGGGCATTTTCTTTGGAGTGTAGAAAGGATAAAGCGTTTTGTGAACGTCCATTTGCATTGCATTGTCAGCAATGTTCCCTGCAAGATACGCAAATACTCTGAACCACCAAAACTGTTACGCAGTGAAATCTCATTCTCGCGCATTTGGAACATTCCAAAACAATGGAAACTGCCCCGAAAACAAGAGATATTTGAATGAAATGTGTATTTTGTTGGTAGTTTGATAAGATTGTGTATTCATTATATAATTATTATATAGTCTGTAAATCATTGAAAACTCCACCTGCTCAGCCCTAAAATAATCATGCTCACCAAAACAAATATTTTCTCAGTGCAAAATTATCTTAGAGGGAAAACTGTCATTATTTCATCAAAATTACCGGCAATAAAAAATGTTATACACAAATTAGTGCTATGAGTGTTGCAGACTATTCCAAACGACGATTAATTAAAAACTGTGAGGTTCCCCATTTGAAGAGCACTGATCTAAACCGCATCCAAGTGACTACGCTCGCTGCAACATACAAGTCAAACAGCACTACTGCACTATGCTGGCTAGTGGCTGCTGCCACCGGTAATTGTGCTGTAACAAACGTAATCTACAATGGGAATAAGTATTATGTCTTCACGTGAACTTTTCATCTGGACTCCTCGATATACCTGCGCCGACGCCAGTGACTACGTCAGATCGTTGTTATGTGCCACATTGCTTGTTGGTTCCGTAGCGGTGCAGTGTTAACGTTTGACCAGTTTTACTCAAGCTTCTTCTAAACCAAGCTTAGACTTGTTTCCTCGTAAATGTACGTATACGAAAGTGATTGATTTACGCAATATATTCCTGTGAAGCATTGGGTTCATTGCAAATCGATATCGCACCCCCACCAAATTAGCCTGTGCCCGCTACTGGTCGTCAGCTGAATAGATCGGTAGTGGTCTTGTTTTTGTGCAACCGTTAAGATGTAAGGTCGTTTCGTGTCAAGTGTGATGTAAGGTTGCATTGCATAGCTTTTTAACCAATCACAAATGCATATAATATACTTGCCCGCAAACTGTAATACGGCATCACGAATGTATTTTCTAAAGCGACCACTATCTAACATATTTTGACTCTCTTACTATGGAGGTCCAGGCAACTGTTCGCTCGCTCGTCTAACAGGCAACGGGCAACCTGCACTAGTGTAGTGTGAGAACCTGCTGATCCAAAGTTTACTTGTAAGAATTAACTGCAGCGTACTGCGAAAATCATAAAAAGTACGATAATCTTTGAGGGAAGTGATATGTCTACTATTTTCACTGCGACAAACTTTCGTGGTAACTTCTAATTTGCACTGATTGACTTTTGAAATACTTTCCTTTTTTTCTTCATACCAGCAAAAGTTTGAAGAGTTTTACTAAATCAGCCATGTCCAACCGAAATGCCTCACTGGGCCTAAAATTGTGCCGCTATCTTCGTGAGGGCCGCATATTGAATGACTTACTTTCATTTTTGCAAACCAAAGTTTCGTTGTTTAGTTTACAGCTACTGAGAGCATTTGAATACTAACTGCAATGGTAACGACTGGGATTGGTATTTAATTACTCCCAAAATTTACTGCTAACGAAACAACAAGTGTATACTTACAAAAACAGTTTAGAGCAGAGGAACATCTAGAAACCAGTTTTGAACCGACATGTCAGTAGACTCGTGGAAATCTACCAGTGAGTAGAACATTTTTTTCTTCATCGTTTGAGCGAGTTCTTATCCACTGCTTGGCCGCACTCTTCCTTATGGGCAGGTGTTGAGCAGCCATTCGATTGTCTCATCGTCCAGAACCGTCAGGCCGTGCAGTCCATGGGAAGGTCGATGGATTGGACATTGGAGGACAACATGGT
>Ga0210059_1002226_pt1 | contig 30161 bp, 25 predicted proteins | sample Ectturendosymbi2_FD_188042 | JGI IMG/M metagenome (GOLD analysis project Ga0210059, IMG submission 188042) | Ecteinascidia turbinata endosymbiont from Florida, USA - Sample 2 (SPAdes) (version 2) | ecosystem: Host-associated > Tunicates > Ascidians > Unclassified | place: Key West, Florida...
AATGAGCAAATGGAAATTTCAGTGATACAAGCCCCGAACGGTTGCATTCACAAAGTGTAGGTTGCGTGATGAGCCCAAGTGACGCTGCTGATCTGGAATAGCCCCTGAGTGAAGGTATATGCAAGTTAGTGCGCTGCCGCCTGTCTGAATAGCCATGATCATCTCTTGTTGAAGCGTCAAGCTGCTTAAATTGCTAAGTGTGACGCTTACGCACGTTTGTGACACAAACAGTCACAGTTGGTGAGCAAAAGGTCTGCCCGGAGTCGGTGTCGTTAAAATTTTCTGCGACTCCGACTCCTCAGGTTGAAAATCACTCCGACTCCACGACTCCGACTCCACAGCCCTGGCTGTAACTCTTCCGGTCACTAGCGCTTCATGCGAGATAATTTTTTCAACAATGAAATTAGTGAAAGCGTTTTTCTGAAATTCCATGACCAGTGAAAGATTGAGTAGCAATGCTCTACTTTCAATTGAAAGGGTACGAGCTGAAAAATGGATTTAGATGGCTTCATTGATGAATTTGACAGTCGACATAATAGGATTAAGTTACACTGAGTTGATGTTGATATGGAATTCTGACGTAGACGGTGCAGGGATTTGTGTAAGAATCGCATTGATCATTGAATATTTGTCTGATTGTTTCTTTTGGTTTATTTGAGGTGGTGCGTGTTTCGCTTATGACAAGATCTTCATAAATCAGTGTTTCTCAATCTTTTTTGGCCCATGGACCATCTTTTTTTAAAGTATCCGATGCACTACTTTGTTGTGCTGACACTTACTGAACAACTAGTCGAAACTTGCACATAGGTCAGTGAACGTTTTATCAAATATTTATGGAAATCTCCGTGGATAGGTGGACCGCCTGGACCCGGTTGGGAATCACTGTCATAAATTAACGCAGGGTTTGAAAGTCAGCTTTTGAGGATCAGTCAGAGAAAAAGTTAGTATGAATATAAAAACGAACGACTATGTAACACTGACATACGATTCCCAAGTTCACAACTGCACAACTTAAAATACCACGACAATCACCAGCAAACACAGTCCAACACGGTCAAAACAACCAAACACAAACGCGCCTTAAAAGGTGTTTTAGCTTTCCCTTTTAATTAGATTTTTGTAAGTTTGGTTAGGTAGCCTACCATATCGGGGTAAAACGTGTCGAAAAATTAGGTCTTTGGTTCGTACGCAACTCAAAACGCGGATTTCTCCCAAAAACTTCGCAAATGACCCAAGGTTGGCGTTTCAGCTTTCAGCAAGAATTGAATAGAGCTTTCAAGGAATACCAGATTGAATTTCAGATATATAATAAACGTTGGCAGAATGCCCTTTGGGCATGTCACATCACTTAATAAACATTTTTTCTTTTTTTTTAATCTTGTTTCTCGCCAGTTGCTTTTGCAAGCCTTCGTTGGTGACGCCAGATCCCGTCTCGAAGTGGCCAACTCCATCAGCGCGACCCTACGTCAACCTTTTTTCAGGCGAGGGCGCAGAGAAGGACTGTGCCACGTGACGTTTGCAGTTGGAAGCCCAGACATTGAAAGTTCCTGCTGTCTGTTGCCCGTGACAGCTACATAGAGATGTGATTAATTCATGTCTTCTCCTCGTGGTTTACCAGAGACTGATCCGAAACTCGCATTACCTTTTATGCTGGCTTTAAATACGCAAGTTGGTTTGAATTCAGTCTCCCCGCAAATCACGTAGGCTTGTGCCTTTTGCTTGGTGCACAAGCCAAAGTTTGTTAGTTCTTTTATTTTAGCTAAAAGCATATTTGCAAAGAGGTTTGCTTAGTTAAATGGTCTCAATTTACCTTGCTGCAAATCCGCAATTTGAAACTAAGCGCCGGCTGCTTGTTTTTCCCCTCCGACGCTGCTAGCCACGCGTATGTGCTTACATGAAATGCGCGATGATCAGTCCGCGTTCAGACTGCACAGTTGCATGCATTTAAAAAACTCTAAGGCGTTTTCTTACGCGTGTACAACGATTTCGCAAATCAAAGGTATGTGCGGTGTAACTGTTTCACTCGGCGCGTTTTCAAATCTTTTTGCGTACAAACACATTTTACCGATTAAACATTATAAAATACACAATATGAACTTTACAAAACTGTTTTACCATCGGTTGCAGTCGCTGAATGCTGCATTGTCCAACCTGCAATGACAGGAATTTTCGCTTCAACGAAAAAGCGCGCAAAGTTGAAACTGAAAAAAAACGTTTGTGTGAAGAGTTCATTTAAACAATTTCTTGAATGCTGGCCGAGCAAACCGTGCACTTTACAAAACGTGTTCGGCGGACATATTTTGCACGCAACGTAAGCTTCATTTCAAGACCATTGCAAAACTCTCTCTCTAATCACTCGAGAGTGCTACAAATATAACGAGCCTATCCAGCATCAGCTGTAGCCTTAAATGAACATCGTAGATTTTTGTTTTTATGCAGCTTTAAAACTATTAATTGCGTGAATATGTTGGTGATAGGAAGATGCTTTTTATTTTGTAAGTCGACACTGCAGTTACTTACTGACTGCTTGCAATCTGCTTTCTCGATAAAGCGCGTGTGACTAACATGAACCTAAATTGAATTTTTTGCCCGTCGATTGGATGGTGTTATTTAAACACAATGAATTTCAGAAAAAGCTTAGCTGTTATGTTAGAATGGCTATAAACCAACCAACCATTGTGTCAATATGCGGTGACAAGTGTTTCTTTCGAGTCGTGGTGATAACTGATTGAGGCTTCGTTTTCGCAACTACACAACTATTTTCATACTTTGTGTAGACTGAGTGAGTCAAATATGCAGGGCCTATGAGAGGGGGTATAGCAGGTACCAGTGGCGGATCCAGGAGGGGGCAGTTTGAGGCAGCTGCCCCCCCAAACGTCTGCGAAGCCACGTTAAAATAGCGCCCCTTTGGTACAAATGCGCTCCTTTTTGGTGCTTAAGGAAGTGGTAAACGAACTTAAAAATATTCTAAATAAATAATGCTTTACACTTCGTTGAACTTCAAGATTCACGTGCCGGACTTTGACCCAGCCTCTTGTCGATTGGAATCAACAATGCTATTCTTTCGTAATAATACTACTGTTCACTTATTTCTTTACCTTGTGAGAACTGCTCGGCAATTACAAACGCGGTCGCTTTCGTCAGCACAGTTCTGGACTAGTCGCTGAGCTGTGCAAATATATTTTTGTTACAAGTTCATTCATAATGCTTGGTGGTAGCTTTGAAAGGAAAAGCAGCAATGAAAATAAGAATGCAATGGAAAACTTATAACTGACGCACGCTTCAGGAAGCTTGCACAGCCAAAAAACAGTTTCAGGCATGCTGCAAGTGCACCCGAGGCCCAACGAGGTTAGATGGCGCCCAGGGCAAGAAGCAACTTTGGCGCCCCCATGTTCGAACCTGAGGTCTTTCGGAAGCAAATGTATTGCATGAAGAAAGCACATGTGATACTGTTGGAATTTTCGGCGCCCCTCGTATTGATTCGGCGCCCCGGGAATTGTGCTACCCTTACCTCCCTCGTTACCCCTGCAGTGCAGTCCGTGATTCCGGAGTAGATCTGCATGATACCAGGGGCGTCGCATCACTATGGGGGCGCCAAATCACTGCTGGGGAAACCGAATGACTGCAGGGTGCCCCGTAAAGTCCTAACAATGTCACAAATACTTTCATCAGTACAGTGCATTTGCTTTCAGAAGATCTCAGGTTCGAAGACGGGGGCACCAAACTTGCTTTGGAGGGCCGTTTGGCGCCCCCAAATTTGCTCCGCCAAGGGGCGTAACGAGAATAGATGGCGCCCGGCCCAAGAACCAAATTTGGTGCCCCCATATTTGAACCTGAGGTCTTATGGCAGCAAGTTTACTGTATTGAAGGAAGTATCTGTGACATTGTTGGAAATTTTCGGCGTCCCCCGCAGTCATTCGGCGCCCCCATAGTGATTTCGGCGCCCGGGGAATTGCTCCTCCCTTGCACCCGCTCGTTACACCCCTAAATGGTATAGTAATGTGGCGGCCAGAAGATGGCGCCACATGTAAATAAAATGGTCACCACTAAGATGGTGCCAATGCGTGCGACAGTCACCACAAACACAATAGTGCCAATACGTAATAACAAGTCACTGTGATAGTCACCACAAATGAATTATCGTAGTTCTCTTATCCCTATATAATGATAGTGCAACCTAGTAGTAGTAGAGTGAGCATGGCATGTGAGCTCTATTGCTGCTGGTTGCTTTCCCGTTAGTTAAATGCCCCGAATTACCATAATTCGCTTGTGCTTGCCTCAGTAGTTCAAGGCGATGCAGACGACCGCAACAGTAATATAGTATTTGTAACATAAAGATGAGTGGATGAGTTTATTGTCGGAAATGATGCCACTGCTTTTACCATAATGCAGCATGTAAATAGCTATGGCAACATATGTCTGTTAGCAAGCACCTTACCACTATCTGACAAAAATGTGTTGAGCGTGTTTCATGACCGAACATTGTGACCTAACAATGCAATTTAGCAACATCTCAGACCAACGCGGAAAACGCAGCGCAGCATTGAATTACTACGTGTTGGCACGACGCTCCTCAACAAAACATAGTACTCAGCAGTCAGCTCTAACGCTAAAAAATTGGCAAAATACCAGCTATCAGGGTGAATAGGCTTTACGCGGTCATGACAATTTCAGCTCATTGGTTCAATATTTGCAGTCACATTTGAGAGGGAGTACGACGCCTTTCTCTCCCCCCTGGTTACGTGCCTAGCAACAGTGACTGATCGCCATGTGGCAGGGGTGGAAAACCTGCGGCCCGGGAACAAATGCAGACCGTGTGAACATGGCCCATGTATCAGGATTGTTGTCACCCAAGATAAAACTCAAATCGCATCAAAACAAAACTCCGTGATAAACAGGTACTTAGGAAGTCAAGAGACGTATCTCTCGGTCATTTTCTTAGTTTCTCTCCATATATTCCTTAGGAAGACAAGGGCAAAAGTTTAAGATAACATTAATTATTTTTGCGACTCCAACAACATTTCGCAATATATGTGGCCCGTGACAGTAAATAGGTTCCCTGCCATATGGTTTTGATCCTTTTGTTGGAATTGCAAACCCGTAGACAGCTCAGGCCGGCCACTAAAAAACAAATATGGCATGATTAGCGAAATCTTTAAGGCCTGGATAGAAGCAGATCCATCCCCTGATCAACAGTATTAGGGGTGCCTTTAAGCTTGTTTGGGGAGGGTTTATAGTAGTATACAATAAATTGGAAAATCACTTTTTCGTGGAGACTGGAACTTGAGTTTGCAGGTATTTCCTGTGAATTTAGGGTCTTATCGCGTCTGCCCCTACTTTTTTTGAACAGTGTCACATTTTTTATAATCTGGACTAATAGGATTGGTATTTTCTTCTTGACACCAGCAGCCCAATGTTCAAATATATGAAACCAGGGACGCGGTAGGGCATGGGGGCAATTAAATGGTTGAGCGCAGTAAAAACTTATAAAAAACAAATAAATCATTGCCAGTTATGGTTGTTTCTGTTCAGCAACAATTTTAACCTAAAAAACAATAACAGAAATAACAGAAAACCAATCCAAATTTTCTGGGTGGGCGCCTAACTTCAATAAAACTGTTTCAATTCGATCTTTATAGACAATAAAATTACCAATGATACTGTAATGAAAAGGCAAATCCGCCCCATTGCTCCCCTTTCGAAAGGGTAGGTATCTCACTGGATATGTGATTTGTCCGTTTTTCCCCCCATGGAAGCACTGTAACTGACGGGGGCAAGGCAGCGAGCCGCCCCCCTGGCAAGCCAAATTAAAAAACTGGTCCCTTAGGTGACAATTTGATATCTACCATTCGTTAATTTGTTGTTTTTTGCGTTTTTCGGGGTGTTTTCTTTTATTCATCTAGTATGGACATCCACGACATCCATAGATTCACTATCATTTCTTATCCTTTTACTGAGTTTGGGCTAGTGGGCCCCCTTCAGCTAAGCTTTGCCCCCCTGGCTCAAAGCTCCAGTTACGCCACTGACTGTTGGATGCATAAAGCGAGAGCATTGGAGCATAAAGTGAGAGTGTTGAAGATGGAACAAAGCTGCAGACTGTACTGTAGCAGCCTTGTCTAATGGTTCATACTGGTAACTTTATTTCGGCTGCTGAAAAAGAGCAACCATCATAGAGTATTCCTGGGCCACGGTAAAATTGTGATACATTGACCGATCCGCGGTTACAAAAAGGTTGGGGACCACTGCCTTAGGGTGTATTTATCAAAGATTTATTTTTAGATAAAACATTTTTGGGACACCAACAATGTTCTCAGTTTTGTGCAACCTGTGAAAAACAGGGCCCATCTTCTTGGACCATCTTCAAACTTTTTATGAATTATGATATAAAGCGATTTTAATCCATAGAAGATTTCATGGTTCGACCAACAAAATTGCCACCTTTTTAGCCTACAAAAGATAACCACGTTTATGTGCTACTCAACGGTTGTCACAAAGAAGCAGGGATATTTAACAAGTAAAGACGTTTTGGTGCCGCCCTATTTGACTGCACCCCCAAACGCCTGGTCTGGATCCGCCACTGGCAGGTACATTGTTCCGGGGCCCAACAGCTACGGGGGAGCCCGAGACTGAAGGAAAATTTGACTGTTTGTTAATAACAAACTCGGAATAATGTAGCGAAGTTAATCCCGGTGATAAAACTGGTTTGGCCTAAAGGATTTGATAAGCTAGTGTGATGTATTTCAATGTGAATTGCTGACAGTGCATTTTTCTGATATGGTGCATTAATAATTATTAGCAGTAATTATTTTTGTTGAGCTTGAATGTTTGTCTACTTCGTCGAATTTAAGACATTAACGATTCCTGTCCAGTCTGTCCATTGAACTGAATTTTCCTTTAAGTCTTTATTTTCAAACAAATCTTTAATAAAATCTCTCTCCAATAAACCAAGAGTTTCAAACTAAGAGATGCCGCAAGCGAATTTGAATGGAAACATGCCAGTTCACAATAAAATCTAATCTAACAATAGTAGCTCTCGAATGTTGCGCATATGTGTAAGGTAACTAAAAAGTTTAAAACGAACAAGTAACTGCAGCGCAGGAGGCAAGCGCTTATAGTGCACAGCGGCGACGTGCTGTGCATTTTGCTGATTGTTAAACTTGCGCCGCAAGCAGATACAAGCTCTAATCGAATGTGAGTTTAGGATTAGCGGACATACCCAGAAATCTGATGATTTCGAAACTATACAGGGGAAACTAACCACTTACAGCATTTCGACAGAATGCTTTAAGGCAGTGGTTGCCGGCCTGTGACTCGCGGTCATAAATAAAAGCAATAGTCGGTTGACAAAATATTTCGTTATGTCTATTCTTGTTATAATAAGTAAGTTCATTCCGAGGATACAGTTACTTAATGAGGTTGCAGTCTCATTTAACTAGCAGAGTTTTATTCAACCTCGATCGACTCCATTCATTCTGAGACTGCAGCATATTTTTCTAATGCCTTCCTTGATAAGAGCAAAGTCTCTACTCGGCTTCGAATGAATTTGTGTTGGTGTATATAAGAAGCGTGTAAATACAAAAATCGCAATCATAATGGCGGCCACAATGACTCCTTGCTCAACTGCAATATTGGCTGAAAAAAGCGTACAGCAGATCACTGCACTTACAGCGACGCGATTTTCACAAGCGCTTTTGCAGGATAGCTTTAAGAGCAAATTGTGACTTTCATCCAAAATAAAAGCTTGGAACTTCACTAAACACAAACTTTTAAATTTGTCAATTCAGTGAGAATAGACTTTTTATATTCCAGCTGAAATCTGAACACAATTGCTCAGGGAAAAAACGCCAGACAAATACACGTTTTATCGGTGTTGCTTCAAAAACAAGGGGTATTAAATATTTTAAATGTTGAGACTTGGTTGTTGTTTGCCCCCCTTATCAAAATTTCTGGCTACGCGCCTCCACAAACGAAACCGTCTTATGCTTCCTGCGTGGAAACGAGGATTGGCAAAAGTGCTTTTCAATGTCTGTGATGCAAAAGCGTTTTCAGAAATTATAACTATGTTATAACCAGGTTCTTAAAGGTGTTTTAATGACCCGATTCCGGCCCCTAGTATTTAAAATTGGGTCCCTAGAATCAGAGAAAATAATCATCAGGTCCCTAGAATCAGATAAAATCGGGTCCCTAGAATCAGAGAAATCGGGTCCCTACAGGTCCATACCGGGTACCTAACATTTTCCTTAAACAAACTGTTATACCGCAAGATTTTTCCATGCACTTCCACAGTGGAAGACTGTGGCATTGCCTCTACAAACCGTGGGTTTGAGAAAAATAGCTGCTAGCGTATGGCAAGGCCAAATCATATGCCTCAACCGGCTTGAGCTTCAAAAAAACAAAAAGTAAACTTTTAACCCTTTGCCACTTGCCCACGTGGTTCCGCTTCAGTGTGGTACAATAACATTTTTGATACTTCTGCCCGCTTGCAGATGGAATCCAACCAATTTCCTATCGATTGAATGACATGAGCGAATGCGTGCATTACAACAACAGAACAAAATGTCAAGAGTTTGTTTGAGCAACAGACTGCACGTTACTGGGGGAATGCGCGTTCATGTAATATTAATAAGGTGTTTGTAATACAAGACAAATACCAATTTAAAGTGAGTGATTGCCATCGACTGGCTTGGGTCATGTTTGAATAGGGCTGAAAACAGGTTTTCCTCGTTAGTTTCAAAATAAAGTTGAAAAGTAATGTTTTAATTCAGGAAAAAACAACAATTGATAACAGTTCAATCACCTGGTTTACTTAACGAACATTGCCTAGGATTTTTGGGTCATCATCGATGATAAGCATTGAGTTTTAGGTCGTTTTGTTCCTTCACGAAAATGAATTTCTGCCATTCATTTATGTTATGGCGACGGTACAGACACTTTTGACCTAATATAATAAAGTTTTGTGTTCGAGCAGATTTATTTTTGTTGGGAGCTGCTATGTGTGCAACTGAATTCTTTCATCGTTCGTCTTTGTTTGAAGTAAAGCAGAGCTTTAACAGCCACTCTGACAGAAATAAATGTTAGCTTACTTTTTCGAACGTTTGTCCTCACTGAAACAAGTATTTTATTCCAAAAATGTAAGCTTTCGAGCCACACCCAATTTGCTGTTGCTCAAAGTAGCTTTTTTACTTAGTTTACATTACACAGGTTTAACTACACCGGAAAGAAAAATTTGGTGTTAAAAGCAGTTTTTGATTTCTATTGTTTTAACTTGCAATCCTACTATAACAAAGCAAATGTTGACCTAAACATTTGGCTGCTGGTAGTTGGATGCTCCGCATTGTGGTCTCAAATGTTTAATGAATGCATATTCCCAAAGCGCTCTTCTGAAACCTTCAAACCTTCACAAAAACTACTGAAAGCAAATTCTTGCAAGTTTTTTGCTAATAGCTTTATCCATAGAAAACAAGTATCATTTACTTCGAAAAAAATAAATAACTGTTAACAGTTTCTTTCGCATTTCCTAGTAACAGCCTGTATATCATGACAAGGTTTGCGCCATTGACACAAGTTTATGCTTTATGAGTTGAAAAAAGTTGCAAAAAAGTTTTAAAATATAACGTGATTTTGATTTCGTAAATTGTTCAGTAAAATCAGATCGAATGTCAAGAGTGGAAACAAAATAAACAAAAGCACTAAGCTGGCTCAAAAATTGAATATTTTGGGAAACAATTTCGAAGGTTTGCAAAAAATTTTATATAAGGTTGCTTTCACACATTTTAAGGGAGTTTCTTACTGTCAAAACCACAAGTTAACCCGATTTTGCATTATTTGACGTGCGTCACGTTGTTATTTTATAATATCAACGCATTTAGTTGTTCATTGTTTCTGATATTTTAGGATATTCAATTTTGTGATTAAATTTCCTTGTAGTTCAGTACATGTTGTCATATTAAACGTGTATGCTACGGTAGCAGTGCGATTTTTGCTGTAAAAAGATTTAGTTGACCTTTAACTTTTCTCTTAAAAAATCGATGCAGTTTAGATGTAGTCACTAACTGCACTCAGACAAAATCATTTTAAGTGTGTACAGATGCTGAAAGTGTACTGATGCTGATAAGTTTGGAACTGCCACGATTCCATGATTTTTACTGACCGCAAAAAATTAAACTTGTGCTTGAGTTTCAACAGGTTTGCCCCCGTTCTTATAAGTTCTTAAAATTTGGCCTGATAGCATCCTGCCATTCAAGCGGCTTACACCTCTCAAGTGTGATTAGTTCATGTTAATCTTACTTCGACTTGAATCAGGCATGCCTTTGCAGCAGAGTACGGTGGCTGAGAGTTTGTTAGCACGAGTGAAACCTGTGGAAAGTTTCGATCGCATGCGATCAGTATTGGATTGAAGTGCTTTGAAGGGTGACCAAATTCCACACCATTACCGGTAGTCTGAACGTATATACCTAGTCTGAACTCCATTATCGTCATCTAAGCTTTGCCCTAAGGGAATCCCTCTGGTACACACTGAATGTATATGACACAACCGTTAGCTGATAGCACTGCACTGTATGCACGAAAATACCTGATGTAGTTGTGTTTTTTCACTGCTTTTAAAAAGCGTTGATAAAACTGATGAAACAGTGAATAAATGCATGAGAAAGACATGAAGGTGATTATGAACCCGATCGCACTTTTTTATAAAATTTATGCAGCATCTTAGTACACATCCTATAAAAACCTTAATACCAATTTATGAGCAGCCGCACTGTGAAAATACCAGTAGTACAAATACATTTCAAACTTGAAACTCAACCCTTTATCCCGATAGGTTGTACGTCGTATCCTGGCCTTTTCCAATATTTGATGCAGGTAGAGATTAAGCAAAGATTTCTCGGGAGGGAAAGAGTAATTGCGCAGTGATTATGTCTTAATCACGGATAATTTTGAGAGGAATAATGGTTTGTTGACGTCAGTTGTTTTGCTTGATCTAAAAAAGTCAATAGAACTGCAGAAGCTGTACCATATGATCTGCCGACAGAAGGGAAGGCATCTTCAAAGAATCTTAGCCTAATCGTGCACAGCCAGCAGAAAAAATTTCGATTGCAGCATTTCGCCAAATGCCGATAGTACTCTTCAATAAAAAGCCCTATTATTAATAATTAAATACTTTCTGCATCAACCTATCAGTTTACTTAAGCACCATTCTCTGACATGTGCTTTTATAGAGGTAATGCAGATGCGAAATTTGCAAATAACATCGGACTGTGTGCTTCTAGAGAGTTTGCAGTCCAGTACAGAGCCATGCTTTGCCTCCAAACCTTAGCATAGCAAGTTGGATTGACTGTTTTTCACAATATTTGTAAGATGGCTATGAGAGTGGTTCTAATTGCGGCTTAGATTGGTCAGTCTTAGAATAGGTAGGCTGTTATTCTTCAATTTTATCTTTCCAGAATCATGACAGTTTTGAACAGATCACCCTGAAGCCAGTAGCTAATGTTCTTGTGCTGAAAAAATGCTAGGATCTTACTGCTCTACAGCACGTTCACTTCTGCAAGTGTCATATTTGTTTCGACTGTGCGAATCACTGGCTCTGCTTAAATTTGAAGGTGAGTGAGTTTATACTTTCGTGTTTCGTTGTAATCCTCTTGTTACATGAGATTACCATGTTAAAATTATGCTTTTGCATCAAAATCACTCGGTATTGCGATAAATAGCAGTTTGCAAAATATTTAGAAAAAAAGACCGAAAATCACCAAATTAAGTCAAGAGTACAAAAGAGCTAGGAATTTAAGTGCATTTACCAAGATTTTCTGCAAAAACTTTCAGCGCGAATTGGTTTAGAACATAACAACAGTGTGACTGCTTATCTAGCAAAACTCGTTCATCGTCTTCGACGCAGCTTGTTTCTGATGTCATTACAACTTGTAGGCATTACCATACACTAAGGCACATATTTTCTGAAGATTTAAACCGAATTTAAATGAGCTGCGAACTAAATACAGCGAATAAGTCGCTCAGAGTGAGATTTAGTGGTGCGAAAATGTTGAGAAAATTGGTGTAGCACAGTCATCTTTTCAAAAAAATGTATAGGCTACTTCAGACTTATTTAAGTGTAATTAGGACAAGAAAATAAACTTCTTCATTAGGAGATTCTGGCCAGAAGCATTCTTGCTTCCTGCAACCAATGATTTCTACGATCCTGACATTTGAAAAAAAACGAACACAACAAAAAACGAACACAACGTTTTTTGTTACTCCGCAGTTGCGCATATCTTGAATCCATCGGTAAATTTGGCTTCCGGGCCTAAATTGGGTGGGGCTCGAGCCGGGTTCAGGCTGCAAAATGAGGCCCTTTTACACCTCTGTGTGGGTATGTATGCAGGGGCCAACAAGGGGAGATTGAAAGGATACATCCTCCACCCACCAACAGTAAATGTAAACTGAAATCATTTTGTGAAGTAGGCTACGCTAATTTTAGGCAAAATGTTTTTGGTGTTGATAAGAGGATATCAATGAGAATTTTGGTAGGGGTAGGGTTGCATCCATGATGCCCAGTAGCATGAAAAAGATTTGGAGGTTTTTAAAATACGGATATGTGCAAGAAAAGTATTTATCGTCTTTGCAACGTTAAGCGACTTGAACAAGACATGAAATCGCGCTGTAACCCACACTTCTTTCCGGTATGAAATGCATGAAAGTTGAAGTGTTCTACTGTAAGAGTGATATGCACGTGCGACCAATGCGATTCAGCATTTTGTGCACTCCAACTGACAGCTCTGATAAAAATCCAATTGATTTTTTCCACTACTGTATATTGCTGTGCCTGTTTGTATCCAAATACGATACTAATGGAAGCAGGCTGAACTACAGCATCATGTCCAGCAACAAATTTAAGTATATCAATATGTAAATCATCTGTAAGGACAAAGCGTGATTAGTGTTGCTCTCAAAACACCTCTACAAATAAGATTGGGAATCTATATATAAAACGTTACTTCTGCATCGACCCGATGACTTTATTGGTTTCACACCAAGCTGTCCCCCCATATTTTACAACAAAATTTCCCTTATGGCTTCCAGCATATAAGAAAGCAGTTTTCTCACTATAGTTATACTATGGCTGGGATAAGGCAGTTTCTGAAATGCAAATCCACCGTGGAAGTAATGGAATCTTGTGTAGAAAATGACAAAGAAATGCTTTATTCCTGATGATGGCTTACGCATAAGCCGAAACGTCGAATAAAACAATGTTTTCGATTATTGTGGCTGTTTTGTTTGTCATAAAAATGAAATGCTGTTTAACCTCTGCAATTAATTTCCATGACATCACTGACACAGCAGGGAATCCAGAAGAGCAGATTTTAACAGATATAATTCATCTTTTAAAACTGATATACCGAAACAACCTAAAATGACTTCTTACCATAGGACTTGTGTTGGTGGCCATAATGCGAGAGCAAGATGTTTTCAGTTTGCTTGGTTGCAACACTGTCCATGATTGGAATATTCACACTGAAGACATGGCTTTTTTTTGCTTGGCGTCGTTTTGTGCCATGCGGATGAAGAAGGATTCTGTATTTACAACCACTGGCTTGCGAAGGTGGAAAAAAAGTCAAATCAAAAAACACTTTATATCGTAAACTCATAATTCGGTAATGATGTGATGGACTGAATTTAAGCGGATGGTCGACCAGTCAACTTCGGTACATCTGATGGTAAGTGAAGCTTACGATAAAAATGTACGCAAAGATAGACATATTAAAACAATTTGAGAAATTAGATTGCCAACTGCTATTCAAGAAGTGGTGCAACGAGGTCATAGGGAAGAGAGCGTTGATGACAGTCCTATGCCGGAAATTTTTTGGAATTTTGCAACTGGTAGCTAGACGTGATGAAATCCTTATTAAAAAATCGCTTTTGCTCCAAAAAATGCAAAAAACACGAGACACCAGATGCAAAATACTAAATGAGGTTTTTGACGGTCTTGGGTTGATTGCTGCGACAGTTTATTTTGGATGAAGTTCATTATGCAGAGTGTTTTCGATAATAGTGGATGAAACGAAAAATATATCCGAGACTGAAATGATATCCTTCATCTTGAGATAATATTCTTGTCAAATTGGTATCCAGGAAGCGTTTTTGGAATACAGACCTGTCGTTGGAATGAATGCTGATAGATTAAGCAAAATCACCCTGAAGTTTATTCAAGATTGTGGTTTAGATCTAAACAACCTGGTTGGACAACGGTTAGTGGTGCAATAAGCGGCGTTCAGAAAATCATATGGTACAAAACCTGCATGGCTTTTACCTTCATTGTTCTGCTCATCGCTTGAACCTCTGCTTAGTCGATGCTTGCAAAAACAGTTCCAGAAGCGGAAGATTTTTTTGCTATGGTGGAGCTTTTATATTGCTTTCTTTCTACCTCTGTTGTTTATCTCTTGTGGAATATGGATAGCCAAGCACAAATGAATTGATACCAAAGAACACCTGTAGAGCTTCAACAACTTAGTGATACTCGTTGAAGCTGTCGAGTAACAAGTTGCAAAGCTCTTTTTAATAGAATCGGAGATGTAGTATCTCTTCCCAAAGAAATCAAGAGCCAAGATTGTGGAAAGCGAGCAGCTGAGGCGAGTGGAATTTTATGCTTGACAAAGATTTCGTGCGCCTGCTATATCTGATCACCGACATTCTGACTATTACTAAAAGATATTCTAATTTTTTGCAATCAGAAAACCTGGACCTCGCTGCAGAATCAAATATGTACTTGGTAGTCTGGCGAGAGCTGCAAGAAAATTGCGAAGCTGGAAATGCTTTCGAGACAAGGGTGTACGCAAGGAGGTGTTTGGGGTTAAAACCCTCGCTTGAACTTGATATTTTACAAATAGTTTATTACCTGCGCAAAGGGGATTAATTGTATTCACATACTTTTTGCTTGTTAATTTGTCGATTTAATGCAAATACCACGGAATGAATTTGCATGCAAATTTCAAGGAACCTTATAAATGCGCCAAAAAGTAATAATTAGGTTTTGGTGGGAATCTGGATTATCGTCTGCATCCAGAAACCATCTCACCACTTTTTTGCAGACGTTTCGCCCACTACGCATGTTTAAGATTGTGTTCCGCGATAGTTCACTTTATCTAAAATAGTTATCTTTATTTTGTCTGCTATGGCTGATCAGCGCAAACTTTGGCAAAAACGTTGGTTTGGAAAACATGAATATGACGTCAAGTTATGACGTCACAAACAACCCACACCAAATACAAATGACACCACACGACGCTGAATAAACCCCCTATGAAAATTTTCTGCGTACGCCACTGTTTCGAGATATCGAAAAAACATGTTGAACCCAAGCTTAGTGGTGAGATCAGCATCACTGTATCAGGCTTCCACTCTCTGAAGCCTGGAAGCGAGAATTTTTGGATATGATTGCAATTTAGAGCGTGGGAAAATTATTTCACTGCAAAAGCGAATTTCTGCAATATGAGGTGCATCAGCTCAAACTATTGATGCAATACCAGAAACTTAGTTTAGGTAGTATGAGGGAATTGGAGGTATTTTTCATCCTTGCCATGAGGCCTTTCCGGAAACCCACAAACTTCTAAGATTTTGTATTGCCGTGTTATGACTGCGCAGGAAGAATGGAGCGTCTCCAAAATGCGTGTTGTGAAGACGGGCACAACGAGATTAGATGGCGCCCGGGGCAAGAAGCGAGTTTGGCGCCCCAGTGTTCAAACCTGAAGCCTTTCGGAGGGAAATAGTACTGTATTGAAGAAAGTACTTGTGACATTGTTAGGACTTTTCGGCGCCCACTGCAGTCATTCAGCGCCTCCATACTGATTCGGCGCCCGGGGAATGTTGCCCCCCTTGCCCCCTCGTTTCGCTTACTTGCAAAGTGGCATGGCTTCGTAAAGCCTCAGCAATCTCGAGATTCTGTCTTTTGAACAGCGTAGGACTAATAGCCGTTATATGGATATGTTTGTCGACGAATTTGCGACTGTTCACAGCAATAGCAGGATTAAATTGTTTTAGAGGAAACCGGTTTGTTTCTTTTCGCATGTTTGCGTGATTAATAAGATGGGAGTGACGGTAAAATTCCTCAATTTACCGAGATGCCCTTTTCGCCAAATGATTGTGAATCGACACCTGACGTCGCACCGCATACGAAAGCACATAGTTTGCATCACGTTGCGTATGAGTAACTTTCCTGCCTTCTGTTTTCTTTAGTGTGGTGTCCTTTCATTAGCGTAGCATGCATCTCCTAGCAAGACTGCCATTTTGTGACTGATAATTTTAAGCTCCTGAATATGATTTTTCCACACATGTTTCTGTTCTGTCAGGTACAATCGATCGGTCGATTGAAGTACAGATGCGTTTTCACTAAGACTTCGATTCGTTGACACCTTTAAGTGAAACCTAACATAAACGTTTTCGAAATGCTTTTCAGCGCAACCTTTCGAGAGATAACAGCGAAGTCACTAAGACGAAACCTAATTATGTCACGTACAGAAAAGTGACGCCATCATTTTGAGGTAGAGCAGGTCTCTTGTTTAAAGTCCTACAAAGACCACTGACTGCTCCCGTTGCTGCAAAACTGGCCCCCATAGTGGCCCAACCAAATGAAAATGTGTGGCTCCGCCCCTTTGTGAACAACAACACATGTTTGGTGCACGTGATTTTATTCGGAAGTGCATTTCATCTCATCCAGCCGTGTGTGAGTGTACCTGTCCGTTTCTGTTTTGCTGATTAAAAGCTTGTTTTTTGATATATTGAAAGGCACTTTGCTGCTCAGCGAAAACAACTTGCAGTAAATTATTTGGTATGTTTCGCTCACATAAAATGAAACTGTTCAAAGCTGATTGATATCGAAAAGGGAAATCGGTTCAATAGCGCACATCTCGCCGACTCGTTTGTTGAAACGCGTCTAAGAATAATGAAAATGCTCTGAAGGCGTAACGTATCTTTTTCACCGTTTCACGAAATGTATCTGTTTCAACTTGCGGTAAGCACACTACTCCCAAACCACGTGCACAGAGATTTTCGATCGCTAACGCGGTTGTCGACACCAATTGACCCTACACACGCAATGACTCATACTGTGCATCTCGTTATAGATATTTGCAGTGGGCATGGACCATACACTCCACACTCAGTCTGAAAACAAGATTTTCGTTTGTTGCTAGATAATTGTCATTTGAAGAATTGAAAATTTTCGTGTCCTAAAATGTACATGAGGACTGATTACAGTAACTACCAGAAGTTGGTACCGAGGGTTGCATCCTTGATATTTCGTTTTTGCAGACCTCAATGAAGTCACGACATCGCTGATGAAATGTTGCTGGTGTAGACATCAGTAAAGAACAACTGAAGCGTTCTTCGACCTAGTACTGCATATTGCAGTTTAAATTTATTTTATGACATGAGTCACTCTATTTCTGGTGGTGGCAAGTCTAACATTACTTGGATTCTCTATGAAATTATCGGCATTTTTTCGCATATTGTGAAAAGAAATCTAAATTGTTTGTTCACTGACCGTTCATACTCTCCGTTTACGGCAGAACCTATAACGTTATCACAAGTTAAACGGGACAGCGAAGAGTAGTATTTGGAATCTTAAGAGGAAGTTTAATATGAATGATGACAGTTTATAAAAATATGAAACATGATTAGTTTAATTTTTGGCGAACTTAAAACTACCGTGCACTCGTCATGTCACTACCGTTAAGAGTAATTCCCGAAACAGGTCAGTCGCCAAAACTTCCACTGGAAAGGGTAGAACAATATCTGGAAAACCAGACGTTTGGAAGCTTGCGAAAGTCTTATATGACACAACAGCAGAACGACACTGAACATGACAAGACGGTTGTTATCAAAATGAATTGTTGCTGGTGCTTTTTGAAACTTCGTATTCGCTTAAATCAGTGGTTTTTAACGGGATCCTAGTGAAAAATTAGGGGTCTCCAAAAGGAATGCAAAAGTGTTTTCTTGAAACTATCACATGCACAAACAACAACGACCACCACTTTGACTAATAACATAACCCCAGACGAGTCCCCAAGCCAATAACTTTAGGAATAGCATTCCCGGGGTTGAAAAGGTTAACAACCACTGGTTTAAAGGATAATCAGTTTTACATTGTGCATCAAAATACCTCAAAAATGTAAGTTTTTGTACAGTATTGTGCAAAATTTATGTTGCTTCTCACTTTTCAACTCCGACTAAAAAATGGTTAGAAGACTTTTTCTACAAAAAAGAAAAATTTAAAAACACACTATTGCGAGAAAATTTTGGTGATGGTGATTTCCACCTTTCTTGCTTAGCTTTCAAATACAAAACTACCTGCATTCGGACTTCACTGTTCCCAGTACAACTCTTGAATCTGTCCACCCACACGAACTTTTTGTAATTATGTAGTTATTTCGTCTCTTCTCAATTAAGCGAAAAACGCTACAAAGTGATTCAACTTACAGTGGGTAAAAGTGGCGATTTTTCTCAGTGTCCGAACCTCGAGCCTCATCACCTGAAAGTAATAATTTGTTGTCAATTGACCATGTTCCATAGGATATAACGCATACATACGCAAGAGGAATCTATATGTAAATACTGCATCACATGATTCGATTTTTACCTCCGATTTTATTCAGGATAGTAAAGTTCGTGATAATGTAGAGTAGAGTCTGCAGACAGTGCTTCCTTATGCACAAAATCCCTGCAGCTTGAAACTTTCTAAAGAGAGGTAAATATGTTTCGTCATCTAAACCTGGACCAAGATAATGTAGTCGCCTGCTGAAAAACGCTTCTAATAAATTTACGCCAGGATCCTTCCACGAGTTCCTAGATGTGTCGCGTGAAATCTATGGAAAGGATGTCTACTCTTATATAACACAGGTGGTACTAGAGGTTACAAAAACAGACAGTAACTACTCTATTGGGGGTTACACGAATCACGATAATGTAAATAGCTTCCACGTGCAAAAACGAAAAATCCCACACTTGTCAGTTCATTCTATGCCAGTGTTTCTCAATCAGTGGACCATAGTGCAGTTTTCAAGTAAGCCATGTAGGAATAAATCACTACATTAGAATAATGTGTTTGTTTATGCGTATAAAACCGCAGCCTGTGCCAACAAGATAGTACGCCACGCAGTTTTTACGAAAAGTTATCTGGGCCACATAAGAAAAAGGTTGAGAAACACTTCTGTGTAGATCGCTGTTTACACATAAGACATCCCATGGGATTGCACCGCTCGCCACGCCGATTCAAAGCCTTTGCTTCATTTTTTATTGCATTAGGAGGTCACAGCTGGGGCATGTGATTTGTTCCAAGTTTAGAGAAAATCACTTGATGTTTCGGGTTCATTCATTTAATACCCTATGAGAGCTTCTCAGAAAGCACATTAAATAGCAATTGTCAAATGCTGGACACGGTGATCGTGAAGTCTTGCCTCAGTACAATGTTTAAATCCTCAGTTTAAACTTCTTTTAAAAATGATGTCAACAATAGCCTACAGCAAATCACTACATAGCAAAACCATCATGCGCAAGCTTCCTGGGTATTACTTACAGACTATGTAAAAAGTGTAAGGGTTTCTGTGTCTCTTTACATCCTTGTTCCTCTCCAATCAATTGTCTCATCCAAGACCAAAGAAAAAATTTACTAGCACTGCAGAGGTGGAATGGATGTCGTCGCGTCAGCATTGTAGACGACCTGTAGCATCTTTAAAAAGGGAGCTTGAACCACATTATTCGATTTCCTCAGTCAAGCTCCAATACTGATATGATGTTCATACAACAGGCTTTACACGTACATTTATGCACACTGCAGATCAAAAATTTCCGGTTTTTAGCAGAAGTTTTTCAAGTTGGCACAATTTGCAAATAATTACCATAGCAATTAGCCAAGCCTCAGCCTTATTAAAGCGTTCATAAATATTGTGAGCAACGAGATAGCGTGCGTTTTTTCAGGCTAATTACCCACTTTTTCAAGAAATAAAAAGCAGTAGATTTTTTAATGTTGTAAGAAAGTACTAATTCCTTCAGTAGCTCTCAATGCACCAGATATGAAATTCAGAAGCTTATTTCCGCATCACAAACACTACTGCTGAATTGTAAATTAAGAAAAAAATAATCAAGAGGACATTTGTGCAGCTTGATAACAAAAGTTTGTTAATGGAGAGACCAGTGCAGAGATTTTATAAAAGAGTGTGTTTAACACTTGCGTGTCCTTCAACTCAAGAATTCACTCTGGTGGATGCCTATCACGTAGTTTACCGGTACTTACTATGTCGTGACTCATGCCTGCGTAGCAAAATGAGAGATACCATTTTTGCATGCACTAAAGATTCTTTTGATTTGTTATTATTGCTCGAGCTATGTTTGATTTTATCGAAAAAGCTGAGGCTGTTTTGAAAATTTTTATACTGCAGTAAATATTTGTAATACGCCGTCAGACGTAAAAAAACTTTTTTGTCAGTGATGTAGACTGACTTGTATTGATTAAACCCTAAGCTGAAGGAAGAAAGCGCTTTAAAAAAGAATCTTATTATCTTGACGCAGGTGCTACAGTCGAAACTTGCAAAATTGTGAGCCTTGTATCGACCAACGATCAATACCGAAGCGAAAACAAAGAAGATAAGTTTGAGCAAACTGTCGCATGCGCATGCAAGGTTGGACGAATCGCTGGCACTCACAGAGAAGCTCCTGCATGCGTTCCAGGTGTGTTTTCAGTATCGATTCTTTTCGACTGCAGCAAGCGATCTACCAAAATTCACACAAGTATTTTCAGACCTTTCACAAAACCATTATACTTTCCTGCATTAATTACTGACGGTTTCAAAATGAGGTACAATGTAAAGAACGGATGCCCGTCAGCGCGGATATCGTTAGCGGATGTGTGATGACGCGTAACCGAGTGGGAAAATAGCTCGTTACACAATGAATAAAGGTGAAAATAGAAAAAGATATTTGTCGTTGCAATTTAATAGAATTTTTCCACGAGCACGTAATGCTAAAAAGTTGCGATGGTTTCACTTTTTATATTTTCACAACTGTTGAAACCTAAATTTCGGTCCCACTGGAGCTTGTTATCAAGAATGGAATAATCTTGTTGCGAGAGGGATGGTGGCTGAAAGTAAGCGTAGGCTAGCAACAAACAGGCCTAATATTTTTGCTGACGTAGTAGTGTCACTACTCACCGTAAAATATCGGTTTCCGCGACTCCGGTTCCGTCATTTTATATCCGCAACCAAGATCCGGTACTGATCGATATCTGTCTTTTACAGCGCACCCAAAATGATGCCCATTCGAAAGAGTGGTAGCCAAAGCGTTTGTCTATGCCAGGGCTTCTCAAACTATGGGCGGCGACCCCAAATGTGGTCATGAAATGTAATTTCGGGTCGCGAAACAAATTGGCTTGACAAATCAGATATAACAATTATTGTAAACTTCACAAGAAAATCAAAAGTAGGCCGGCAGTGAATCTATTTCTACTGCATTTTTAGTGGCTATATCGTGATTTGTGCTGTCAGTTGTTTAGGAAGTCTGCCTGAGCTACCAAATGATAATGGTCAACCAAGCACAAGTTATGTGTTGTCACGACATGATTGTTTGAACGTAGACTGACCAATATTGATTTTATTCCATTCATTCCAACACTAGGTCTAGTCTAGGAGCCAGGCTAACTGCTTTGAGAGCACACCGAGTAGTTTCAGACTAAAGTTTAAAGTTTCATACACAGTTTCAGAAGCACTTTGGACTTTGATTCTGGAAAAGTTAGATCCACAAACCATACACAATTGAAATTTCAGGAGGCCACACACCTGTCATGCCCAGGATGAGTTTGCTGAGTCATTAAACGACAAAAATTGGCAACTAGAATTTTCAAAACAGAGTTTATGTTATTTTTGGAAAAGAACAAGAAATGAATGCTCAGCCATTTCATAAACTCTTAGACTTTTGCACAAGATATTTGTGCCAAGCGGTATTCTCAAAATTGCTAATCGTCAGGTCCGAAAACCGATACGTTTCGAAAAATATTGAGAATGTTCTTCGTCCTGCGTTGTTTGTATCAATCTACGAATGGATGATCTGTGTAAAAATTAACAAGTGCATCTATCCCATCAGTTGTGCATGATAATTTCTATAAACTGAATATTTTTTTTGTTAAATTTTTTCGCCTTACTGTTTCCATTACGTGGTAGCTTTATTAGTGTATAGTTATTTTCGTGGATTGTGTGCATTTGTATGATTTCGCCATAGACAAAAATGCATCTTGAGATTTGTAATGAGACGTTAACACGTATCATTAACATCTGGACACTAGATGTCTAGACTATCCATCAAGGGATCGCATATAAAAACCTTTTTTGAAATGGGTTGCAGAACAAGAAAGTTTGAGAAGCCCTGGTCTACGCAGTACCTCGATCTGACTTTGTTCCAACTTCGTAGCACAAGTATCGTTTCAGTTCATTTAAACTTTGTAGCAAACTAGAGCTCAAAACAAGGGCTAGACTAGCAAAAACTGTCAAGGGCAAAGTTTTTTTTAATCATGAGATCACTCATATCGGTCTTGCATTGTAGTGACGTTTCCCGCTGTCAGATAAGTCAAGTTGTTTTGTGGTAATAGTTGTGATAAATAGCAGCAGGGCCGCAACCAGGAACGGGCAAATCGGCAATTGGCCCCTCCCCTAAATTTTTGCAAACATGATGGCGTTCACGTACTTCACATTGAAAATTATTTCTCGAGGCTGCGTTACCTCTAGGCCTACGTGAACTTCTCAAGACAATTTTTTCGCATGCGTATGTGCTGCGTCATACGAGTTTAGGATAAAACTATTAACCAATCAATGTACCAGGCTTCCCAAAACTCCCAACACAGAAGCTTTGAGGCGCTAGTTGTGAAGTGAAACCATCTGTTCCATGAAGGTGACGTTGTGGGTGTAAATGTGACCTCACAGAGCAGGAATCCATATGCTGCCAATCGAAGCTACTTCTACTCAGCGTTGCCATTTAGTTGATTTGCTGCTAAATCTAGCAAGATTTTCCCACTGTTAGCTGTATAATTTTCAATCTAGCAATTAGTTGATTTTCAAGCAGGCACATCCAGCAGCTATCTTCAATCATATGCAATGTTTGGTCTGTATGAATGTTGTTCTCTGTGTTATTTGTATAATATGTCATCTATTCTGTTTTTTTTTATATTAATTGGTGTCTAAAATTGATCGATTTATTGGCGGCCACAGTGGACTAGAACCCTCACTTTTTTCTGGGAGCTTGGCACCTCACTTTTACATTTCGAAATTTTCATAAATATGTTTAAGTAACACCGTCAGTTTTCGTTCCATAGTTAAAGTAAATCGCTTAAATGAAAAAAATCTTCCTAAGTGTTTTTGAAGTGCACTTTTGCCCCACCATTGGCGTCGGCAGAAATTTTTTTAGGGGTGGCGAAAACGACATTGTGCTTATCCGTTGCAGGTTGCTGACGATGCAACGCAAATCGACGTACACAAAACACTTTATCCTTTCTGCGCCAAAAAGAAAATGCCCAATGTTACGGCAACAGTTGCAAACAGTGTTCCCTCTAAGAAAATTGACACTGAGCAAACGTTTGCTTTAGTGAGCATGAATATCTTAATTCTTAATACTGAATTGGTAGAGTTCTACATGAATTACAAAACTTGTAAATTATTAGAATAAGTATACAATTTTATCAAACGTAATTTAAAGGGAACAATACATTGGTTTCAAAACGCGCTTTGTTGGCAGCAATGCTTCTTTATCACTTCTGCTCATTTTCAGGCACGCCGAAACAATGGTAGGGCAGGGGGAGCTGTATAAAAGTTGAGGGAAATCGAAACTTAGAAAAAACAAGCAAATCGTTACCAATATTTTTGTTTCTGTTCAGCAACAATATTGACCTCAAACGTAATAACAGAAATGATTGAAAACCATTCTGACTTTTTTTTACTTTTCTGACTTTTTTTGCTGCAATAAATTTGTTTCAATTCGGCCTTGCCAAACAATAAAATTAACCACAATACCGTAATGAAAAAGGCACCTCCGCCCCAGTAACTTTTGAAAGAGCAAGGGGGAAATGCCCCCGTCGCTTTCCTGCTCTCCGGCGTCCTTGCTTCTTTTCACACAGTATAAAACTATTTGGCTTACTGCTATCAGCAATCACTGCCTCGCTGCATTACTTACCAAGATGCCTGCCTTCAACAGTCTCAGGCGGCAAAACACCTATTGCCGCAACTTGAAGTGAACTTTGAATATTTGTTGCCATGTTATTGTTACGCATTAAAGGCCAAAAGCAGAACAATCCGGTCCCAGGTTTCGCAGTCTGCCTCTGCAGGCAAATGAGCGGACATGAGTGAACCGTAAGCAGCTCATTACGGCATGATACCAGAACAGTGAACTTGGCTCTTGTGCAGTGTGAATGTCATACCAGAAAAGAAACTGTCATTGCAAGAATTAACTCAATTAATATCGGAATTAAACTGTTGACTTCAGGTTTTCTAGACGTACTTGGTTCGTATCCAAATTTCCAGGGGGGCGGCAAACGCCCATTTTGCTCCCTCCTGTGGACGCCCATGGCCCCCATTATGAAAAAGGTTCCTCCATCACTGTTGGTAAGCTGATCATAGCAAAAAAGTCGCATCATGTTTGACTGCACTTCGATGACGTCATAATCGTTGCCAAAAGTTACTTCTGCCCCCCCCGAAATTTTTCTCTGGTTGCGGCCCGGAATAGCAGTTATAGTTTTTAGGTAAATCAGCGATTCTGACAGTGATATCATATAAAACAAATTGCATCTAATATTATACACATTGCACAGAATTTGTACTATTGTACTTTTGCTGAGCAAATGAAAAACTTTAAAAATAAATCGGTTCTCACAGATGGACCTATCAGAATTTTCTTCTTCCTCCAGTAAACCTCTTACCTCTCTTTCTGTCAACAGTAATTCGGGTGCTCTTTTTCTTAACATTCTTGTCCATACACAAGGACACATTTAAAATGCTGCTGCAAGCTCCAATGTGAATTGAAAAGTGATGAATACATAAAGTAGGCGGTTTATCGCTTCTTTTGGTAATTTGATTGCCTATCTCCGCGTACTTTAATCAGGAACCTCTATAACGAACTCTTCATCAGTGTCCTTGCTACAGACGAAAATATATGATCACCTGGACACGAGCGTAACTTTTAGGAAGTTTTTGACTTGGTAAGCTGCTCACAGTCTCTTCTGCATTGCTGAAAAATACTGGTGACCAGCATTTTCTGCTCAAGTCTGTAGTGAGATTCAAATCTATTATTTTGCTAGTAATTATAAGTCAAGGTGACGTTATCACAGCAAGTGGCATTATCATATAAAATTAATAGCACTACTTCATTTTTTATGGCGTTCGTTTGTGTTGCAGAACATATTGTTACCAACCAAAAATGGTGCGAAATGCAGCCATGCTTGAAACATGAAACATGCAGACAGCTGGAAGGTGATGTTGGATGGCTATGTACAAGCTCTCAGAAGACGAAAACAACATTTGTTGGAAACAGTTCCTTAGCCGATGTGCGACTGACCACAAAATCTAGTGAAATGGCAACGTATGAACATAGTACCAATGTGCAAGATATTTTCAAAAACTGAAAATGAAAATCAAGAAAGTCGAAATGGAGAGACCAGAGTCAGTACTGTCAGTACTAGTGCAAAACTGCCTAACGTTCGCCGTATTCTCTGAAAAGCTTCAATCTACATAAATGCATATGATGCATTTTGCATACGATGCTTTTCACATGAATGTCAAACAGCACAGAATAGGAAGAAAAAGTGCAAATAGCCTACTTACTTTTGCAGCAACTTCCAACGTATTTTTTATCAAATCATCAATGACATTTTGCACGCGATTGATTGAAGTAAAATGTTCAACAGATTTATGAAATAGGAACGTCGTGCAAGAAGCATGCGTTTTTTTGCTTGCTATTTCGCGAGAAAATATGGCCTCAGCGCATAGCGTGCAGCAGACATATTCAGGCTAGTAACCAGCTTGGGACACCAGGGGGCGAATAGTTTTCTGAGGGGGCCCAAATTTTTAAGCTATGTCCAACAGTTTTAAACTATGTCCAATAAATTTTCCAGGGGAGAGAATCCCCGTGCGCCCCCTAATTACTGGCCTGGATATTTTGCTCTTATTCCGTCTTTTCTTGTTATTTGTTATGTCTTTTCGTCAATTTTGACAGCAACACGATTTTCGGAATCATTTGTTCATGTGAGGAAAACTTTGCTGCATAGGCTAATCTTCTCCAGAGTAGCGATCAAAAATAAGTGAAAGGGAAAATTTTTTTAGCAAAAAAAAACAGAAAGTGGTTTGTACTCGAGTGGCAAACTTGGAATAAAATTGCACGAGTTATTTCAAGTAATAATTATACTCACATCTTGGCGTCCACTATTTCGAAACGAACAGCGATGTCTTTACTTTTTAAAAAAAGCAACAGCTGTGTTGATACCTCTCCTTTCACAGTGATGAAGCACAGCTTTAACTTTGGCATCTGGCCAAGTTCTTTAGCCCAGTGGTTCTCAACCGTCGGTCTGCGGACCGGTCCGCAAAACAACCTAGATTTTTTGTCAAGTAACCGAAAATTGTTAGAGTTCATGTGGTATTCGGTGGCAAAATCCTGGCCAATGACATGTGACTTGCGATTGATACTTCAGTTTCGTTTACACTCGCTTTTTGTACTCCTTTCGGAGTGTCACGAGTAGTCTGTGGGACGTTTTGGATCGGTTTGCTTAGCCCCTAGCTGTTCGGCCAAAGGAAGCTTCCGATGGTTTTCACACCAACGGGGATGTTATGCCTTTGACTGCCTCTGCGCATGTAGTGGCCTGCGCCACGTGCGCCACCACAGACGCACATCTCGGCTTGCTTGCGCCGTGAGCCCCGCGGCTGCTTTCACAGTGAATGCTGCACTGGTGGCGATTCAGTGGCAGCACGGCGCGTCCTCTTTCCTTGCAACCAGCCATCAATGCGGATGCACGAGGCTGATTAAGCCGCAAGTACCATTTATCAAGTCTTTGATATAACCGACAGGGAATCGAACCTAGCCAACCTGCTTTGGTAGCGCGCGCTCTACAAGCTGTACCACTTTCCCAGTTTGGACTGGATATTATGACGCAAAATATAAGTCTTGCGCAATTTCACAATTGTTTGGTTCTTGAGAAAGTACAACGCCGGCTATTGGCAGTAAATAGGTTTTTGAAGATTTAGCTTTGGTGACCGCTAGTAAATTTTAAGAGACTGTGCCTATGGCCGCACTTTTGGGGGCCCCGCGCAACTCTTTCCTATGACGAGTCTGACGACTCAATATTAACTAAAAATTTGCGAAACTGCGCAGAGGCATAACTTCATAATTCACCTTCAAACGGGCGGAAATGCAAATGTCTACTCGACTTTTATCAGTGCAGTAACAACACGACAATATTGTGCATCTGGACGTAAGAGAGATGCAGGCCGTCTGTATGAAAACGGTTACAAAAAAGGAATGAAAAAGAAAAAACAACGCTATTTGATGCACAATTTTTCACTGACAAAGAGCTCGCAACAACGTAAGACCGCCACACACAACAAAACTCCTTTGAAAATCAATATTGTCAGTATTGGATCCTATGTTTGGTTGGTTTTAACTAGATTTCGAGCAAACAGAGATTGTTTGTTGAAGCTCTATATAAGGGGCATGGGCGTCGGAAGGTTTTGTTCCAACCACTAGAGGATCTTTCCAAAATTTTTCTACGGAGTCCGAAAGTGGTGAAATTTGTTTTTTTCCCACTCGCAACTAAGAAAACAACCTTTGTTGATGAAATTTTCAAAATCCAGGGGGGCAAGGCCCTCCTTGACCCCCCTTCCGACGCCCATGATGAGGGTCTCCAACATTTTTGTCCGACGGCAACATAAGCTATTACACAACAGTCCGAAAGCCGGACATCTTACGTAATGTGGTTGTTTCGGGATATGTTACATTTTCCCAAATCAAGAAAGTCTTCGTAAACATATTATTTTTTCATTGTTGACAAAATCTCTTAAACCTTCGGGCCGGATGAACCCTGATCTAAGGCAATCGTAGAACCAAAGCCGGCACCACAAAAAATAGGTTTTTGAGGCGGCACTACACATAGGAGGGGTACACTTTCCCGCGTTTCAGACAAACGGCCAAATAGGTCACACCTGCGTGGAGCCCCAAAAGCTAAGATGGCATAGGGACCCGTGCAGCCTAAATTCGGCCCTGATTGGAAGTAACTGTATCATATAGACTGTGGAAGATTTAAAATGCAGTCAACAAAGCAAGAGCGAATTTTGCACTTTTTTAACAAGGACTAATTTAAGCTTTCATAAAAGAACAACTCTCAAAGTGGACATGAAGCAAGTAGCAGTACTTCAAATTTACAGCAATCTGTACTTCAAATTTACAACAAACGAGCGTATGTAGATGTGTCAACAGTAACAGGATGAACTAAAAAAGGAAACTAGGCGTGGGCGTGGCACCAGTGAACATGGTGGTCAAGTGAGAAGTGACCATTCCTGGGGTGATAGGGGTTATTTGTTCGGATCTCACCTTGATTGTATTGGTTTAGATAGCACAAAAGACACTTTTGATGATACGGTTTTGTGCCACATATTCAGAGATGAGCACGGATCAGGACTGGATCGGACTGCAATTTTTTTTAAGATTGGCGGATCAGGACTGGATCGGACTTAGAAAATATTTTTTGTTTCAATGCTATTATTCTTATTCTGAATAAAATTTTAGTTGTGATCCGATTTTACAGATTTGCTAAATGGCAGTGTAATTTTGCCATCAATGACAAAAGCTCTGCTGAGACTATTTTGCCATTCGAACTGTATCCACCTTTGCCCACATACAACCTTGAGTTCTAGTAGTAACGTGAACGTAGTTGAGTGGTAAGTGTCTATGCCTGTTGTGCGAGTGTTCGTTGGTTCTGCTCTCACCATTTCCTTTGGCTTATGTTGAAGAGATTACTCCTTTAATGCGAATGCTTTTCATGTAGGCTACTTTTCAAAACGTTTGGGGTTTAGGGCAGTTTTTGTCAACCGGGGGGTTGTTTGCTATTTTCTAGGGTCTCGAGAGCTTCTTATAAATATATTCATAATTACTTCCACATTTTAAATTTTGTACATGGAACCACTTTTTGTCGTAGTCAAAATAATAGGATTACCTAGCAGTAGCGTAGTCAATAATTTTGTTCGGGATGGGCCGGTCAATGACATCATCAGTCACTGACGTCGTCTTGAGTCCGACTGTCACTTCCGTTTATTTTCTAACAGCTGAAAATTGATACGAAGTACCAGCAAATATCTGAGCAATTTTGTTTCGGGGGAGGCCGTGGCCTCTTCGGTCTCATTCTGGCTGCGTTACTGTTACCTGCAAAACTGATAGCCTACTTTTTCATTCAAAATTGTTTTAAGTGTGATTACAACCATTACAGTGCTGTTGCGTTCGGCAACACACGATTAACTTCGTTACCGAAGAATGTGCTGCGTTTGTAAATTAGACATCTGATTGCTGTAGCTAACTTGGGAGTTATTCTAGTTTTGAATGAGTCGTGCTGGGGAGTTATTTGTGACGGGTCTCCTTCACTGATGCTGCCATGTGCATCAATTATAAAACGATTTTTGTTAAGCATAGTGATATCGTACGTTATTTTTTAGACATTGTGATTTTCTATTGTGCAAACACAACTTCATTTCCTGTGTCTGACTGGAAAATTTCGGAAGGGGTCGATGGGTTGAACTGAATTGCAAAATGGGCCGTTGCTTGAAAATTGTTGAAAAACCTCTTATTTTGGGCTTACATTTAGGGGTTATATTTACAGATTAAGTTTCAGGCTTAGATTTGGGTCTAGGTTTAATTTTGGGTTTGAAGTGTTCGTGTTGGGTTTAGGTTTTGTGTGTATAGGTTAATCTGAGTTTAGGTTTTGGGTTGGTTTCAGGTTTGGGGGTTTAGGTCATGCTACAAGGACTTTATGCTAATCCAAGTGTATCCCGTATCGTCGTTGTCATTTGACCAATCCAAACAATTGGATTCTCCTAATGGCAAAATAACTCCAGCAGTGCTTTTGCTACATGAGGCAAAATAGACAATGCCTTGTTAAACTTTGGAAATGC
>Ga0210059_1002227_pt1 | contig 30155 bp, 20 predicted proteins | sample Ectturendosymbi2_FD_188042 | JGI IMG/M metagenome (GOLD analysis project Ga0210059, IMG submission 188042) | Ecteinascidia turbinata endosymbiont from Florida, USA - Sample 2 (SPAdes) (version 2) | ecosystem: Host-associated > Tunicates > Ascidians > Unclassified | place: Key West, Florida...
AATTCATGGTACCAAAGAACACATTGTGCTTTTTGTTGAATGGTCAACATGTTTCATACTTTGTTGCAAACTTACGCCTTTATTAAAAATGACTTATTCTTGCTTATCTGAACAATAAAATAACCTGCAAAAAATAACAAAAAATAACAACAAACTTTATGGTAGTATAATTCACTGTCGAAAATGTAAAGTTTCTACCTTATGTGGTTTTTGCTATATAAAAATTTTTAATGTGTGCAGAACTTTATGGACACCCTGTATTACGGTGGCAGGCGTTTTGTTGCATGAGACTGTTGAACGCAGACACCTTGGCAAGTAATGCAGCGAGACAGTGACATGCTTATAGCGGTAAGCCACATACATTTATACTTTGTAAAAAGAAGCATTAGTGAGTCTACATCGCAATGCTTCCATAAGTTTGAAAAATACATTATTAGGGGAGTGTTACCAATGTGCTTAAGTGTCAAATTACATTTGTGCAGGATTCGTTTCATGCAGTATAAAATTACGTGGCTTGTTACAGTAGAATACATCTATGCAAAGCTTGTGGGAATACGTCTTAATTGTTAAGGTTTAGTTCTGACATCTGAGTGAATACTGAGTGCAAAGCTATATTTACTGTGGCGGGTTTCCATAATTCATCTAGTCAATTTTGCAAAACCTGTGTGGTGTTGCAGTTGTAGTAAGTTTGTCCGTATTTGTGTCAACATACAAGTCTGCTTAATTGTCCGGTTTAAGTGTAGCAAGCTTTTATCGATCGCTTTGGACGAGATCCCAGACGTTTGCAGCTTTTGTTTCTAAGTCAGGGTTTCTCAAACGGGGCCCTCGTTCCCTCTTGGGAGCCACGGAAGCTGTTCTCTGGGGGCACGCACAAAGGCCGAGCAGGGGCCACGAGCAGAGGCAGAGGCCAAAACCAGGTGTTTTTATTGAATAGCAGGGGGCCACAAGTGTTGAGAGTCTTTTGAAGGGCGCCATGGCTCATGAAAGTTTGAGAACCACTGTTCTAAGTGATATTGACGAGCTTTGGTAGCTGATCACGCAACCAGGGGAGAGCAACCGGGCAATTCCCCGTCGAAATTTTCAAAAACATGTTCAACTGTTAGTTCAGTTGAATATGTCAGCTGGGTGCGGCCCTGCTTGCTAAGTAAAATAAAGTCATAATTTGTGGTTTCGTTGAAAACCATGGCAATCCAATGCATCTTTCTTTATCGATCATGGCAATGCTTACTTGAAAAGAAATGCCCTGCGTTGCAAATCTGTAGATAGCGTACTGTGTAAATTGTCGTAATGCTAATATACCTGGCTATTGCTGACAACGAAGTTTTGTTTTGTGATTATTACTGTAACACGGGGCATTTTCTTTGTAGTGTAGAAAGGACAAAGCCTTCTGTGAACGAACATTTGCCCTGCATCGTCAGCAATGTTCCCTGTAAGGTGCGCAAATACTCAGGACCACCAGAACTGCTGCGCAGTGAAATCTCATTCTCGCGCGCTTGCAACATTTCAAAATAATGGCAACTACCTCGAAAACAAGGAGCTATTTGAATGAAATGTGTATTTTGTTCGTATTTTGATAAGATTGTATATTTATTATACAATTCACACAGTTTGTAATTCATTAAAACTCCACTTACTCAGTCCTAAAATATCATCCTCACTAAAACAAATATTTCCTCAGTGTAAAATTATTTTAGAGGGAACACTGATCGTCAGCAATTTGAAAATGATGAACAAAATGCCGACGTTGCCCCCCTGGAAAAATTTCTGTGCTCGTCAATGAATAATCGTGCTTTCTCGCTTTCGTTTTTTCGATACTTTCGTGCTTTCATTCATTACGAATTGTTTGTTTCTTACCGTTCTCTTACTTTCGGTTGCAAAATAAACACAATCGACTCGCATCTTGTTATTATTTCATCAAAATTGCCTACAATAACAAATGTCATACACAAATTACCACGGGTGTTGCGCACTATTCCAAACAACAATTAAAAACTATAGGCTTCACCATTTGAAGAGCACTGATCTAAACCGCATCCTAGTGACCACCCGCACTTGCTGAAACATACAAGTTAAACAGCGCTACTGCACTAGGCTGGCTACTGCCACCGGTAATTGTGCTGTAACAAACGTAACCTATAATGTGAATAAGTATTATGTCGTCACGTGAACCTTCATCTCGGGTCCTCGATGTACCTGAGCCGCAGTCAGTGACTACGTCAGATCGCTGTTATGTGTCACATTGCTTGTTGGTTCCGTAGCGTTGCAGTGTTAAGTTTTATGACTAAAACTTCTTCTTAAACCAATCTTAGACTTGTTTCCTCGTAAATGTAAGTATGCGAAAGTGATTGATTTACGCATTATGGTGCTGTGAAGTGTTGGGTTCATGGCAAATCGACATCGCATCCCCCCACCAAATTAGCCTGCGTCCGCAACTGCAAGTACCATACTGAAACACCAGCAGGAAGAGGTAAGTGACGACTTTATTATTTAAGAGTTGCAAAAGGTGATGACATGTTGAGTTAGCGCACTTGCTATCTCAAGTACAGTAAGTGCACAATCTTTAAGCAGTGTCTTTTTCGCTGAGCGTTTTGGAAAAAGGTTTTTATTGTTGTTTGGTTCATAAGTAGAAAAAACAAAAGAACGATGCAATCCGTTCAGTACTTCATAATTTTCGTATCGTATCTTAGCGGGATATCGGTAAAATCTGAATTTCTGTGTTATCTTTTCAATGCAAAGTGAACCAAATTTGAAAGCCTTGTTCTCGCCTAAGCTGAAAGAGGAAGAACAATTTACACACACGTTGTTTTTTAAGAAAAGCTAGGCACTTTTGCTCATCGAAAGAGTACAGTGGTCTTAATCGTACTTAACCAAATTGGAGATATGTTACTCACTGAAAGTTGATTGTAACAGTTTTTCTTACTGACAAATTGTAGCACGTAATTTTGAAACATTTTCGGAGACCTTAAGGATAGAAAGATGTGAACTATAATAAAAATTGCAATCTTCTTTCTCTAAAATGTGCTTTGGCTAACTCGGACAGCTTTACCTTAAGCTGGTGTTTTTATTAACTTTCCGTCCAACAGCGAGTTGGTTTTTACATTATCTTAGCTTCATACAAGATTATAGCGCCAATATATGTTGATCATCCAACAAACTTCAACATCATTCAAGTGTGTAGCTCCATTATGACTCCACATTAAATTGCGATTCGGCCATCAACTTCAAGCCCTAAGAAGAAAATTACCTATTAGCCGTGTGCCGAAGGAAGCTCGACGAAACAAGGGTCAACTATAAGAGGTGACATTCTGGCACGCCGCAGTGAAACACAAGTGAAATATATTTGTCAGGATACTGATCAAAGAGGTAATGGTATGTATTTGTGACGTCACGGTGCTCCAGCATGCATAAATACAGAGGTGGTGTGCACGACCATGTGCACAATCAAATTTTCCTGAAGCAGTTAACATATTTCAGGCCATTCATGTTGGTGCCTGGGAGAAAATACAACCCAGCAGTCCCATGTTTGCCCATATAACGCCCCAAAACATCTGGCTTGGGGAGCGTTTTATTGTACTGATGGTGAACTTCGCAATAAATCCTTGTCATTTTGGTCTTCGAACGTGCCTCTTTCGCACTGCGAACTGTGGATTCATCAGATAATAAAACTTTCCCCAGTTTTCCACAATCCAGTAAAGATGTTTATTGGCAAAGGATAATTTCGTTTTCTCATTACTGATGTCAGGCGTGGTTTTGCAGCTAGTTTATAGGGTTTTAATCCGAACACCTTGCTCAGACGACGTCAAACCATGTTAATTAATATCTGTATTTTTTCTTAGCAGATTGGCGCGTAATTTACGACAAGAGTTGGTAGAGGCAGATCCGATGCTAGGTGGTTTGCCTCTCCCCCAGGCCTGCACTTTAATATACAATATATTGCATTTAACACATAATATTTATATAACAGAAACGTTAATTTATTTTAACAAATGTTTATAAAAGCATGTTTCTAGTGCATCAACATAACACATGAAGCACACGTAGACTTTAGGCCTCAACATTTACTAAATATCAACCTAGGAAAATGACTTTTTCTTAGCTTTCAACGATGCAGATGTTTTTATCAACTCAATCATATCTAATATTTTTGCGGTTTCACTTTCAATAGATATTATTCCCAGATTTGTTAGTCGTTCATCAGTCATAGTTGATCTGTGAAATGTTTTGACTAACTTCACCGTTTTGTTTAACTTCAAAACAGGGAAACTCTTGCAGACGTGCACAGTGTTAATTTTCATAATGTAAATAAAATTAGCGCCATCTTGTGAAAAAGGCTTCTAAACACTGCCGTGACACAATTGCTCATTCGGTAAAATGATTGTACTATCATGGAACATGCAGCGCTATCGGTTAAATAACTGGATTTCTCGTTGGTGTAAAGTGTTGAGTTTTCATTGAACAACTCTGATGAAGATGCATTGGATATTACAGGCATGGGAATACGATTTTACCTGATTGTATACCTTGGAAACAAGCTTTTCTATTCTTGTACAGTGAAAGGATGGAACACAATCTACAACACAACTATCCTGAAAAATTTCTGACTGTAGACTATACTAAAAATGCTTACAATCAACATGGATACCGCAAGGTTACCTACACAACTGCCAGCTTACCAAGGCAAATGCTGACAACGAAGCTACCCACAATGCACTTCGCAATGATTGGCTTATGGATGAAGGGAAGCTATGGGTCGTGGGAAGATCAATTTTTTGACATATTAAATAATATGAATGTTGAAAGATAAAATGTGTGAAATCAGTTCTCAATCAGTTCAGTTCTGGTGTGTCTATAGCCCTAACAAGTGTTCGCAGTCAGATTTGGGCCCCCTTTTTACCAGCCCTCTCCCCGTCGGGGGTACGGGGCCCTTCCTCCGCTCTGGGTAGAGGATCGTGTGACAGCTCTCTGATGGCATGATCATAATTTTTGTTGAAGTTTTTCAGGGTCAACCAGTTTGTTAATGTCACTATAAGTTCCATTTTTCTATGGCGCGGTTGACTGCACTTTTGCTAAATCGCAGTATTTTTAATCTGCCTTTCTGAGAGTGTTTCCATGTGCAACACCGTGACGCGACAGTTTATCGAACCGACAGTTCATCGAATCGACAATTTATCAAACCGACAGTTTATCGAACCGACAGTTTTATCGAACCGACAGTTTATCGAACGACAGTTTATCGAACGACAGTTTATCGAACGGAAAGTTTATCGAACGACAGTTTATCGAACCGACAGTTTATGGAACGGCAGTTTATCGAACCGACAGTTTATGGAACGACAGTATATCGAACCGACAGTTTATCGCATGAGAGTTTATCGAACCGACAGTTCATCAAACGAGAGTTTATCGAACCGACAGTTCATCGAACGACAGTTTATCGAACCGACAGTTTATCGAACGACAGTTTATCGAATGACAGTTCATCGAACCGACAGTTTATCGAACCCACAGTTTATCGAACGACTGTTTATCGAATGACAGTTAATCGAACGACAGTTTATCGAACCGACAGTTTATCGAATGAGAGTTTGTCGAACCGACAGTTCATCAAACGAGTGTTTATCGAACCGACAGTTTATCGAACAACAGTTTATCGAACCGACAGTTTATCGAACGGCAGTTTATCGAACCCACAGTTTATCAAAAGGCAGTTTATCGAACGACAGTTCATCGAACCGACAGTTAATCGAAGGACAGTTTATCGAACCGACAGTTTATCGAACGACAGTTTATCGAACGAGAGTTCATCGAACCGACAGTTTATCTAACCGACAGTTTATCGAACGACAGTTTATCGAATGACAGTTAATCTAACGATAGTTTATCGAACCGACAGTTTATCGAATGAGAGTTTATCGAACCGACAGTTCATCAAACGAGTGTTTATCGAACCGACAGTTTATCGAACGACAGTTTATCGAACGACAGTTCATCGAATCGACAGTTCATGGAATGACAGCTTATCGAACCGACAGTTCATCGAACCGACAGTTTATCGTACGGCAGTTTACCGAACTGATAGTTTATCGAACCGACAGTTTATCGAACGACAGTTAATCGAACAACAGTTCATCGAACCAACAGTTTATGGAACGGCAGTTTATCGAACCGACAGTTTATCGAACGAGAGTTTATCGAACCGACAGTTCATCGAATGACATTTTATCGAAGGACAGTTTATCGAACCGACAGTTTATCGAAAGACAGTTTATCGAATGACAGTTAACTGTCGGTTCGATAAACTGGTTGTTCGATAAACTGTCGTTCGATGAACTGTCGTTCGATGAACTGTCGGTTCGATAAACTGTCGGTTCGAGAAACTGTTGGTTCGATAAACTGTCGGTTCGGTAAACTGTCGGTTCGATAAACTGTCGGTTCGATGAACTGTCGTTCGATAAATTGTCATTCGATGAATTGTTGTAGTACAGTTCGATGAATTGCAGCCATGCATTAATCTGCACTACAACTGACTGCAGAAATAATTCAGTCACTTTGAATGTACCCAGAATTGACTTTAATGTAATAACGTGTTACTTTGATGAAATAATGCAATATGGACAAGTGAATGTCAATGATGCAGTAGTTTCAACTATGCTGCGACGTTTTCGTGTGGTTTAGGTGGTCCTGTGCTTTTGCAAATGACTGTAAACTCGTCTGCGAATTATTCAGCTTCGAACGTTTGAAACATACAGATGTTGTTCAGTTTTAACCCTTTTGTGCTGAGGGGGAGTTTCAGGTCCTGCCGTATTTATCTTCTCACCACATTAATGTTAAAACTGTTTTTCTCTCCACAATAATGTTAAAAGCTGTACCTTTAACATATGAATTTCTTTCCAGGCCTTTTCCAAGCCATTTTCAATTTCAACTCTGTTGTGTTCTTCCTCCGCTATTTTCTCTCGGGTGCTGGCAACTTCATGGCGAAGTAATTCCAGTTCGTTGTCCTGAAATATTTTCATTTTTAGAGACGACAAGCATACGCGCTTCCGTCAGCAAAACTGCTAGAAATTGTTGGCTTTACTCAAGGCCGTCGCGGGTGCCAGTGGTGTCCAGATGGAGGGCCGGTGGTGCCCAGCCCTCCATTTGAAATCTGTGCCCCCTATTTCATGTTTGGCCCCCCGGTTGCTGCATACATCCAATATTGTATTTAAAAAATGTGGCCCCCCTTCTGGTTTTTGGCCTCCCTGCTGGGAATCTTGGCGACGGTCCTGGCTTTAGTGATCCTCTGAGACAAACATGAAGGAACGGATTATTAAAGCAGCTGTATGAACCTATTTCTGGTTGAAAATCTCCCATTCAAAAGGTAACCTTATTCTCTGACACAGAATGTAAAGTGGTACAACCATGGGCGCAATTTGGTGGGGGACACGGGGGACGTGTCCTCCCACTTTTTCAGGTGGGGATATAATATGCCATGTGTCCCACTTTGTTCTCTTTAGGTTTTGTATTTGGAGAGGTTTCAAAAATAAAAGTAATGTTTGTCACGTTTTGTGTAAAGAGCTTTTCATTTTAGATGGTAGGTTGCACATAGCCAAGTTCATGTTGAAACAGAGTTTGGTGTGGTATCACTGATTCTGTTAGTTTATAAATTTTAGCTTCGATAAAATAATTTTTAGAACTTTTCCAGTGACCGTGAAAGATGGTTAACTGCTTTTGTCCGACATTTTACCCTGTGTAGTATACTGTTAGAAAGGTTATTTTCCTTTAACATTGAGAGTATTACAGCTGCACATGTGAGAGACCACAGTATAGCCATTATTTGTTTCGTGCAAAAACTTAACGGGCTTTGCTTTAACGTTGGTTGTCACGTATTCAAAAACAGACAGCGTATAATTTAATGATGCTAGTGTATATGTTGGAAAGTTAGATTTTCAGGCAAATCTCTGCGAAGCTTTTGCCGAAGACAAAAAGCAGCACTATTGTGGAAACTTAGTTTTGGGATGGGCAGTTTTGCTAAAGACTGTCTTCAACTATGAGTGATCAGGATTTCACTCAAAACCTTTGAGAAGTAGCCTACAGTATTTACCTAGCTGTAAATTGATCTATAGCTCAAAACGTAGGGACTTGACTCGGAAATAAGGATAAAATATAGTCTACATTTATCCTCACTTCTTGTGATATCGCGACAGTGGTGACCAACAAATAAAAAATTTATTTTTTCCGTGACTCTCACACTTTGTGCTTGTGCTGAATGCATTGGTTCGTAAGTCATCTGATTTACTTGATTTTAACCAAGCCCATAGTGCAGCAGCATCGTCATCCAAGTGCGAAACATTTGCTTTAGAAGTACATCACACCTAGATTTTTTGGACATCCTTTTCGTGTTAAAGGTGAAACTTGGTACCTTTGTTCCAATTCACCGTTGCGCATTTTGATTTAATCTCAAATATATTTTCGTGTCGTTGTGCACGTACAATAGATCTCTTACAATGAAACTTTTGACGTGGTGCTGAGTAGTAAGTCAGGCCGGGCTTTTCGGATCGGGCCGTGGTCGGGCTTGATTTTGTCAAAATATTTCGGGCCTGCATACAAAATTTTTTTTAGAATTAGGAGTAAGGATTTTTTTCTTTCGTGATGTAGATTTCTTGTGCTCACCCCGGTAAGTTCTGTGAGTGAAGTGATTGTGATTTTTTTCAGTTAATTCTGTTCGCAACAAAGCTGCGTTCTTTTCTTCTCTGCTCGGATATGTTTCACACTCTTTTTGAGAAGTTGACAGCAGCAAAGGAAATTAGCACGCGATGGCTTTGCCTCAAAGAGAGCAATCACTCACGCGATTCTTGGCTTGATTTAAGAAGCCTGCAAGCCGGTTTGTCATGCCCATAGCGCCATCATGGATAGTTTCGTGATAGTTTCATTTTTTCTTGAGAAACATTATATTCCGCAGTATTTTAACATGCTACGTTTGTAACAGATTATGTCAATGTTTTTTCAAGGTGGTTGTTATTTTGGGTGTGATAAACCGTGTACCTGCAACTATACCCGAACTCAACCTTTTTGTTACTCCGCAGTTGCGTATATCTTAACTCCCTCGGTAAATTTGGCTTTCGGATCTAAATCGGGCTTCAAATTTAATGTCGGGCTCGAGCCGGGTTCGGGCTTGTAATTTCGGACTCCGGCCGGGTTCAGGCTTCAAAATGAGGCCCTTTTACAACTCTGTGTGGATATGTATGCAGGGGCCAACAAGGGGATATTGAAAGGGTACATCCTCCACCCACCAACAGTAAATATAGATTGAAATCATTTTGTGAAGTAGGCTACGCTAATTTTAAGCCAAATAATTTTGGTGCTGGTGAGAGGATATCAATGGAGATTTTGGTAGAGGTGGGGCTGCATACCTGATGCCCAGTAGCATTAAAAAGATTTGTAGCTTTTTCAAAAAATGAAAATGTGCAAGAAAAATATTTATCGTCTTTGTAACTTTAAGCGACTTGAACATTTAATGAACAAGACATCAAATCGCGCTATAACCTACACTTCTTATAAAATGCATGAAAGTTGAAATGTTCAGTTGTAACAGTGATATACACGTGCGACCAATGCGATTCAGCATTTTGTGCACTCCAACTGACTGCTCTGATAAAACCCAATTGATGTTTTCTACTATATTACTGTGGTTTTTGTATACAAATACAATATTAATGGAAGCAGGCTGAACTACAGCGCCATGTCCAGCAACAAATTTAAGTATATTAATATCTAAATCCTCTGCAAGGACAAAGCGTGATTAGTGTTGCTCTCAAAACACCTCAACAAATAAGATTGGCAATCTGTACATCAGTGTTTTTTAAGGTGTCTTAGGGACCCGATTCGGGACCCTAGTATCAGAGAAAATTATCATCGGGTCCCTAGAATCAAGGAAAATCGGGTCCCTAGAATTAGAGAAATCGGGTCCCTACAGGTCTACACCTGGTACCCTGGTACCTGATATTTTCCTTAAAAAATCTGCTGTATATAAAAACGTTACTTCTGCATTGACCCGATGACTATAGTGATTTTACACCAAGCTGTCCCCCCACATTTTACAACAAAATTGCGCCCATAGGTACAACGCGTCTCTTCTGCTGGTCGTATGCATTCGATTGCGGGGTGGGTCATTCCAAAACTTGGAAATGGTACTTTCTGCTATTCCGGCTTTTGATTCGGGATTGATCAACTAGTGCTAAGAAATGCTTCAATCACCTGCAACTATTGCAGCATTCACTGCTCAAGCAGCCGCGATACCTAGGAGCAGAGAATGTAGATAGGGGCCTGTAAGACCATTGGTGACACCTTTTTCGGTGAAAACTGACTAAAACAAAAATTCTTTTAACATGCATCAATATTTAAAATCTTCCAAAGTGATGAGATAGATGCGTCAAATTGCTTAATAATAATTACTTCATTACGCAGAGACAAACAATCTAATAATTTTTTCAACCATCCAATTACCTGGTTGAGCAACTCCTCACACTTTGTATCTTTCTATGTTTTCTTCTGTTCGTAGTTTACTACCAAAATTTTCAAGCCACTGGTTTCAAAAGTAGTGGTAGGGACTTCTTACAGGCTACCACAAAAGTAACAAAATACACCGAGCATAGCTCTGCTCCACTCAGCTCTCACCCGTTCCCCGGGTGGGAATGCACGGCATCTCAAATCGAGACACCCATTTGCACCCGCCGCACTACAACTCATCGGTTCAACTGAGGACAACAACGGAAGTGCGGCGCTCTGGGCGGATCACCGATGGAATACGGAGTGGTTGGAGAGCACTATACCAGACTCCGCACTTTCATTCCCGACATCGGCACCCATCCTCCTGGAATGGCCCTAAGAACAGTGTGGGTCCGGCGTAACCGCTTCCGCACCGGTGTCGGACGTTTCCGCTCCTGTTTACACAAGTGGGGTATGGCCCCTTTTGCGGCCTGTGAGTATGGCATAGTGGAACAGATCGTTGACCGTGTTGTCCTCCATGTTCCAATCCATCGAACTCCATATGGAGCACATGGCCTGACGTTTCTGGATGACGACACAATCGAATGGCTGCTCAACACCTGCCCCGAGATCTAGTGCGGCCTAGCAGTGCATAAGAACTCGCTCAAACGATGAAGACTGCTGAGCATCAGCGTGGATGAATTTAACAACATCAAATTTACTACGAATTTTGTTGAGCCTTAGGAAAATACAATGTAAGGACACCGTAAGATGGAAACCATAAAGCTACTGTGTGTCCAACTCAACTTTGGACCTTTAACATCAATTTCTCAGGTAGCATGCAAAGCGGACGTTATTACCTCATAGGAAATTTAATTAATTTTTCTAATTTTTATGTCATACCTCATAGTGTTTATTACGTTTGGATAAAAATGCGTTTGTTAACTACGTGTTACTGCAAAACTTTACTAAAATAAAAATATTCACTTGAATTCTGATGATGGCTCTTGCTTCTTCAAGTCTTTCAGGAAAGTTTTGAACCGAGCAGTCTCCGGGCGAAAAAGATTTCCATCTGCAGGAATCACATTTAAAAAAAAACGTTCCTCTGATCTTCATCAGGAAATTTAGGTTAAAACACATTTTTAAGGCGTTTTAGGGACCCGATTCGGGTCCTAGAATTGAAAATCGGGTCCCTAGAATCAGAGAAAATGATCATCGGGTCCTAAAAGTCAGAGAAAATCGGGCCCCTAGAATAAGAGAAATCGGGTCCATACAGGTCCATACCGGGTACCTGACATTTTCCTTAAAAAAACCCTGGTTAAAGTCTCGTGGAAGTATCAAGAAACATTTGTTTCAGGCCCCCCTGACTTTAAATACCGCAAGTAAATTGGACGGAACACCTTTCCGCCCCAAAACTTTCCTTGTTGTAGAGCGCGTAAGGGCTCGCGCCCCCTAGAAATTTATTGACGCCCCTGGGGAGACGTGCCCCCTGGTTAAGAACCACTGGTTTAATTAATCTTTCTTAGCAAATTAAAAATCGACTTTTTTGCCCAATGCTATTTTTGAAATTGGTTTTGTGCAGGAAAAAACGATCCTAACTGTCAAGTGTTCATGACGCTATAGAAACTTACATCCACGTCTCTACGCTGGTCGTATAGAAGAGATTTTTACGGCCGTTAATATCTGTGTGCAGAAAGCAGAAAAGACCGTGCTCCGTAAAATTCGGCTTTTGAAAAGTAAACTCTGATTACGGTAGTTTCTTTTAAATGTTTTTATGAAGGTTTTAGAAAGTTTGCTTTGAAATCACAGCTACCTTTCCCACGTAATCCGACCGCACTTCCTCTCCCATTTTTGCTTGTGTTGTTTGCGGCGGTTTTCAGTCAAACGAAGGAAAAATGACCGGTTACCAATCCACGCTGCTGGTTTTGATGAGATGCTCGGTGAAACCAAAACATGTTTACCAGAAGCTGTTCTGCAAAGACAAATTTTAAAACCGCAGCTGGATCAATTGTTTCTTTAGGGTGAATCTTACACGAAGAGTTGAAGAGAGCGAATCTTGCAATATGAGTGGAAAGACTGATCAGGCAAGCCTTACCAGCAGTTTGGCACTAATTCGGGCAAAGTCTTGCGTAAATGGACAACAATAAGCATGCAAGAAAAAAATGGGTATCAATTCAACTCTTTCGTAACATCGTACGGCTTTGACTCTTTGCCAACGTCCAATAAAAAATTAACAACAAAACAACTTAAATTGCACACTATTGCCAAGGGTTAAACAAAAAGATTATACTTGGATCATCATATATTACAGTTGGTGAGAAGGCCCTAAAGTCTCTTGCATGATCAAAACCCTAAAAGGTCTTGCTTTGGAAGTCGTGGCTTAATGGATTTGCAAGTTTATCAAAATCTAAGCAATTTGCAGTAGTGATTTACCGTAATTGCCGCAAAACAACTCATATCATAAACAAAAGCTGAAGAGACATTTGCTTCTCGGGTTTAATTCAAAATTACGCCGACATTTCAACCAACTGAACAGCGATCCGTCATCACGGTAAATCCTAAAACTGAAGGTTTTTACGTGGTTTTCAGGAACATGAGAGCCGGTTTAACAACAGGCACAATAGGCCATTGGCTTAAGGAACATGGGTATTTGGGGGTCCACAAGTGTGAGGACCCACTGATTACTTTGGTCTTGGGCCCACAAGTAGGCGAGTCTTTCCTTGCCTACGACGTATCGCGGAGCAACCGTTGCTTTGAAGTAAATCGTTGCAGTGCAAGCTGTTGTGACAGCATGTAACGACATAGTCCTGTTTGCTGTTGAATATGTGCATGGGCCTACCGAGGTTAAATGGGGCCCGGAGCAAGAAACAAGTTTGGCGCCCCCATGTTCGAACCTAACTTAAGGTCTTTTGGGAGTAAATGTACTGTACTGAAGAAAGTACTTGGGACATTGTTGATATTTTTCGGCGTCCCCAGTGATTCAGCGCCCCGAGCATTGTGCACCCTTTGCCCCTTCGTTACGCCCCATCTTGATATGTGTTTGGTGATCTTTCATCAGCGTTGCGTATGGAAAGCTTTTAGCTATCTTTCTACGCGCCACACCTTAAATGTCTCAAATAACATTCTGTGATCATGAACAGGAGTTTTGTTGTCCTTTCAAGGATGCGGCCACCGTCATACAGCTTTTGAAAATGATTCCTTTCTGTTTGGTACTGGTCCAGGCATGTTTTATCCTTTTCGAGAAAACCAGTTTTTCTGAAAAAGGCGTAAATGAACCAACCAAAGCTCTGTAGCCACGGTCTGGTTGATTGCTTAAAGCTCGTACTTGAACTGACCTTACGTATGCACTAGCAAACACCCTAGCATGAAAATGTACGTATATACTCTGTCTTCATACTCTCGCGGAATGACAATTATATGCAAGAAAGTAAATAAAAGAGTTCTGACTGCCATTTGTCTATAGAGTCATGTGAAACCTGGCGCATTGTATATGTAAGTTTTGAGATCTATAGTTTAAACTTCACGACTAAAGTTGATGTGGAATAGTTGATTGTTATTCCTAATAAGATAGACCAGGGTCTCCAAACTACAGCCCGAGAACCAAATTCGGCCCTCAAAACCATTTTTTCAATGATGAAAAACAGTGTATTTACAAAAAATTTGGTGATTTTGTAGAATGTAACATATCCCGAAATAATCACATTACGTACGGTGTCTGGCCCTCAAACTGTTTTGTAATAGCTTATGTGACCCTCTGACAAAAACGTTTGGAGACCCTGATATAGACAACTCTTGAAAACGATACTTGGTTACGGTTGTGTAGTCTAGTCATATGTAGCTTTACAAACCGTTTGAATATTGATAAACCATATATTTTCTGATCTCTGTCATATGTTTCGCCAAAAATCCTTGCATTCTGTTCAACGTACCTCGGTTAGTTTAAGCCAAATGCGATTTTCGAGTCTCGATTATTTTCTCCTGATCCGATGTTCATTGGCATCACTTGTGTGAAGTGATGTTCTGCAGCGTTATTTCGCTAACATTTTTTTACAATTCTACTAGTATATTCCTGCTCTTACATTTATCTTTATCATGGAATTTGGATTGTGTTGGTTAAGACAAACAAGACCTTTGCTGGAGCTCACTTTAAACCTTATGCTCTAAATATGGCTGAATAAATGCATTGGTATTTGAAAATTGTGTAAACTGAGTTTTATGTTATATTTATAAGCTTAATTTTGTTTGTAGACACAAGTATGTTAATTACAAATTCACCTACGAGGCAAATTTGCATGGAGCAGAAGAAAACAGCCAAATAAAGAAAAAAAACAATGAATTTGTCATGGGTACGAGTTAAAGCAACAATGTGTGGAAACTTTCCTCACTACCATTCAGCAACCATTTTAGAGAAATCCGTAAAAAAGCGGTTGACAATGAAAAAACTATGATCTACATACAAGTGAATTTCTGCAAAATTTGCTTTTGCGTTGTTAGATGTGTCCCCTTACAAATCATAGTACACTTCAACATCACCTGTCTGGGCAAGAACCATGTCCACTGCTTTCATCCAAACAACTGGGGTAGTTTCCTGACGCTATGCTACAGGTGGAAGTATTTGCAGAAGCAGCATCATCGTCTTCCGGTCTAATCGCAATTCCGACAGAATCACCTTCGGTGGAACAGACAGCAACGTGTGTTTCAGTCAAACGCGTTTCATTATCCTGAGAATTATGATCAATTCTACTTCGCAAAGTTTCTTCTTTCTCAGATTTGCTGACACTCGATTCGATGTCTTGTTTTGCCAACGATTCATTTCGGACTATTTTCAAAAGGCTGTCATCCGTTCCGATTGCAAACATCCCAGCGGGGCCCGCGCTGCCTTCCCCCATCGAGCGTTGTTTAGTCGAAGAGTCGTCGTCGAAACAATCTTCGTCGATTGAGTTCGTGCAATGAGGCTTGAGAGTTAGCTGCTTCCGAAGTAAGTCGAAGCATTCCGAGTACTTTTGAGCTGTTGAAGTGGTAAGTCTGGCATTTGTCATCGAGAGACGTTGGAAACAGGCGCCCTTATCATTTGTACAAGAAAAACATAACGACAACGCTGTCTGAAGATCGTGAGCGAGATGTTCATCAACGACACAATCCTTGTCTTTTTTAGATGTCCTTTTATTGGTTATTTTGCTCTGTTTCTTTGCTCTACAAGTTAACGTCGTGCCTTTATTAGAAGAAGCATGTCCGGCATCTGATATGTTTCTCTGGTTCTTGGTAGAAACCCTGCGAGATGAGCGCTTGGGTGCCCTTGCACGCCCTGTAAGCTTTAATGCAGCAGGCAATCCACCTTTATAACCACTGGTAGATGTTTCATCCAAGCAAGCACTGGATTGATGTTTGGGACCAGAAGATATTTGCCTGTGGTTCACGTTTTTTTCACAGTTTGTAGTCATTAAGTCACACTGGTGTCGGGGTGGATACAAAAAAAAGTTTTTTGATGTTGATACAAAATTAGAGGTCTTTAAAGGTATGCAACTGTTGCTTGCGGTTTTGCTATTGAAAGCATTCTTTCGTCCCTGGCTTCTGGTGCAGGAGCAGCTTTTTCGGAAATATATACTGGGCAGTTTATCCTTCTGCTCTAGAGTCAAAGATAAGCGGTTGCATGTTGGGCCAGAAATCGGAGAGTATGGTTTGCGCGGCTTCACCTCATAAGCATGCGAAGACTTGTTATTATTTTTGGTAAGAACAGTCGGAAACGAGGTACTTGTGGACATCTGAGATATTGTATGTCTGCGCTGTGATTTTCTAAAAACCTCTTTCCTTAAATTGCAGTGCTCAGCAAATACATCAACATGAAGCCTTTTAGGTCCTTTGATGTAGTCTGTTGCAGCGGGCAAATCGATCGCTTGTCCTTTTCTGCAATCTTGATCTGGTTTACACAGGCCACGCAACCTGTGGTTCTTGAAGCAATGTGCTGTGACTTCACAAGGCTGGTGTTCTTTATTTAGGCAACATGTTCCTGTAGCGAATACTTTGTTTTTACCGCTATCACATCTTGGTGTGCTGGCTATTTTTCCATCTTTCTGCAGCAGTCCAGTTTTAATAGATTTTGCTGGTCTTGGAATTCCGGTACGCCGAGAAATTCTCCGCTTACTTTCTTCCACGGTTTGATTAAAAAGCGTCATTTTAGGATATTTGCGTTAAAATCAAACTCGTGTTGAAACAACTCTTCAAAAGCACACGGGTTTTAACTCTTTGAACAAAGTTTGACCAAAGTTAGGCAAGAATGGCAATTTTGATGAGCGTGAATGAGGTGGTCCTTCTTAAGTCGTTATGCTGTACTGTTAAATAAAAGGCAGTCTGGTGTTGGATAGACAAATGTCCGGCAGGCATCTTGGTATACATTTTGGCGGTCAAGATTGAGTTTGCCTGATCAGGCAAAGCATTGTGTGCAATAACTTCATCCGGATCAACAATTCCAGTACCTCAGTAATCACTAGTAAAAAACATTGCCAAAATTTGCCAGAACTCCATTTTATGACAGTTGATTACATTTTGATTGTATGAAGCCTATACCGATTGTCTACAAAAATACACGAACATATTGGGTATATACTCCTTCTGATTAATACTCCTCCCAATTGCAATCTGCTAGTTTCGCTGTAATCGCTATAACCATATACACCGTGTTTGCGAGATTTACTACTGGGTATGGGTAAAAAATAGTTTTGAACTCAGTGGATGCAAAGGTACTTTACTTGAATAGGACCCACCAAGTTTTCAGGAACGGTTTTAATTTACAACACTGCCGTTATTCATACTTGTTGCACAACAGCTTATTCATGCTTACAATGAAGAGAAGAGTTTGGTAGAAACACAACAATGGGTTACAACGGCCAATAATAGTCAATTTATGCTTCAGTTTTTAGCTTCTGCTAAAACTTTGCCACCGAAAGCTTTCTTACAGCTAATTTTCAGTCTAGGTCTCGAAAAAACATACTTATTGCCTGATACTTGCTTCTCTGAGATATTAGTGTGCATTTGAAACTTCCAGGCTAGGCGAAGCTCAAATGAATAAGAGCGGGTCGGGATCTGCCTTTTTGTATTGATTTACGCATGGATTCGACAGCACGCAGAAAACAAAATGTTATTGATCAAGTATAGTGCCTTTGTGCAGTTCGCTGTCAAGTGTCATTTTGAGTGGTGCGATGGCCAGTCGAACCACTTGACGGCTTAAGGGTGAGATTGTCCCCAAAACAGTCAAAATGTAATCAAATTTGAAAAATTATGACACGGTCCCAAGTGCAGTCCTGCGGGTATGGCTTTGCGGATACTTTTGTGTGTGAGGTGTTTTCTGGGGTGTTTCCTGCAGTGTTTTTGGGGCAGCAACATTCTGTATTTACACAATCTATTTTAGTTTATTAGAGCCTTTTCCCGCTTGTTTTGTTCACACTGCACCACTGTCTATTCTACATATGGGTCAAAGGTAGGGTGGTAATAATTTTCCTGTTATAAAACGGGACTTTTGCAAATTCTTTTGTCGTTTCTTTTGTGGCCAGAGTGGAAAACAACGAGATTGAAAAGGTTTCTTTAGCTGGAAAGCTTATTGGATAAAAACAATTGCAAACAGTTCTTTGCACTCCCTGTTGCACTGAATGATCACTGACAGACATTTTAAGTGATGGTTTGTACCTGACAGACACCCCAACTGCCACGATCCCCTTGATACTTTTGACTACAGCTGAAAAGGTAACAGGATGAAAGTGGGAGTGATATTTCATCAAACTTTTTCAAATCATTATTTGAACAGTGACAGACGTTTTTGTGCTAGGTTGAATCGGCCAGACACACCGGAGTTCCCCGGGTTAAAAAGAAGCTATACGAATTAAAGCCAAGACGAATTTCATCGTTTCAGCTTCACTGACTTGAATAAGCACTCGCAAACCTTTTAATTTGGGGATCATACTTGACGTAAAATTGATCTCTTAACAAACGGGCTAAAAAATCAGGATCATATTTTCTTCAAAAGGAATATTGTTGCGTGGCAACTGTAACCTTGTACTGTTTCAAGTGTTTAAGGCACGCAGAAAGGTATGCACGTTGAGAGTGATCGCTGTTTTTACACATGACGCTCAGTTTTGAACAAAACTATTTATACCCTTGTGGTTTTTGGTGTTGCGTGACACCCTGAAATTTGGTTGAAGTCTGCATAACGTTGCCAACAACCTACTCAAATAATTGCACTTCTACCCCCATTTACCCTCTGTAAGAAAGCCGAGGGAAAATGCATAGATCATGTCTTGGTGTTCCGGCGTCCTTGGTTTCACTCAAAGCAAAAAAATTACAATGCAGTGTACTCTCTCATGTCTGAGTTGCTTCTTTATCAATGGATAAAACCAAAGTTCACGTCTGTAAATGAAAATAACCTTCGTAAACAAAAATTTAATTAATGGCTGTGCTAACAAAATTTCAGACATGGAAATGGAAAACCATTGGTTCTTAATATAATTTCACTCGAGCTGTATTGTTTGCTTAAACTTTTTATTTCATTTTCTGTGGTACACGGAGAAAAATTGAAAGCAATGTATGAGACTGGACTTTGACTTCATTGTTGTATCGACCACATCACTTTACTCAGTAAATATTATGTCATGGAGCTGACAGTCTTGGGTCATCCAGACGGATGTTCTGCTCTAAAAACAAAAGTTCAAATGAGGCTCTAAAACTTTATTGGGTTTGCAGTCTATTCGCCGAAAATAGCCTTAAAAATATTGCGTAAAATCTTTTACGGCACCACACCTTGAGTTCGAAAACTACATGCACTCCACCTGAGCGACTGATGCTTTAAAATAAAATCGTAGCGTTACTAGACATTTTATTCTCAGTGTACGTAACTGTTGAACCCAGTAGCAGAATACAACTGATGTTGTTGCTTATGCACGAATGTTATCAACAAATTTACAGATAATTTTTTCAAATTCTAGTAGATTAAACAGTCAGAATTTCTTATAGTAGTTTGGTCACGTTCCGTTTGAAAATTAATGTGTTGCCAAAAGCAAATATGCATGTTATGAAATCGAACATTTCATTTGTCAGTTACTTGATGCGGCACGTGACAAAAATTAATTCGTTGAATGAAACTTTCGCTTAGTCATTTTTGTCGTCTGAAGTTTTACCCTTCAAAAATCATGAATTTCTCCTATGTTTAAAACTCTTGTATTCCAATTGGTTTTCGTGAGCAATTATTGTACATGGACTGATTGAACAAGGGCAAAATCCAAATAGTTCGTGGAATAAATGAAAGTATATTTTAGCACTTTCACATTATAATTGCAAAGTTTTTTGCCTCAGAAACTTTTTATTTGTAAGGTAAGTTTAATTTAAGGTCTGTAAGTTTATTAAAATAACCAGTTTATTAATTTCAATTGGAAGTTTTAAATATCATGGTTAATAAACCATATCTTATATTTTTTCTCAGCGCAACCTTGAGGAAATTTTACACATCGTCAGATAAAACTAGTTAAGTAAAACAGTTTTGTTGTGATCGTCATCACATTCACCACGTGTAATTTGACCTTTCAAAGTCATTTTTTTATTTCTAAATAACGAAGTATTTGCAATGCTTGTAGAAGCCAGCATACTTTTGATTTGCTTTCAAAATTTATGCAGCTTTTGTACGCACTTAAATTTTGTAATCATCGAAATGTGATATTAAAATGTTGCTGTCTTCATTTTACATGAAAAATGGCAGTGTTTTCATTTTTGTCTTAAAAAAGTCAATTTGAAAAACATTTTGAAACGTGTAAGCTCAAATGAATCAAAATTCATCACACTATTATAGCTTAGCTCGAAAACCCAAGACATAAGTTTTCAGCCAATAATTTGAAAAACATAACGAGTCACTTAAGTTTACTTTAAAAATCGCATAGTTAAAACAGTATTTGGCGACTATTAACAAAAAATTTGCTTCTTGAAGACAACATTAAAACAACATTTTGGAAGTAGAAAAATATTGCATTGAAAACGGAAGTCATGGATAGAAAAATGTTGGCGGCTCCTGGGAAGAAAAACAAAGGAACACAATACCTTCAAAAGCAGCGTGACGATTGAAGATAACCAGGTTAATTGTTTCGACCAAAACAGCCCTGCTATGTGAAAAATTTTTTCCTATATTTGAGCTACTGCAGATTATACTCAGTCATCTTCCACGTGTAACTTCAATGATACTGATTAGTCGATTAAAAATTTGTGAACACGAAACCACAGCCTCTTCAATTTTTGCAAACCTTACATAACTGTTTTTAAGCAGTTGCACTCTCAATTAATTTAGAGCTTTGGAATATTATTCAGCTATTTGGCTGTTAGGCAAGTTTTACGAGAAAAAAATTCTGAAAGAGCTCTATGCCGCGCCCACTTTCTTGTAGTGCTGAAGTTCATTCTATCTCCACTATCAGCTAAGCATAGGGACAAAAAATAATTTTGCGCGCTTTCTAAGTACAAACGTCAAAGAAATATTTTCATGGAATTAAAAACACGATGAGAAATGGCTTCATTCCAAAGTCTACTAGCATATAGCCATATGGAAAAAAAGGTTTGTTCAAAGCAGTTTGGACGATGGACTGAAAAGAAATAGAGGAGTTAGTCGTGTCCACCATGGAGGGCACAAAGACTCAATTCATTCTTTACTGCCGCAGCGATTTAGTGCAGTTATCGACAGCGAATTGTTTTATATAATGCATTAAAATAACAAAAATTCACAAGCTTGAGGAGCACCCCACAAAAATGAAGGATGCAAAACTTTTCATAATATCCTGTTGAAAGGTCGCTTTCTCTCAAGCATAATCCTCTAAATCCAATTAAAACGCCTCTGAGTGTTCAATCAGGTCATTAGAAGGTTGAAGGATCAACGCGGTGCCTTCTGCATTGGGTACAGTCCCGTCGCCACGGCGGGCTTTTGAGGGCTTAGCACCCCCAAACAAAGCTTTAAGCCCCTCCAAATTGAAATATGAAACACTATAAATCTGTTAAGTTTTTGTCAATTTTCAGAGTGTCAAGCCCACCGCACAACCCCAAAGCCCCCTATTGAAAACTTTCTGGCGACGGTTCTGATTGGGTACCTTCTCAATTTAATCTAAAAATGGTGTAAATTTGGTGAATATGAGGTGGGAGCTTTTATCAGATACAAACCACCATTTAAAACATCTGTATTTGTTAATTCATATTCATATAGGGTAAACAGGGAGTGTAAGGAACAGTTTCAACTGAATTTATCCGATAAACTTTTCAGCGAACCAGACCCGTTTCTCAACTCCTCTGCTTGTACGCCTGGCCACACACATTACTGCAGACCAGGTAAACGCCTCTGTTTCGAGATGTGGGAAGGACATCCAACATTATTATATGCGCCATGAAAATTGGTAACCTCTTAAGCTGCCCAAAGCCCCTTGGGTTCCCGCTCTGTTATCGAACCTTAAATTGCCGTGAAGTTTTTTTCACGGTCAAGTTAAAATTACTATGCTTATGTTATCATACTTTCTTGGAGACAGCAGACTGAACAACTCTTCAGTTTGCTTTCCGACGAAAACAGTTTTTATCCTTCATTTAAAGTTCTCTAGAAACAAGCAAAAACGTGCAATTAGCGTAAATGATCACGTTAATGAGCAATAACTGCTTTCAGTGTTCACACTAGGAATTTCCAACCCAGTGCGAATCTGTTACAAATAGAAGGTAATCTGTTGTAAATAACAAAAAGTTTCTGCAGTATTTCTGCAGTATCTTGGTCATATTTGGCACGCATGTTTTCAGATGGTACACATCAGGCTGAGTAACTGACATTATACAGCATGGAGCAAACACCGGCTCGCATAGATGAGCGTATAAATCGCATGAAGTAAATAAGCTTGCCGCTTCGAGAGAAAATCGGCATTGGTTGTTCTTCAGATTTTTGACAGTAACCTTACATTATGTTTTGTAGTGTGTTTTGCAGCATTTCTCCAGTAATTCTGTCTCTGTCAGTCTACATAAATCTACATGACATTTAGAAGTAAACATCAAAAAGCAGTTAAAATTTCGCATTTTTAGAAGCAATCTCACAGCACGAAAATCATTTTCTTGCATTCTGTGAGGTACATGTATCTCAGCATTGGTGCACACGACGTGCCTTCCTTACACTATCTGTATTCCCAAAATTTCTGCACACGAATCTTACCAACACAGCTCCGCGCTAACTTTCGCGAAGCAACGGCTTACAAGGCTCAGCGAAGGGCAGTTTTAATTATTCATAACTCTGCAACGGCAACCTACCTCTTGTCAGCAACGGTGCTGGAGCTTTTGCACGTCCAACCTTTTCAGAAATTTTGCGATTCTTACACGAGATCACGTTTTTTTTATATCCAACAAAATGTCTCATTTCACTGCTTCGAAACGTTGAGGTGGAGCAAAGCAGCTGTTTTCTAGGCACCAACGTCATGTTTTTCAGCTGTCTTCTATTTTTCGTTTGATTGAAACCAGTGATCTCGCGCAAAAAAGTACTGTAGGGTGACGCCTTATTAGAAAAAACATGCTTTTCGCAGTCAATTGAACACAGTTCTGTATGACATTCAAGAAATGATAACATACCAAACAATGAAGTTTCTTTCGCGATTTAAAATATTAAGCCTTTGCACCTGACTACACCTAGTTTTACAACATATAAACTGATGTAGTTCGTCCATATGTTAATAAGAGCAAAAGATTCATAAGCAATACATTTCACAAACACGCTGTCATGTTCGAAAACATTCCGCTCCATGCGAAAAAAACTCGAAACTCAGCTGCTCAGGTCTGTTTCGCCGTATAAGGCAAATGTACTTAGGCGTGATGCAGGCATACGATAAATGACCGTTTCAAGGTGAGCCTTCCAATAGCTGATTTCTTTTATGTGGTCTGTGGAGCAACATTCTGAAAATCTGCACAAGCTTTTTGTATATCAAGCTAGGGTTTTTTTGCCAGGAGCGGGCAAAGTACACCTGAAGTGTTCCAACAAGAATTTAGTCAACGTCCATTTTGCCAGTCAGCGGCAGAAACGTTCTGACATTTTCATGCGGTATCAAGTGCGTTGGTTTGGCAGATCAATCATAACATTATTAAAAGAAGTAGATTCAACTCACATGAGCCATTTGACAGTTCGGTAATTGCTTGCCAATCGCCAGAAACCTTGCTGTTCAATAATTTCGCTTCGCATGGAGCGAGCTGAGTTTTCACTGCAAAGCTTGTGATGTTCTATTTCTATACGAAATGTGCTCAACTTGTTGTCATTCAACAGCGCGGAATTTTGAAAAACGCCAGAGGCTGCATTTCGCTGCCTTTCCAAAGGCATTTAAATGCACAGCGCACAGGACTGTGCTGGAATTTTAAATCTTGAAAATTAATTGAAATGTCTCGCTGTGACCAAAGCAACATGGTCGACCAAAGCAACATGATGTTGCTTCCCGCCATGCGGTCCACCATCTGCAGCACATTTCCTGGTTTGACGTCAGCGATAACCGGCGCAAGCCCATGAACCACTGACCCCAAAAAACGCTGCCAAATTTGGGGTTCATCGCACCGAAACACGAGGTTCGCGTTCCGAAAGTGTGGAGCTCCTGTGTGCAAGGAACACTTTCGAATCTTCTGCCCAAACTGCTGAAAGAAAAGCGTTGCATGCCCTTTGTTTTTTGTTGTATAGCACATTTCAACGTTGCTACTGTGTGAAAGATTTGTCTGCAAGCGTTGTGGTTGTGTATACAAGCACTTAGACCAATTACGCTTGTGAGAGAAGTCAATAGCACATTAGTCTGTCAATGAAAACCCTGCTGTTAGTTTGTAAAAGGTGCGTTAACTCAAAACAAGCGTTGCCGCCACTTCATGTTTGAAATCACTTTGTTTTTCCTTTTTTTGATCGATTCTGTGCAACAGATTGCCAAATATTATAGTGAAGGAATTTGTCCAGTTTGGGCCAAATACACCTTATGTGCAAGAATGCACAAAAATATCATTAAAATAAAAAAATTTTCATGTCTCAAACTAATCTACGTTTATTGCATGTACTTCCACCAGCTTCGAACACATCACGCTATGGGTCTTGTACAGACCACCAATAAACACTTCTGGCGGAATTTCGGATGTTTCCGTGTATTTTTCGTGCCGTTTTGTACCGTACCATCCGCGTTTTTTGGGGAGGGACATGTGCTTGGTATTGAAATAGTGAAACTTTTCTGACATTCAACAACTTTCTTTTTTCGGATCAGTTGAGATTGGGAATAGTTTCTGAGTTGTTCAAACACGTGCCTGTTAACCTAAAATATTTCCGTAACTTTCGGTTGTGGTGGGAACAATTTTGCCAAGATGGGGCAAATTACTGGAATTTTGTCAAAATGGTAAAAAATCTTTATAGCTTTTACAGTTGTAATCTTAATCAGGCAATCGAGTGTTGTACTAAGTTACTGTAGGATTATATGCTGGCCTACAAGTAAGGCTCGTCCTCATTCGCATCAGGAACTCAGTTGCATAGTTGGTGTTTATTCAGTGGCACACCCCTGAAAGGAAGTCTGAAAATTCTCTGTCAAAAATGTCATGCCTTGAAGCAATTACGATAGTTGGAATTTTTCTGCTCACTAAAAATCAGGAACGGCAATTTAAACTTACAACATTATTGTGCTAAGCTGAAAAGTAAAAATATCTTTCCCCACTTCAGAACACGGGTTAATGAAGTGGCGCCCAACAAAGACACCGCTGTTTCCACTACAGCAAAGCAAAGTGTGCTAAGTTGAATGTAAACGTTTTTAACACTGGAGCAAACGGAAAGAACGAATAGTGATATGATATCTCCTTCGTTCGGAAATGAGTAGAGATGTGGTAACTGTTTCCAATTCCGTTCACAAACGATAAAACATTGATAGTTTAGCAGATTTCTTGACAAGATTGAAGATCGGTGTAATGTAGTGGTCTCTTTCGTCAGGCTAGTTTTGCATGGTGTTGTTTCGTAGCTATATGGCGATTTCACGGTAAAAAAATAACATTCAAAGCATGGAGAACCGTCGAAAATTGGCCAATTTCTTAGCAATGGCACAGCGAAAGATCTTGCGATCACCTGGTCTAGCTGCACCATTCATGCTATTCTATCAAGTGTTAAACTTACTGACATTGATACTTGCAAAAAGATTAACATATAACTTAATAAAAAAGAAGCAATACACAACAGAGACACAAAACCAAATACAGACAAACAGTCATGCCACAAGTCAGACAAAAAAATAAAAAACAGACATAAACAGAATACGCAGATACTAGACAAAACAATGTCACTACCAGCACGAGCTATTGACTTGATAAACAATGTGAAGGTGTCCTTACTCTTTTACTGCAACAGCTATATATGAAAACAATATATTTAGCCTTACTTTAAGTTTGTAATTTATATTTAATTCCAAGATAATAATAATGCAAGACAGTTGATTTTATTGAAGTACAGATATTGTATCAGTTTTACCAACTTGTGTAATAATTACAGTAGCCTAAACGCCTCAGAAGATGCTGTTAAATATATTTCACGCAAACCACTTGTGAACGATTGTTCCCGCAATCCTCATCCAATGCGCAAGCAATTAGTAAGATACATATATTCGCTCATGAAGTGCAGATGCAATTACATGCTTCCGACTTATATTCCATAAAAATGGTAAAAAGCAAATTGCGATGGCCCCGGCCAGGGACCGAGTTTGCTAAAAAACTATAGGGGGGACAAACCTTATTGTTTGCGTTTCGATGACGTCACCATGTTTCACTCAACCGTAGTACGAAACCAGGGGTGGCCAACACGTCAATCGCGATCGACCGGTCGATCGCCGAGTGCCAGTTGGTCGATCGCGCCTGATTTTGCATTGATTTGACAACTACAAGATAGCTGAAAAGAACATTTTTCAATCAATATTTCAGAAAGCACATAAAAATGGAAAACGTAGTATTTTATGACATTTCGTACTTGTGGCTTTGTTGCCGACCAGTCGATCGCGAGTTATCAACAAATCTTCTGGTCGATCGTAGTCGAAGACAAGTTGGCCACCCCTGTTGTAAACGATAACAATGAGCTAAGTTTTGCAAATCTTTTCGTTTAAAATTTCTAGAACTATGTAAAATTCATCTAAAGAAAGAAAAATTTTTCTAAGATAATTTATGTATTTTGTCTGATCAGTTGCTAAATCCTGGATAAAGTAAATAATGTTTGGCTGCAAAACCCATCTTTGGTCATGGTAATGAACAATATCTACGTAACATAAAAAATGCGTTTATACGAAATAGGCTGGTGTTTACGTGCAGTACGAGGCTCATGACAAAAAACCTAGGGTCTTATTTGAAATGAAACGTACAATTCTGCATTTCTGCTTCATTTCAAAACTAACTAAGGCGCTTTGTATTCTGGAGCTTCTTCAATATATCGTCAGTGTGACTTGACCAAAGGCCCGAAACCAGCTTGGGACACCAGAGGGGCGAAGTGTTTTCTGGGAGGGGGCCAAATTTTTGAACTATGTCCAACAAATTTTTCCAGTGCAAAAAATGGGTGGTCAAGAAGACCCGTAACTAGGGGGAACTTTGCCCCCTTAAAAGTGTTCGCCCCCTAGTTACGGGCCTGCTTGACCACCCCATTTTTGCACGTTCACTGCTATTGCTATCTCAAGCTTGTTTCACATACACGGGGCTTGTCCATACATTACTTCTTGTCAGTGGCTTGCAGAAGGGGGCGAACGGCGCGACGGCCCCGGGCATCCAAGGCAGGGGGGCATCCAAAGAGTGAAATTAAAAAATTAAAATGCTCTAAGCAGATGATTTTTCCGATTGTAAGGTTACTAACGTATGCTGCATGGATTTAATTTTTCGAAACTTGTTTTTTTTATCAGCCCTAGTTTTTACCTACTCAAATGCCAGTAATTCTCACATTCTTCAATACCAGGGACCTATGCTCTACATGAGTGACGCACACCCAATCAAACTGATAGTGACGTGAATTTTTCCAAATCGTGTAATCAAGGGAAAATCACAAAAAAGGATTGAAAGATAACTATGGACCTTTAATTGATTTTATGAGCCAAATTTCAAAACTGTCCTATTTCAACTTGCTTGATTTAGCTGACTTTTTGACGCATTTCCCGTTTCGCTTTTTGATGTGGCAACCCCACTTGTGCGCTAATGCAGCCGCACATCTGTGCTTGCAATAAATAGGCCTACATCATTTCGAGCTTCGTCAAACCCTGCTCAGGAATCCAGGGTAGTGAACCACTCGTGGGCTTCTGTTTTTTGTTGATTTTATATACTTGGAAAAATGTTAGAAACCTGTGCTTCCAATATGTTTCCTGGTTTTCAGAGACAAGTGGAATGATGCTAGAGTTATTTTCAAAACTGTCACTGAGAGCCTATAGGCCTACATAGAAAATTTGGGTAGGCTACTATGCTACCCATGGTTTCCTGATGTGAAACAAATATTAGGCATTTTATTACCCCAACATTTCAATGTGATTTTAAGTGCAAAACGTGTTTGGCCAAATGTGACCACCGAAACCTCGTGTGAAAAGTCTTCCTACACCATGGCTTGATGTGAGGAAAAATGGATCTACCGTATTTATTCGAATATAACATGCACTCGCATATAACGCGCGCCCTTAATTTTTGAATGAAAAAACTGTTGAAGACATGTGGCTGTAACAAAACATTTATTGATAACATACGGTACACTGGTAAAGCAAACTGCCACTGTAAGCACAATTCCCAAATGAAATTAACAATTTAAAACCGGATTCATCATCAGATTCACCAAACAGTTGTTCGAACTCTTCTCGGGTTACGTTTATATCAGTGTCCAAAAAAAGAAATAAAGATAAAGCGTGCTGATGAAAAAGCTCGTGTATAACGCGCACCCTTAATTTTTTATTAAAATTCCGTACAAAATTTTGCGCGTTATATTCGAATAAATACGGTAAATCGAGCATGACATTTTCTATGCACAAACAAAAATTCCCCTCTAAAAATCCCCTATTTGGGATACAGTGCACAGAATTTGTATGCTATGTACGTTTCGCTGCGAAGGTAAGAATTTTTCTGTGAAAATGATTAAAAATGGACGTTGGAAGTCAAAAATAGTTTGGTCCAGGCCCGTAACCAGCGTGGGACACCAGGAGGGGCGAAGAGTTTTCTGGGAGGGGCCCAAAATTTTTGAACTATGTCCAATAGTTTTAAACGATGTCCAACACATTTTTCCAGGGGGGACGAAAATTTTTCTAGGGTGGTTTAGCCCCCCCTGGTTTCGGGCCTTGTTTGGTCCGGAGATAACGGATGTCACGTGTCCCAAGATGACGTAATCAAATTATGTGTGGCATTACACCCTCGTTTCCTGACTCGTATAGCATTTTAGGGTTTCCTGAGCAGGGTTTTAAATGGCAGTTCCGGCGGATTGATCATACCGGCTCACACAAGCCCCTATCTGTGTTGACCCCCAGCAGTTGTAAATATAACAGTCACATAATAAAAAACGAGTTTTCTTGCGTAACCTACTTTGTGCGTATTCTCAATTGTTGTGTAGTTTAACAAGTTTCAAATTGTCGATCCCGAGTATCTGCCATCCCAGCCGTGTACCTTCTCTGCTCGACGAGACATTCGCGCAGCTTGATGTTTTCGCAGTTGTGAACTGACATTTCGTAGCGTTGTCATATGCATTGTATATGTGATAACAAACCTCGCCAAAACGTTGGTTTGCAAACGTGAATATGACGTCACAAACAGCGTATATCCAGTAGCAATGACCACCATACGTAACTGCTCAATACTAAAATTTCGTAGGGGGCATACAATTAAGCAGTCGCCCCGGGCATCACCAGTCTTCTGAACGCCACTGCTTCTTATACGTTCTTTCATTGAAAAAGTTGTGTACCACCATTGATTACTACAAAATGGTTGGTCAACTCATTGTCTCCGTCACGCGTGGCTGAGCCTTTAGCCTGTCGACAAGCAGGCAAAAGCATTGGTTTGTGCGCGTACTGCGGTGTAGGACTAGTGCTCATGCGCGGTTTTGTAGCACTTTCGCAAGATATACTATACTGCGCCAGTTGTGCATAGGCGTTTACTATTTAGGCAAGCGACATACATCATTTTATCTAGCGTTTTGGATGTATTGCAAGTGGTTCTTATGGGTTTTGTTATTATAGGCCTCAACTGAAGGCAATGGGCAAACAAGCTTTAGGGCCCTAGGTTAATAGTATTTATGTTTAAGTTTTACACTCACAGAATCGGTTTTCTCCGTCATGTGTTTAGACTGCTGGTTACACAATTTATCCACTACCCAGGAAGAAAAAGAAATAATTTCGTCTAAAAAAAACATTTTGAAATAGGCGATGACGTAAATGCAAATAAATTACTTTTATTAAACAGCGTACACAACCTTTTTGATTGATCAAATATTTTTATTCGGTCACTTCAAAGGTCTGATGATTTTTTTTAATTTTTATTTTTTTCCATTATTTAACGCTCTTTTATGCAGGTGTCGGTTACCATTTGCAGCAGGTGCGTTGTCTTACACAGCACTGCCTTTGCGTAGCAATCGAAACCTTGTGTGCTTCGTGGTGCCTCATGAGTTTTGTTTTCTCTAGATTAGAATGACTTGCAGAATCATTTGAAACCTTGATCAAAACAATTTACAT
>Ga0210059_1002228_pt1 | contig 30143 bp, 22 predicted proteins | sample Ectturendosymbi2_FD_188042 | JGI IMG/M metagenome (GOLD analysis project Ga0210059, IMG submission 188042) | Ecteinascidia turbinata endosymbiont from Florida, USA - Sample 2 (SPAdes) (version 2) | ecosystem: Host-associated > Tunicates > Ascidians > Unclassified | place: Key West, Florida...
CGATCTGGGGCAAATGGGACAGGCTGGGGACATGAGGGGAACTGACTGGGGGGGGAAATGGGACAGGCTGAGACATGAGGGGAAGTGACTGGGGTCAAATGAGACAGGCTGAGTCATGAAGGGAACTGACTGGGGGCAAAGAAAAATGGGGCACAATGCCCAAAACCTCTCTACTGGGCTAAGCTCACCAAAGCCACCCGTGGCGACGGGTCTGAGCAGACTGTGGACAATAGTTGAATAAGCTGCAGATCATACTATTTTTTCCTAAAGCTTTTATGAATGAGTGCAGTTTATGTTATTACTGCAGCTAAGTGAAAGCATTAAAACTACGCTGCAACGAACTTACAATGCAGTTAACTACAGGCTTGCTTAGAGCGCTCAGACAGCGTAACTTCCAAAACAGCAAACCAAACCGTAAAACGTCGCCTACATGTCAGAAAGGCTAAAAATGAAGCGCGCTAGATAACCTGATTAGCTGTAGGCTATGCTAAAGATGACTACTGATTAGCAACAGACCTGCCAGCAGGGGTGTAGTGGGGTGGGAACGTGTGGCAACGGCGTCCTCACACCTTTTTGCACTATAGTAACGTTACTTGACGATTTGTATTTTTCATTTCATTTCTACGTGTAGCGCCTGGAGCAGCATAAATGAATAAATAACAAGTTATCCCGTGTATAGCACCATAGCACTAAAGTGAAACAGGAAGATCCAGTGTGGAAATTCTTGTAGGCGAATCGGTTTTCCTTTATATTTTTGTTGTGGGAACGGCCTTCCACACCTTTTTTTAGCAATACACCCCTGCAGGGGAGAAGCTAGGGGGGTTCCAGGGGGGGGCACTGCCCCCCCAAAATTTTGCCTGGCACCCCCAGTGGCCCCCCAAATTTTCCGCGTGACGTCATGCCACTGCATTGAAATCCTACACAGACCATTGACAGCTCCCCTTGTTGCAAAACCGGCCCCTCCAGTGGCCCCCCCAAATGAAAATGTCTGGCTCCGCCCCTGCACCCCTGCCTGCCAGAAACAATTTTTGGACAAAAGTACAGCTCAGCACGAAATCAGATGCTTTTTTATCGACCATTATTCTGCTGTCTCTAATAATTTTTTCAACCTACTGTACAGTATTTCTAAAATTGCGTTACCGCGATATAGTCGCGTTTCGTACAACAAATTGAATGTATGAAAATTTGGTCATTGCCTAACTGCAAATTTCACGTTTCCCGCTGTGACATGGAAAAATATTGTCTGATCGTTTTTAATGCCCTTGTGATGCAATAAGCACCATCCAGAGTAAGGTGCCAGCATAATCATTGCTTTCGAGTTTTTTGGTATATTTGTCTTTACGCGTACGCCAAACGTATTTTTTTGGGGGTGTGTGCTTGTTTTCGAAATAATATACCTTTTTTCGACCTTCAAGTTATTTTCTATGGTCAAATGTCTTCAATAATCGAGAGCATTTTGTTTTAAATAGCTTGTGATTGATAGTTCGCCACTGATAGGCAGGTATTTTTGTAAACAAATTTTGCCATTTTGGCCAGACAATCGTGATGTGCAGGGGCGCAACAAGGTTAGATGGTGCTTGGGGCATGAAACAAGTTTGGCGCCCCCATGTTCGAACCTAAGGTCTCTGGGAAACAAATGCACTGTTTTGAAAAAAGTGCTTATGACATTGTTGTGACTTTTGGTTACCAGCAGTGATTCGGCGCTCGGGGAATTGTGTCCCCTTGCCCCCCCTCGTTACGTCTCTGGTGTTATTCATTAAAAAGTGGAACATTTTCCGAAAATAAGCAAATTTTCAAGTCAGAACGTCATGAACTTCAATTCTATGAACATCTGCAATTTTCGAACACAACACCGCATGGATCTTGCACAGTCTGCCAACATAGGTTACTAGCGACATTTCAAGTTTCTTCGTGTAGTTTTTGTGTCACGACTATGCAGGGGCGGATCCAGGGGGACGATTGGGGCGATCGCCCCCCCCCTAAAACCTACGAAAGTAACTTTATTCACCATGATTTTGTACAATTCGGAAAATAGCATTCGCGACATAAAGCCATTTTGCCGTCCATTGTTTTTTCACAGCAGGGTTGTGAAGTATGCTTCATCTCTCCTGCAGTAGTGAACTCTTAATGATATTTGACTACCAAATTTTAATGAGATAGCCCCCCCCTAAACTTACTGGCTGGATCCGCCCCTGCGACTATGCCTGCCCCACGCGTTTTTTTCGGTGTGGGCCTGTGCTTGTTTTTCTAATAATTAAACTTTTCTGAAATTCAACAAGTTACTTTTTTAAGGTTAGATAAGTTTGAGAATAATTTCTGAATTGTTTTGAAGGCCGCTTCTGCTCCGGAAACGTCTTAGTAAGCCTGGATAGTGGTGAGAATGCGATTTGGCCAAAATGTGAATGGTTATTAACCGCGTTTGTTAAAAAAGGTTACCTGAGCAGTTGGGTCTTCACTACTATGCTGTCAGTACACATCCGGATGAACTCGTCCTTTAGCTCCCCCCCTAAAAAAATCCTGGATCCACCTGTGGTGTTGTCCAACTAAAAACTTCATAAAGAAGAGAAGTATATTTTTTGATGAAGAAGGTGTAAAAGTTTTCATCTTGAAAAAGAGTTGAAACAGATTTTTGATCTGGAATTTTTTACCTGCTAAACCTGCCAAATGGTTGGTAAAATCTTGCTAGAAAAGCAGCTTAGTGCTAGATTGAAAATTTTACAGCTAACACTAAGAAAATCTGGTAGATTTAGCAGCAAATCAGCTCAAATGGCAACACTGCTGACAGCAATCTCATGTCTTTTGTTACCTAACTGTACAAATAAAAATAAATGTACAAATAAAATCAAACAAGAATTTCTGGATACCAACAGCGTTCAATTGAAAACCTTCGTTTACTGCTTACGGTAAATTTAGCAAAATACTGACTTCTTAGAATGAAAAAAATCTATTTAATGTAAAAAATAATATTTATTACCGAAGACCGCGGGGCCCCCAAAAGCCCGGGGCCCGTAGCAATTGGTACATTTGCTACTATTGTTGATCTGGCACTGGCCCCATGGTTTGTTGAAGCCCTCTAAAAAAACAGCTATAGTATGGTTTGAACTTCGAAGCAAATTGAATGCATGCATGGGGAATTGGTTTGTTTATTTACGGCAGCAAGAACATGCATTTTTAGGCAGTGCTTTGCATTTTATCCAAATATCTTGATTCATCTACGTCTTTGCCACCATTCGCAGGGTACACAAGTGGGTTCAATTTGCAGGATTCAGCTTAGACCTATCAATGTAGTAGTTTCACCTGATGTTTTGAGATTGTTTCAGTGGTTTCCTTACTGAATTAGGTTGAAATGTGCAAAATATGATTTCATGACCTAGCATAAAAATATGTGTTTTTATGACTCTATAACTTTTGATATAGACTTCTTAGGGGTGCGGTTTTGGTTTTACAATTCGTTTTATAGCTTCATGAAGCACAGAAAAAATATGACTTTTATGGTTTTTATGGCTTTAAATGGCCCTAGTAATTGGTAACTAGTTGTTTTCATATTTGCGGTTCCTGAACTGTCGTGCTTCCATATTTGAAACATAGCTCACTTTGTTTCCTCAAATGACTACTAGGCTACCGCTAAATTTTTTGATGTTTAAAAACTTGGTCACAGTTTTTACACCATACATAACCAGTATAAGTGCCATTTGCATGATGCAGTATTTCAAAATCCTGCACTTTTTTCTATATACGATACTGCTCTTGTCGCGTTTTCAACATTCTTTTTTATAACAATTCCCTGTTACAAAAGCAAGGAAACTTCCATAGATGTAGTGGAGACCTAAACTTCGAGACCGAAACCTTGTCAAAACTTCGAGAACGAGACTTCATCTAAAAGTCCGAGACCGAGACTTGCATTTCGAGACTGAGACTCGAGACTTTAAAATCTGGTGATTATGCCGAATTTTTTTAAAATTCGCCACCTCGTCTAAGTTCAATTTTTTTAATATTAAGCATTTTACTCACCTGCTTTTATTGCTTAACTGCAGCAATTTTCGTGTTCTGTTGCAATTGCTTACCTTTCTGTAAGAGTGTTTTGTTAAACAATTAAGGCTACCTATTGACTTCACCACTGATGCCATGGCTGTTGTTGTGTGCACTGCTTATCTTGTAGGCTACTTTTAATGCATAACAATGCCAATATTTACGTGCTGCACAGTGTTGCCACTGTCAGTTTAGCATGGTCTGACATAATTTGATGACTTCGGCTTGTTTCTTATAATGGTTTTGCCCAGATTTTGTGATAATTATCATCTGTTTTAGCAAAGTAGATTCTATTCACATTTGCTAGAGAAGCATCTGGTAAAACACTGGTGCAGAATATATGTTCTTTGCCTCCTATACAACTGCGTTTTCTTCTGCTCTCCTTTTGTGCGTGCAAAATTGCTACTTCGCACCTTCGTCACGACGTGAATTCTGTGCGATTATTTATCAGGTGCGGAATGGTTTTTGGGTTGTTTATATTGTTTTTGTGCAATAGCTGCAGTCAAAAACACCTAACTCAAAAAGTACTTGATCGATGTACCCAGGGGCGTAACGAGGGGAACAAGGGGATCACAATTCCCCGGGTGCCGAAATACTATGGGGGCGCCGAAAAGTCCCAACAATGTCACAAGTAGGCTACTTTCTTCAATACAGTACATTTGCTTCCGAAAGACCTCAGGTTCGAACATGGGGGCGCCAAACTTGCTTCTTGCCCCGGCCGCCATCTAACTTCGTTACACCCCTGGATGTACCTTAACTTTTCCGGTAAGATATATTTACACAAGGGGAACATTCATGTAAAATTTGACTGCAAAATACCAAGCCCAGAAGAGTGAGTCAGGTTGTTCGATTAAAGGGGCAGAAGAAAGGTTTTGCTCTGAAAAATTTTGCCAACTCTCCGATTTTAGCTGTGACTTACTTTTTCGTGTCAAAGTGAAACAGCGTCTTTTAAAATTTAACATAAATTTCATATATACCTTACCAGAGATGAAAACGTTCGCGTAAATCTTACCAAAACAAACGTTACGAAGCATCGTCAGTGCCTCGCCGTTTTTGAAAGAGTGTCACCACTACCTCCGTTACATCATGTCCACATTAAATTTTGCATCCGTCGCTTCCAGGCACGTAGCCAGAAATTTTGATATGGGGGGGCAAACAACAACGAAGTCTCAACATTTAAATATATAATGCCCTTTGTTTTTAAAGCATCATCCACAAAAGGTGCATTTTTCTGGCGCTTTTATACTGAATAACTATGCTCAGATTTAAGCCGGCAAATAGAAGTCAATCTTCATTGAATTGACAAGTTTTTCAAGTTTGTTTTTAGTACATTTCCACGTTTCTATTTTGGATGAAAGCCACCATTTGCTTATAAAACGCTCATACAAGACTGATGGTGAAAATCTCGATGGTTTAAGAGCAAGTTTCGTAGTGTGCTTTTTGCAGCCTATATTCCAGTTGAGCAAGAAGTCATTGTGACCGTCATTATGAATGCTGTTTCTATATTTACGTGCTTCTGATGTACACGAACACACATTCAATCGAAGCCGCGTAGCAACTTTGCTTTAAGACACAGACCCCGACGTTGGTCTACAAAACTTGCGCGCATAAAACACGTGGATCTTATCCAATTTTTGAGCGACTGATTGACGTATTCAGCTGATAACGTAAAGGCTAGAATACCTCTACGCGTTTGAAAAATGTTCGGATTTTATTTCATCAAACGCTTCTGAAATGCAAAAGTTACAAACTTGCGTATGTTTCACCCGCCCTCTCTGCACAAAATGTGAAAATGGTTGTGTATTTGCGGAAACGAAGCTACAATGGATTCTCACCACGACTCTGGAGAGTCACAAAAAAACGCACCCCCCAAGCAAAAAATTGTTTTTTGAGTGCAATCTACTAGACTGGCCGATCCGTTTGAGCCGCTGAACAGCTCTCTAGCGCAATGGGCGGAGGAGCTAGGGCATTGGTAAGGCAACCAAAAACTGCTGTTTTTTTGCGAAAATCGCCGAAACCAGGCGGCTCTAAAAGTTTAATAATACTTGTCGCCGCAGCTTAACACAACGGTCGGCTAGTTGATTTAGCCCAGTGGCTCCCAAAGTATGGGTCGAAACCGAACTAACTGTGGCGAAGTGTCAAGAAACGGGCCATGCCGAGGCGATCCAAACCGCAGTTGCGTATTTTCAACGTTACCATCGCTTTTCTTTGTCTGAAGCATAAGCACTTACTGAGATAAGAGTGGAATAATGACATTAAAAACAAACTCAGCAACTTACTGCCCAAAATCCCCAATAGACCTACAATCATTATTTTTTCATACGTTGTTTAAGGATTGGGTTTTTGTTTGAGGCGTGTTCACCAAACTCAGGTTTGGGGAGCGCTCAAAAAAGTTTGGGAACCGCTGCTCTAGCCATTTTAGGGTAAGCGGTTGAAGCTTTTTTCTATCCATGGGTGTTTAAATAATAAAATCCAATCGACTGGGAAAAAATTCAATTTAGTTTCATTTTAGTCACATACGCTTTATCAAAAAAAGAGATTGCAAACTATCTGTAAATGATGGCAGTGTCAATGTCCTCAACACTTGCAAAAAAAACTTCTTCCTATTTACGTTAGATTTTGCTGCTGAGTCTACACGTTGCAGCTGAATAATTTCAAATTTACTGTAGGATAGGGTTTAACATCAGATGAAAGTTGAAACACTTTCAAGACTATGTACAGGTCAGACTGTAATTACTTGACAATTTTTTTTTCGCCGACAAGTTAATTTGAATCATTGATGGAAACGTTAACACTCCACATGATTGTGATTGAACCGGCACAATGCATGCTCACTCGTAACAAATAAATATCTAGAATGAATTCTGGGGTCTCAAACACGCGGGCCGCATGTCGCCCGCGAGAGCATTTTGTGGAGCACGCGATGCTTTTTGGGAACTTTGAAATAATTAACATTTAAGTTATTTTTGTTTATTCACCGGTGTTTGAAAGTGCTTGGCCAGCGTGCCAACAAGTTGATTTTAAACCAGTTATGTCCAACCCAAATGGCTTACTGAGCAAAAACTTATGTCACTATCTTAACCAGAGCCGCGTGATGAGTGGCATATTAGTGTGGGCCGCATATTGAATGGCTTACTTTGATCTTAGCAAACTAAATTTAGCTTAAGCTAATGTACTGAATGCGTTCGAATTTTAACTGCAATGCTAACAGACGTGTTAAAGTCAGGGGCGTAACGAGGTTAGATAGCGCCCGGAGCAAGAAGCAAGTTTGGTGCCCCACTTTCGAACCTGAGATATTTTGGAAGTAAATGTAGTGTATTGTACTAAGTGTTTGTGACATTGTTGTGACTTTTCGGCGACCCTGCAGTCCTTCGGTGCCCCCATAGTGCCAGGGCGCCCGGGGAATTGTGCCCCCTTCCCTCCCTCGTTATGCTATTGATTAAAGTGGTACTGAGAACTGCCTGCATCAAAAATGGCAAATTTAAGATTATCAAAATAAGAAGTGCTTGTCAGTATGTAGGATACTTATCACTGCAGCTAAAACTGAAAATGGGCCGCAAAAAAACTTCGACTGGGCCGCGGGTTGGACATAGCTGTTTTAAACGAACATGGAGACGGTTAGAGATAAACTCCCTATAACGCACGATATCATTCGCAGGAAAATAGGTGCAAAAGCTGTTTCTAGTAAGTTTCAGGTACAGCCTTTTTTACGTCAGCGTCATATTGCAGCTCTAGAATAGTCAAAATGCAGCCCTGTTTCCATTTTAAGTCCTCGTTTGGCCCTCGTTTTGAGTTTGAGGCCCGTGATCTATGGCTTATTTGCATAATAAAAATGAGTTTGACACTGGATTGCTTTTCAGTCAAAGTTTGAGCTGCAAGGCATATAACATGTACATTGCCGCAATTTACTTTAAAATTGTACAAAAACAAAAATACACGATATCCATTTAAGGTTACGGCTGATGCTGCAGACATAAGTAATACTGTATTTGTAACACGGTAAGGTTAACAGAGAGGAATTTTTGCGATGGTGTTGAAATGAAGTTTACATCACCATTAGGTGACATACAGCAAGCTGGTGCGCCAGAAACACCTGCGAAAAGCGTTACTCCTTGTTTTACTTTCGGTTGGTGATTAGGCCTACAAGCACTTAGATACAAGTCTGTGTTTCATTAACACTAACTTGCACACGAAGCTTAAACCTCAGGTAAATGCCAGCCATGACATGACTTCTCTAGCATTTACAATGCTATATGCACACAGGCTCATAACTAAAGCGCCTCCCTAGAAAATTTTTCACTCCCCCCCCTGGAAAAATGCGTTGAACATATTTTAAAACTATTGGACATAGTTTAAAACATATGTACTCCTCTCAGAAAGCTCTTCGCCCCCCCTGGTGTCCCAAGCTGGTTATGGGCCTGTATACACAATAATGAGCGTCGAAAGGGGAGGGGTAGAACGGGGACTTGGAAAAATTTGACATTTTCCTATCAAATTTTTAGCAAAAAGGTTGTTTTCTTAGTTTCGAGTGGAAAAAATAAAATTTTATAATTTTTGGCCACCCTAGAAAAATCCTTCGCTTCACTTTAAAAAACTACTATTGCCCGCCCTGGATAACATTTTCCGACCCTCATGCACACAACGTTTGATTAATCATGGACAATTGGTAAAACATAGTGCTTTGATCAGGTTCGACTAAAGGCTGATGTAATAGGTTCCGTAAGCGGTTTCGTTGATTTGCACTGAAATATTTCTTTGGCTTACGCATCTAAACCTCGATTACCCTGAAAATTTTTGATGCAACATTCGGAATTGGGGGGGGGGCATTGCCCCCATTGCCCCTCCCTGGCTACGCGCCTGGTCGCTTCCCGAGCTATCTTGATTAATTTTTTTCTTTTCCCTGATACACACAATTCGTGCCATGAAATTTCACATTTTTACCAATTCTGCAGCGCCAGGGACGACACCCAAGCTCTATCTCGTAGACTCGCGGCTGTGAAATAAAAATATTCTGCAGATGGAGCTGCTCTGAAGTTTCGAAAATAGGTTTTTCTTTTGAAAGCATAACTCGTCATTCGACTTGCTGAATAAGTACAAGCACTGTCCTTCTCAGGTCCAGAGGGAACATTAATACGTTGGAACCATAGGCCAAACAAACTGACCAGAATCTTGTCCCATCATAATCGAGGTTTACTGAAACATTTCAGGCGCAACCGCGGGTTTTTCAACAACTCAACAATTATTCTCACGCTCATCTGACCCGAAAAAATGAACTTATTGGATTTCGAAAAATTTTTATTTTGTAAAAGACAAACGTAATTTTCCCCCCAAAATGAAATGAAGGATACCCAGATTAAAGGCACGAAAAATGAAAAAATTTCTGAAGGTCGGTTGACGATCAAACTCATATCCTGCTCGAAACTTGCGGTTCTACATGCAGCAGAAGTAAATTATGTTAAAACATGAAAAAATTTTATTGTCAAGGATATTTTTACACTTTTCAGCCACATAACGTCATGTATGGCCAAAATGTCCAAATGATTTAGCTCACAAACATGTTAAAATGTTGGGCAATTCTGGTGGTACTACATGAGCAATTGTCATACGTGATGTACCTACACCCAAATTGCTCATGCATCGTTTTGTTACTAGACAGGTTATCATGGCCAAAATAGGCACACATTGCTGTTGCTACACGACAGGCACCCACGGCCAAATTGGCCAATTACTCCCTTTACTCTAAAAATATAGAACGTGTGTAGATTTCCATAAGACGGCCCGACAGAGCGCATAAAAATGCAGCTACTGAAAGAATTGGCTTTAATGTTTCTAAAATTAAGTTAAAAACTGCTTTTGACCGATCAGGCAGAGGCGTACCGAGGTTAGATGGCGACCGGGGCACGAAACAAGTTTGGCGCCTCCATGTTCGAACCTAAGGTCTGTCGGGAGTAAATGTACTGTACGGAAATGGAAGAAAGTACTTGCGTCATTGTCAGGACTTTTCGGCGTCCCCATGATTCGGCGCTCGAGGCATTGTGCACGACCCAGCGATTAGGCCAGGTGTTCCTGCAATGTACAGAAAACGTTAATAGCAAAAGCATCTACTGCCAGCAATGACTTGCAAGTTGCAAGCATGGTCGAAGCATCCCGCTTCGATTTTCCTCGGAGAAAGTACAAGAAAAAGTGCAGGACCAATGATCTGAACTGAAAAATTACGAGCTGTCGAGATCTGTTCGTAACTTTGTCTGTCTGTGAATTTGTAAAATCGGTTATATGGGCAGTACAAGCAAATTTTGTGTCATATTTTCAATGTTTAAGAAATCGCTTGCGCCCACACAGCCTTTACTAAATTTTTGCAAAACTTTATGACAAATAATGAGCCACGAACTGTTTAAGTTATTGTGGGACACGAACTAAAAATTTGAGAACCACTGGTTTCAATCCTGTACAGGTGATCATGGGTTGCGCAGAAGCCGAGGATTTCTTAAGAATAACGCACTGAGGAAAACGTTCTAAATCTGTTCTTTCATGAATTTTCCTAAACTACGAGGACAATCCAATGGTGTATGTTTTTTCATTAGGTAACCATGGGGTGTGGGTCGTTTAAGACCCCATGTTTGCCTGATGTGCTACACACGACCAAGGCCTATTTCGACATGTGGATCACACATGTTTTTTGATCATGGGGTTCTGTTGAGCCGTGATCACCTGAAGTGTTGCTTGCTTGTGGTCAGTGTTTTGTTACATAATATTTTTTCGTTTTTAGACCCTTGGTTAAAATTCAGGTCACCTGGGTCCAAAGTGTTTTACAGAAAATTAATATAGAAGTGTGTTTCGCTGCGCACAAACGCTTTTTTGTTAAATTGAGCAAAAACCATTGCAGGGGTGTCAAAAATGGTTTGGCCGAATCTCACAGAGGTCACGTGCCCCAGAAAAGGGTAATCTCATCTCGGGTCCCGACAGGACCCATAGTTACCTGACGCGTTGCGCATACTAAAGGTTACGTAAGCAAACCTTGAGTTCACGAAGATGAGACAACCTACGTCATCGTGTTCTTTCAAACCACGTCGTTGCTAATTCGTTCAAATCACTACTTACCGACTGGGTATGGAAAACCTGTGTGTTGCCATAGTAACTTTCAACAGCTGCAGAAAGGGGTTTCACCACGAAAACTTCGCATCATTCATGTCATAATGTCCAGGAACTTAGCTTATTGTAAAAAGAAACAAACAGCCTTCTGCACATGTAAGAATCGAATACCACTTCACTGGCAGCAGCTGTACGGCGCTGCTTACAAGTTGCACGCCTTTGTTCATCAGTCAAAATATAAAAAACATGAGGTGTTTGTGTGCACAACTGCTTGCTTTATTTTATACGGGGCGTAACAAAGAGATACAGTGCAGCACAAGCAACCATGCGCGCCATTTTAGTAAGGCATCAAATCTCACTTGAATGTGAACCTACGCGAAGCTCACTAGGTTCCGGACCTGTGCGAACACGTTGGTTCGATGAGGTACACATGAAAAGGGACAGGTGCACTGTTCCACTGTGGGCAAGATACACGCGGGAGTTGGACATGGGACAGCAAAAAAAGAGGAGAAAAAGCGGGAAGGCACACGGATGATTTTTTCGGCGTGGGGTTCGCTGCGCGAGCACACCACCACGCGGCAGCGCTTCTTGGGTGAGGCGGGGGCAAACTTTGCAGAAATTAGTTACCAGGAGAGGTTCCAGCTAGTAATTTTAAGGGGGGGGAGGGCGATTTCAGTAATATTTGGTATTCAAGTCTCATAGCGGCTTCTCTACTGTAAGAGAGATGAAGTATACATCACAACATCGCTGTGACAAAACATTGGACGACAAAATCGCGAACGTTGCTTTCTGAATTGCGCAAAATCATGGTGAATGAAGTTGCTTTCGTAGGTTTTAGGGGGGAGAAATCGCCCCAATCGCCCCCCCCCCAACTGGATTTGCCCGTTAGTTACTAGGCTTTCCGCAGGAGACGTGAGTTGATTGCTTACAGCGAAAGGGTGTTCTTTAAACAATTACAGGTGAAGAGATGCTCTCTCAGACAACATGACAGATTGGACGCAGACGCAAACAACGTCAACAACAAAAACACAAGAGAAACAACGTTGAACATCTACAACAAAAAAGACTAGACAGATAGGCATTCCGAATACTGATGCTATGCTGTAGAAAGGCGTCGCTTGTTGAGGGATAACACAGAAGCAGGCTACGCATGCGCTATGTACAGGAGTTGCAATCTTTGTGTACTATGCAAGCGTCTATTTACAATGGTCAAGTATGGACCCTTGGTTCTCGTGTTAACGCGGAAAAAACGGCGGGTGTCGGTTTTATACCATTCTTTTCATCGCAGTGCTGTTGTTCTTCGCTATTGAAACCCTTTCGACATTTGCAAAATGACATACGCCTTAAATTATCCAAGTCTTCAGAAAAAGTAACAGAATTCCGGTAACTTCAGTCCGTGGGGTCCACGTTTGACGAAGCAATATTTACAAATAAGAGCGATAGAAAATTCAAGAGCACTGTCGCATGAATTCTTCCTTGAGACGGATGGCTCGATAGAGCTCTTCCACTTCGCGGAGAAGCCTGTCTAGTTCACCGTTTTTGTCGTTCAACATTCTCTCGTAGTTGAGGAACTTCGTTGAAATGTCTGCGAAAACGTACGAAAACCATTTTCAAAAAAACGGTGCAAAAGAAAAAATGTAAAGCCGGCTAGGCAGATTGGCTGAGCGGATAAGCTGGTTGGGTCGGTTGGTAATGCTGGATTTCTGTACGTTGCTTCTTTTGCTTTTGTTTTTTGACTCAAGCCCATTCAATTGAATCGATTTAAGTGATTTTCACGGCCTGGAACTGACGGAAATTTATTTATGGCAGACAGGACCAAGCCAATAAAAAGTCCGCATGACTATTACTTGGCAACTGCGTCGTTACAGTAGACCTACTCGTCGTAGGCAGTAATTACATGTACACAAAATCCTCGTGATACAAGCAGGTCAAGAAGTTTAGATGCATTCTGAAAGGTGGCCGCGGAGCCGAAGTGATGAAACATTTAGTTTTTGCGAGTTCACACAGCAACTGTAAATACTCCGCAGACAAGTAAAAAACGCCCTCAAGACAGTACTTCCTTTTGTACATCACACATTTGCACGTTTGGCAGTGACTTGAAGGTTTAACAGTGTGTTGAACAGCCTTAAGTGTTTAACAGTGGAGTTTACAAAAGCGGTAACAAATCAATTGAGGTCTGAGGGCAGGCAGAGGGGACCCTGCGGCACGCAGGCGAATTGTGGCCCGCATCTACATTTCATACGAACCGCATCAGAATTTTCGTTACCCAACTTAGAACACAACATCGCGTCGAAACGAAACTCCATGATAAGTAGATACCTAGACATTAAGTCTAGAGAAATATCTCTCGCTCTCCATAGTTATCTCGCCATATATTCCACACGAAGATAAAGGTAGAATTTCACGGCAAAGTTAAGTATCGTTTGTGACACGCCAGCGATATCCGACAAATCTTGCGCGCGTGATTTTTTACTCATAACGCCAGTTTGAGCTGCATGCTGTGGCCACCAAATAATCGTACAGCTGAGTGTCGCATCGCAAGAGAGGAAGGATGCGACACACTGTTGCTGGCAGTTGTTTACGTGCGTGCTTTTTGATACAGAGCTCTTACAACAAATGAAACTATTCTGGGCTGATTTATAAAAAAAAAGCTGCTGCGTTAGAGCACCGGACGTTTATCAGCAGATCTTGTGCACATGTGAAACAATTTGCACTTTATGTGGGTGTCACAGTGATCCACAATCGACGTGGACACCACACTTGAAATGATCGCATACGTGACAGAAATATCTTTATTTTATTACCTGTAACCACACGTTTGCCGAACCTAGAAGCGGTTAAAACAGTCAAACGTTGCTCATTGTCAGAAGAATTTCATGCTACCTCTAGATTCAGTTGTCGCTTCCTTCCACCGACATCAATAAAGGGAAAAGCTGCCGGGCAGAACCAATCGAGCATGTTTATGAAACTGTTTCATGTTTATGAAACTGAGTTACTCACCATTAAGAGCAGTATTCTGATCCTGCACAGTTTGAGCCAACGCCTGGGCATTCCTCTTGAGTGCCGTGAGTCTGTCGGTCTTATTCTTTTTGTCGTTTATGACGGCAGTGGCTTCGTCGATCAGGGCTGACTGACCGCTAAGATCCTGTGTCGCAAAAAGAAGTTTTCAATGAAGGATAAGACGCTTCATGAAAAATCATGGCAGACAAATAACATTCAAATTTTCAATAGCGTTTACAGGATTCCGGTTTTGCAACTTCTACTTTTCTGAACACAATGCCGAAAACATCCGTTTTGCATCAAATCACGAACGATTTTCAGAGTTCTGGCGAAAACCTATTAAGGCTATCGTTGCTTTGCAACTAGTCACCAATTTGATTCTTTGAAAAGCTGCAGTCGTCTGAAAAACAACATAGCCGGTCATACATTGAGAGTGTTTTGGGCATCACGATGGGCTTTGTTCACAGTAGTTTTTGCATTTTGCAAGTTGAGTTTCGCGTCCGATAAGAGATTTTCCACCCCTTTCATCCGGGTATTGAAGTCATTCAATCGCGTGGAAATGTCGGCCATGCGACTTCGAATTCCATCTGTTGCGGCCTTGATCTGAAAAACAAAAACGTCACACAGCAAGCGTGATTAAAAAGCATTTCTGAGAGATCAGCATGTCAAATATAAACGAAGGTATTTCTATAGACTTAAGACAATAAATCACAGCCACATACAAGATAAACAAGGCTTTTTGCATTGTTTAAACAACCTTAAACGTGCCTAGTTGTTGCCACTGCAACAACCAGGATCATTAAAACTCACTCAAACTCTAGTTAAAAACCTACCTCAACAATATTCGTTTCCGCTCTCTCAATATCAGCCGCAGCTTGATTTTTCGCGGCTTCGGCCATTGCCGACGCGTTTTCAGCCTGCTTCAGCGCCGTCACTACGGCGTTAGCGTCACCGGCTACGGCTGCAGCGGCAGCTCTGCAAATGTTGCAAGGGTTGAGGAGAAAAGTCTAAAAACCCATTTCCGCACTTCAACTGCTGTGTCACGGAAAACAGACGTTTTCAAAATTCGAAGTGTCTCAAAAACTGAGGTAAATTTTATTACCAGAGCTTAGAAGCACATGAGGAGCGAGAAAAGGTGTTAAAGTATATGCATTATGCAAGGTATCGTTAATTGTCAAATGCAGTCCATAGCGTTCAAGCTTTTTCAGTCCTGTTCTTCAGGTGCCACAACAGGCTATTGCAAGTGGCCACACATGGCCTTCATGTTAAATTTCTAATCTAAAAAAAGTCCTTGACTCAAGAACATTGGACTCAAAAGATGATATTCATGGTTGGCTAACAAGGCTAATCATGATAAACCGCTCAAAATGGACACCATACTTGGCTCGGTTGGCGTCCTCCATCAGCTTATTGGCGCGGGTCAGATTCGCTTCTGTTTCGCTGAGAATGTCGTCAACGCGGGGGAGGCCTTTGATCAGGTTACGGATCTCCGCGGCGAGGTCGTTGATCTGGTCCCTGGTGACGGGGAGACGGAGCGCCAGAACCCGATTGGCCAAAGTTTCGATGTGCTTCGGGTCGGCGTGTTCCTCTGCGTGGCGTGGCGTTCGTGTCAGAAAGTGGTGCGAGCGAGAAATTAACCGAAATCTCCCATGATTAATGCGACGCGGAGTGCACGGAACTTGAAGTTAAACTATCAGAGACCCTACCGTGAACATGAATTTCGTGGTCGGAAGATGTAAGATTTGACAACCAGCTAAAGTTTGAATACTAAATTCCAGACATGGCACTTAGTGAAAAAATTCCATCGTCCGTAAACGCAGTGGTTTGTGCGGTAAAGTTTGTGCGTGCGTGTAATGCTTAATCAAGCGTGCAACACGAGTCCAGAACAGCAATTACAGGTGCGCGTGAATTTCAGCATGGAAAAATTACAAACAGTTTTAGTATTTGAACATTCTGGATAGGTTCGATGGGAATGGGGAAAACATATGGATGGTTGGATGCAAACCTCGTGGAACAACTAGGTCGTTTCAGGCAGTGGCGAAGTCAACACGACAATTTTTTATATACATTTCTGCGCACAGTTTGCCTTATTTTCGAGGTATCAACCATCGGGTCAGTATAAAATACATTTGAGTGGCGATTCCCGCTGTCATATCATCAGTTACCTTGCAGGAATCTTCGGATGTCGTCAATCAGCTTTCGGATTTTGGAACTCTGCGTACGAACGTCGCCGTCGACCTTAAGTGCTCGGTCTTTGACCGCTTGGGCCGCGCTCTTTGCCTGCTGTGCGTTCGCCTTGGCTGCCTGAAAGTTACAGGGGGAGGCATTAGTGGTGAAATTTCAATTTACCAACTCCGAAACTAAGAAAAACATATTTTTACCAAAAAGTTAACAGAAAAATATCAAATTTCAAAAAACAGGGGTGACTCACCCCCCGTCCCCCCTCCCGACGCCCGTGACCGGCTTGCCTTCAAACGATTTTCGAACCCGAAACTGACCTGGACCCGATCTCGCAGATCGCCGGTCTCTTCGCTGATCCTCGCCAGGGTCTCCTGCGTCGTTTGCGCGCGGTCTTTCGCGTCGTTCGCGAACTGAACGGCGCCGTTGCAGCCGATTCCGCCGCACGTGTCGCAGCCGGCGCCGCCGCAGCTCTCGTCGCAGCCCTCGGTCGCTTTGCCGCACACCTGGACACGGAGCGGGTTGTTTGCATCACTGAAGCAAGGGACGACACCAACTAACTTTACGGATAAATCAAACAAGAAAAAGTAAAACGGGGACTGTTTCTTAGAACTTAGCGGTGCAGTTGAAGAGCAACTTGAGAAACGCCGGGTCCTCGTTTTAAAGAAGAAATGGTGTGTAGTTCTGTGACGTAACAGCACCATGTATTGCTTTTGGTCAAATGCATAGGCGTAGCCAAGGGGGCCAAAGGGGCCATCTCCCCCCCAAATTTTAATAGTCATTTTGTGCTTTGAGAGACGTTTTTCCAAACAAAATAGTGTCATTCGCCTAAAATCAAACATTTTGGCTCCCACCTAATTTTTGCCCCTCCCCCAATTTTTGGGCTGGCTACGCCACTGGTCAAATGGCCTCTATCCGCCGCGTGGTTTCCTGGCACTGCGAGACTGGTAGTGAACCACTATTTTTGCCAGCGACCTGCATTGACGCTTGCGACAACAAGATGCAACAAACGGTCAACCTGGTCAAGGTTTTTACGATAACTTCGCAGTAATATTGGGAAAATCTTTTACTTCAGATGTTTCTTTTTCAAATATTAACGATGCTTCCAAACGAGTTTATCACCAACTGTAGAGGAACACACAATTACTAGAGAGCCGCTTCATACTGGCTTCCCCGTTTACCGCTTTTCCAAGTTTTTCTATAAAAGCGGAAAATCAAGCAAGTGTTCGCTTTCTTATTTACATTTGCTGCCAAGAAAAGTTGAAGCTTCGGAGAAAAGCTCATATCCTAACTTCTCTGTACACAGCAGTTTAACTCTATGGAAGCGACTGTAAAACAGGTTTAGTTCCTACATTACGACCAATTATGGTTCAACTGTTCGTAAACCTACGTCTTTGTTCAGCTCGGCGAGCGTCAAAGCATCGACTTCACTTTTTCGCTGTTGCAAATCCGTTTCGACCTGAAAAAAACGGGATTGAAATTTCATTAGCAAGCCATTTCTTTTTTGTTGTAAAAATTGTGTCAATGAAAAAAAGATTCGTTTTAAGAAGATTCGCATCACATTGCCGAAATAATGACGCAACAAACTTTTTGCTGAAATTGCGTTAACATTTTTTCGCCCAACGTGACTTCAAAACGTTGAAGTAATGTGAGTTAATGACTTAGATCTAAAGTTACCGGTACCCGTGATATCTGCGCCGAAGATCAGTCCAATATGGGAAGTTCTGGGTTGGGTTGTAATTGTTTTTCTGTCATCGCAATTTAATCGCACATTTTTAGGATAATTTACTTTTCCATTTGGAACATTGTTGACATTATAAGACAGTCAAGTAATCCGTAAATCACGACAAAAATAATAACTACACGACAGCGCTTGAATAAAGCCTGTATCTGTGTGAGGTCACGCACTGCTCACCTGCGACAGTTTATCGTCGAATTCCATTCGCTTCTCATCGATGGTGGCGCGGACTTCAGCTCTGACAGCTTTTGACTGCTCGACAAGGCTACCCGGTTCGATGGTCGCGGCCCGAGCCTGCCTTTCGGCCTCAGCAGACGCCGCTGCCGACTCTTGCACTTGCTTGAATGCCGCTGTGCAAGAAATAACAGGCGGTCTCAATAATGGCCGACGACACTTGACAGGACAAGAGCATCTTTTCGCAAATGTTCGGAATGTTTTCGCAAAGGTTCGGAATGCTTTTCAAGTTTATCACCTTCACGCGGCTTTCGTTACTTTGAGCTTAAGAAGAGACTTCGTGCCAACAATTAACTGCAGGTTAATTTGATGACACGTCAGTATTCCACCTAACACATCTCCTATCGTTAGAGATGAAAAAACACTGCTGTGGCTCACAAATCAGTACACGTGATTTTCGCGGGCGTTATTGCTGCGCAACGTGCGTCGTTTTAACGTTTTTAGTGCAAAATACGACGCCCAGGCGTTTAAACCGACCAACAGGCGACACTCGGCTGATGTTGTGCTTCTGTGATCGTAGATGGTCCAGTTGCGACTCGACCGCTTTGGCCAGTTCATCGAGCTCGGTCATGTTCTGGTTGACCGCGGCGTCGTCATTCTTAATCTCTTGCACTCTCGTCTGCAACTCAGTCAGGAGCGCATGATGGGAGGTGATGTTGGATCTGCAGGAAAGGTCAGCGGGGAGGAGTCAGAAAGTTGTTGCCGGTTGACTTTTACTTGGGTAAATTCGGGCGCGCAGCTACACACTTCGTCCAGGTGAAGTTTGAGCATAATTTGTCAATAGCATTATGATTGCAAAATTTTAGGGAAGTATATGATTTATTCCTGGTGTAATGACAAAACTTTGGTGCAGTAAACTGCTTGTTAAGCTTGAAATAATTTAGGCTTTTGTTTAAACTTTTTGACCCATTTATGGCAGCAACCGGCTTAACCTTCATATGGTGTAAGCAATATTTGCAGAACGCATTGAGGGATATTGTCCACCATGATCCGTGGTGGTGTCGAAGGTCAAATTAACAAACACTGTGAAGCCACCTTTGTTTAAAAGAGCGTAAGTCTATCATTTCTTCTATTGCTTTGAAATGAGAAAAAGCCAGAAAGTTTGATAGAACTTCAGCTGAATTCAGCTTGAAACGGACTTAAAATTTATTTGAGGTCAAAAAGTTACAGCAAAATGAATTATATTTTCATGGAAGAAGACAATAAACACATAATTTGGAAAAAATAGAGTACAAACTCGTAAGGTTTTCCTCTGTGTCCATTGCAGTTACCACCATTACTGAAAAAAATATACTTTGTCAATTCCCTTTGACGACGTAAATTAGCAGCTGTACAGAATGGCGCGTTCTTGTTTCAAACGCAAAACGGAATTGCTGCCGTGTTGCGAAAATATTTAACGGCTTTAAACGTGTACTAAGAAAACGATGAACTTTTAACGCGCTATGATCCGGTGGTGAGGCAGAAAAAGCAAGAATGCGTGTTATCGTTTCTTGAGAGGAGCAGCGTCTCCATCGAACTTGACCCGTGGTTCACGTGCCACTGAATCGCAATCGTGAGGGGGGCTGATCAATTTCGTGTTTCTGCCGTTCGGCAAAATCACTGCCCGACTCTGAACGGGCAGGAGTTTAAGTTTGCTTTGACTGTCACCGAAACAAAAGCTACTTTTACTTGCACCAGCAGAGCAAGCCTTCTTTTCGCTAAACACAAAACTCACTCAATCATTTTAAGCACGTCGGATAGCTCCTTCGTGTCGGGCATCGGGGGAGGCTTGATTTTGTTGATCAGTTCTTCGATCCTGTCAAAGGCCGGATCGTACGCTCCACTAATGCCGCTCTCTTGTATGTTCTTTACCGAATCAATGGCGTCAAATGTGCGCTCTGTGACGACACAAAACAGAAATAGAGGATTTTTCTGTTCAGCCTCTATGCACGCAATAATGTTTTCGTGTCATTTTACGTTCAGTTTTTACGGAAAAGCTGAAAAATACCGCGATTGCTGCGAGGCTTGACTTCAGAAATTTCCCTTAGCAGCAGCTTTGGTCATAGATCACCACAAAAGTGGCCAGCAAATTAATTCTGGCCGTCGTGAAAAATCTCTGACTTCAAGACAAAGCATTCATCGTTTTCAATATTACCAGCTGTCAAGATTAGTTGTGCTTTCATAGATTGGTCGCAAACAGGTGTGTTGATCGCTTTGCACAAACGTTTTTTTCATGAAATTCATCAACTCAACTTTTTCAAACAAACCTTCAAGAATTTTAGACTAACACGACTGATATATCTACTCTTGCCCTCAGTTTAGAACTCTACGTCGCTAATGCCCTCCGTACAGAGTTGCTTAATAAACTTTTGCTAAGTAAAAACTATTTCCGGTTATGTTCGTTGCCCTGCTTGGGAGTTTTCAAAACAACAAACCAGTGGTATTTTGTACCAAGCACAATCTTAGTAAAGTTGCAGTAAAATACCGATATATAATGGTAACTTTCCAACGACCACATTTTGACTTATCAGCCCTAAGAGTTACACAATATACGTTACGCATCGGTGACGATCCAAGCAATGTTCAGCAAGGCAAAGCGGTCAGGAGAAGCTATTGTAGACTAGCAGTCACGGTTTAAACCTCACTACTATTCTCTTGCGCTTTTTCAATTATAGGTCGACGCAATAAGAAGACAACAACAGGGTCACGTGACGGCGACTCACTTTTGAGATTGAGAATGATGGTGTCCCAGTTGTCGAAACACTCGCCGCAGGGCTGGCAGTTCGGGACCTGGCCGGTGAAACCACGCTTGCAACGGTTGCATCGGACGCCGTCGACGCCCTCCAGGCAGTCACACTGACCGGTGTCGCGGTTGCATTGCGTCGACTTCGAACCAATCGGGTCGCAGTTGCAAGCTGGGGGGATAGAGAACGTGATCACGTTAGTCAAACGTGCGCTGTCGCCGGCGAAAGCATTTGCGTTTCGCACAATTGAAAAGGCGCGAATTGTGGCTCAAATAAATATGAACTGAACTAAGTCTTCCGTAGAGCCTTTTTCTAGTTCTTTTCCAACGAAGCCTACGGTGTGGAACTTTGGGCGAATAAGCTTTATCCCGTGACGGAGCGCAGCGCACGCGTGAGACTACCGCTGCGCAAAAAGTGGGGGGCAGCTCGAGTTTCAAACAGGAGCGGTCTTGCACTTTTCAGATGTAACAATTCAGCTCACTGTATTTTGCAAAAGCCAATCAAACCACAAAACGCGGTAAAGCAGACATTTCCACAGCAGCAGTCTCAAACAAAAGTAGGATGGTGATGGCGGTTGTTTCCCAGCAATGAAAATCTTTGCGAAAATCGGGCAAAAATTGGAGATCTGTCAATGTCAAGCGTTGGAAAATCTATGAAGTATCGAAATACAATTGATAAATTTACACCTTTGTCATTTGGGTTCGTCAAATAAGTCTTGGACCATTGAGTGAACTTTGGCTGAAGATGTTTTTTTCATTGGTTCGGTTGTTTTCGCTTGAAAATTGCGTGAAAATTTGAACATACCCGTTATAGCATTTTTTTTGACTCGGACACTTCCGGGCAAAATCCTTGAAAACGTCAGGAAAAATCTTTTCGCTCTGCCAAATATTTCTCCCAGACACGAATACGACTCTACAAACTATGCCTTCGTTTCTTGCGTACCTAAACCGAGCGGAGTGCAAGGTCTGGACAGACCACATCGACCAAATATTTTATACGTTGCGAGTTGACATTCGAACAACAACAAACATTCAAACACACTCGAAAAGAAAAGATCAAAAAAAGAAATAGAAGTGATACTGCAAAAACCTAAAATTTGCTGCGCGTTGCTTTTCGATCAACGTGCGAAGAATTTGCCAACAACGAAATCGGCTTCACAAAGAAGTTGGCAAAAAAAGGTTCTTTGTGTACTGCACTGGTTGACACCTCACACACAAGCTTTCATGCTGACAACAACCAAGACGCCGTTGGCTGATGCAATGAGTTGACAAGCGACGTCGGCAACATTTAACACTTCTTGCATGTTTTCGGTTTACCGTGACCTCCCAGGTAGATGTGGACGTCGCTGGCCAGAATGGCCATCGCTCATACAACCAGGAACTTAAATGAAGTGCCCGGCCACCGCTTGACAAAACGTGAGTGACTGCACATGGCGAACACCCGCTACACGAGGGAACATATCCACTACATTGTGCGCATTTTACGCTTTTCAAAAGCGGTTTTCACGCAACTAACTTCATTACCTAAAATATGATTCTGAAGTGAACATTACAGTGTGCGTTCAGAATTACAAAATTCCAGTAAATAATATTTGAAATGGACCTGTAGCAGCACTGTTTACAATTTTTACAAGGATTTTTAGCACGAATCTGTTGCAGATGTTCTAAAAGACGTTTAAAAAATAGTCAAAATATTCTTAGGCGAAGAATGTATCCAAACAGGATTACTGACAACAGTCATTCACAAGCAAGCATACAAGACACGTGCATGATTGGTGAACACCGATTAGTTGCTGTCAATTTGCTACAGCGAACACCAATTACTGTTTGGACGACACGACGCGACCGTTGGCAAGCACGACTTGTTACCAATGAGAGCGGGTGTAGAGAGATCGCCGACATTTTCAATGGAATCAGCTGTGGTGCCGGGACTGTTTGCTGTGGTCGAAAAGGATTGCACCATTGCGGTAGAGGGTCTGGAAAGGGCTGCAGTGGGATTCTCCGGCAGTACTTTGTCACAGGCTTGATCGCCTCTACCTTCACACGAGATACTGGTCGCAGTAGGCCGCAAGGAGCTGCTCGGAACAGCAGAGACAGAGCTGCTGCGGCAACCACTGTCTTTTGTTTCATCACACGGTGTGCCAGCTGTGACAGCCTCCGGCGAGCTACTAACACTCGTACTGCTGGACGGTGACCTGACGCTGCTGCTGGAAGTAGCAGGCACCGAACTCCTGGGTGCTTGACTAACAACAGCGGCAGCAGTGGTGGTGGTGGATACCCCGGGCGACGAAGTAGTCTGGCCTACGTACAAGGAACAAAAGGCGTGCAGCGCAGGATGCGAGAAACGGAAGAATGAATGCATGTGGTGTTGGGGAATGTGAAGTATGCGCTTGACAAAGCGGTTTCACACAATTGGAAGCTGAAGTGATGGAAGAAGGAAGAATTTCCAGTCAGTGGCAAATAAGCATGAACAATTGCGGATAGGAAGGTACAGTTCAGTAAAGCACTTTGTCATTGATGTCCATCACCTTCTTTGAAGGTCCAATCCATGGCGAGCCAACGAAATTCTTTGCTTAAGCGTACTTTTAAAATCTATAATAATGGCGCTCACTGACCAGCATTGATTCCAAATGGTTATCACAAGTTCTTTTGTGTGTGCTTTACTTTGCCACATTACGCAGTTCATTCTTTAAATCCAGTGTGTTTCATTAGAATCGCCCCAACACGTTGCAAGACAACAAAGTCTTTGAACCCGTTAATCGCGCTTGTGTGGGTGAGTCTTTCCTAAGCACAAAATTGCCAGGGGGTTCAAGGTTTTCTTGCCTATTCTACACAATGCAAAATCGTCCCAGAACATCATGTGTTTTTCCACAAACCAAGAATAATCCAATGGTTCATCCAATCAAATCTCTTACAGGTAGAGTATTCAGGAAAAGCGTCCTTCCGCACATTGGCCGCAAGACAATGGTGGTGGATGCTACAATGGCACAATTTTCAACAATTAATAAAAACAAAACCTCTGCCCGAGAAAGTTGACGATATGGAAAGTAGCGTTACATCGAAAAGTAGCGTTACATATGGAAAGTAGCGTTACATATGGAAAGTAGCGTTACATCGAAATGCATTTCGAAAAACTTTCAATCGTGAATTATGCCAAGTTTTTTGGCAAAACCTTCTCTTCCATTATTCAAGGCAGAAATTGCTACGGGTTTTCATTAGACCAAGACCGGTTTCCACTGGACCATGACCGACAATCTTCATTTTTATGTGACGCACTCATGCGTGCTGCACTCGCAAGGACAGGTTGAAAAGGCAAAAATATCCGTCTAATAATGCCACCTTGCACCAAAAGAAAAATCGCAAAAAAACATCGTTTCAACCCAAGATCCGCATCTTGCTGGACAATCTGAAAACGTCACAATCAAATGACCCGGTCATAACCCGGACACCGGATACGCTCCTAAGCTTTTTCAGTCATTCTTTACAACGTTCCACAAATATCAAGTTCTGTAACAGTTGAAAACAGACGTGAAAACAGAGTTGGCTACTGACATTATCCTCTGTTTATAAACAGACAAGATCGAAGCATAGGCGTAGCCAGGAGCGCCATGGTCCCTCCAAGTTTCTGGAAAAACTTGTCATTTTGTGCTTTGAGAGGCAGTGTTCCAAACAAAATACTGCTGTTCGCTTAAAGTCAAGGCACTTGGCCCCCCAAATATTTTGGGCTGGCTACGCCACTGGATCGAAGACGCGAACAAACAGCACCGCGCATGCCCTGCTCACCCAAGCATTGAACATCGGGGTTGCCATAGTGACCGTCTGCGCAATTGCTGCAGGTTCTTCCGCCGAAGCCTTCTCTGCACAGGCACTGTCCGGTGAACTGTGGACAAGAAGAACGCGGGATGGTGACAAAGAAAATATTTGAAATTATGGCCAGCTGGGGAAAATAAACTCCTTTTGAATTAAATGGCCTAGTCTTGTTCTTGAAAAACTTCTTTAAACGATTTCCAAGCGCCACACGATCGTTGTGCAAATGGGTTTACGGCATCCTCAATAGAACAGGGGCGTATCGAGGTTAGATGGCGCCAGGGGTCAGGACACATGTTTGGCGCCTCCATGTTTGAACCTAAGGCCTTTCGGGAGTAAATGTACTGTATTGAAGTGCTTGTGATATTGTAGGGACGTTTCGGCGCCCCCCCCCAGTGATTCGGCGCCAGGGTCATTGTTCCCCCTTTGCCCCCTCGGTACGCCCTGCAATAGCGTTGTCGCCCTATGGGAATGGCTGGGAGTTGAGAAACCTGGTTAGGTCTGTCCAATAAAAACCATGTAAAATATATTTGTGAAAAACATGTTCAACTCAGCCCAACGATATCATGTACGGAGCCTCTTACACATCAAGCCTGTTTCGGCTTACATTTGGAAAACCTCGTTCGTCGCTGACCTTAGCAAACTTTTTTTAAATTGGCACAGCTCAGGCAGAACGAGAGCTTGCTGACGTTCATTACATTATGACGTCACACATGAAAGCGTGAGGATCGGAGAAAATAAGCCGAGCAAGCGCCACGAGCAAGGTAACAGTTTTCGATTTAGTGAAATTACCATCAATCGCAGCTCCACCCAAAGCAAGGAAATCGATGTCAATTTGCGACAGTACAGGGCGGCTGACGGGAGATTTCCTCAGCGTTCAAGCATTCGTGGGCGACATACGCGCTTGCATTAAGTTAAAAATAAGCGCAACCTCTTCAGTAGGTGAAAAGTATTATTTACGTCATACTTCCTGGCAACAAAAAAAAGACTAAAAACAACAACGAAAACTTTTCAGTCCTGTCCCATATTCATAAAACAAACAAACGATAGTGACATTCAGTCAACAGTTTCCATCAATCCTGCCAAAGTAATTTGGCTTCTAAGTTCATTCCACCAGCCAACATGACCCACCTTCAGAGTAGTTGCACCGCAAGCTAACGACTGCGGGCCATTAAATCTATCAAACGCAGTTATCTAAACCATCCCGGCGGATACTTTGATCGCCGACGCTCATCACGTAGGTCACGGACCTCTGTTTCAATGCGGTATAAAGAGCGTGGTTCCACATTATTTTGACAATTAATACCTAGTTATCACCACAAGACACCCAGTTCGTTTAAAAACGTTTTCTACGAATCACATGAAACCAAACCGTCCGAACGATGAAGAAAAATACCATTATCTCGCCAAAGTCAGGGCCTGCGACTCACCTCGTTGCACGAGTGACCTTTAGAATTGACGGGGTTGCAGTCGCAAGGCTCGCACCCCGAGCCGCTTGCCAGTTTCCAGTGGTTGGGGGCACACTGGTCGCAACTGCGTCCGGCTACGTTCGGCAAGCACTGACACTGGCCGGTTGTGACGTCACAATGACAATGGTCGCCCTCGCAGTAAGCGGAGTCGGTGCCCAGCAAGTTGCAGGCGCAGGCTGCACAAAAAGACAAGTTAAAGTACCGCAGTGCAGACGAGAAAGATACAACCGCGTTAGTCACAAACACGCTATACTTCGGGCCGTAACAAGGCCAGCGTTGGCCACGAGGGTTGCGTTACCCGGGAAACAAGTGAAATTTAGCGCACCGTTAAAACAGTGTCCGTGACACTCGTTTTTTCAAACGTCCCCAAACCCTGCAGTGAAATATGCCGCTGCCTTTCGTTTTCCATCCCCTCCGACGATTTTGGCGCAACCATGTAAAAACAGATTGTTTCACAGAATTAATCAATTCGGCCATCGCAGACTCATGAGTCACGTGGTGACATGCAGCGAACATTAGCTTGACTTAATGGTTCAAAAAACGGCAGCCGGGCATTTTGGCAGGTACAAATATTTTTGAAACAATAACAGTTAAACAAAAATATGACTTTTTGCACTTGCTTTATATCAACCCTGCATAAACCCCAAATACGCCCAAAATATGTCCCTCAACTTGAGCAAACCCTCAACTTAAAATTCAACAAAACGTTGTGAAATAGTGACTGGAAATAATGGATTTCAGAATAAATCATTACTTGAACAGCCCGCAGCTTAATGTGCATTTGAACTGTTTTTGCGTAAAAAAAGTAGACGAGATTTACAAGCATCTGAAAACGTCCGAGACAGACCAAAAAAAGCCCTTTTCCTGGTAGGTGGAGACCAGTTTTAAAATCTACGCACAAACCGAGCACCGGATTCTCTCGCAATCAGCTCGTATAGAAAAAAAACTCACCCTGGCATGTTCTGTCGAATGCACTCCCGTAATAAAACTCCCTGCACGTTTCGCAGTGCGGGCCGGCAGTGTCGTAGAGGCAACCGGTGCATACGCCGGTTGCGGTGACGCACGCGTTCGGATCGCTCGGGTCGACGTTCCCGCTGCACTCGCACTCCCTGCACAGGCCGTTGTTCTCGTGGGGGTTGCCCCAGTAGGCGGGGGCGCATCTGTCGCATCTGGGGCCTGCAAACGGTTGCAAGACGATTGCGAGCATTCCCGTGACGTACTGCTGCTACTCGCGCTAACGAGGACAAGACGCCTTTGTTTTAATTTGTCGCCTTCGCGGAGCATGACGCTGTTTGCATTCACAATGAACAAAGCCTGTTGTTGCGCAAGAAAGACACAGACGCGCGCCTGACCGGGGAGATAAGTTTCAAACAAAAACATGCTGAGCACATTAAATCGAAAAATGCACAGCGCGTTTACGAAACAACCGTCTTTTTCTTACCGGTATATCCGGGAAGGCAATAGCATTGGACTTGCCGAGTGATGGGGTTCTGTCTGCATCCGCTGGCGAATTGCCTCTGACTCCCCGGTCCGTCGGGACACATGCATGGCCGGCAGTGGTCGTCGTTGCCAAGCAGGGGGTTGCCATAGTAACCGGTCATGCAACTGCGAAAGATGCAGACAAAATTGAAACGCGACCAAAAACATCATATCAAGTCCGTGAAAACCAAGTTCATGGCCACCAGGACTTTCGAAACCTTCCACTGCAACAAGCAAGTTTGCACGAAAATAACAAACAACGAATATCCTATGAAGGACGTTTTGTAAAAGCAATCACGCCAATCACTGTTGTGCGAAGAACACAGCGTATTCGGTTGAAACATAAAATTTCACCACGTCACGTGATGACGCAATAATGTTGAAAGCGAAAAAGAAGACGTCAACACACACGCCGCATCCGCACCGCGAGATTTCACGCGGAAACTGCGCAGAACTTTCCAGAAAGGAAATTCGTTTTTTTTTGGCAGCAACTTACACGTCACAGTGTTCGCCGACGGTGTGGTCGCGGCAGCCCAAACACACCCCCGTGTCCTGGTCGCACGTGTCCGCGTGCCCGTTGCACACACACCGAAGGCACTCGGGGAAGCGGTAGTGGCCCGCCTGGCACTGGTCGCACCGTCTGCCAGATACCCCAGGCAGGCACGTGCACAGGCCGCTGCGCGGGTTGCAGAAACGGTCGCTGGATCCGCGGAGGTCGCAGTCGCAAGCTGCGCAGTAGAGACGGGAGCGGTTAGTGGCGCGAGAAGGCTTAACGAGAAATACGAAATTTTTTAAATCGACAACTCGAAGCAGTGCAACGGAAAAAAGCGTTGGACAGAATAAGCGACGACTGGTTAGCGAAACAGCAGGAGCCAGAACAGGAGTCGATCGTTCTTTTTAATGCTTTGGTGATGTTAAGTTTTATTTGTGTTCCAAAGAAATTGCTTGACACCTTCAGAGGTGAAAGAGCAGCAACAAGCAACACTTAATTCTCATTTCTATAGCCACATCCTTTGAGGCGACTCTGTGGTCGGCGCCCTGCGGCTCACAGTCTGTCTGAATGACGGGCACATGTAAGGAAACGCTTGGATCGTACAATCTAAATCTAAGCACTACTGTAAAAGGCGTTCAGCTTCAGTGAGCGCATGGGCGTCGGAAGGGGTGAAGGGGAGCCAAGCCCACCTGGAATTTTAAATTTTCCTGTTAAATTTTCAGCAAAAAAGGGCCGTTTTTTTAGTTTCGAGTGGGTAAAATGAAATTTTGCCACTTTTGGCATCCCCTTGGAAAAACATTTTTGGCTACGTCTGGAAAGATCCACTATTTGGCCCCCCTCTCGAAAAATTCCCTCCGACGCCCATGAATACGCGGTAACGGACAGTACATGTCGCGCGCAGTAAGTGGCAGCGTAAGGCCACAACAGGATAAACTTCACATTCAATCAGGATGCGATCGCGCAGTAAAAGAAAGCAGAGAGAAACAAGCGCCAGTAACAAACGCAAGCACATCGGCTTCTACCTCTGCATCCCGCCGGGCCGAAGCCGTATGTTCCCGGGGCGCAGCGGTCGCATCTCCGGCCGATCACGTTGGGCTTGCACCGGCATTGTCCACCCCACTGTTCACAGATTGTACTCAGACTTCCTTGCGGATCGCAACCGCAAGCTGCAGAAAACAGAACGAGTTGATTTCTTCTGTCGGCAACGCTTTGAACTTCACCGATCAGTTAACGCCACACCTGACAAACGCACACATTGTCTGTCATAAGCCGCCAAAGAAGGGAACGTCTTCATATGTGTGACGTCATAATTACAAACAACGCATATTGTTGACAATGCGTAGTGTCTCTCTCAATCCTGCTCCACTGAGGAACCGTTCGCTATTGATCATTAAAAGCTCTAGGTTTGCTGAAGGCTTTCGAGGAATCAGCCGACTGAGTTCTGCTTTCATCTTTCTGCGATGATTCGAATTTGCACATATCTGTATTAAGTATAACTAGTCTTCACAAAGGTGACGGGTTTGGATCCATCATCGCTTTTTTTAATAGGAAATCGATTTCACGTAACCATACGCATCTTCAGTCCTACAATCTTGTTCAATTACAATCTTCTCACCATTACTGATCATATTTGAAACTCGTCAAATTTATTCAGTATTCTTGTCAGGGGCGTAACGAGGTTAGATGGCGCCCGGGGCAAGAAGCAAGTTTGGCGCCCCCATGTTCGAACCTGAGGTCTTTCGGAAGCAAATTCACAGTATTGAAGACAGTAATTGTGACATTGTTGGGACTTTTCGGCGCCCCGCAGTGATTTCGCGACCCCATAGTGACTCGGCGCCCGGGTAATTGCGCCCCCCTTGTCCCCCCTCATTATGCCCCTGGTTCTTATTATTTCTTCACTAAGCC
>Ga0210059_1002229_pt1 | contig 30142 bp, 19 predicted proteins | sample Ectturendosymbi2_FD_188042 | JGI IMG/M metagenome (GOLD analysis project Ga0210059, IMG submission 188042) | Ecteinascidia turbinata endosymbiont from Florida, USA - Sample 2 (SPAdes) (version 2) | ecosystem: Host-associated > Tunicates > Ascidians > Unclassified | place: Key West, Florida...
CAATTGTTGTCGCTATCTGCGTCTCAACCCATTCGACCAAAGAAGCGCTTCCCTCGTCTTTGCAGATCGAGGCATTTTGAGTTTCGACTTTTTACACCAGGGACTTTCATCTGGTGCTGTCCCTTCGATTTTCTGTGTAGTGGCACGAACGTGACGGCACGAACGTGACCACTACAGGCGTAAGGCCGGCCATGGTTTCGAGTTACTTTTGTAAGTATTAAATATCATTTGCGATTAGATGAGATATCAAGGTTTTGTCTTGGAAACTTCCTGCAAGCTATATATTCCAAGCGGAGGGTAATATTGCCGCCAGCAATAATCAACAACCGTTTAAAGTAGACTGCAGTTTGAGAGTTTTGGGCTGTCACAACTGAGGGGCATAGCCTAGTGCAGTGTTCTCCAACCTGTGGGTCGCGACCCACTTGGGGTCTCCTTAATTTTTTCCGGGGTCGCTGTAACTCGCCATATGCTTGCTGTTTTAGTACAAGTTAGGTGTGCTTAAACTGGTTTCAACTTCTATCTATTTATTTTCTTATTGTGGGTTAGTTAAGCGAGTAGCGTCTACTTCTCTACTCAGCTCCCCCGCGTTTGACACGCAACCGCGTCATTTTATTTTCTCTGCAATATGTCACGATTGCAGACACGCGCTTCAAAAACGCTGCTTTCACTGAAACTTTCATTTGATTATTGCACACTTCAATTTCATTGTGAGTCAGAATGACGTCACAATCGTTTAAAATGGGGTCGCTTCTTAAAAAGGTTGGGGACCACTGGCCTAGTGAATATAAAGTCTATAACAAATCGTGGCGCAATATAATTTTTTTCAAAGCGAAGGCCCCAGCTTGCAATTGTTTCAGAACATTGACCAACAGTAGTTTTGGCACAACTAGCGTTGCTATTCAACAGCTATTGACCGACTGCCCAGTGCCCAGACAGGCTAAGACGGTTGAGTGTACAGGACAAACCAAGCCGAAAATCACAAAATAGAACATTTGCTGTTGGTTGAATAGTCAACTGCCGGATATCTTTGGACTCGAATAGGAAGTCTACGTATCGTCTGCGGATTCAACCTTTGCTCTGCCATTTGTGTCAGTGTCGTCAAGTCAATTTTGACAAAGTATTAATATATGTAATCTATGCTAAAATCTGCCTTGTGGCAAAACTGCAGACCTTTGTCAAAATACAGATGACCCACAGCCAACTAACAGCTTTCAAAAATAGAAGGATCTTTCGAGAACTGAACAGCATTACATTAGCAGAACTGCCAACAAAGTTAATAAGACTAGGAGTGCAGTGGAGCGGGAACGCGTGGGAACGGCATTCCCACACTTTTTTCATAGTGACGTGACTTGAAGCTGTGTTTTTACTCTGATTTCCTGCGTGAAGCTCTAGACGTCGCATAAGTAAGAACTTATCATTTACGTAGCACCCTATCGTAATTGTACAATTACTGAAATGTCTAGTTTTTGGCTGCGTTACCACACTTTTTTTTCTAACGTTCCGACATTTCTATTATTCAAAATGGCTAGTTTTTGGGTGAGTTCCCGCACTCGTTTTTTGCACTACACCCCTGAATAGGACAGACACTCGTCTCGACCTGTTCTTTGCAATTTGAATCACTATACACCTTGTTTTCGATAGCTGTAGGTAGGCCTACTTCAATCTTAACTGGCACTACTAACAACCAAGTTCCATCCATAAAGAATGGGACATGGTGGAGCGCAGATATAATGCCCTCGCAAGAGAATTTTGCACATTTGATAACCTTCGACAAATAAATTAGAAGACATTTATCGTTTGTTCAAAAGAGAGCATTAATTGTTTGCTAACAATTAGATTTATAAGTCCTTTTTACTGAATTCTCGAGCGCAAGGAGTATCTGGCAAAAATGAACAACCTACCCAAACACAGCCCGGGGCCCTCAGACGCGCGGGGCCCAATGCAGCTGCATCGGTTGCATGGGCTTAAGGCCGGCCCTGGGGTTAGCGAACAATAGTGTTAAGAAAGTGTCTGTAACCATGTGGTTCTGCCTCCAACACCGTTGTAAAACGTTCTGTTGTATCTGTTTTTATCTATCTGTGTTGTGCAGAGAGTATGTGCTTGTAATATGGACTTTGTGTTTGTTTCAAAATAAGATTAAATTAGATTAGGGCTCATTTCCTTGGGGACTCTGTCCTGGTTTGTGCGACAAAATGTTTTATTAACACCAAAGTCTAAATATAGATTATGTTGGATAATAAAATTGGTCCCAATATACCAGTGGCATACCTAGGGTTCCTGTGCCCGGGAACAAATTTAGTTTAGGCGCCCCCACCCAGCCCGTTCGTGGCAGCATAGATGCGAACAATTAGTTGGTAGTAATTAAAGGGACGTCGGTAGCTGACTTGGGCTCCGCATGTACAGTAGTTGTTTCTAGACCCGTCTAAAAACTTCATAGGACTGCGACGTCACGGAATTAATGTCAGGGCCTTTTGAATTTTGGAAGTCTTTAACTATTGCATAGTTAAGAATCTAATTGTTTCTAGTGAAGGATATCCATATTTTGAAATTTCGGTCACGACTGAACAAAACTGTTGTAAATAAACACTTAGCTACACTCACAGACAATTTTCATACAAATTATCACATGCTTGACATTACATAACTGGAATAGCAATATATGATATCTCGGATTACCTACATAAGGTCGTAGCCAGGTTTTAAGGTTTCGGGAGTATATATTTTTGTTTTTATTACATATGAAAAAAATTTTCTGGGCACAACAAAATTTTTTTGGGAAAAAAATTTGATGGGGAACTGCCGAATGCCATCCAGTGGCTACGAGCCTGCAACTGCCTATGCTCATGATTCTGAAAAAAGCGAACCAAAACAAGCTTTAAAGGTTGCAAAGTAAGAAACACATTAGTTTTCCAAGCAGCAGAGTTTATAGCAGATTCAAAGGAGTAACTTGTTTCCGAAATAAATTTTGGTAATCGCACTTCTATTAACCCGCAGATTATATTGCTGTATCAAACCTTCCACCCAGCTCTTGAAGCGTATGCTCCAGCACTGTGCACTGCATCTCGAAAACAGAAAAAAATGCCATGGAAGTCTTGGTTGACACCTCAAATATGAAATCTCATCAAAATAAAAAAACTCCCTCTAATTCGATGTATTGTTATCTGCTGCAATTTAAGTGAGCTCAATACCAAACAAGCTGAATATTGGCTTCGGACTTTAGAGACCATGTCAAGCAGGGATGTAGTGCTAACAAAAAAGGTGTGGGAGCGCATCAAAAAACAGCCTTTTTGAAACAGCTTAAAACTCATTTTAAAGCAAAATGTGAAAAAGGTGTGGGAACGCAGTTTCCACGCGTTCCTGCTCCACTACACCCCTGGTGTTAAGCCGATTTACGATGTGCCTTTTTTTCAGCAAAGCCACGAATCAGACTAGTGTCCAAAGAACAATTCCATCCTTCCCACTTAGCAGGACTATGACAACTAAGTTGTTGTCCAGTTTTTTGGGTTAGATTTTGAGGCTTGGTCAGGCGCGAGTATGAATGACTATAGCCAAAGGACGCAACTGAAAAAGTTTGAGAACCTCTGTCCTAGAGAGTTTTTTTTATCTCTATTTCTTCTTCGACAGCTTCTAAAAAGGCGCATTTAGTTCAAAAGGGCACCATCAAACGGGACGCCACAGGTATTTTAGGGGGGTCAATTGCTCCAATCTGCACCCCTCTGGATCCAACACTGCACACTCGGTTAATTAGGCTTTCGTGCCCAAACAGGGCTTCAAATATAAATGTTGTGCTCGGGCCGGGTTTGGGCTTCAATATTAGGTCCGCTTACAACTCTGCTTGCATGCACACTTGCTCACAATGTTGACAGCGGCTACACTGTAGATCGCGCTACCATCCGCGGAGGCCATTTACTTCGACAGTTTAAAGCAAATAGTCGCAAAAATTGCGCTTTGTTGGCAGTAATGTTTTTGGCTTACCGCTATCAGCAGTCACTGTCTCGCTGCTTTGCCTGCCCAAATGTTTGCGTTCAACAGTCACATGCGGCAAAACGTCTTAATTGAAGTGCCACCTTTGAATATTTGTTGCCATGTTATTGTTATGCAATAAAGACCAACAGAAGAACAGTCTGCTCGCAAATGCCGCTACCTGCATCTGCAGGCAAATGAGCGCACATGAGTGATCTGAAAGCTCATCACTTTATGACACCAGAACAGTTAGTCTGGCTCTTGGGCAGTATGAGTACGTATCACGTCGGCAAATAAATTGACACTGCAAAAATTAAATCATCAACTGCTGACTTCAGGTTTTCTAGAAATATTTCGCTCTTAGTCCCAATATCCAGGGCTACTGCCCGTTTTGCCCCCCTGCGCACGCTCCTGTTCGAGATGTTTTCGACCCAATAAGTTCGAACAACAGCGAATTCTTTGTCACGTGAACATATTGCGTACTGATGAGATGTAAAACTTTCCGGAGAGCATACGTGCAGTGCATGTTTGCACAACCTGAAAACACTTGCTATATGACATATGCGCTCTTCTGATTAACGTTCACTTCGAATAAGAACCCCTCTGCAGTTACTCTGCCTTCGAAACGCCGTACATTTTATTCTGGCATCAATCTGGTTTTCAGCTGTGCAGTGATCGAAACAGAAAATTGTGACCGGCAGCAACATTACGCGAGGCCTTATGTGCTATTTGCGTTATGAAGTTCATTGCCTTATGTGTTGAACCAAATTTACAGCTTATGATTCATAAATAAGAACAGTAAAGCTTGATGCTAGAAGTTTTCTTAGGCCTCAAGATGACAACTTCAAGATGTGTGAACAGTGAGCTTCTTAGGATGAAGGCAACGATAAAACAGCAAACAGTTGAACTTTAAGAACAGTTTTTTCTCGTTTATATTTTCAGTCCCTAGCCTCAAGCGTCTGCAACTTTCCCAATAGGTTTAGTGGCGCATGCTAAACACAAGGATTAACAGTGGTAAGCTTACCTTTTGCGCTCGTTTCTGGAACACGTTCCTAAGCGACGACTTCGCACCAACCAGCCCGTAACAAACTCAAGTCAAGAATTATGCTTTAGATTTCTGGTTCGCTCGTGGATGTATTCATTGGACGTTAAGGGAAACGTATCAACGGCTTTCGCAGGTTCCAACTCTTCATAAATCTTCTCTTTTGAATGTCACATGTGGTACCTTGCATATGTTTTAATCACGTGTGTGAAAGCCTCAAAGTTTAATACTTTTCACATTCTGATGATATCAATCGTCATATCTACGTAGTCGAGAAAAAATCACAAAATTTTGGAAAAACTAGTTAACAATGAGCTCAAAAAAATTGATCACTGGGTTTGTGCTAAAATTATGTATCTATCATTCCAAAAGTAATTACATGCTCTTAAACAACCATAGCAAAATTTATCAGGTTTCATTTGCACTATACCAATATTTCAGTGCTTAGATCTCTTTGTTTGCTCTGTTGCATGCCTAGTAATTTACTCAACACCTTACTGGGGAGAGCTAATAAAAACACTTACTCCTAATTTGATTGCAGAACAAAGCTCAAAGAGCACTTTAGTATGACAAAACTAAAATGATTGTGCTTTGTTCTAAGCACAAAGTGTTAAATATTCCAGGCTTATTCAAACTATCCGTTACCAAATTCATGCAGGCTACTGTTTTGGTTATGGTGAACTACCTAAACCCTCTTTTCTGATATTGCATTAGTCCACAAGTATGAAACAGGTTTTCGTCTTTGCAAAATTACCTTAATACCTTTAACCAGAAGGAAAGTGCATCTGGGTCAGCTTTCTTTGAAGTATATTGGTCCTAAAATTTGGCGTAATATTCCTTAAAATTGAAATCTCTTCCGCCTTATTCATTTGGAAAATAATACAAAAATGTCCTGCCATCTTGCCAACATTCCTGTTGGTTTTCGTTTCATATGGTTTAAATTTGTCTGTAATATTATTTTAGTATCCCTCTTTTCCCTTCACTCTTTTACCTCTGCAGTTACTCGCCCCCACTGCGTACATAGGCATGATTTTCTTCCTCTATTTTCTGTTGGTGTTGTTTTACTTCTTTCATCTGACGTTGATTCAATGCATTTAGATATTTTTCTTTCATGAGATCTGAAACGTCTTTAATTAAAAATTTATTTGTGCTGGTAACAGGGCTGACGAAGCAGTTGACCGTATCACCTTTCGGCAACCCTTTGTGATTCAAATATGCTACAACACATCAATTTGCTAAATCTTACATTCATGATGTTTTTATATTCTCATGAGCATGAAATGAATTTCTGTATTTGATGTTTTTTCCTCTTGTTCCTTTGCGACATGTTTTTATTTGAGTCACAAAAGTGCATGAATAAACCATCACCATCGCATTTTCTGCAAAAAATTCCACTTCTTCAACTGACAAAGTGAGCGAAATGGGCGTGTTTTTTAGTGAAAGTACTTCTTGCTGTACAGATAAACATCGTCGACAGAAAGCATCATTGAAAACAAAAGCCATGCAAACATTTCTCCGGAATTCTAGCTGGCGTAGAACTTACAAAATTTCGCCAGAAAAGTCACGCAACGCTATGACGACGCAGAATTCACTTTCTCGATTACACAACGCATCCTCTCAAACCAACGCAAAACACGTTTTTTTTAACCTCGCTTGTTCATCGCACTTCGCAGCGCATCGAAAATGTGTTTGTTCTGTTATACTACGTTACAATCCCGGTCCTTAGCACTGCCCCTTGTAAGATCACGGAAGTAAAGTACGATTTCAAGCACGACGGTTCAACGCAGGTGTAAGTTCATCGGGGATTTCGCAACAAGAAGCTGTGCGTCAAGTCAGCAAATCTCTGGATTATTCGAGAGGAGACCCTGCGCTTGATTGTTCGTAGTTCGCAACAAAGCGGCATTCGAAACAATGCTCAGCAAGCACATTACGCAGTCACATCACGCAGAACTGTAGAAAACAAAGCAGCGCCGAAAATCCAGCTAGGGATCTCATTACAAAGTGACTGAATTTGAGATTGGGTTCCGTTGCTTTTTGCCACATTTCAGTAACTTGAAATAATTGACCTTGTTACTCTATCACTGCAGTGGCAACATTTTTGAATGAATGTGCTTAGAGAAATGCATGCATGCTAAACGCAAAGAGTATGATTTTTTACCGTAGCCTACTTCACTTATGTGCATTGAGGAATGAGGATACTTTAATTGTTCAGTCAATCTGTTTCTGAGTTCTATTAAAGTCCCAATGTATGAAACTCTACACACAAAAATGTGTTTGGAACGCGCCGCCGCCATTGACGTTTTAACATAATTCCTAAATTGATACACTGTGTTGAAAAGGTTGCCTATTCTGTCATGGATAATTCAGTGTTTCGCGCCTGAACGTACCGTTTTTACTGGACAGATACTACTGAATTAGTTTGAAAGCATTCGCCTTTTGTCAGAAATATGGAATAATGCGCTGAGTCAAAAGTTTTGTTCTTAGATCTAAGTAAATCGTACAAGATGTAAGTTTCTAATCAAGGATTTATTGGTTTTCGTACAAGTTGGTAATGTTCAGGGATGTGGGAACGTTATTGGTAGAAAGGCATTGTTCTTGACTGAAAAAAGATTGCTTTAGGCAGTATGGACATTCTATCTTATGGATAGCACTTTTCAAATATTTTGACAGTACATTAATACTAAAAGTGGTATGTAGGGGAAGGTGGGCACAGTAGAACTGGCGGCACAGTCGTCTTTTTGGATTTGTTCAAAAAGTTGAAAACGTTGAATTTTAAGGTTTATATGGTGATTTAGTTTCATACCAGCCGTAGTACTAAAGTGAATTTTTCCTTGATAGGTAGTGGTTGTTACGAGATACAGAGCAAGTTGTGTTTTTGTTACCCAAAAGTGATTTATAAAATCGCATTTAGATTTGGGTCTTGCCCACGTTAATCAACATCGTCTGTTCTCAGTTTTTGTGACGTTGTATTCAGGGCAGTGCAACATTATTTGATAATGCCACATCTCAAATTTTATTTTTAGGTATGCATGGGGCACATCTGTCAAAAAAATGGAGCGTACTCGACACATTGCCACTAGGTCAGTCTAAATATGGTAAAGCTTGAGGGATTGACAAGAACTGCCTTTGTTTGTATTGCTTTCTCATGCAGGGGATATATTTCTTAACACGGTCGAACGATTTTTGCTTGTCTGCTCAAGTATGATTGCAGGTTGTTCATGAATACCCGAAGTTAAATAAATAAAAAAAGAAAAGAAAAAAGCAGTAGATCCAAAGTATAGCAATTTTGAAGCAGTCAGGGTGTTCACCTTGCTTGTTGAGCAACTTGGTTACGTCATGGGTTGTTTTGCTAGCATTTCCGCTTAATCTAGTCTACAGTACAACTATTATAGAAGCAAGCTGTGCAGTAGGCTGGATTCCTTATAGTAGTCTTGTACAGATGGGCTTTACTTCAGGTTTAAATAGCCTACTTTGGCTTGGTAGGTGGTGTAGTTTATCTGTGTGATGATTACTGGAACAGTTTGAGCGATTTTTATAATGAGAATGCACGAAACTGAATATTACTGACTTTAGTAGTGATGAGCCTAGGCTCACGTGCAAAGTAGCCTAACGCTAAGTGTGGAATGTTGGTAGCATTCGAAAAATGGATGCTTCCAAACACGCAAGCCGGTAGATTAATTTGATGACTCTATGTCGAAAATGCTATTTATTTCTTATCAGTGAGCTCAATTGAAAAGATTTTGTCGCGAGAAATGAATTAATTAATTATTGTTCGTGCCCGATACTGTCGACGTTCTAGCGTACGCTCTGCGCGTGGTTTGATTATTATGATCAACTGTCAATCTGTTCAAGTGTTTGAATGGCTTGTGGTAGGCGACAACCACCACGGCTGGTGAACCTTCACACTTTTGGGCTGGTTGCGAGCCTGGTGAACACCCCACAAAAATGGCCACCGTACGCCACTGCAATATAGCAACTCCATACACACAATATCGTGCCAAAACATGAAAACAACGCCCTTTAGTAAAGATTTTATAACCAATTTTAAAAGAGTACTTTTTCTGTCGAATGTGCCCCATGCATGGGGCACACTTGACATGAGCATGGGTACACTTGGCCGGTCAATAAAAAGTTGGGCTGCATGCATTGTATAATGTTCACGTGTTATCTCATGTAAAATAGGCTCTTGCTAACTGCCTCCCACTTTTCCACATTCTAATTACCTATTATCACTGCGCATGGCAAAACAAATTTGTATAATTACCAAACATTAAATGAAACCAAAGCAGTATGCTGAAATTCGTGCTTTACCATACAAATATAATGTGCCTCTAAGCACATGATAAACCTAAAAATGCTCATAGATTAGAATTAGGCCTAGTCAGTTGAAATTTGCCATTTTCCTGACTTGCCGATTTACACTAATTTAGCAATATTTTAAGATTATGAGGAAAAGCTCCATCACGCAAACATTAGTTTGTAACACCTGAAAGAAGTTCTAGTAAGTATTGTGATAATTTCAAAGCGTGGAATACTTTACGTTAGCATTATATTCACATGGCTTTTTGGAGTCTGTTTCATGAATAAGTGAGGAAGATAATAATCTTTGAGGTGGTTAGTGAGAAAAACAAAATGCACTTGACATGGTATCAGATATTTTTCTCAGTTTGAATATTGGCTGTAGGATGGCTCTAGAGAGGTGAAATTGGTCTGTGCCGAGGCGAGGAAACTATGATTTGCTGCATCTACAATTGATTTTGTAGGTATCATATACGCGCCCCTCAACATTAAGCCTTTGCCGAACCAAAAAGCCTTTTTTTGCTGTTAATGTTATTTTAAGGGAAAGCACGTTAGTCAGCATCCAGCAGATAAATGCGCTACTTTAATACATCAATGAATAAAATACAAACCCGATTTAGGAAATCTACAAATGCCTTTCAAAGCGGTGGAAAGGCTGGGGGGGGTCTGCAAATTCTTCGGGATTATGTGACATTTTATGCAAGATGTGAGATAGTGTGACAAAAAGGGGGTGAAAGTTTCAAGAATACACTGCATTGTAATTTACTGGCCACCCACCATGCTATGGTTTAGGTCAGTGTTTCTCAACGTTTCTGGGCCCAGGGAGTATCTTTTAAATATCCGATGGACCATTTTCCTATGCTGACACCTAATTAACAATTAGTCGAAACTGTATTGCGCATAGGTGAGTGAACGTTTCATTAAGGATTTATGGAACTGTCTGTGGACCACTAGACATTCCAGGTGGACCACGTCGAGAATCACTGGTTTTCTTTAACCTGAAGAATGCAACAAGTGTGCTTCCTGCTGTATATCTGACAACAACTTCTGCTTAAGCCAAGGTATGTCGTCAAAATAATATTCAGAATACTGTGATAACAAAGTAACAGCTCTCGCTGCAACTAATGGGATCTTAGATTTTAGCTAAATCACCTTGTTTATAAAAAAACACAGGTCACTCCAAAATGTAAATGTTTGATGCTTTTGTTTGTAGTCCTTTAGGGGCTTGATGACTCCGTGTGTGTTTTTTTGCTTTTATCACCCTCAAACTGGTTTTCTCTTACGTGGGTGCGTTGTTGAATTGCTGCTTTTCTGTTACATGCTTTTGTTGGGAAAATGTATTGTTATAAAACCTCGGTCAGGGATTTTTCAAGTGACACATATGATGGAAATCTCTTCATGGTGCCAGCCTTTGCTGTGAAATTATGTTTAATTAGCACAGACCAGGAAATATTTCATTGCATTTTGTTACCTGCGCCTCTTCCGCTTAATACGGTTATATTGAGTGCTGCAACTATAGGCAAACGTGCATTGCGTTTGAATTAAACTTGTAAAGATTTCAGAGAAAAAATTTGAAGTGAATACGCTACTTGTGATATGAAACGGTCGTCAAATTTCAGCAAAAAATGCGTTAGTCTGTTTGAAAATTTGTTGAACACTTTTGGCATTAACACAAACTCAACAAAGAAACCTAATTGGTTTTGTATAGTTGGAAGATCTGTTTTGACTTTTTGTTTGATATAGTTAGCACCGCATTTGAGACTTTTAGCGAGAAAACTATCGCCAAAATTTCCTCCGACCCTCCGTGAACCCTGAATTATTTTTTACAAAAGGTGGATTGCCGCACGAGCGTTGCAACTGCATCATTCAAAAGGAAAAACGCTGTAATCGCGCCGGTGAAAAGGTGACAAGGGATGAGTGTCGCAACGTCGTGACGAGCCGTGAATTTTGTGGCCACACGCTAAACCATCTATTATCAGTTGCATCAAATGCAACTTCCTTCCTCTTTCAAACCAGTAGGCACTTCCCCTTGTTCTAAAATAAACTGTCAACAGATGAGCAGCTATGTCACGACTCACGCAAAATGAGCATCTAAGGAAAATGTTTGTTCATAAGAAATGAGGCCTACGTATAGACGCATCAGTGAGGTTGCGTCTACGAAAATAGTTCTGGCAAACATTTGACATGATTCAATGCTTTTTATGCATGTCTTTTGACTTGCTTACATTCGGAATGGATGTCCACTCTTTTGTATTTTTCCTTGCATGTTGGTAATAACATACATTTTTTCAAGACTGCGTAAGCTGCAGATAGTGACAAAAAGATCTACTGAAGACTGGAAGGCCAATAGCTCAAACAGATATGTAGGGCGAATCTTCAGGTCAGAAAGTTCTGCAACCAAGAATCAAACAATATAATTTTATTGCTCTCTAATCTAACAGAAGGGTTTACTTAAATTGCCTGTGTCTTAGACAATATTTTATTTGAATAAGAGCTGAGGATGCCCACACAGTATGCGAAATATATAGTCAGATACAATCATATTCTTTGATTCTTGACTGTTAAAGGATTTCTTTCGAAAAGCAGTAATCTTTGACTGAAAGTGTTTTGATTGCTTTGCCTGGGGAACGAAGATGAGTGGTATACTGTTTATATTCTAGTTTGTTACAAAACATTTAATCTTGACACGTTTTCACCATCTCCTAACTTGAACAGAAAATTAAGACTTGATTTCTATATCCCCAGTTGCAATTACCAAAGCTACATGTTTCAATTTTTTTAAGTAAGGAGAGTTTCGATTGGTGATTACTTTTTCAAGTGGGGAAAAGTTTGTTGCAGTTATTTTTAGTTTGCGGACAACGCGGCTGAGTGTAACTTTGTCAAACCGGTTATTGCTCTTATGCTGCTATTTTTTTTACAAACAGAAGAAATTTAAAAACTCCACTTAACAACATGCAAATGAAGCCTACAACAAAACAATAATGACAAATGAATAAAGTTTAAAATCCAAAACCTAAAAAACAAGTAGAATCGAAAAACGAAAAAGAAAGCATATCTGATGTGCTTTTACATAAAGAATCTGATGCCATGTAGTTCAGCACTGGGTCATTATTCTCACTTTGTAGTCTTTTGAAGGAAAACAAAACCACTTTTTTCCATTCAGACAGTTTGAACAGCTTCATTCCAACTTTCGAAAACTGGAATCAACTTTGGCTAAAATGAGAAACATTTTGGTAAATTAGAATAACTTTTTTGAGATTTGGGCAAATTATAATGGCTTGCTTCTGTTTCGGAGACCCACGATTTGGGTAACCAGTACCTAGTTTCAAAATGAAATAAACAGCACGTTCAGTTTTAGTTTTGCATTGAAGTGCCAGTTGACATCAAACTTGTCAGTACACGCAGTAGAGAAATGATGAAGTCGCACCAGAGAACATTGAATCAAAAATGTTAAGTTTAAGCTGATATAAACAAGGACAGGTCGTCATTGCATTAGCTACATACACAACAACGAAAAGCCTCAAAAACCTTCAGCAAGTCTGCATGCGGGTCGGGCATAGCAACCGATCGAAACAGGTGTCCGAATATTATAAGCCTGCCTGCAACCTCGGCGACAAACCTAGTAACAGCAAATTTTGAAGGATTCGCCTTTGAACGATGTTCTCTTATCTTTAAATTTTCAACATTACTTGCAATTTAGCAACGAAGTAACCCCCCCAGCGACTTTCTGGGGGATTTTACAAATCTTTACTTTAAATGATTCTAATCCTCTTCAGGTTGTTGCTATTGTTGTTTAGATTAACCATTTCTGACGGTAAACAGAAACTGCTGCCACAACGATCTTGTTTAAAATTATCTGCAAAAATGTCTTCTGTCCTAAATGCAAAAGAAATGACGATCATTCCCGCGATTGCGAATGGAATGAACCAAAGTCGTGGAATCACAACACAGTCAACACCTCATCCCATCTCCAAACCTGAAGTTATTGCATTAATTGCTACTCAGGTAGTGATGGAAATAGCGATGTGCTACATAAGCACGGGTGTTATCTTCTGGATGTGCAAGAAAAAGACAAGCTGTTGCTTTGGAAACCTATCAGGTAAATTGAAAGCCCTAAAAGCTGCTGTGTTCTTGCCAGCGTTTTGCAATCATGAACCTCACCTTTAAAATCAAAATCTTGCGATTCTCATCGCGCTCAATCTGTCACAAATGGAAATAAGCACTTTTTTGGTCAAAGAAACGTTTTATATGAAAGCATGAACGCACCCGTTTTGGAAATTCGTGCCCTTAGTAACGGATATAAGTAGTGAAATTTGAACATTTTGATTAGTGATATCCAGCGATTTGGTTCGATTTTCTCTACAGATGTTGCATTGTTATCATTTATGCCCACTTCTGTGCATTGCTTGTGTGAAAGTAATGCTGAAGTTTTGTGTACAAAGACATCTGCGTTTACAGGCATGACCATACTACTGAAGTGATTAAGTGTTTGCCTTGTCTCGTGTTTTTTGCGTTGTTTCTATGTTGTCGAGCTGATTGCAACACTTCAGAAAAAAATCTTTTACGACTTCATTAACTAATTAATCACAGGATACGTAATAACATCATATTTGAATAAATTACTGAAGATAAACCGAAACGTTGTGCGGCAATTCTTGTAAGCAGTGATGATTCACATAATAACGATAATCCTTCAAGCTCATGACAAAAAGTATGGAGAATTTAGATAAAATTGATGATTGTCCACAGCTTCATACATAAACAAAATATCAGAAAACTTGTTAATATACTCCACAAGGACATAATTATAAATAAGGATTATAATGACCAAACACCAGGATGAGAAACACAATATGGAATGAAATTAACCACAATTCGCACAACTTTTCATCTTGAAAAGTAATTCTGAGTAGGTTATAATTTTCATATAATTTAACTTTCGAAATTTTCATGCCGTGGTTGGTTAAGATTCAACTGGTGTATACAAGGGCGTACGCAAGTCGGGGTGATGAGGTTAAAACCCCCCCTTGAGCTTGGTATTTTACAAAAAGTTTATTCCCTGCGCAAAGGAAATTAGTTGTTTTTGCATACGTTTACATTGTTAATTTGTCGACTTAGTGCAAATAACACGGAATGAATTGGCATGCAAATTTCAAGGAAAAATCTAAGTGTTCCAAAAAGTAATGATTAGATTTCGGCGGGAATCTGCGTTATCGTCTGCGTCCAGAAACCACCTCACCACTTTTTGCAGACCTTTTGACCACTACGCATGTTTAAGATTGTGCTCCGCGCTATTTCAATTTACCCGAAACAATTGTCTTTATTTCGTCTGCTGAGGCTGATCAGCGCAAGCGCTGACCGCATTGCCTGTATTACCAATTTTTGTAGCATGATAGAACAGCTGCACGGGCTCAAAAACCGCAGTTGTTAACATAGAAGCATTGAGGCGTTTGATAATGTCTCAGGAGAGAAAAAGGAAAATTAAAAGTGTGCTGAACTTCTATAAATAACAAAAGATCGAAAGTTTACTTGTGTACTTTATGCACATTCTCAATTCTTGTGTAATGTAACAAGATGTGATCTTGCAAACCGGTGCGTGCGCCAGCCAGTCCAGCGCACGCATTCTATGCTCGACTGCTGGAATTCGACAAGACATTGGCGCAGCCTCATTTTGCAGTTGTAAATTGCTGTGACGCATTGATGAGTGTGTTTTATATCCCTGTTTTAAAGCGCAGCCTGATATTTTTGCAGTTATGAACAGCTGTGTCGAAGCGTTGAGTTTGCTTTTCTCTGATGGCCTTACTTGGAGCGCTGAGAGTTTATAGTGCAATGACAAAATAAAATAAGGGGAGTGGATGTAGAAATTTTGCATATTATGTCAAAAAACATCACAAAACGTTGGTTTGGAAACATGAAAATGACGTCAAATTGTGACTTTACAAACAGCGCACACCAAATACAAATGACCACCATATGACCCTGAAGGAAATCCCCCACCCATGAAAATTTTCTGCGTACGCCACTGGATGTATATTTCTCTTGTGTATGTTTTTCTAAAAAGTTGCACTCGTATTGTATAGGTCCACTTTAAATGAAATTTAACCAGAAAATAAAAAAAGATTTCGTGTGAATATGGAAACGATGATTCAGATTAGTTTATCTCACATACTAGATTCCAATGTGAGGTGGCTTTCGAGTTGTAGACATCAGAATTATTTTGGTGTGCAGTGTGCATTTTCTATGCTTTACAATCTTCAGGCAGCTAAAACAGCACCAAAGCAGTTTGCTGAAATGAAGCAAATACTAATTGAAAAATATTGTAGTTTGAATAAATGTAAACACGTGCTGAGAAACAAACCGTCACGACTTCAAAACAAATAATTGTGCTGGATGATTTTTTATTTTCCTGTTTTTATTATGTGCAAAATAAGATGAAATAAACGGAGGCTTTAAAAACTTCATATGAAAGAAAACGGTCTGACCTGGTGGTAACCTGCTGCAACTAATTCAATTATTGAAAACAGTAAAATAGTCATTGGCTTGTTCAAATGAAAAACGAAACCATTGGAAAAGGAGTCATTTCTGCTTCAGTGTCAATAAATGAACAAAGCTGATTGAATGCAAGATGTTTGTCTATATTCTGAAGAGAGCACGCGAAGTTATTATTGGTGTTCGCTTTCATTTTTCGGCGCTGTACATCAGCAGTGAAATGTATTACTTCTGTTCATGACCATGGGCGTCGGAATTATTTTTACCAGGGGGGGGAGCCAAAAATGGTGAAAAACAATTTTCCCTCTCGAAACTGAATAAACAACCTTTTTGCTACGAATGCAAGAAGGACAAGGACACGTTAATTTTAAAATGCAGGGGTCCAAGGCTCCGTGCCCCCATTCTAAAGCCTATGTTCATGGCTTGACCTAAACACTCCTAAAGTGTATCGGCGTCACATGTTGTGACTGTCTACTGCAGTGTTTCGCAACTCTTTAGGTTTGGGGCACCCTACGGACGAGAAATATAATTTGTGGCACCTAGTGACAAACCCACAGCAATTTGCTCTAAGGTTTGATGACATTTTTAAAATGCTTTATGATATATTGAAAAACGTCTTAACTCGCGGCACCCCTGAGTATTGTAAATGGAACCCTAGGGTTTCGAGGCACCCTGATTGGGAACCACCAATCTACTGTATTTTTTTTAACTGTGATTGTCACACAATGCATCGCTCTCTTGGTGTAAACTTCACCATATTCCTCTCGTGGTAAAATTACGCTAAATATAATATAATTATTGTAAAACTGCAAAACGCTACCTAAACAGGCATAAATCATTGCGTTTGCTCTTTTTCAGAAACCACTGAACAGCAACTTGACAAAAAGAAGCTCACTGTCATAAATGCATTTCGCTTAATAGCACCGTTGTCTTTTGCGATGTACGTAGTAGGCTATTCTCCTTATGCCGGCATTCCTAGTTTCGACGCTCACGTGGAATATTATTACCTGTTTTGCGCATTTACTGCAATTTTCGGAAGTATTGCAATTTTTTCAGTATATTTCGTGCTTTGGTTCAGAGTGCACACTGTGTTTTACTCGCATCCTCTCATGAGAATGAGTGTCAGCAGAAGTGCACTTATTGCCAACTACGTAACAGCCGCTTTGTTGTTCATTATAATAGCACCTGGAAGTTTTTCCAGCTTTGGCATAATGTGGGCGAGCGGAATGAGGAAGGTTGTGAGGCAATTCCAAACAATGTGTGTCTGCATGTGGTTCTCACTTGTCGCTCTGTCGTTTGTGTTTCACTGCATGCTCTTGTTTTCGTTGACCTATCCCTTGATCCTTCACCGCAGGAAGATGCTTGAAAAGGGTGTGGAAGTGAAGGCTGTTCTGCACACCGTAAAAAAATCCTTGATATTGGCGTGTACTTGCGTTTTTTCCGATTTGTTCACATCAATTCTGTTCGGGTTATTTTGGAAACTGAAGGTTGACAACCGCTTCGTCTTCCTGATCACATTTCCTCACTTATTTGTCAACGTGATGGCCTTGCAGCTTTCTTTTCCTGAGTGGAAAGAGAAGATGTGCATTCTCTGCTGCAACACAGAGAAAAGCAAAACCCATCAACAGATGTCGGATTCCAGTCGCCCAACGTCAAAACCTCATTCCAATCTGCAAAGTGCTTCTCTGATAACGTCTTAAAATAGAGCAGGTTTTCTGTATCAAAGTAATGAATCAAACGCTGTGGCGTTAGCCCCACAAAAATCCAGTATCCTGCATACTTTGATACAGTATAAAAATGTAATCAACGTTCGGAAGATTAGCCTGATTTTCTGTAAAATTTTTCTTTCTTCGTTTCTGCTTTTTGCTTTCGTGGAGATTTTAGCGTCTTTGTGTAAATTAAACGTGAAGGAATCTGGTACGAAAAGCTGGAAATTTGTAGTGACTCATTTCTAGATAGGCACGATATTGCATTATTCTTTGAGTACTGGTAAAAAAGCATCCAAGGTTTGCAGTGTTTCCTCTCTCGTACGTTTTGCAAGATACTGACACAACTTCCAGTTATTGGCAGTCGCGCTTGTTGCGAAAGAGAAAAGCGCTCTTAAAGTTTTTGGCATTTATGCGATTACTGTCGGGCAGTAAGCGAAGATCTGGTTGTCGTTTCCTGAGGCTCGCAAAATTTAACGACCTATTGCAAACGTTTCGATAACTCCTGTTATCATCATCAGTGCATTGCAAATTGAACTGCAGTGATCAAGTTCTGATTGGTCATTCGGGAGGAAAGCGCTGTAAAAAAGAAAAATGCGAAGGGCAGTTTCGGTAGTGACGTCGTGGCGCGAAGCATACGTAGTCACATGACTTAGCTGGATACTCGCCGTTGGTGATTCTTGAATCAATATCAATTGATTAAATAGCTATTGATTCAAGAGCACAAGCCAATCAATGTTTATTGATTCAAGAGCACAAGCCAGAGCTGAATGCAAACGTCCCGTGGGTGTCTCTACGCATTTTTAACTTGTAACAGAGCTTCATGCCTCACTCATGACGTCACGCGCCATCACCATCAGCGATTAGTACTGTAGCCTTCTTACCAGGCGCACGGTGTGCCGTGGAGCTGCAGGAAACACACCCAGAACACAAAAACAAAGCTAGTGGAATGAAACCAGAAATTGTACAAACTCAGTCGTGGCGTACAAGACCACTGTAGTTAAAGCACCAACAATAAACCACCATAAAAACGCTTCCATCAATTGTTTGTTTGCCTGCAGTTCACTGCAATGATGAAAAGCGACCTCACTACAAGGCCTTCTTTCGCTGAACGTGGGCCAGTAATGGCGATTGCCATAGGGCAACCTAATCTCAGATTTTGGGCAAATCAACAAGAGCCATTAGTCAGATAATGTGAACTGGCCGAGAAAAAATTTCCTTCGACGCCCATGCCCAGAGTGCACATGGTTTTCTTCCTGCTCGAAAAGTTCAGCATTTGAGGTGATGGAGCTTTCAAATAAAGCTGTCCGCAATGACAGTCGTGTGCATGTCACACCAAGGATAAAATTGATGTGAATTTCCTTTTATTTTCTAAAAAATTTTCGCTTTAAATAAATTTTAGCTTTGTACAAAAAAAAACAACAAATTCAACTAGTTTCGACAACAAAATCTTTCACACTCCATTTCCGTTGTTCGTTTTGCAAACTTCCAGTTTTTCGAGTCAACCTACTCAAAACTGGTTATGTTATGCTTTGTAGAATAAACTGTATTCAGCCTGTAAAGCTAAAAGAGTTCAATACTCCTTTATGTTTACAAAACGTTTTGCAACATTTTCGATGTTGTGCAAATTTGCAGATTGGGCTAGATGAAGCCTGCTGCGTTTGATTTTCAAACGATAGTGGTGTAGGTATTAGTGTAGATGAGGGGAATCTAAGTATGTTCTGTTTTGTTGGGTAGACACCCATAATGCAGTATTGTATAGCACTTTTTTAAATTACTCGTGTGTTTGGACCAGGGGTTTCCAACATTTCTCTGAGCGTGTACCTCTTCAGCATTTCATCAGATGAGCATGTACCCCTGAAATTTGTTATGACAAAACCGCTGAGAAAAATAACTTAAATCCACTGAATTTTTAATAGACTTTTAGAATTATAAAGTTAAACCATATTTTTATGCTTCAAAGTAAATATATTCAACAATAAGCATACAGTGATGTTTGGAAAAAATACTCATTGATGTGTAAATATTTGGAAATAATTAAAAGCTCTAGGTTTTCTATAAGCTTAAGACTTTAGAAAAATCAGCCCACTGGGCTTTGCTTACATCTTTTTGCGATGATTCAAACTTGCGCATAACTGTTTTAAAGTAAACAGGCATTGCTTGCAGATGTAAGAACTGATGATGCGTAGTGTTACGTGAAATTGATTTCCTATTAGCTATTTATGATTGATTCCTTCCTTTTTACACCTGTGGAGAATATGGAAATATATAATACATGCAAATATATTTTTCCATTGTATTGCTAATCATAAATGCACCCTTTCAGATAGGCAAATGTACCCCTTTTTTGGGAATCCGTGGTTTAAAAATTAGTTTGTTTCATAATTCTTTGACGGCGGGGTGTTGTTTATGACTTTCTTCGTCTCTGGTTTATTAACATTTTCTATGCTTAAGGCTCGCCCGCGAATCTGTTCTTGCTCCTTTGGAGAATTCTTCAGCCAATGTGCGCAGAGCCGCTCCTTAGCAAAGCTACAGAGATGCTGCAGAGAGCTCAATGCTGCAGAGAGCTCAATGCTGCAGAGAGCTCAATGCTGCAGAGAGCTCAATGCTGCAGAGAGCTCAATGCTACAGAGAGCTCAATGCTACAGACAACTTGCGGTACAAAAAAGCAGCAAAATTTTCCTGAAATGGCAAGACCACAGCTTGCAATTTTCAGCTCTCAGTGATCTTGCAAGAAATGTGTTCTGCGTGACGGCAACAGGCACTGTTCATGAACGAGTATTTAGAATGGATGGGCATGCCGTGAATAGCAGAAGAGGAAATTTATAGAGTTCGTCAATGAACGACTTTTTTTTTCAACAGTGCTCTTAAAGCTGAGAAAGAAGCACCCAAGGTTGAATTGAATAAAAGGTTTAACATTTTTACTACTAAGTGCTTTTGAGAGTTTCTGTTGACTTTGAAATGAAACACTGAAGAAATAGCCACTAGCGATGAAACACGTTGCATGAGCTTTTAATGGTTTTCAGACACACAGTGACAGGTGCAGGTTTTGGACGTAAACAGTGCGAGGCAGGAGCGGGTGAGAAGGGAACGAGACGGGAGCGGGCAAAATTTCTCAATTTCCTACGGGTGCGGGGCGGGAGTAAAAAAAGATTACAAACCGTGCAGGGCTCTGACAATGGTGGCGCGCGGCACGCTTGCAACTTTTGGCGGTTGCGCTTCACGCCTGTTGTAGTTTTCACACCATTTTGCGAATTCAGGCGATTTAATGCAAGTTTTCCGCGGAATTGATATCGCAAAATATTTCTCGCTATTTGATTGTAACGAGACAATTTTGGTGTTTTGGTGTCCTTTTAGCCAATTTCGTAAAATTATTGGTCATGTTTTGGTGTACAGCTCAATCGTGTACCCCTCGATCTTGGATACAGTACATGGATTAACACAAGAGAAAGGGGTTGTGACATGATAGATGGCATTGGAAGCGCTGTGAAAAACGCACAAGTTGTCCTGATTTTGGAAGCGGAAGAATGTTCTCGAAGTCCACATTGCAAGATGGAAGCTTTGTATGCTTTCAAAACAAAAACATACATCATTCTTATTCGCGTTCAACATCACTATCACGCAACTGGATGGCTGGTAACAACGACATTGCTTATTTCTTAGGATTGAGAGCAGTTTTCTGCTCGTTCACCAGTTTCATTGCAGCAATGTTTGGCCACCTTCGTTAAAATAGTCATCAAACTTCTAATGAATTTCAAAGAGGTTCATAACGTTTCTAATGGCATTAACCATTAAACAAAAGTATTTTGTACTCTATAGCCTTTTTCTCAGCTTTATATTACCAAGACATTTCAACTCGGAATGTGCGGAAAAAAAACAATATCTACTGTAAGAAACGGTTTGGATTATCATGCAGATGTTGTCACCTCAATAGACTTTGTGTGCGACTGCCGCGGAAACATACTTGAAATGCTTGCGAATCGGCTCACCGCGTTCAAAACGTGTATAAGCTGTACCGAACGCAGCTTGACATAGGCGCTTGCTTGAAGAATTAAGTCAGTATTTTGTTCTTGCTTTCAAACTACATCTCATCAGTTTTAAAAGATGTCTTGATCGCATTGCAGGTCTGAGCTTCATCTTCCTGTTGCGGTACAATCAATATTGCAATTGTTGGTGAAAAACCTTTTAGAAAACAGTAAAGCAATTATTTTTGAAAGACTATATTTCGTGCCTAGCACCAAATATCTTATCTAACATAAAAACGTGTTCATTTACAATGAATGATGCTAAACCGAACTTCGAGTCGTTTCAATACTTTTTAACCTTGTTTTACTGCATTGTTTCAGGATTCCTTGAAAGTGCCAAGAAGCGCACGGAATTTTTCAGCGAGGGCTAGGTCACCCCACAAGCTGTCAAAACAGTGATGTATAATGTGCATGCTTGCACCATGTCATTTCAAGGCATCCAGACTTGCACCCACACTAAATAGGAGTTTTCCAGACACTGACGGCTTTGTTGCAGATGCTGGGGCTAGGGCCTGAACACACAAGTGAATAAAAAACTGTTCTTTTTAAAGTTCGATTGTTTTCCTTGTTTGTCGTCGACTTCATTCTGAAGTGCTTTCAATTCACAAATTTTGTCTTCTGATTTTTTGCATCCTGCTTTATTGTTCGTATTGTGATTCATAAAACTGTAGCCTACTTTTGCTGCAACAAATAAGCCGATGAACATCATAATTCAAACAGCGGACGGGTTAGTAGCCTCGCGAAATGTTACCACCGGTCCATGGGCGCAATTTGGTGGGGGACGCGGGGGACGTGACCCCCTCACTTTTTTAGACGGGGGTACATAATATGCCATGTCCCCCCCAACTTTTTTCTCTTAGGGTTTGTATTTGGATAGGTTTCAAAACCAAATATGACGTTTGTCACGTTTTGTGTGAAGAGTTTTTTATGTTAGATGTTACACATAGGAATGTTGATGTTGAAACACAGTTTGGTGTGGTATCACTGTTTCTGACATTTTTATAAATTTTTACTTCAGAAATGATTTTTAGCATTTTGCAAGTTTCTAGAGACCGCAAAAGATTGTTAACTGCCTCTTTCCGGCGTTAACCCAGTGTGGTTTACTTAAGAAAGGTCATTGTTTTGAAACAGTAAAGCTTAACGGCTGCACACATGAGGGACCACAGTACAGCCGCGATTTGTTTCGTGCAAAAACGTTGGCTAACTGGCTTTACTGTAGCGTTGGTTGTCACGTATTCGGAAACAGACAGCATAAAATTTAAAGATGCAAGTGTATAATGTTAGAAAGTTGCATTTTCAGGCAAACCTCTGTGAAGTTTTTGCCGAAGACAAACAGCAGCACTACTGTGGAGACTTAGTTTTAGGATGGGTAGTTTTACAAAAGACTCTCTTCAACCACTAGTAAGCAGGATTTCCATCAAAAGTTTAGAGAAGTATTGACCTGACTATATATTGTCCTATAGCTCAAAACTTAATGACTTCACTATGGATTAAAGATAGCTTATACATTTAGCCTTATTTCTTGTATGCCACAACAAGTGTGACCAGCAAATTCAAAAGATACAGTACTTATACCCACAATGCAACAATGTTTTCATCCAAGTGCGAAACATTTGCTTTAAAGGTAGCCTACGCGTGGGTGGCAGAACTATTTTCAAAGTTGGGGGGCACAAGTCCAAGTCAAAAAAACTAGAAAGTTTTTGTGATTTGAATTGGCAACTGTGACATCACAAGCACTGAAATTTGATGTCATTAACTTCTATCAGCATGTTCAAGCAAGTTTATTCAAAATTTTATAAGCCCTCAACGACCCCTTTCTACACAACACCCTATCTATCATACACTACAGTGACTTGAGCACATAAATCAATAACAATGGACCCAATACGAATTGTGTTACTTAAACTTATTTGGGCAAAGTTCCAAATTCAAAAGTGGGAGGTCCCCGCCCTCCTAGAAAAAAAGTGGGGTAACCTAAATCCATGCGGTCCCCCTGGTTCCGCCACCTATGAGCCTACGTAAAACCTAGTTTTGCCGGACATTCTTTTCGTGTTATTTCAGGTGAAACGTGGTACTATTTGTCAATTCACTGTTGTTCATTTTTATTTCTGTTTAATCTCAAATACGTTTTTGTGTTATTATGCGTGTATAACTCTAGAATAAAACTTTTGACATTAATTTCGCCTACTACAATTTGATGTTAAACCTGAAAAATTTTATTGTGAAAAGACTGAGCTGAGTGGCATAACTAACAGAAGTCACAAGGCAACAGTCACCAGCAGACCCGTAACCAGCTTGGCACACCAAGGGGGGTGAAGAATTTTCTGAGGGAGGCAAAAATTTTACATCGAAAGCATGTACGAGAACAATGATCATGCATACAATATGTCCAAGACATTCGTTCATGGGAGGAGAAAGTTTCTCCAGGGGGGCGGAGCCCTCCCCTTAGTTACGGGCCTGGTCACCAGATGATTAGGTATGCAGACATCACATTGTAGGCTAGATTGGTATATGGGTGTGTATTCAGAAAGACGTTTGGTTCGTTTTCTTTTGGATATCTTGAAATCTTCTCTAGTTGGCTTGGATAATTCTGCCAGGGAGTTTGATTGGTGTTTGGAAAGGTTATTAGACAAACGATGTTTGGACAATCGAAATAGTACCCAACAGCATGCAGGAGCTGACAAGGGGAAATTGGAAAGACAGATCCTCCACCCATCAGCAGTAAAAATAAATTGTAAATCATTTTTTGAAGTAGTCTACGCTAATTTTGACCAAAAATTTTTGCTACTGTAAGAAGATATCAATAGAGATTTGGCAAGGGATGGGGCTGCATGCACGGTGCCCAGTAGCTACAAATTTGTAGCATTTTTGAAGAGCAGGAATGTGCAAGAAAAATGGTTAACTACCATACCTTGCAATATATATATCGTACCTGCAATTTATCGTCTTTTTAACGTTAAGCAACTTAAACAAGACATCAAATCGCGCTGTAACCAATCCTTACGAAATGCATGAAAATCGATGTGTTCTACTTAACAGCAGGGACGGATTTAGGGAGCGAGGGGCCCTAGGCCATCTCAGTTTTTGGGGCCCCACGAAAGTGTGACCTATTTGGCCGTTTGTGTGAAAAGCGTGAAAGTATGCCCCTCTTGTCTGTAGTGCCCCCTCAAAATCTATCTTTTCTGGTGCCGACCTCGGTTCCACAATTGCCTTAGATCTTCAACAGAAATTAAAGCCTTTCCTACATTCTTCTAAAGAACAAATGGCAATGGGATCTTTTCATGGAATTTATAGCTCTTTCGTGCAGTTCAGAAGTTTTCTTCGTTAAATTTCCGCGATTTCTAGCGTTTTTGTAGGTTTGTTTTTCGGATATAAAGATTTTCATGCGGGACCGTGTTGCCTCCCTCAAAAAGATCGTCTAGCTGTCGACCTGATTACCTGTACGTAAACTCCATTTTGTAGTAATAGTAACCCCTAATTTTTGAACCAAACAAGCACAATCCATTCAGTGGACACAGGGCGTATTCATGCCGTTTAGAAATTGTCATTTTCCAAGCAATATATAATATAGTGCTTTCATCCTCTATATCTATATCATAGGCGGGTGGCGGTGGGGGCTGCTGCCCCCCGGCTTGAAAATTTTCAGGGCAAATTCTGTTTTCAGGGCAAGTACAAATTGCTCAAAATTCCTGAATAATAAAAAATATTTCAAAACAGTGAAAAATTTCACGGCAACTCTTTTTCAGGGCAAGCGTAAGTTGCTCAAAAATCCTGAATGTAAAAAGTGTATTCAATACAGTAAAAAATTTCAGGGCAAACATAAGTTGCTCAAAATTCCTGAATGATAAAATAACTTCAATACAGTGAAGAAATTCAGGTCAAATCTGTTTTTCAGGGCAAGCGCAATTTGCTCAAAAATCCTGAATGATAAAAAGTATATAGTCAATACAGTGAAAAATTTCAGGGAAAACTCTGTTTTTCAGGGCAAATGCAAGTTGTTCAAAAATGCTAAACAGTGAAAAAAATTTCAATGCAGTGTATTCAGTGTGTATTCACTTGGCGATGGTCCGTGTACATTGGGCTTGTTTAGTTTGTAGTCTGGACTAAAGACGTGACTAGTTACAATGGCTTTGATCTAGACCAGCTATGTCCAACCCAAATGTCTTACTGAGCCAAAAAGTATGTCGCTATCTGGACCAGGGCCACACATTGAGTGACATAACAATGAAGGCCGCACATTGAATGGCTTACTTTGATCTTATCAAATTAATTTAGGTTAAGCTAATGTACTGAAAGCGTTCGAATCGTCATTGCAATGAAAGCAGACGTGGTAAAGTGGCACTGAAAACCAACTGCATCAAAATTTTCAAATTCAGGATTATCAAAATAAGGACAGGTTGTCAGTATATAGGATACATTTACTACAGCGAAAACCTAAACTGGGCAGCATGCTGCACGCAGGTTGGGTACAGCTAATCTAGACCAAGCGCTCGTTTTCTGTAAAAATCGAACAATCGGATGTCGGTAGGTCAACAGCTTGATCTAAGAATTCGGTAAGCTCCTTTGAGTGCACGTGTTTAAGTGCCTTGCCCAACCGCACAGCACTTACTATAACACACGAAGGTGTAGGGTCAGACGAAACCGTCGCTTTTAACCATTGCGTTTCGCCATCGATATTCGCGTGCATATTTGCATCAGTGAAGGCAATTACCGTAAAGTTTCTTGTCTGGGAGAACACACCACGCAAGGAACTTCACCCCATGAGTACAAGCAAGGTAACCACAGAATTTGCCTATAACGGCACCTCGAGGGGATTGCATAATGAACGTTAGTGCCGAATTGACGTTTCAAGCGAATTGAAATGCATGTAAAAGATGCCATTGGGACCGCACAAAAACTAACATTATAGACGAATTGACGTTACAGACGAAGCCGTTATAAACGAATTCAACGGTACAGAACAGATTTGTAAGAGGTTTCAGACCCCATTCGGATTGTACTAAAAACGTTAGTTTCAGAGCATCAGGGCAAATTGTTTGTTTTTAGAGAAAATTGTTATTTTCAGGGTAATTTTTCCGCCCCGCTCAGTAAAATGCCTTGTCGTACGCCTATGATAGGCCAATGATAAACAGCATGAAGACAAGTTTTGCACAGAAGCAAAGTATTATCACCACACCCTCAGTTAACCACGAAGTAAGCATAATGCAGACACGTTTTCCCCAGTGAAGCTTGCGAGAAAGTGTGCTAGCTGACTTAACTAACATATAGAGTTTCAACAAGCAATCTTTGTTTGCGGGAAATCTGGTAAAAATAACCAAACGTAGGATCCAAAACTGACAATCTTGCTTTTCATCGGAGTTTTGCAGTCTGGCGGTCTTGCGTTGTTGCGAGCTTTTTTTGTCAGTGGAAATTGAAATCAAGTACCGTTTTTTCTTTTTCATTCTTTTTTTGTAACCGCTATCATACAGATAGCCTGAATCTCTCTCACGCTCAGATGCACAATATTGTCATGTTGTTACTGTACTGACAAGAGCCTAGAGTAGACATTTGCATTTCACCCGTTTCGGGGTAAATTGTGAAGTTATGCCTCTGCGCAGTTTTGCAAATTTTTAGTTAACATTGCGTCGTCATAGAAAAGGTCGTTGCGCGGGGCCCCCAAAAGCGCGGGGCCGTAGGCCATGGCCTATTGGGCCTATCCGTAAATCCGTCCCTGCTTAACAGTGACATGCACGTGCGACCAATGCGATTCACCGTTCTGTGTACTCCAACTGACAGCTCTGATAAAACCCAATTGATGTGTTCTACTATATCGTTATGCTTCTTTGCGTCATAGTCTGATAGTTGTGCAAACAAGCTGAACTGCAGTACCAGGTCTAACAACAAAATTAGGTTTATTAATTTCTAAACCATTTGTACGGATAAAGCAAAGCGTGATTTGTGTTGCTTCGAAAACACCTGTAAAAACAAGATTGGGAATTTGTATTTACAAAACTTCACTTTCCCATCGGCCCGATGGCTATATTGGTTTTACATCAAGCTGTCCCCCCCACATTTTACAACAAAATTGCGCCCATGCACCGCTCAGAACTTTGTTTTGATCACTATACAGTTGAAAAATAAAACTGTTGCCAGAATGAAAAGCACGGCGATTCGAAGCTGGCGAACTGCAGAGAATTCATTGTTCGAAACGAACATTTTTAGAAGAGAGCATATGTTGCACAGGAGGCGTTTTCCGGTTATGCAAACCTGCGGTGCACGTAGCTTCGCCGGAAATTCTTACTTCACAGATCATTCGTCAAACGCACTTTTTGTTACGAAGCATTCGCTGTGTTCGCACCAGTTTAGACCGGAAGAAACAGCATCTCGGTGTTAAATGCTGCACGGATTGCTTTGCATACTTGCATTATATTTAGGAAAAAAATTGTAGTCCAATAAATCTTTACAAATTGTGAACCTGCATCGACAACTATTTTTATTCCGAACGGTGACAAAAATAATTCATGGATTTTAGCAGCATAGATATGCCTCCAGCAGTCTTCAAATTATACCAAGTCTTCAAATCTGCAACTGGGCCGTTCTCGTAGATGCAATAGATCTTGGAAGCCAAATGCCTGATAACAACCTTTTGCAAAATAACGCAACACATTTATTGTGCGTCAAATACGAGTTTGACTAGATCACAAATTAAACTATTATAATGGGGCAATCGTGCGATTGAGCAAAACATGCACGAATTAATCTGTTGCATACATGGGCAATTTTTTTGTAAAATGTGGGAGGGACAGCTTGGTGTGAAACCAATATGGTGATCGGGTCGATGCAGAAGTGATATTTTATATATGCAGTTTCCCAATTTTATTTCTAGAGGTGTTTTGAGGGCAACACCAATCACGCTTTGTCCTTGCAGATGATTTACACACTAATATACTTAAATTTGTTGCTGGACACGGTACTGCAGTTCAGCCTGCTTCCATTAACATCGTATCTGGATGTGTAAACAAGCACAGCAATATAGCAGAACACATCACTTGGGTTTTATCAGAGCTGTCAGTAGGAGTGCACAAAACCCTGAATCGCATTGGTCGCAAGTGCATGTCACTCTTAAAGTAGAACACTTCAGTTTTCATGCATTTTATAAGTGTGGGTTACAGGGCGATTTGATGTCTTGTTTAAGTTGATTAAAGTTACAAAGACGATATTTTTCTTGCATATTTCCGTTTTTTGAAAAAGCTACAAATCTTTTTAATGCTGCTGGGCATTATGCATGCAGCCCCACCCCCTATCAAAATCTCCATTGATATCCTCCCACCAGCAGCAAAAACATTTGGTCTAAAATTAGCATAGCCTACTTCACGAAATGATTTCAATCTGTTTTTACTGTTGCGGTGGGTGGAGGATGTATCTTTTCAATCTCCCCTTGTTGCCCCCTGCATACATACCCACAAAGAGTTGTAAAAGGGCCTCATTTTGAAGCCTGAACCCGGTCCGAGCCCAAAGTCACAAGCCCGAACCCGGCTCGGGCCCGAAATTTATTTTTGAAGCCCGATTTAGGCCTGAAAGCCAAATTAACCGAGGGAGTTAAGATATGCGCAACTGCGGAGTAACAAAAAACATTGTGTGCAGGTGTAGTAACAGGTACACGGTTAATCACACCGAAAATAGCAACAACCTTGACCAAGACATTGGCATAAACTGGCACAAACGTAGCATGTTAGTCAACGATAATTATCGTGCTGCGGAATATAATGTTTCTCAAGAAATAAGAAACTGTCACGAAACTATCTACGATGGCGCCATAGGTATAAAAGAAACTTTGTAGGATAGCTCTGTAGATATGAAAAGTCGGTTTGTAGGCTTCTTAAAACGAGCCAAGAATCGCGTGAGTGATTGATCTTTTCGACGCAACGCCATCGCGTACTAATTTCCTCACCGCTGTCGCCTTCTCAAAAACAGTGTGAGACTAATTCCAGCAGAGAATAAACACACAGCTGCGTTTGCAAACACAATTAGTCTAAGAAAAATTACAAACATTTCGCTCACAGAAGTTACCGCGGTGAGCACAACAAATCTATGTCACGAAAGAAAAAAGTAGTTACTCTTAATGTTATAAAAACGTTTTGTATACAGGCCCGAAATTGACCCGAAATATTTTGACAAACTTACGCCCGAGCCGAACCGAAAAGCCCGGCCAGACTTATTACTCTGCACCACGTTAAAAGTTTCATTCTAAGAGTTCTGCTTGCATAACGACACAACAATATATTTTAGATTAAATCAAATGCACAACGGTGAATTGGCAAAAAAGCACCATGTTTCACCTTTAACATGAAAAGTATGTGCAACAAAATCAGGTGTGATGTATCTGTAAAGCAAATGTTTCGCACTTGGATGAAAATATTGCTGCATTGTGGGTTTGGTTAATCTCAAGTAACTCAGATGACTAACGAACCAATGCATTCAGCATAAGTACAAAGTGTCAATGTCAAGGAAAAATATCTTTTGGATTTGTTGGTCACCATTGTCGCGACATTACAAGAAGTTAGGAAAAATGTATATTTTATTCTTATTTCTGAGTCAAGTCCATGCATTTTGAGCTATAGGTCAATATACCGCTAAGT
>Ga0210059_1002230_pt1 | contig 30134 bp, 22 predicted proteins | sample Ectturendosymbi2_FD_188042 | JGI IMG/M metagenome (GOLD analysis project Ga0210059, IMG submission 188042) | Ecteinascidia turbinata endosymbiont from Florida, USA - Sample 2 (SPAdes) (version 2) | ecosystem: Host-associated > Tunicates > Ascidians > Unclassified | place: Key West, Florida...
AACAATTCAGTGTTTGGAAAAACCATGGAGAACATCCGAAACAGGGTGGATATCCGACTCCGAACGGATGATAAATCAGCTGAAAAGCTTGTTTCGAAACCGAATTATGAACGAACGACAATCTTCACTGAATATCTTGTTGCAGTGCACATGAAAAAAACGGAACTGGTTTTCAACAAGCCGGTTCATCTTGGGCTGTCAATCCTCGATATCTCAAAAACTCTGATGTATGATTTTCATTATAACTACATCAAGAGAAAGTATGGACCAAAAGCGAAATTGCTCATGACTGATACGGATTTTTGATGTATGAAATACATACAGAAGACTTCTTCGAAGATATCCGAGAAGACATCAAAGAAAAGTTTGATACCTCCAACTTTGATAATTCAAAACTTCCGAGACTTAACAAAAAAGTCCCTAGGATGTTTAGGGACGAGGCTGGTGGGAAGATCATATCTGAAGTTGTCGGACTGCGCGTCAAATCATATGTTTTTGATATGGACGGTGATGAATTCAGAAAAGGTAAAGGTGTGAAAAAATATGTTGTAAATAAAGGAATAGCATTAAACAATTATAAACATTGTTTATTTTCAGGAAGACAACAGCTGAGACCTATGAATGTGATTCGGAGTCATCATCACGAAGTCTTCACAGAGCAACTCAATAAAATTGCTTTGTCTGCTGATGACGACAAACGAATAATTCTTCCAGATCGAATACATACATTAGCTCACGGCTTTCAAGGATGAGGACAGACAGAGAGGCCCAAGGAAACACAGAGGGACTCTAGGAAAGAGAAGGGCCCTGGGGGTAGGGAATTCCTATGCAATTTTGGGCATCGTTGAGAAGATGATAAAATAAACAAACAAAGAAAAGAGCTGGATCCCTCAATCCCCAGTTCCTATCTACTGTTGTGTGGTTGTGTTGTTGTGCGGATGTGCGGTTGTGCGGTTGTGCGGTTGTGTGGTTGTGCAAAGGTGTTGGAAAAAGCATTTCTAATAAATTCAACAAGCTGCTTGTGGCAGTTGACTGTTGACACTCTATCACCAAGCAATGCCAACTGTGAGGGAGGGTTTAGCGCAATTAACAATACTACTGCATAAACGATAGAAGTCTGATAACTACAAGCAATGCCGCCAACTTGCTATTTATCAGGACTGTGGGATCTCCGATCCATCCATACGTCAAAACATGGCTTGGAAAGGAAGAGCTCACTCAGCAAGTGGCATGGCTGGCCAAAAGCAAGCGGAAAGAGGACAATTGCTATGAACCTTTGTGGAAGGCTTTTAAATAATTTTCTACTTTTGTGCTGTTGTGTTATGGTATTTATGCTCTTAACGGGCTGAAAAATAGCGGAGGTGTTACATTTAGACGACTCAAGTTACACTGCCTGACCCATTTTCGGAGATAGTGCAAGTTGCGGTACGTAGCTTATACCGCTTTTTGGTTGATTTTTAAATGGTTGTTTCCAAAATGTCAAGTAGATTTTTTTGTGTTTTTGAAATGTACAGTACAAGGTGGACCAAAAGTAGACGTGCTCTTGATTGTTTTTTTACAATTAGGCTATGGCTGAAATTTCGAGACGGTGGGCTATATTGACAAATACTGGGTCGTTTCGATGAGAAAATTATTTTTCTTTCATGACTGGCGGGAAGTAGCTGTTGGGATGGCATAGAAATTAGGTTACAAGCAACAAGTTTTAGTTAATTTGTTTATAATCAGAAATAAGAGAAATGCAGCCTATTCGGTGAAGATAGGCCAACACCAGACCTGAAGTTACAGTATTAAGCTAAAGTCAAACAACGTTTTTAAGGAAATTCAACCCAAACTTGTATGACAAGTTCAACTGATTATGTGGAAGCAGTTCAACAAATTAATTGTATTGCTGGCCGTGTCTACTTTTTTCTAACGAAGTAGTTCAGTCTAGAGCTCAGAAGAATGCGGATCGATGTGAATAACTTTGCATAGTACAGCTGCTGGATGAAATGATAAGACTGCTTCACACTTGACAGCTTCTGTAGCTCTCAACACAATTGGTCAAACCAGCATTAATATGCTGCTGGACAATCAAAGAAGCAGTTTTTGGGCTTTGAAAAACTATTTTGATCACAGGCTATGCCCGAAGTGCCTGTTTTGGACGCATTGTTTAAAAACTTGATTGCCAAAATATGTCTTTACTGCTTCGTGCAAATTTTGAGAATTGTCTTTTGATATCACCACAGATGTGTGCCTTCAGAAGCTTAGAGTCATTTCCCATACAACAAGGCTCAACGAACACCAAAGTGCAATTTGTGCTCCGTGGGAAAAACGCAGGTACATCAAGCACCAAAAGTTTAATCAATCTTTTGAAATCAAAGCACAAAATCTATGTAATCCTTGAGTGAAAACCACAAAACTATTCCGGTACAAGAAGAGATCCGATCACAAATTGTAAAAAAGGAAATGAATCTTTTTGAGGCTATAAAAAAGAGGTCAAATAACCCAAATAACCTTAAAAAAACTGTTCCATGCCTTAATTACAACCAAGCCCAAATCAGTGGAACCAGAGGGCTTTTTCAGCCACGGGTCCATTTGTCACAAAACCCAGAAACAGACTGAATTTGATTGTCAGGCGTCAGTATTATAAACATCATTGAAAAACTGTGCTTCACTTAATTAATGATTCGCTAATAGATTGCTCAGGGACCAACAGTAGGTATTTCACAATGATATTGAGTTTTATCGGTCAAAATCGCATTCATTTCAAAACCCGAAAAAAAACGGGTGTTCCCGGGTTTCTTTTCTCAGCTACCCGAAACCCAGGTTTTAAAATTTTGCCCCGAATTGGAAACACTAATTTGCTCTCATTCTGGCTGGCATTATCGTTGCTCTGTGACGTTATGTTAAGTAACAATCAACGAGAAATTCTCATGATAACTTCTCCATTGTTGAGAAACGTACGTCACAAAACAATGATAGCGCCAGTACGACCTCCGCTTACTAGGCTCATTCATATTAGCCCGAGTTGTGGGACAATTTATCGTTTGTTTAAAATTATTATCAAAGTGGGAACTCTCCACTGAATTGAACTTCAACTCCAATGTTCTATACAAGTCTATTGCTTCAAAAAACATTAAATCCGATATGAACTATGTTTTAACAAATACTTAACTGCATAGGACAGCACGAACTCTGATGGATGAGCCTGAGTAAAGCGCGAGCCAGGGCCTACGAGAGGGGGGTACTAGAGGTACATTGTTCCCGGGCCCGAAAAGTACTGGGGCCCGGGAGGATAAAAGTAACGCATAAGTTTTTCTGTAATCAAGCCCAAAGCTGCTAGTGTATAAGCTAGTTGCCAGTGTCACAATTAATATGTTTATAAATCTTGGCATTGTAGATGTTTTATCTACGTTCTGATTACTATGGTAACAAGCTATATAAGTTTCAACGAGAAACCCAGAAGCTAGTGGGCCCAGTATCTGTCTTCGTATCCCCAGGTAAAATTTTTCTCGAAGGCCCTGGCGCGAGCGAACGAAGTCGTGAGAACGTCTACTATAAACGGTATTGTTTTATTCAGGTCACCTGCAACATGAACGCGAAAGGCCAGACATGGAACGAAAATATACGAACAGTGACGAGGCCCAAAGAAAAGAGCCCGAGTTAACTTAGTGAAATGGGACCGTGGGTGGTGGCGCAAACATACAAAGCAAGCATGCTCGCGTTCTCCGATATAAATCGTAATCGAAAACTCGGGCGAAGCCCAAGGATCCCGTATGACGGAGTAGCCACATTCAAATTCAAAACTTTTCCACTTCTTTCACACAGAAGTATCATGACAGAATACTCTTTCTACAACTATACAAAGACAAGACAAAGCATACGTAGCAACAAGCAAGTTGTGCGTAAGGATGCCAGTTGTGTTGCCAATGCAGAAATAAAATATAGCTATTGAGCGTCGCGAATGCAAAAGCAAAAACACAATTAAAATTGATATGTCAAATACAGTAGAATCTGCCTAATTCGTCACCTCAAGTGGATATAAAAAAGTGACGATTTATGCAAGCAACCTGAATTGAACTGCGGAAACACTACTCTCAGCCGAAATTTTAATTGGGAAAATTTTCTATCGTTTAAATTAAACTCTTTAATTCCTCTACTCTATCTCGACTCCTCCATTTCATCTAACACTATTTAAATCTTTAATAAACTTTAAAGACTTACTGCGTTCTCTCAATGGGGAAACGGGTCGCGCTTTGCACCTCGTGTATAAATTTGATAAATAAATTGCGAGGTGCAACAATTCTCAGATAAAGACCCTCGATTTGTTTGAATTCCCACACGTGTTAAGCTAGCTGCTTAATAAACATCAAAAGCGAAACAGCAAATGACGTATTAACCGAACAAAACGCTTCTCAGAATAGAAAGAGGTGACGAATTGAGCAAATTGACGAATTAGACGAACAGAAATGTACACAAAAGATAGGAATTCTGCTGGGACCGACGAAAAAGTAAAGAATTGAGCGAATTGACGAAATACACGATGACGAATTAAACAAATTCTACTGTATTTCATTTTGCTTTTAAGATTCAGTAAAACTTCACTATCTAGAATGGTGTTAAAACCCTTGAAATTACTCCAGTTTTTTAATTGTGTGGCACGAACTTTTGCTACACACACGCACGGGTGTCGGAAGAGGGAAAGACTTTGAAATTTTCAGAAAAAAAGGCTGCTTTCTTAGTTTTTAGAGGTGAAAACTTAATTTCACCACTTTTGGTCCCCCCCTAGAAAAACGTTTGGAAAATCTACTGGTGCCCCCCCCTGAAAAAAATACTTCCGACGCCCATGCACACAAGCATGTAAAATTACACCATTTTTGTGAAAAATTGCATTGTATTACACCATCTGGTAACACTGTTCAGCAACACCAATGCGGTAAGCAAATAGCAGCAAGACAGACTGCGCACGGTGCATTCTGCCAAACAAGTACGAATCCTGCCAAATTCATTTCCAAATTACAAATAATATATTAGAAATAATATCGACAAATACTGCCAAAATTCTGCAACATTTTGTTCATTAAACGATTTACTTTAGCACTGGACCCAATACTAATTGTGTTTCTTAAGCTTGCAATATTTAGGCAAAATTCGACATTTAAAAGTGGGACGCCAGGCCCCCCAGAAGTAAAAGTGGGGTGGCATAGGCCCATGCAGCCCCCGCGGTTCCGCCACCTATGGCTGCAGGGGCTGGCAATGTGGAGAAATGCTTCCCATCTGCCTGCCTATACGTTCCCCATACACAGACTTATTACCTTGCATTTTCGAAGAGCTCGTCCGCTCTTGAAAGAGAATACTTGATCCGTACTTGGTGCCCAGTCATGCGTCACAACTCCGGGCCAGAATGAACGTGGGAATAATGATGGCTAAAGGGTTTTACGGTTACTCAAAACTGCAACCCGATCATGAGCTGCACTTTAGAGTCTTGGCCCAAAATAAGAACTGCTTAACTTGGTGACTAAATAGGAGCTTTTTGGGGTGCGCTTGTATTCGCCATATATCCTTAGTCTCATCGTCTCACGATAACGATTCAACTTTAAATTTACCCCACATACAGCTGTATGTTTGTGCATTGAGAGTCTCGCGTTTTTCAAAGCGTTTTTCAAAGAATAGTGTGGTGAGTTAGATAATTTTATCACAGTGTCTGTGGTGAGTTAGATAATTTTATTACAGATAAGTTTATCACAGTGTCACAGTGTCGCGTTTTTCAAAGAATAGTGTGGTGAGTTAGATAATTTTATCACAGTGTCTGATTCTTCTCTGTGAAAAGATTCCTTACAAAAGATCCCGCATAGCTAAAAACTTGTTCATAGTTCAGTAGGTGAAGTATATACTCGATAAACATCATATTGTCTGATTCATAGCCATCAAGGAACTCTTTCGATAGATACTGCTACCTAACTGATAGGTCAGTTGTACCTAATCGATATATCAGTTTCATTTCTTACAAAATTTACAGTGTGTGACAACACAATCAAGCATAAATGCAAAATGCCAATTGCTAAGCTTCATAGGCAAGTTCAAGGAAATCACAGAAGATATTTGAAAAATTCCCTTATAACAATTTTATTCAAAGCAAAATCAATTGTAAAAATTTAATATCAGTAGGATTTGAATATAATCAGTAGAACGTTAGTTAGTCGTTTAATGCATGAATCATTAAGTAAAATCGGGACGAATGTCGAAGAACTTGCGCCTGGGAAATGCGAGTAGAATGACAAAAACTTGTTGTACAGCTTCTGTAAAGCTAACTGTGGTTCTTTTGCTGCCTGCTGTTGTCGACTGAGTCGTACAAAAATGTTTTTCACTGCATGGTTTCATTCATTCTTCTCAAAACGAAGTCGAGGTGTTCCTGATTTAGAAAGGATTTATGGTCTTTAGACAGTGGCACTATCGGTATCAACTAAACTAACGATAAATTTCTGCTAAATCAGGAATAAATATCTTAGTTACCTTCTAGAGAAAATCATATCGCCATAAACGGATGAAGTGTGAACTTGTTCAAGTCAGTTTTTGCAGATTAACAATAGCTACAAAAGCAACTTGCAATCAACCACAGCAAAATAAATTTGTCTACCTTAAAAATATCTAGGCATGGTATGTAAGCGTGGAAACCTCACCACGTTTTTCTCTGTTAGTGGTGAAGTTGCATGCATCAGCGCACATTTCTTGGTCTCATTCAACTGAAACGCCGACGCTATGCTTTGAGAAATTTACTGATAGTAGTATTTTTATTTGAAACATGTGGAAGTGAGTTATCCTTCCATCTGCTTGGTGAAAAGGCACTGACTTCGACAGCAAAATCGAGTAAATTTAGTTGTGGACAGACCAGCAGTTTTAAGCATCTACGACCCCTAATTTGAAGATTGCTGCCTTCGGTTATGTTCTGCAGTGATGAAAGATTTTTATCTCTGAGAGAAAATAGTTGTCACATCACGAGAATTACCTAGTTTAAGCTTTCTTGTTTGGTGTACATGTTACGAAATGAAATGATAAATCATGGTCTATTAAACAGTTGCATGATGATCTACAGTCTGCATATATGCAACTTTCTTCAGTGAGTTTCGTTTTCACTGAAAAGCTTATGTGTCATATAGTAGACGTTTGCAAAGGCGTAAGCGTGGATGATTTGACTCCACTACGCATGCATTTTCTGGTTTGTGTCTCGTTAACGTCATCGTGCTCAGTTAAGGCGGGACGTCACTGCTGCAAAAGCTTCCATGCAATTGTGATGCAAACACGATGCCTTCTCTGTTAGAAATTCCGTTCTGGCCATAATGCACATTTTTAGTTATAAGTGTAAACGTAAATATGACCACCATGGAAAATTATGAATCGCAAAATTTACTCAACAATATACACGCATGTAGGATTCTTAAAAGTTCCAAATTTAACGACGAGGAGAACTCCATTGTGACATATATCCATCGTACAAAAATTTTACCACCCGCTCTGTACCCCACGGACCAATGTAAGGACAGAGGAACGCTTAACATAAGGCAATTATTCAGGCCCGTAACCAGCTTGGGACACCAGGGGGCGCGACAAGTTTTCTAAGAGAGGCCCAAATTTTTTGAACCATGTCCAGTAGCTCACTCAAGAAGTCATTGATTTCTAACTCTTTGGCAAAAATATTCTGTGAAGAGAGATCATGTTAGTGATAAATAAAAATCTGTCGTGAGAGTCTTGGTTAGGAAATAGAAAAACAATCATCCACGCAGCGGTAGAGCAGCTGTGATCGAGACTGTGCTGATGTTACCATCAAGGCCTGATCCATTACGTTGTTCACGCATGTACGATTATACCTTTGGCGTAAACGGTGCTATGGCTGAGCTCATGGTCATCCGCTTAGCGATGAAACAGCAGTGCTATGTAACTGTTACATTACACTGTGAAGTGTTTGTTTTCACAACCCATTTCAGTAAATTCCTCAGGCGTCTTCTGGTTAAGCCGCCAAACTCGTCGCTCCTGCAAAAACGCAGTCCAAATATAATCAACTGGTTCACTGATGAAAAGACGTATTAATTCAAATTACTTCATAATCTTACCACCAGAAAACTTCCCACGAAGACAAATAGAAACATTAGTGTATGTCATACAAAATTTCGGTCTTACCGGTACACTGACTCCTCAAATGTCTTCCCAAAACACACAAGCCCAACGTTTAGTACAAAAGTCTACCTACATTCAAAAACTTTCCCCAATGCAATTGCCACGCCATTGCGATTAAGAAAAACTCTCGCCATTTATCCTGTCTAAAATACTGTGCAGTAACCCTCGGTTAATCCGGATTCGATTTGAAAGATGATTTTATCCGGTTTAGGAGAAGATTCGGATTAACCGAAGATGTTTTTTTCAAGCCTGACGTCATCTAAGTGCGGAGATGTCGGTGAAAATTACTTGCATTTAACACATTTACGACTCAACAGCAGACTTTCGCAAAAGCAAAACGAATTTATTGATGGATTTACAATGGTACATCAGACTAGTAACCGCCGTATCCAGGTAGTTATTAACAATCTTAAGTTCAAAATTTTAGATTACTTGGCTGCGAAGAATTCTGGGAGTTTGGACTGACGCAGAGATTTCTGCGACTAGTCGGTAAGTAGTCACTCTATTTGGAAGGTAATGTCCTCCAGACATCTTACCGAGTACAATATACTCAGGGACAATGTTTACACATGCACACTCAACACTGATCAATAGACTGAAACCGTAGTGCGGCTGCGGGCCTTGAGCGTTACGTTCAACGTGAATGCCATGGCCGTGTGCGACGCAACAATCGTCTCTACGAATAGTTGAATGTTGCGTGCAGTTGCGACCGCTGTTGTCTTAATTCTAAATGTTCGCTGGTGATTGTGAGCTTGCTAGTGTTGCGTCTGAAAGCTGTCGAATCTCTTCTAGAGACCAGTCAGTGTACTTAAGGAAACAACAGCGTGAAAGTGCAGAAAATCCGGATTACGAGATGTGAAAAGAGCAAATTTTATCCGGTATTGGCGAAGATCAGGATTAAAAAATCCGGATAAACTGAAGATGTTTCTAAAGAAAAACGTTAGAAATTATTCGTACTACCAGTTTTATCCGGTTTTGGCGAAGATCCGGATTAACTGAGGTTTACTGTGGCTAAACGTCACAGCAAAGAAAAGAATTTTCTCAGCCACTTCAAGCGTCTCTGAAATCGAGAGGGTAGCATTGGCCTTATGTAAATCTCTACCTGAATGAATTTTATGAATGAGCTTTCGTTTTGCGTTTGCAAACCAACCTGTTCTGTAAGTGCAAGTATCACCAGAAGCAGTTGAAGAAAAATCTAAAAAATACAGTAACCAAGCCATGTAACGTTTCTTTTCGCGATCAAATGCCAGAAACAGCATTTTTCCTTCTTTTGCACAGACTTGCGACTTGCTACACGTTTGTAGAGCTTAGCCGTTAACGAAATGGTGGAGAAAGACCAACAATATTTTGGATACTACGAGAAAAGATTGTGCATTTTGATATTCCTGTCATCCATACCGAATGCATTTGCAACATTTTTTGTTGTAGTTACGCAGTACAAGCCGCCACACAATTGCGGTTTGGAGGGTTTGCGAAAAGACTTGACGACAATGGTAATGTCAGTGCTTAGGAATGCTTTGCAATTTTTATCTTAAAACAAAGATCATGTTTTTCAGTAAAAAAGAATAGCAAATTTTTTACAGCTTTGTCACATACTTAGTGCAAGCTGCGCCAAGTACGTTTTTCTGAATTATAAACAAGCTTTCCTTTTGGGTTGTAAGCTTGTTGCAATGCCACACTACGATTAGACAACGATAAACTTTGTATGTAAGCAAGAATATCCATTCGCGTAAGATTAGTAATTTTGAATGTTGTAACCTGTCCGAAAAAATATGTAGGCCTACTTTAAAAAATGACTCTGATATAATTAAAAATGCAGCTTTATTTGCTTAATCCAAGGTTGAATCTCTGAATGGATTTTATACATAGCATGAATCGCCTAACACAGTGCTTCCCAACTTGTATGAACTCCCGACGCATTCATCCTTTCCATAAATTCAAACGACGCACTGCATTAGAAATATTCACAGGCTGTTATTTTATTTAAGCATGGAAACCGCTCTTTCCTTAGAAGTTTCCTAAAGATAACGTTCATTTTTTCTTGACAAAAGGAAAAGTTGACGGCAAGTCGCATAATTCTTGCAAATTATAAGATGACGGAGTAGATCGATTAAAAGCTCCAATTTTGCTCTCAAAACAAATCTGTCTTTTAAACTCGTCAGTGACGTTACCTCTTTTCTTGGAAAGTGTGGTAAAATAATTTTCTTTTTTAACCAAGTAATTCACAGCATAAGGAAAACAGATAGGTTAGTCTTTCGCAAACAGGCAACAGCTTTCGACGTGTCCAAAAATTTGAGAAATATCTTTTTTCCTACATGGCAGTTTCATTTTTGAGTTGTTTCAAGTGATTGGCAATATCTGTGAAATGTACAGCTAACGAATAAGCTCATCATCACTTTATCTTTATTCCACCACACTTTGCAAAGTAGAATGAAAAGCAAATACGTAAGCGCCTGAAAAGCGAAACTAGTTACAATGCAAGTCACTTTAACGTAAAGCTTGGCAAATGAAAACTAACTATTTACAACCGTATAACACAATTGGTGCCGATCAAGCGCCCCGAATAAGCTGTAAGCCTATTTGGCAAACGATTCGTAGTTGACAAAGCAACTTTTCCAGACAACCTTACAAGTTGTACAGCAAGGATTTCGCTGGGGGGAACAATGAAGATGTAATTTATAGCTGAAAGAATTGTCAAATACAAAGATTTGCAAATAGTTTTCAAAAAGGTGTCAAGAAAATATAAATGGCGGGCAAGATGGTATTGGCAACGCTCACAACATTTGCTTAAAGAAATAAATACCGCAACAATCAACAATTAAACAAAAAGTGACTATATGTCATAGATGGCCAATATTTTGTTTCCTTCTAAGATCTACAATTAATTTTGTTAGTGATCAAAGTTGATATTTACTTCGTTGGTCAGGCACTACACACCTGCATGGTGAAAAGCTCGTGGCTGTCGCACCCATCGAAAGAAATGGCCAAACTGCAGTACCGTAATACTCGAACTAAATTTGGGATTGCTCTATAGGTCGTACTGCTCTTCCACTGTAATTGCTTATTTGTTGTACATTCCTAAAAGGAAGCAGGGCTGTGGAGTCGAAACCTGGAACCATATCCCAAGCAGTTCTGGATCACTGGAGCTGGATACGGACCAGGTGCCAAAATTTGTACATGGCAGAGTCGGTGATAGAGCCAAACATTTTAGATAACTGGAGCCGGGGGCACAGTCATTAGTTTCTAGTGCATTTTTTATCACATGTATTGCATTTGGACGTTTTAAATACGTTATGCATTTGCAGTACACAGCGTACAATGCGAAGTATTACAATAATTTCAACCTAGTAGTTGTGGAACGGAAGTACGACAGCCGGAGATAACTACATTTAGATGCCTGGAGCTGGGGCCTCACATTTGTGTTCTCGCTCCGCATGCCCTGATAAAATTTCCGATTGAATCCTTTCATGCAACAACTAACCAGAATTATGATTAATATTCATTCACAGACAGTCCTTGCTAAAAAGAGAAAATGTAGTGTTGGGATACGTCATCATCTGCCAAAATTTAACTCTTATTTGTGAATTTGTCTTTTGTTCGCATTTCATAAAGCTTCAGATACTCTGCTCAAGGATAAACGTTTTTGTATCTCCCACTGAGCGATTGCGGTGTCACAGCAGCTTCAATATTGAACAGTTCCGCTTTGCTTCACACTACAAATCCTTCCTCTCTCGGATTGGAAATTTGGATGAAGTCAGTTGAAATAAAAATCACCTGGTGAAGCTATCACTTTTGACAGCCTCCCTTTTCGTTTTCCCTGCCGATCAAGATTAACAGCTCAGCAATTGCCTTTCACCAAGCCAGTAACCGCTCGGAAGCAACACTTGGCTTGGAACAACACAAAGCGGCCAAAATATATTCTTTTCTCTCTGGGATGTTTTGTCTCAATTTTACTGTACATCTATCAGTTGTTGGCAATTGATCTTGGCCAATTTTACGCAACTTGCTAACATTTATAAACTTTGATGACGTTTTACAGAATTGCACAGCATTTTACAAATTTTTGTGTACCGAAAACGACATGGCAACGTGACATCCATTGCAGCTTCTTGCAAGCAAGAATAGCTTATTGTACTAAAACCAAAAACAACCATGAAATATCTGCGTACAAAAGGCACATTTGTTTTACAGTTGCAGGTGTACAACCGCACAACATTTGATGAGGAGGCCCTCTTGCACTACGCGATACCTTTGAAGAAAAACGGGTTTGGCGAGCTGAGAAAAAACAAGTGCGAGCGATACAATGTGACGCATGTGCCGGTGGATGAACTCATCAGTGGAAGTATGCATGGTGTTCAGTGCCTAATTAATACTTTATGAGTAGCCAAAGCGTAATGTGGTGTTTCACAATTTGTTTCATTTTTTCACAATCTGTATTGGGCTTTTCTAACGGTTGAATTTGAAAACTGCCGGCCTGGTGCGGCCTTTCGCGTTTGGCCTGTCGTTTGGTACGTCCAGATAGACCTTGTAACCGTTCATTGGCTTGGTTTTCTGGATACATGTAATACCTAGGTCTTTTTATTGCTGATATTTATTCCTGTTCGGTCGCACAGAGCTGCAAACCGATCAAGCATATACTAAAGACTCTGTTGAGAAGATGCAAGCAGTACTACCTTGTCAGCAAAATACAAACAGTTGATCCTGCAACTTCTAACAGTGACACAGTCGTCGACTCGGCTGCGGCTGTTTGTCCAAATAATAGGACCTATAGACTATGAAAGAGAGCAGTGACAGCACGCATCCTTGTCCGTGTTCAACAGCTATGATGAACGGTTGTTGTTTAAGTCCGCCAACACAGACACAAACTTCTGAGGAGGAACACTGTGATTTGACAGCAAGTAACAAGCGGCCGTCAGCACCGTACTCCCGCAGGCACAGGGGTACAAGGCGGAGGGGCAGGTGGACAATTGCCGCCTAGATTCGGGCAAGATTCAAAACATTTGGGCAAAACTGCCCGATATGTTATGTTTGTGCAATTTGCTTAACCAGAATCACCGCCTTGCAAAACTTTCCTGTAGGAGATTGTATTTTAGTGGCGTAAAAATTTGGGCAATTCGAAAATTGTGCCACCTCAAAGCCAAAGATCCTGGCACGCTTATGCTCGCAGCACTCCCTAAAGTTTTTCACAAGAAAGTCGGTCGTAGGCTTTCTTGAGGTCGGCAAAACGCGCGTTGACATCTTTGGCATTCTCCCAATAAGATTTATCTAAAACGTGCTGGAGAGTGAAAGTTTGGTCTGTAGTGCTACCGCCGGGACGAAATACGGCCGGGACGAAAATCGCTCTGAGTAACCTCCAGCATATAGGTGAAATTATTTCGCATATTTTTTCAAGGCACTTGACATACACTTTTCCAATGAGGCTAAAGAAAAGGATACCCCAGTATAACCAAGTTATTGCATTCTCTCCTGTCTCTCTTTTATATGAGGTGGATTGCCCTAGTTTGCCGACCTTTCGGTGCCCTTCCAGAACACCTGGTCACTTGCGACACACGAGTCAGCCACAGTGTTCAATGCTTTGAGCATTTCAGGTCGTATTTGACGTCATAAATTGCATGTCGATTTGCTCATATAGTTTGTGCAGACAATTACCTCTTGTTTGTTTAGAATGGTGCTTTCTTTGTTTGAGTCTAAAGTAGCACAACGGTCGCGAATGAGTTGCCCACAAAAAATACACCTGTTGCGGCATCGATATCATCTACGGGTGGATTTCAATGTAACGACTCTAAATTTTCCTCTCAGTGCCAAATATTAGTTCAGGAGCAACTGAAAGCAATGGGAACTTTTCTTAATGTCTTGACAATGGCGCAGATATCACCAGTGCACAAGGCTGGTGCCAAGAAAAACTATTGTCATTGCTCTCAACATCTTCGCTGTTTACTTTCAGTGAATTAGTTAAAAAATACGTCTATGAAAAGTTGTCAAGGTTTTCTTATACAATTTTCTTGCTCCTAATCAACATAAAATCAAGAAACCTTCACCAACCTTGTTATTTTTGATGTTTGCAAAGATATGGAAAAATCTTGATAAATACAGTTCTTTCTCCTACTCATGTGTTTATGTACACTTGCCACCAGGTTCAATTTCTAGAAAATCACGTTTCTCTGGTGATTACTTTTATTTCGTTTATTTGCCGACGTTTCGCCCACCTAATCAGGTGGTCTTCCACAGGGCAATGTTTTTGACCACCTTGCATACAGTTTACCACTATCAAAAAATTGGCATTTTAACGCAATTTAACGTACAACGACCTGAAGGTAGAAAGTTGTAGACATACATTATACAAAGTTGTGGTGGGTGAAACGTTTTTCTGCATAAGCAAGGAAATCAAAAGTATAAAGATGAATAACAGTGGCATAAAAGCCCATACTTCAGTTACTTTCCTACAGCCCTATTCTACAAATTGCATATGCTGTTCATAAATTAAAAGTTGATAAATATATGTATAATTTGTATTAGGTTGTCCTTTGCCTGTGGGACGTAACTGTACCTGTAGGAAAGCAACAATATTCATGCACACAACATTTGTAGTTGAACTAAAAGCAAATAATTTACTGCGTTATGGTTAGGGAAAAAATCTTTTAATTATGCTAGTCATACATTTGGAAATATGTTCTATTCTACAGACCAGTACCTTCAATGTGTCAAAAAACTCCCATGTAATTTTCTGATTTGTGAATGTATATTAGTCTAACGGCAGAAACGTATACTATTTTTGTTTAATAATACTCTGCAGTCATATATCTTCTCACTTTTCAAGCAAGTCTTTGAGACAGGTTTAGGCTAGCTGTCGAACGTACCTTCATCTAATCAATTTTAGGTCTTTAGCGAATATATATTTAAACTCGAATATAATACTTAAATCAGTGCAACCCCATAATGTTGCGTCCAATTCACAGCTGTGTCTTACAAATTTTATTAGAGCAGAGCCGCAACCAGCTGATATTTTCGTAGGGGGTAAAATATATGTAACTTGTTGTTGCACTATTTTCGAAGGAGGGGAAAAATGGTTGTATTTTGCTGATTTAGTTCCCAACTAAAAATGATTCAGTTACCCGGTTTCCCACCCCTGGTTCCGGACAGAGGCGAATTTTCATTTTCGGGGTCCTAGTCTATTTTAAATTGGGGGGCCTTCAGGAAGGCAGAGATGGCCGTAGTCACAGTTTCAGACTCCGAATCCGCTTCTGTTCCAAAATTTTTGACTCCGGATCTGCGTCCAAAATTTTTCAAATTTGAGAATCTGAATCTTATTCAGACTCTGGCTGCCGTCGATGCAACCGAAATTCAGCAGTGTGTATACTTAAGAAATGCCATATATGAAAACCACACAGACTCCTGCTGCTGAAAATGAAAAGTGACACCGAATCCAGGTCCGGTTTTTCACAAATTACTGAATCTGGCGCCGGGTCCGAAAGCAAAACGCAGGATCCTCCCGGAGTCGACTCCGGATCCGTAGCCACTTCTTGTGTAGGCCCCTTCTGGCACGCTAAAGATTGGGTTATTTGTTTGACCTTTTCAATAACAGCTCGCAGTGCATCTGCTTCGGCAGTGGTTTTCTTTGGCTTGTTAGAACCACTCTCATATGTGCTCTTCGACATTCTCAAATTAATGCAAGTTATCCTACTGTACATCTACCGTTATCCTGATTACTTTGAAAAAAAAAGAAAAAACTTACACGTGAAGTTCACTTTGCTTAGCCTTCTAAGCTAATAAGCTCAAGCCACAAATTGGCCTTACTAATACATCAAGATATGTGACTAGCTCTACGGTAATTAAAATTTTTTTCTATGCATTGAGCGGTAGAAGGAATGGCCCAAGATTGCTACAAAACAATTGAAGTCAAAGAACATCTCAGCTTAACACACGCGGTGTTACAAACAGTTAACATTTTCCCCCACTGAATGTCTGTAGCCTTGGTTAGAGTGCAGGCTAGTCTTCTCTTTACCGCGTAAGTTACGCATAAAAGCAACAAGAGAGAAACCTGCGCTGAACCAGAAGCGTCTCCAGAAAGTTGTCAACAGCGGGACTTTACGTTTGTGCGGTGGGGGAGGCTTGACATTCAAATTAGACAAAAATTCCACTGATTTGTACTGTTGCTTTTGGAGCTTTGTTTGTGTGGGCTAAGTCCACCAAAGCCCCCCCCCATGGCGACGGGACTGGGCTGAACGAAAGTACCTCACTGGTCTCGTGTAATCTGAAAAATGGATTCAGGCGTTTTGTACCACGCATTATGCGTAACAATAACCAATTCTCAATGTCATAAAAAGATAATCTCATTGTCATTCACTTCAATCTTTCGCGCTCATTCTTCTATAACAGGCCTGCACAACACACGGTCTGCGAAAGCTTTACTTGGGGTCCGCGAGAGCTTTCTCAATTGTAGAAAATGTTACAAAAGCTCGACCTCGAATAAGTAATCGTCGTTCCAGAATTTCTTCCATAATACAACGGAATCTCTACATCGAAATGAAGTAAACGTTTGCGGCCCGCAAATTTATGTTGGTAATTTGGCCGTTCGAGCTTTCTGAGTTGTGCAGGCCTGTTCTATAATTTTCTATAGAGATTTTTTGCTAACAGCTTAGTAAGAAAACGTGTGTTGAACCAAAACAAAAATACAAATGTAATTATTTATAAAAATGCTGGAAATTTTCCTTACTCCTAAAATTTTGACCCCCCCACAAAATCGGGGAGCCTAGGCATAAGACTTTTTAGCCTAATGGTAAATCCGCGCCTGGTTCCGGGCCTGACTTAAGACTATTTTTTCTCAGCGTGTCTGTATTTTGTCTGTGATAGTTTTATTTAAAAAAAGATCTTACCTTACTAAACGGTTTCCGGAACAAGTAATGAGTACGCTGCTAATGCTTTCAATCCTTTCGCTCTTAAGGTATCATAGCGCTTCCTATGTATATACTGTATATCTTTACTTGATTTTTAATCATTTTACTATGTTTCAGATATGTCGGCAGCAAATGTTAGCGTGATACCTTGTCTCACATATCGCTATTACGGTGATGGAGTTTCAGCCATTACCGAGGTGATGTACATTCCGTTGATTTTCTACTCGTACACAGAAAACGCTTTGAGCGTATTGTGGTGACGTTGCCGCACAACCAAAGGCGTTGGACCAAAATTTTTGCTAGCGCCGCCTTTCTGTAGAATGCAGTGGAAGTTTTTTAAAAATATTTGATCGTTCTTTGAAGATTTTTCTAAAACCAGTCCCAGAAATTTCTTAGAAGTGTTTTGTAACAAGATGCAAAGAAATATAATGGCGTTTCCATGAAAAACTCAAAGAAGAAGTAAAAACTTGTACATTTAATGCATAGTTCACTTCATTCAAAAATGAACTAGAATAAGCAAAACATATTTTTGCACTTTTGTGAGTTAAAATAAACGGGCCTGGTTTTTCGTTAAAATCGAGAGTTAATACATTCCTCTGCAGTGATCAAAACTGAGACTTGGTGCTGACAAATATTCAATGCTTCTTCAGTAATTTCACAAACCAGTGTTCCAACCCATGTCAATCAGTTTTCGTTTTTGCCGTTAACTGACCTCCAATCAAGATAATTGCCTTTTTGTTACCTCCGTTAGCCATTGAGGCTAGAAATAAACCCATTTGTAATGCCATACGAAGATAATTTTGTTTAGCTCTATTCTCTTAATTTCCAGTAATATTATCATTCACACCTAAATCTGCTTTTAGTCTCAGGATATCATGTGCATTTTACGTTTGAATTGAAATTTGTGTGTGGTATTAAGACGGAATTCCCACTGGAGTCACAGCGAACCGTCTCAACAACCGCGACAATACAAATGATGCAAAAATCCAGGAAGACATAAATTGTGATGGCAATGACTTGACATACAACGCCTTATAACCTGGTGACATGATCTGTAAATCCCTACGATTAAGGAATAAGTCATTGTTAGTCAACAACCTTTAGTGACATGGGGCTAGCAATTTACAGATTTTATTATCCAGTGACCGAGTTTGCTAGAAAACTTTGGGGTTGAGTTGATTTTATTTGTCGATAATTAATATTCAGCAAGAAAAAAACACAAATTAGTGCAAGGATGCCAGGGCATTGAAGGAACAGGAAAGTTATCGAGTCGATGCCCCTCAATAGTTAAATTAGCTTTGTTACTGTCCAGTTTCAACTCGTGGTGTTGTATATGTGTGGGAAGGAGCTGCTAGATGATCAACACAGTTGCGCAGGGGGTGCTGGGTCGCAACCGGTCTCTCTCGGTGGATGGGTTGCTCAGATCCGCAAGGATCTGGCCGTGGCAGCGAAAGTATAAACCCAACTAAAATGAAACTCTGCCCGGGTTGTCATAACTCTTTCGCATCTAGAAAGCTCTACAAATTGTTTGCAGTGTTTTTTATGCATTTGGAGGGACAAACGTTGTGTGATATGCATGTTATGGTGCATATCACACAAATATAATGTTATTGTTTGCGTGTCGATGACCTGTGAGAGGCAAATTATGGAAATGATATATTTTGGAGAGCATTGTGAAAGTCTCTGCCTGGCTACACCCATGGTGTTATGGCAGTTGCATAGTACTGTGCTAGTACTTGACAATTATTACTAGGTATTTGCTTCTTTACTACAGTAAGTACACAAAACTTCAGCATCAGCACTTTAAGAATTCTTTGTCAAAGTAGATAAAACAAACACAGCACTTCCATTATTCTTTACAAAACAAATCAATACAATAAAAGTAGAGTTTTTGAACATGTATCGTTGAGATTCAAATAATTGGTAATTACATAATCCATACCAGTTAATAAGCATGTATCTCTGCGATTCCATTAATTGGCACAGCTGAGCCCTACATGACCTAAACGTACGCCTCAATCATACCGTTGTTTTTCATGTCCATCGGCATAATATTTAAATTTGCCAAACACACCGCACCTTGCATCATTGGACCCACAAATTCCTTGGAATATCTTGGCAGGATATTCACTTAATATATCCCGATGTACATCACAAATAATGACATGATTTAGGCGTACGTGGGTAATGGCAGAGCGCAGCATGTTTTCAACCTGCGCTTTGCATCACACGAACTTGCAGGTGATATTAACAGTAGTTTCTCTGCAGTTTCTCAACTGCAGGAAACAGGCACTTTGTATTTGGTTCCATTTCACAGAATACCTTCAAGTGCCCAACTAAGGTCGATCTCTTGTAATGATGGACACTCATCTTCTGCGCTGCCTTGAAAATGTCGGAAAATCCCTTTGCTGTACGAAGACTGGAAGACTCGCTCTTACAAGCCTAACGCTTTCTATCATACAATCTACATGCACTGATGAGCCTTGCAGTGCAATGATCTGTTTAAAGATTTTCAAAGCTCAAGGATAGGTGAAGCAGCATGTAGCCCCAGGACACATTTACTTGCAATCCATGCATAAATGCCATTAGCTCTAGCAGCTCTACTTGCTCCAAAATTTGTTGCGGCTTCCTATAAGGCATCAAGTAAATACGAATAGTTCTTTAAAACAGATTTCACTGCAGAGAGTCTTTTCAACCATTTAGTGGGGTATTGGTTTCAGAGAGCCAGGCTGTATGGCTTCTTCATCATGACCATGTTGCGTCAGGTACACATTTTTAAACTTGCCAGATTGTGTGTACAGTCTATCAAGCTCATGAATGTGGTTTAATGCATCTCCCATAACTATAGCTTCCTGAACTGCTTTGGACACAACAAGCTGTGTGACAAACTCCGCCCTAGATACTACCTATCACTGGGCACAGGACTTGTGACGTAGCAGAACATGAAATGATCGCAGCAGCACAAATTGCGGCCAATGTACAAGCAATGTCATTCTCGTTGCGAAGAGCGAAGGTTATGAGACGTGTTATGTCAAGTCTTCGTCAAACTTCACGCCTTTCTGGCTTTTTGCATCATTATTATTGTGATGCTTGTGGAGACGGTTTGCCTGTGACTACAGCGGCAATTCCTTTGTAGCACTACTGTATACATGAAGAGGAATTGTACGCTTACTAGTTATTTCTCCAAATACGCAAAAAATATATCTCAAATCCTTGGACTTTTACGGTTTTAGACGTTTCAAACATTTATTGGCAATTAATCACAGAATATTTTTCACAGTTCAATATCGTTTGCAAGAATAGTTGGCTGGATCCAGTTTTGTCATCTGGAAATTTCGTGGGATCATTTGTGGGAATGCTGTTCTGCGGTGTTATTTCTGATCGGTGAGTAATCGATGCAAAGCATTATGCGTTACTTTTCTTCGTGGTTAGATAACTGTGTTTTGTTGAAAATGTCATTACTTTTGCAATGGTAGGCAGCCTTCTTTTGAGTGGAAGACAAATTTGTTCATAATTTCAAGACGTGGCTTTATTAGAGCCGCAGATGCAACAGTTATTTTTGATACGGCAACACTGAAAAATTTTTAAGGCAGCTAGTATCACATACTAAAACCTTCAATCAGGTGTTACGTTATTACAACGATAAAACAGCTTTGTCATCAGAGGCTAGTCTATGGGTCAGCTGCTGTTTAAGACAAAATTACGCACGAGCAAACTTTGTAAGAAGGCCCTTTAACGCCATGCGTCAAAAATCTGATACCAGCAGTTAAATTTTTTTGCTATACAGCTGTGCTCATGAACGCATTGCTTTAACCTACCATAAAGCGAAACCTGTAGCCAATCGTCGCACGCCAGCTCTGGAAAATCAAGACCCTTCGGGAAAAGGGGTAAGCCAACAGGCGTTGCTGTGCACAATAAGTTCACAATATCCCCTACTGACGTCTTGGCACCCCTTCTTTTCAACGTCTACACCTCTGACTTGCGAATCACCGTCTCCACTAAGTATGCAAATACGCTGACGATCTAGCAACCATGCGTGTTGATGGAGACGGGCAAGCGGTGGAAGGAGTGCTCAGCAAGGACACTGCAACTATAGGTCAATACCACCGGACCTGGAAGCTAAAGCTCATCACTACAAAAACGATATCGGCAGTCTTCCATCTTAACAGCAAGGAAGCTAAATGTGAGCTGAAAGTCAACTTCAACGACGAAAGCCTGCTCTTTTGCTCCGAGTCGAAACACCTCGGAATAGCGTTGGACAGGTCGCTCACGTATCGCTGACCCCTCGAGCCACTTCGCAAAAATCTGACATCACGCATCGCACTCTTGAAGCAGGTCACTGGCTTTGCCTGGGGTGTTAAACACCACCTCAGGAGAGTACTGTGCTCGTGCCTGGAGCTGTAGTTCTCACACACACCCAACTGACCCTGTCAACAACGCCTTGCGAACTGTCATTGGATGCTTGCGTCCTGCACCAGAAGACAATCTTCTTATGCTCACGGGCATCCAACCTGCTGAGCTTCGTCGCAAAGGAGTCACAATGTCTCTAGGAGGCCGTGCCATGGAGCCTGAGCGTCTGCTCCACTCAGCGCCCATCTCTACACCGTGTGGGTTTGAATTGCATTTCAAATCAAGACATACAATTTTACCCGCCGTACAAAAACTCATCTGTTCATCTGATGACAACAACAGAAACACGACGCTTTGGGTTGTCGTCGATGGAATGGTCGGAGAGGACTACAAGACTCCGTACTTTCATTCCCCACATCGGCACCCACCCTCATGGAATCGCCCTGCCAAGAACAGCGTGGGTCCGTCTTAACGCCCCTGCACCTGTATCAGACGTTTCCGCGGCTGCTTGCACAAATGGGGTATGGCCCCTTCTGCACTTTTTGAATGTGGCGTGTGAGATTCCAAAGTGTTCAATCTTACAAGTCAATAAAAAGTCAGAGAAAGCATCAGTAATGAGCTCCAGCACAAGGCCAAGCAAGACGTAATCCAAATGTCGAAGAAAGTTTTTAATGATATTCTTGTGATTTGAATATTTTTGATACAAAGGAGTGGCAATACCACAGACAAAATTATGCTTTCTTCTGGCATTTAAACATTCGGTTTGGCCTTTTCCTGGCCTCTTTTTAGCACTGTTTGGCTTTTTATTGAAACTTACATCTGGCAACCCTGCAAGGCAATTGTTTCTTGACAGCATTTTGGCCTGGATAACCAACCATGACTGAAAACCACTGCTTGTAAGAACTGAGTATTTTGAGTCAATCCTTAGAGAATAGTCTAAAAAGATATACCGTCGGAAAGCTGAATCAAGATTTCTGGAGAATTGGGAGCTGGAGGGCAGTACCCTCCCTGCTTTTTCTAGAAAATGGGAAAAGTGGGGCAATGACATCATACCATAGTACATAAAGCAGTTTTTTTTAAGGAAAATGTTAGGTACCCGGTATGGACCTGTAGGGACCCGATTTCTCTGATTCTAGGGACCCGATGATCATTTTCTCTGATTCTAGGGACCCGATTTTCAATTCTAGGGACCCGAATCGGGTCCCTAGAAAACCTTTAAAAAAACCTGCATAAAGCGTCGCAATGTACAAGCATTACAAACTTTCGCTTTAAATCGTATGCATGCAGCTCGTTTCAATTTTTGTTGACGTCAAGTTCGCACTGTACTCTTTTTGTCTTTTTGCTGTCGTGGTGATTGTGGCAGAGTTTGATGTGTTTGTAAAGTAATTTCATTAACATTGTAGATGTGCTGGAACGTTGCATAGAACCTTTTTTTCATTGCCCCATGCATTCTCTAGGTACGGGCGGCGCAAAGCCTTTCTAGGATTCACTGCCTTCCAATACCTCTTCACTTTGCTCATGAGCTTTACTCCAGAATTCATCTCATATGGAGTATGCGTTGCACTCACGGGACTGGTTTCACTTTTGAACTACATATCTGCTGCAGTCCTAGGTAAGACGATTTGTGGCAAAGAAGCAGCATGGCTCACAGATGAACATTTTCTATGTCAATAATAGTAAAGTCACAGCAGGCAAGCTTGAATCGTTGCAAAAGGATGGAGGACCAGTCAGGAGATTTTCACAAACAGCTGACTGCAAAGCTAGAGATTGTTTTGTTGGTTCATTTTCTATGTCATAATACATACAGTTGCTGAGTTGTATGTCCAATCGCTAAACGTTTGAACATGGTGAAGCACACTTAAGATTTAAGTTGATGATCTTGCAAACCTTTCTTCAAGTTGTATTTACTTTATTTTATGTTGAAGCATGCGAAACTGGTTTGAAGCACGGATAAATTGTACTGTACATATGCGCTACGACTCATCCTGTAACGTAATCCATCTTTTACATATATTTACGCTGTGTTAACGTATTTCACCGCTACGTTTTGATAAATCAGGTGGCACAATATCACCAATCCAATTGGGTAAGAACTTCATTTAAGAAAAATTTCTGCGTGACATCATTTTTGGGACAATAACTGTCGTGTATTTACAGGTACTGAAATGCTCCCAAAAAGCTTTAGATCTCTCGCGTACTTTTCACTTGGCTCTGGATTTGCTGCTGGATACATGCTTAACAGTTTGCTAGCGTACGCATTCCGAGACTGGAGGTGGTTTCTACGGTTTACAGCATTGTTTGGACTTTTCTACATTCCTTACTACTGGTATTGTGTTACTTTGTTTTTGTGGAGTCAATTACATGGCTTTACCAAGAGTTTGGTTCAGTGTATCCAAAACGCTTTATTCCGGTTTGGTCCATAAAACTCTTGAAGAAATATTTCGTGTACCACTTTTTCCTTTGTGCTACTTCGTCTTAGTTTTACTTTAGTTTTAAAAGAAACACAAATCACTTTAACGTGGCAGGTCAGTTAAAAATTAGTCGTTGCTGTGTTTATCTCATTATCAGTGCTACAGCTTTTGCCAAACTATATTTTGAAAAGAGAAGCAGCAGTTTTGAAAATAAAGTACGTACTTTTTAACTAACTCCGTTTTTCTTTGGCTTCCACTGATGACAAAACAGTTGGCAAATGGAGGGCATTGGTTTGGACATCTTTCTTAACCTACACATCAAAAGTGTCTTATGAAATTGTTAATTTGGTACAGGTTTCTACTCAGAACAACAAACGTGCAACTGGAGAGATGTCAAAAATGTGTTTTGCAATGCAAAGTATGGTGTCTAACTGAAAATCTTTATTTCCTTAATAATTCAGATTCTCCCTTTCCAAACCACTCTAATTTACTTCTACTTCATTTCAGCTATCATGTCATACTTATAATTTAAAACATCAAGCAGATAGAAGAAACAAGAAATTGTTAACAGCTTCTTTGACGTTTGGCCTGTACTCTGAGTTTGAGACGAAAAGGAAAGAACAAAAAAATTAAAAATGTACAGACTTTTTTTGTGCGGAATATTATTAGTACTGTATTGTATAACGTTTGCAATCCCGCACGCAACGCAGTCGACTTAGCGCGCATGGCAATCGTAAGGAACACACAATTACATGAAAGAACACGAAGATAAATTGGCGTCGGAAGTAGAAAAGCGTACTCTTTTTGGCGCTAAAGTAATTACTTTGATGAAAGAAAATACATATGTGGTGCTAGTAAAGGTCACACACATGGATGGCGCCATCACGGTTGTTATCATATAGTGATACGATGACTTCCAAGTAGACCGATTTATAAAATGCATGGGGGAGTGGGAGATTGCGAAGGACAAGGGGTCATTTAGGCTGTAGACCTCCCTGGGGCGAAGATACTTAAAGGAAGAGTTTTTATCTGTAAGTAAAAGTCTGTGGCTCTGACTTTAAGGTTTAATATGCGCGATGCAGTTATATGGTTTGTGGAAGCACAATGCTTTGCAGATAAGGTCAAGCCACCAGAAGAAATTGGTTTAACTTCGCCACATAAAGCATTTGCTCTTTTCTCGTATTTTGGAAATATTCATGATAGCTAAAGAGGAAATGCGTCAAAAGTCATGGACTGGAGTTTTACGAACATGCATAACAATAAAAGTACTGCAAATTGTCATAATATTTGCTAACCGAAACGTTTTATTCATAAAATGATGTTTTCGGCTATAGTAACACCTCATAAGCGAACGTACATTTCAAAACAACTTTCACCAAGAAAACCATACAAAAATTGATAACACTATACCGGTAAAAAGAATTTTTAAAATCAAGAAAAAATACATCATTGTAAATCACTTTGAAACGATTTCGTCGATGCTGCCAATGATGACACAATTTTGAAATGTTGAAGTGTAAATGATACAAACGTAAACGTTGGTATATTTTAGTATTTAGCAATGCTGATCGATATACCTAAACTTCTCACGTTTTAAAAGCGTGATTGGTTCCAAATAATCAAGTTTTATTATGCATCGCATTCACGAAACATATTTCATTCAGAGATTAAGAGACATGGTTATGGTTAACATCGCGAATTGCAAAGACATCTGGCAACATGATTTAGACACGTCAAAAAGAGATGCCGCTTTTGTTTCAGATAACGGAGCACTCTTTACCTCCGCAAACCGTTGTGATAAAACTGTTGAATAAAGCGTTGCTGTCAATGCAGGCTCCTAGATGAGACGCCCAAATGGTTAGTAGCATCTGGAAGAATCGAGAAAGCAGAAAAAGTTCTACAAAAAATAGAGAGAATTAATGGAAAAAAATCGAGCTCCATAAAGGAGATTCAAGAATCACTTGGAGATCTCCAAGAGACTTCTAAGACACTCAAAACATTTTCTCAGCTGATCAGAAGACCTGTACTTTTGGGACGTTTTCTGATTGCAACATTTGCTTGGTGAGAATGACATTGCAATTATTTGCTTTTCAAAATTGAAATATTTTTTCCTTGTGAAAATATGTGTAATTTCAGTTGGGATATTATAACTCAAGACTTCTATCAAGCCTTGTAGTTGATGATTAAGTTCTTGTACCAAGGTTTTAGTATTTATTTTGAAGTTTGTATAGGTCAAATTTTTTCCAATATTAACAATTTGTCTCTGTCTAATTATTAGCCTTTGGAAACACGTGGTTTAGTTTGCATTTTTGACGTATTTAGAATACATTTTAATGTGCATAAAGTGATCCATTGCTTGGTGCAAAAGAACTACTAAAACAACGTGCTTTTAGTGTGGATGAAAAATTTGCTTCAAACTTTTCTTTCAAAATTAAGTTGGATTTCACCTCTCAAGCAATTTTAACTTCATGATTGGGATAAGGAGTTTTATTTGTTACAACAGGTGTACTTTTTCAGTTGGGTTATCGTGCTCAGGTAACCCTAGGCAACGCAGGCTATGTCAATTTTCAACCCTGCTAAAGAAACCCTAAAGCGTCAGGAAAGGAAGTGTCTAATGCAGCCTTAAATTTGATTACGCTGTCCTGGGACATATGACACCCTTTATTTCAGGACCAAACTATTTTTGACTTCCCGACGCCCATTTTTAATCACTTTCACATCAAAATCGTATCTGCGCAGCAAAACAAACATAGCATACAAATTTTATGCACTGTGCCTCCAAAAAGGGGATTTTTTAGAGAGGAAGATTTGTTTGTCAGTAGAAATGTCATGCGCGTTTCAGATCCGTTTCTTCTTCATATCAAGTCATGGTGTAGGAAGACTCTTCACACATAATGTTTCCGACGTCATATTTGGCTAAACACGTTTTGCACTTAAAATCACATTGAAATGCTAAGGTAGTAAGGTACCCAAAATTCGTTACACATCAGGTAACCCTGGGTAGTATAGTACCCATATTTTCTATATATAGCCTTGCATGGACATTTTTGCAAAATAACTCTAGCGGCATTCCTCTTGTCTCTGAAAATCAGGAAAAATCATGAAAACACAGGTTTTCAACATTTTTATCAGTATGTAAAATCAACAAAAAAGAAGCCCCAGGGTGGTGGACCACAAATCCATCCTGGATTCTTGAGCAGAGACTTGAAATGCGCTTGTTTATTAACCCCATTTCTTCAGTAGCTGTTTTTGAAGGGTTACATTAAGCAGTTGTATTGAAATCTGATACCAAATTTTAAGCACCAAATTTTCTATTTTCAAGACCATGGGAACTTTGTAGAGGAAAATATAATATACTAATAGCTACAGAAATTTTGTGGGGATAAAGTTTGTCGCATAAATGTTTTTCGGGCAAATTAGGAAATTTGAGCAAAATATCCTTTGCACTCCCAAAAAATTGCCTGCTCCAACACTTATGATATTATCACTGATGTATTTATGCGCGTCCGCAGGGGTAGCACAATGGGCATTTGCACCCCCCCTGCAAATTGGAACTGAGAACAAAAATTTATAGAAAACATGAAGCTAGCAGCTAAGTTCCGATTAATTCATTGATTGTTGCAATGACAGTTTATTTGCCAGTATGACACTAACACTGCACAAGAGCTAGGTTCACTCTTCTGGTATCATGCAATGATGAGATTACCGTTCACTCGTGTCCGCTCCTTTGCTTGCAGTGGTGGGTTCTAGCAGTTTGATCTGCTATTGGTCTTTATTTCGTAACAATACTACGCAAATCAATCTTCAAACGTTCACTTCAAGTTATGGTAGTAGGCGTTTTCCACATGTGACCATTGCTCCCACTGCGGATTTTTTCAACTCAGATCTACTTTTTCTGTCTATGTGTAGTTATGAAAAATCGCGTCAAATCTGGGTTTTCTGAAGAGATGAAATCATCAGCAACTTCAGTGTGTTCAATAATATGAAGATAACTTTATTTCACAGTGTTTGCACGCGCCCATTAGGTGAGAAAGCACGCATATCGGATGAAGCAGAACGTGTTTAATCGGTTTCATATCCTCATATAAGACATTGTCGGGGTGATATATATGGGCTATATTGTTATTGTCTCTAATGCCAACTGAAGAAACTGGTGTAACAAGGGTTGGGACTAATTGTTTAAATTTCAATGTTTCCCCATGCATAAAAATCAAAAAACAAATTTCATTTAGAGGAAAAAGGCACTGGGATTATATTTTTGTGGGATTTTAGATCCCGCTACCGTTTAAAATTGCACAAAAATTCCTAGTTTACTAACAACTGTACTTCTACAATTAGTGAGAGACATCAGCAACGGAGTATGTTACCAGCGTTATGAAAAACGCCTTGAGGAACAAAAAGGTCATCCAAATGTTAATGTTTGCACTGCAGAAGAATATTTGGACGAGGAACTATACTTAAATCAGTATTCGATTATCTTTTCAATTCAAATAAGCACACTCATTTGTTTTTGTTCTCTATACAAGCTTTCTGGGTTTTTGTTGTAGTAACATGTTTTTTTATGTGCAGTTTGCTTTTTAAAGTCACTGAATGGGAGCCCTGTATCTGACTGTTGAACACGGATATCTTGGCAGGTAATGCACAGGCGCGTAGCCAGGGGGAGGCAATGAGGCAATTACCCTCCCCCAATTCCGCAAGTAGCAGGTTAATAAAGCTTTTGATGTGTAAGCCAAAGAACTGGTCAGTGCAAATGAATGAAACTGCTTAAAAAACTATTCTACTTCAACTTTTAGCTGAACCTGATCAATACAGAATGATTTACAAATTGCCCATGATTAATCAAACATTGCGTATGGTGTGAATGCTGGAGAATTCATGCCATGGCTAACCTTTACCTGAGGTTTAAGCTCCATGTGGAAGTTGGGGATAATGAAATGTATACGCTCTTGTAATCACTAACCGAAAGTAACCAAGGAATTAATGCTTTTCGCAGCTGTCTCTGGCGCACCAGCTTGCTGTAGCCCAACTAACGGTGATGTAAACTTCATTTCAAAACCCTCGAAAAATTTCCTATCTGATAACTCCGGCATGCTATAAATACTGTATATTTTGCGCTTGACTGCAGCATCAGCCGTAGCTATAAATAAACATCGTGGGTTTTTGCTTTTGTACAGTTTTTCAATCAAAGTCATGAATATGGCGGTGATGTGTATTTTGTGTGCCTTGAAGCTCAAGCCTTGTCTAAGAAGCAATTCAGTTTCAAAGTATTTTTTATTACTCAATTAGGCCATAGACACTGTATAGCCACAATAGCATTTATTCTAGATATTATTTATGATGGCATGTAGACCAGTGGTTCTCAAAGTGGGTGGAATCGCCCCTTAGGGACGATTTTGAGTGGCAAGGGGGCGAAAAAACTAATGGGACAATATGGGAAAAAAACAACACAAAGGGGGCGGAAATGCTCAACCACTAATCGATCAGTGAGTTAGTGTATCTTCAGTAGCCTAATGTAATTTATCCGTTTAATTTTTACTCTGGATCATCTATGTGCCCGGCTAGTGTGGATTATATTCACAAGAATTCTGGACGTAATAATAACGTCATAATGCAGTTGCTTAAGTTCAGCTATTTAATGCTTTCTGTAAATGAAATTCTTCAAATTTACTACCTTGTGTTTGCCTTATCAGGCTTGGGGGGTGAAAACGACATTTCGACAGTGAAAAAGGGGTTGGAATTAAAAAGTTTGCGAAACACTGATGTAGACCTACTGTGACGGTTTAATCACAAATATGTGAAGTCTTAACGGTTTTATCAAATGGTCTCCTTTTACCTTGCCGGCAGGCAAAAAAAAGCAGTATTGTTCAAGTAATCAGAATCCGACCTGTACATAGTCTGAAAGTGTTTCAACATTCACCTGATGTTAATTGCCACCCTACCCTGCAATAAATTTGAAAACAGCATTCAACTGCAACGCGAAGAGTCAGCAGAAAAATCTATCGAAACTAGAAAGATGCTTTTTATTTTGTAAGTGTTGAGGCCATTGACACTGCCGTTTACCTACAGATAGCTTGTGTTATATCTCTTTGTGACGCCATATACTGTTTGGTCTGGAATGCATACGACAAGACAAAAGATACTTTAGGTACCGTATTTTATTCAAATGGGTCCATGCATATACTCAAAGGCGCAGCCAGGGGTTTGCTGAAGGTGCTCAAGCACCCCCCTTAGCGATCAGGATATTGATGTTTATTTTCTTAGTTTTTCACCAACATTGTACTGTAAGTCGAGATCAGGTGCATTGCAAAATGTTCTTTGGCAGTCCCAC
>Ga0210059_1002231_pt1 | contig 30132 bp, 12 predicted proteins | sample Ectturendosymbi2_FD_188042 | JGI IMG/M metagenome (GOLD analysis project Ga0210059, IMG submission 188042) | Ecteinascidia turbinata endosymbiont from Florida, USA - Sample 2 (SPAdes) (version 2) | ecosystem: Host-associated > Tunicates > Ascidians > Unclassified | place: Key West, Florida...
GGGTGCGAACTTTCTGATAATACAAAAAACAATACATCAAATGGTGCAAGGGGTGCAAAAATGATTTTTCCTTCCGGACGGGGTGCGGGCTTCAAAATGAATTGAGAACCGCTGCTTACAAGCCGCTAAAGTCAATCATCAGATACACTTAGTTACATGTCTCCCTGATGATGTTGACCTGCTGAACTTACACTGGTATAAAGCAATAACCTGCTTAAACATTACTACAAGACGTCAATGTGATTTCATGTGGTGCTAAGGATTTAAGCCGCAGCGTAGAAAAATATCAAGCAGATCAGATTTTATGGGCAATACCAGAAATTTAGCATGCTGTTACGTGATACTTTTGTCTGGCACTATTGTGCTGCATTATTTCAGCACTTAAGAGACGGTTGAATCTTCTATATACAACTTCACATAAACACTTTCATATTTTATAAAACTTCAAATATTAATAAACTTCTTCAACTTTTAACAAACACGCAGTGGCGTGCAAAATGCGTCAGAACACTATTTAGCTTTTTTGTTAAACAGTTAAGGCTATTTCCGATTACAAATCAAAAGTTTTGTTTGAAATTCAAACTTCAGAAATCTTGTCAATAATGCGGAGTTCACAAACTTCAACCCAACAGTTCACAGACTTCATTGCTTGCCACATAAAATCACCGTTGAACTGAAACGATCTTGGACCGAGCCTAAATTTCGACTGTTTCTTATCAACCAATAATGGCGGATAAAGAACCTACTCTCCACCAGAGCAAACAATCAATTCATATGAATCCAAGAGGTCCGAATCAAACAACTCGCATTGCATAATTTTTTAAGTTTTGCCGCAAATTTCTACAGGCGAAAAGTTAAGCTCCCTTTTTCAGGAAAATCTGTCTTTCTCGACCCTGAATGCACAGGAGGTTACAGAGGACCGTTCCATCACATGATTATAATGTAGACCACGGTGGTGGTTTGACAAACTTTGAGGGTAACTTCGAGAAAACCACAAAGATACGTATGCCTTCAGAAGATGGACAAGTAAAAGCAATCCCTGAACTGTGATTCTCTGAAAATAAGACGCGAAAGTGGAAAACTTGGTTTTATCTCTCATCGGCGACGAATATTTATTAAACCAGCGCTTTACCTCATGGTTTAAAAACTGGTGGCTGTTGTAGGGAAAAAAGCAACCGGCCTAGGTCGATGTTTTTCTATTGCAATTTCCAAAATACGAATGTCGGCGTATATTATTTGCGTTGAACAGATTTCTAATTCCCGCCCAGCGATCCAGGGTTTTCCTTTGGGGGAGCTAAGACCTCCTCCAATTCACCACTTAGTCACGTGACACCATTTAAACGCGCAGTGTGAGACTCAGAGTCACCGGGGTTTAATTAAGAGGCACTGGGCCCTCACTTGTCAAACTTTGACCTAAAATTGTTTTTTCTGGAGCGGATCCTGGTGAGAAGGTTATGACGTAAATGCAGACATCAGAAAATGTTACCAACATAGAAAAGAAACGACATTTTTAATGAACAGATGCACAAAGTGATACATTAGCTGTATAAAAATTTCATCTGGCAAATCTTTGTACACGAACTTTCAAAATTAACACTATAATCTGCATCCACTGTGAGCTCAAATATTTTTATCGATCTTCACACATCAATATTTATCTCAACACTATTTGCATCACCTACCTATACTCTGCATGACCCTACACCTATACATACTCTGTAAGACATTTGTGTCTGATTCTTTGCTGGGAAAGGATTCCTTTCAGCAGACAGTGATTTTGACGGTTCACTCACACAATGAGGATCGGAGCATCGTCGTCGATAAGCCTCGAATCATTGCTGCTATCATAACGGCTACGGTGGTAAACTCTACACGGCGTTTACTGCTGCGTTGAGTGCAAGAAGTGATTTGCCTTAAATTTATGCTCTAAACGCGTCGCTGAGCGCGTTAATGCCAATTGGAAATGGTAGTTACCCAGCCATGGAGAGGTGTCTTGCAAATTATTTTCATTCTGAATCTCTACTTCATTGGAAATTTCCCACGGGTCATATTCGGGGAGGCTTGACACCCCCAAACCCCCTTGAGCCGCCTCCGCTGTGTCTCTATTGCAATTTTCAAAATACGGATGTTAGGGTTTATCATTTGCGTTGACCGGATTTGTAATTTCCACCATTCTGCAGCATTAATGCCAAAGAACACAATTAAAGTCTTCAAAACGGTATAAATTTCAATTATCTTTGGTTCTGTGACGTATCAAAAAGGGGGGACATATTCTTGACTATTTCATTGAAGCAGTTTCACAGTCGCACAAAAACATTCCCGTAAACTTGGTATTTGTCACAAACTGACAGGAAATTTTTGTTGAAGCTAATGTAGCTGCCTGCGCTACAGCGTGCGTACTTCGGTATTCATGTACGTGCCTTCCAAAAATCTTGTGCGCGTGCAGCTTAGACGGAACACTGGTTCTGACGGAATATTTAAGTTCGAAAATAGTTTGCGTTTTGGTGAAGTATTCAGGTGATGACTTCTTAATATCCCGGAAATGTCCCGGAACTTACACAATGATCAACACATTTGCTGATTTTTAAGTTTGGTTGTCTCCTTGTGAACATGTCGTGCCGTAACCATAAAATCCTATTATTTTTCGAACAGTAAAGCTTCCAAAACACTTTGGAACAATATCAAGCTGTGTTGTGAAAAACAAATTATCATCAAAATAATAAACTTACTCGCAGGAGCGTTGAACGAACACGGAACTGTCTCCCAAGAAGTGTTCTTCAAAACCTGGGAAGTAAAACAAGTAAGTAAGAAGTGCAAAAATACCAAAATGTTAAAGCATACGAGATTATGTGAAATTATTTTAGGGAAACTACACGAAAATTCCACCCATACAACTATCCCTGGACAGCCCACATGGATGAACTTTATGCACGGCAATTACCAGGCAGAAAGATCACTCACATTTGCGGTGCCAAACGTCCGACAATCATGGTGTGGGGCCTTGGGGTCGCTCTCTAAGGGCAGAGCTAATCAGAGCTGTTTTGTTGATTTTCTGGGCAGCAAGCGCAAAGACAATTGAGGAATGAAACGCGTACATTTAGAAATGTACCAAAGTTAAATGTAAGCAAGGTGAGGCGCTGGTGTTTTTGGATATTCTCGGCTCTACTTCTCTTTAATTTTATTCAATCCTGCAAATTATTAAATGTTCGTTAGCTTAGGTTGAGAAGCAGCAGTTCTGTAAAACAGATGCATGCTTAGTCTCGTCAGTTTTAGACAACACTTTTCCTCCACACTTGAGCACAACGCAAACTATGAAGATGACGATAAAATTGGATGTACCTAGCATTTTAAGGTTTTGTGGCATCAATAAAACGAACTCAGACGCGAATTGTTTCAATGAACAGCTGATTTGTTGCATCTAAACACATAATCTAAAGGTTCCGAAAAAAAGAAAGACTAGTGTCCCAAAAACACCAAAGACACATATTTTCTTGAAGTTACAAGAAAATTTTGTCATCCTGGCCTGCCTGCTCCACTGAGAGCGGCGATTGGAGCGACGTGGTTCGCAATCATTAATGCAGTTTTGAGAGGATTTGTTTATTCCGCGTAGAAAAACAGCACGTCATTTATCGCGCTTGCATGCAGTTGACTGCCCCTTGTCTGCTGAGGTATTGAAGCGTTTATTTCTTAGACAAGCATTGGCTTAAAGGCAAGTTTTTACTTACTTCACGCTTGGGTTTTTTTTCGCTGAAACATTTCGGTCATTTTTGCTGAGACATTTTTGTCACTGAAATATTTCGGTCATTTGTCTCACAGTTGTATTAAACCTCGCCATAACAGTATTTTTTAGCCTATATTTTCAAACATTCTGACCGAAATGACTGAATTTTTTTCGGTCATTTCAAAAACGTTTCGGTCTATGACCGAAAAAAAACAGCTTCCTTCACGCATCTACCGTAACCAGAGTAGACTGTTGTGAACGAAAGCATACTAGAACAGCAAGTAAAGCACTGACTGCTGACTGAGTGATAAAAACGATGCCTCATACAAATTGCACTTACTCGGTACGTCTGCGTTCCGTACGTGACGTACTGAGGAGCAAGGCTGTACGCCAGAACTCCAGAGTAGAGAGTGACCAACGCCACAATCAAACTGCTCAGGATCAGTGCCCGCGTTGCTGTCATGCCACGTCGCAGACGGTGCAGCTGAAGAACATGTTTTTATATCAGAGAAGCAAAAAACAATCAATCATGGTTTTTACATTTATTGCCTTGATTCAACACAACATGGTGTTCCATTATTTAGCCACAGTCAGCAAGTGCACTCAAGACAAAGCCGCGGTTCAAGCGTTTACCAAACATAAACAATCACCAGTCCACGTACTTTGACCCAGAAGAACCATAGGCCCATGTGCTGCATTCCGGAAGCTGAGCTGAGAGCGAAATAAGCGACCACAAGACCAAAAACAACAGAGTCCAGAGGAAAAGCCTGTGAATGCAACAACCAAATTATCAACTTTCATGAATACTCTGCTTCCTGTTCGCCAACCGTTCCTGACGACATTACCTTGTGACAAAGTAGAAGGAGTGAGCTGAGCGGGTTTTCAACGACAGTTTGATTCACAGTATAACCGGTTTTCATACCTTGAGAAGACACCAACCTGTTTACGCTAAAAGAAAAAATTTAACAATTGAAACAATGCAATCGTTCTGGAACAGCACGCAATTGAGCATTTTTAACCAATAAGACTGTTCTGCTTTTAGCAGTTCTTGTTTACGTTCCAAGCAGACACGCCAAGCATTTTCAGATAACCACATAATGGCTTCGCTCACTTGGATATGATTATCGTCACTACAATGAACCAAGAGAAGGAAAGGAATATAAGGCCAATCATCACCTAAAAAAACATGAAAACTTTGTTCCATTTTGAAGAAACTTATTGACAAAACACAAAAACGCTACCATTTACGCACGCAATAACTTAATTAATGCTGCAGCACCTGAAGCGGTGACACAAAAATGAGAAGTCAGGGTACAAAGTAAAACACAATTAAGTATTAACACCCGCACGATTTTTCAAAAGCTACCCTTGTCTTTCAGAGGTTCCGAAAAGTTTTACCTAATCGCAGCAACACAGAAACACGTCAAGTGATTTTACCAAGTGTTGAAATGCACCACATGTTTTACTTGCAGCGGCCTCCAGACGCACGAGATTTGCGCCGTGCATTTGTAGCTCCGATGGCGATACGTATCGCTGGCAGACTGCAGAGCTGACAAGCGTCGAGAATACTCAGCGAGCTGATGTCGGTCGTCATCAGACAGTGGTCGGTGATCAGCGACCTGAAGCAAATATTCATTCATTGAAAATATATTTTGTTCTGAAACAAAATATCTTACAGATCTTCTGCGAGTTTGGTAGAAATCGCGCAGCGTCAAGACTCAAGAGCAACGAAACCACGATTCAGCAACGGTGCCATGCAATTTCATGATGCCATGGTTGCCATGCAATTTCATGATGCCATGGTTGCCATGCAATTTCATGATGCCATGGTTGCCATGCAATTTCATGATGCCATGGTTGCCATGCAATTTCATGATGCCATGGTTCGGCGCAGTGCCACCGATTTTTCATTTCAACGTCGTGGCTTAGATCAGTGGTTGCACGATTTTGCGGAGCAAGGGGGCGAAAGAAACAAAGGGGGCGAAAACGCTTAACCATTCCACTAATCGATCATTGAGTTAACTTAACTTCGACTATGACCTTAATGCTCTCAATGCAATGAAACCGCATGTTGATTCATAAGTGATCTACGACTAAACCTCACTGAAATGTCTCCCAATATTTCGAAGCTTTGTGAAGGCTGTCATGCACATCCATCACACTGAACCGGGGACCATGGTATGTATCGATTTCTTTAAAATACTACCTTGTGTTTGCTGCATCAGGTTTGGGGGGCGATAATGATGTGTCGAGAGTGAAAAGGGGGCGATTGAACACAAAAAAGTTTGAGAAGCACTGGCTTAGACTAAAGAGCATGCCTTCCGAATCAACAATTTCTGAAACCCCCGGATTTGACCCTGGTGAGCAGCGCTTTTGTTGTTTTCGTTACTATTTGTATTCGAGTCATTTCGAAAACCGGTTGTGTGAGTGAAATTGATAACGTATAATTAAGACAAGCAGATCTAAATCTTTGTTTATTACTAGAGATTTGCTTTATTGCTTTCTACTTATTCTTACACATGCCACTGCACCAAATGCTGCGTACTTCGCTAAATGGTTTGGTATCTCCAATTTGTATAGACCATAATTTCTACTTTTATCTGTTTTTCAGAGGTCGTCAAGACCAAGTCAACACCAAATCCGAATACAGCAAAACTTGACTTGCTGTTATGGCAGATACAAATAACAAAAGAGTCCAACATTGATGGTTTGCTGAATAACAGTATTGATTCTACTGAGAAGTATTAATTCTCTTTTCAAAATCAGAAATCTGTTGACCGAAGCTTGTTCTCAATGCTTGTCATAGTTTACCAAGAATAAGTAAGGTCATTATGTTCTTGGCCTTGCCGAAGTCGACTGCACTTATATTCGACGTAACGACTGATGTGCAACCAGAAAACTTAAAAAACTACTTGACAACCAAGGAAAAATCGAACAGTTTTTAATGCAGAAATTGGTTTTAGTAAGTGCATGGCGGATGAGTTGGAAATGCTACACAAGGCTTTTCTACCTGGGAAAAGGCTTTGTTGCTTCCAGTCTCACAGGCTAAGCACCAGCTTTTGAATATAGTGACCACCAAATGGTGTTTTTTTTCAAAAAATTCAAACCAACATGGATTGCAGCTCTTTGTTGCTTTACGCGTCGGGCAATCTGGCTCGCACCACCTCGGTCACGAAATCGCCCTGCTATCGTACGGTCATGTCACTGCTCGGTCCACTTCATTAGTGCAATAATGAAGGGGTTTGATGAGTAAACATTCAGTAAAATATGACTTATCAATGTTAATTCTGTCATAAAAATTTCACTACATAGCTTTTAATACATCAGGATATGCTTGGGTCGCAAGATTTTACCAATTTGATTTTTTCTGCTAACTTCGGTCGCTTTGACAAAAGGTTGAGAACCCCTGCCTAGTCAGTTTCTTCCGAGTGCAGTTTCTTCCGAGTCTGAAACGCAATGCTTTTCCCGGGAATTTTTTAATGCTGACAGTAACACCCTTAGCTACGGTTGCGAAAAAACAGTTTTAAAACAGTCAGTTCGCCAGTTCTATACTACAAAAGCAACAAATAAAAACTAACTTTGCTGTTAATCTCTTGAATTTTGCTTTTTATTTGTTCAGCGGAAAGCTCGAAATCTCTTTCTTCTCGTTTCTCTTTCGGTGGCCCCTTGATAAGGTTTATTGGCATGATGACCATTCCGTACGTCTGCAAAAGAAACCAGGGAACGCGTGATATGATCAGCAGACACACAAAACCAGCTGTCGTTCCGACACACTAAACCTTCCAACTAGAAACTTCAGAAAATTCAAGCAATTTTTTCCATTTTCTTCAAAGCTTATTTCTTCAAAGCTTAGGTTTCGCAGAAGTTTGTTTTTCAAAATCAAAACATTAAGGAATTACTTAGATCAGACGTATTTTTTACAAACATAAGCTTTACAATCGAAAACGTTCTGTTTTCACTTTCAGCACAATAGCTCGCCTCGCAGAACCATAGTATGAATGCGACTCACGGAAAATTAATCAAGCAAAATCATACATTGATTGCAGAAGCAGCAAAGTTAAACACCAAAAAAATCATTAACCTGTAGTAAATACACAACATACTACACCAGAAGTGACCCATTCTGATAGCAAAAACCCCAAAATAGAAGGAATTACACAGGGCAGCATATTCGTTTCTCAGCCTCTTTTGAATCACACCCCAGGATTTTCAGAAATTGTACATCCCACGATGGCTGATTTTCAAGAAATCATAAAATCAAACCATCATGACCTGTTTTTCGTAATTTTTCATTGAAAAGGAAAACAAAGGGCTAAAAAGATCACCTACTTTACTACAGGCGTATAGGCTTTACACTGTAAATTTTTTCAACTAAATTTCGCTTTTCACTTCTTTTCTTCAAACACATTTTCACCGTGTATACCTGCTCAGTTTGAAAGTGTTCAACTACGAAAGTAATCACAAATTGATTCAATAAATCGGAACTCTCAGGCCCTACCAAAATCTTGTTTTGCCTCCCAGGGTCCAGGTAGGGCATGGGCCCTACTGTGCAAAACATTGCTGTATAAGACGAGCTGAAATTTTGAACAACCGATCAAGACAGTTTTATCCAAGACGAGGTGATTAAGTGACACAAACGTTTGTATGCATTAGCATGTAAAATAATATCGTGAGCAAAGTATTTACACGAGGTCACTTTCGCCAGCAAAAACAATTAAAGTTTGGAATACCATGCACGTGACCTTTAACATGTGTCACTACATTCGATGAACCATTAACTCGATCCAATTTAGGAAGTTCTAATCTAGCATTTGTAACCTCTTGTGCACGCATCCGGCAAAAGTTCGTCACAGGTGTGATAAAATGGCGGTGCAAAAAGACTCCCACATCCTGTTTCGTTGGCGACAATTTAAGGTATCCGAAAGTACAGCATTGTATGAACTAAACGAAATGTTTAAGATGTGTTGTCGCCAGTACACTGGTCATTTACTGATAAAAGTTAAACAGTGGCTCCCGTTCTATTTTGCACGTGGTACCCTCTTGACATTTGACTTTCGGTCTTGTTCTTTTATTCGACATCCAACGTATTTTTATAATTATGCTGTTGGATTGTCGAGAAAAATTGCAAAGCTCGCAGCGATTTGCGCGGTCAAGTGTTGAACATCAAGACATGTCGGCAAGCCTGGTGCTGCTCACACCGAGACATTTGCGAACATCTTACAATTAGTTAATAATTCATGATTTCACCAAAGGGCGCATCGTCACAAATGTGACAAATCACGCTTCACACCAAGGCAGACCAACAGCACTTTATTGCAGGCTTTCTTGTTTCGCAGCGCATGTCATATCAACATCGTAATGTAGCACACCTTCGTGTGTCACTGATCGTCACGAGCATGCGTGATTGCGTCATTCAGCGAAAAGCAGGAAATTGTTTTGAAGTTTTAAATATTAGGGGATAGTTTGCTCCCGAATAGATCATTAATAACATTTTTTTTTTAATGTATAGTGATGTGCATTGAAAGCTCAACGCTGATGTAACAGTGACCATTTCTAACGAACCAGGTAAAATATGTCTTTATGGGTTTGCAACTGCAACAAAAAAAGCAAAACGATACTATTATTAGTCACTGCTGCTCCAGTGTTTTACACACTGCGCCATGGTTCAATGCGATTTGATTACTTTAAAATCAGGGCCACTAGTTCCGACAAGAATCTCATTCAATCACCTTCGTGTTGCAAAACTATGATACAGGCCTAGTGCGGACTCATCTGCTGGTAACACATCTGAAGATTGCTTTTTGTTCTGAGTCGTTTGTAATCTTACGTTATTGATGATCTTTCCATATTGCATTTCTATTTTCACTACTTCCTTTTCCTTTCGAGGATGCCAGCAGGCATTGAAGCAATAAACTTGGAACAACTACAGACCAATTTTGCACAGACACGCTGCACATCGAGAACCGTGCTCGCGAATAACGGTCTGCGCTTGTGATTACCTGAGTAAGGTAGGGCAGTCCTCACAATCAGAAAAAATGACGGAAGAGCAGTACTGTTACAAAATAGTACTACTGTTGATACTATTCAGTAATGGAAGCCCGCCAGGCGTCTCACCGGCTCGGAAATTCTGCAGTTCAACGAAGTGTAAAGCATTGTTTAGACCAGTGGTTCCTAAAGTGGGCGGTACCGCCCCCTGGGGGTGGTGAAGCAGAAATGGGCGATTGGTGGGCGTTGAAGCAGAAATGGGGGGTTGGGGGCGATAGGAGACCCAGTTAATAATTACATTTCTGTTGTCTTACTAACTTTGAGTGACCAAATGTCACATAAAACAGTATGATCAACTAACATGTATGCATGAAATTTCCAAACAAAAACTAAGCGTTTTGGAAACAAAACAAGGTGAAATGCTAGGAGATAAATTGATGAACTGCAGTTTCCACCACTAAAAGTAAGCTGCACAGTCCCCCTCCATAATGAAATGATTATGATTGGAATTTTCGTCAGCTGTACTTCTTGGCACGGGTAAACTGCTACTTAATAATGCCCGTTTCGTTACAGTGACTATCACCGATCAGGTTTGAGAATGCACGCTTGCACTTAGACTCAGCCTGAACCAAAAGCGTGAGCTAATTTTGGATGGACTGGTTTAATGATCACAAATATAATAATAACAACCTTGTACGAGTTCAATTCGAAAGTAGAAAGGCAATTTATATTTTTTGCAGATAGTGTTAGGTGCCAACAAGAATAAGTCACCTAAAGGGAATCGAAAAGATTCCGGAAAAGATAAGTGTGTTTCAGAACGCACTTTAGCTTGAGCAGCGCCAAGGAAATCCAGGAGGAGAGAGAGATGGTAGAGCCACTAAAAATGTGGCAGAGTATTAATGGATTGATTTATCAAAGGACACTAAAGGGTTTAAAAGTGTTCTGTTAAGTTTAGGCAATGACGTGCACTCGGATAATGATGAAGAGAGTTTGTACGCCTGTTGCTGCACACAGAAGGTGGCTGTCACATCGTGTCATAGATACAGTATCTTGGCTGTCACAGTCCACAGATATCTTCACGAAGTTCAATGAAGTTAATTTGCAATTGCAGGGGAATGGTGTTAACCTCATTAAAGCCAAATCAGTAATCTTCACCTTCTTGTCCAAGTTTACTGCTGTTCAAACGAAATTGAGCCCTTCATGAATTCTAACAGTTTCCAAATCCTTAACTCTAACAGTTTCCAACTGTTAAACGAGCTAATTTACTAAATTAAGTTTTATAGTGAAATGTATCTTTGCACTCATTCTTGTTTTAATCATTTTCAAACATCCCAAATACAGAATACGAAAAAATTGTGTTGATATGTGTGCTAGGGATGGTAGGGGGCGATATAAATTTGTTTGTCAGAAAAGGGGGCGCTAGCCAAAAAAAGATTGGGAAACACTGGTTTAGACTTTAGAGAGTGTTTTTTCATCTGTTTCTGCTTTTGCAGTATAAACACCACAAAGGAGCGCATTTGTATCAAAGGGACGCCACAGACGTTAAGGGTTGGAGTTGCCACCAACTGCCCTCCTGGATGCGCCACTGGATGCAATATATTGCATTGCAATATGGATGTGAACCGAGCTCTTCTTGGGCAGATTACTTGTTAAATCTCTAATTATCTCCTTTTATCGGAGTAGAAAAGACAGAGAGCGTTTTTATTCACACGCACTAAATTACTTCGGCATCCAACAACCTGTATTCTGATTGAGGGTTGCTTAGTACAAATACTAATTAGTTCCATTAGTTCAGGCCTGCACCACATACGGCCCGCGACAGCTTTTTTTGTGGCCCGTTAGAGCTTACTCAATTGCAGAAAATGTTGCGCAAGGCTTCATTTCGGGTATAATTAATCGTCGTTCCAGAATTGTTTCCAGACTACTGTACCATGAAATAGACTTTTGCGGTCCGCGAAAAAGTTATGTTGATCACCTTGGCCCTTCGAACTTTGAGTTGAGCAGGCCTGCATTAATTCCTCATAATCAAAATTGGGAATCGCACGTGCACAACAGTCGAACTTCAACAGCCTTTATAATGCAATCATCGTTAGAAAATCGTGTGGCGTCACGGCTTATGCATGAAACTTAGCTGTTGCAAGTTAAAAATATATACAAGGCTTTGGCAGGATGTCTGACTTAAACTCCGGTTTGTTCTTGAATCAACAGAGATTGAATCATCATCAAATCAACATCATGAAGATCACTGGATGAGAAAGACAGCATTGCTTAAGGCCATACCGTCAGTTCTGTACGAAAGCACATTTGATTGCCTGCGCAGTTTTGACAACATACCGTAATGAATCCTGGAGTAATGATTCTTCACTGATGAACAACACAAATCATTTATAATACCATTCAAAACGTTGTTACTGACTTTGTTCACGCATTGTTTGCCTCATTCCACAGTATGGGTGGCGGAACAAGGGTAGCGAGGAAGTTGTGGACCACAATATTTTTAAGGAGGGTTGAAGATACAAAAGACCTTTCATTATTGGCGCTCGAAGTGCAAGGATACAGTACAAGATGTCATGTGCTTTCAGAATGTTTCTTGGTTTACAACTTTCGACACTACTACAAAATTTTTATCAATTTCGTTTATGCAAAATGAGATTTTTTACCGCAGGTTTGCTTCATAGAGAACTATGTAACTTTTGAAATTAGAAAAAGTGACAAAATATGATAATATCTGCGACAAAATCACAGCCGAGTGTTGGGCCACGGATCCCACTATCCGTTCCGCCTCTATACATCGATAGACACTCAAGTTCTTACACTGGACCAAGCCCGTAGCCACAGGGGGCATTCAGGGGCAGCGCCCCCTAAATTTTATTGTGCCCAGAAAAATTTGTCTTAAACATATAATAAGAACAAAAATCTTGCCCCCCTCAAAACGTACTTCCCCCCATACCTTGAAACCTCGCTATGAGCCTGCACTAGACTACATTGGATCACGAAAACTTTCATGCAGTAAGATGTGATACCTTCAGCGATGCATAGGAAGTTTCAGCCTCAGGTACAAAATATCACAAGTGTATTCAGTGTTCAATATACTAAACACAGCTTCATACAATGCAATTTCTATGCATATATGGTTCGAACGTTTTCTATGCTAAAGAACAAGCAGAGAGCTACCAAATATTTACCGTGTGGGTAGATCAAATCTGCAAGAAACAACGAAGTGCCTACAGGCAGTGAGGTAAGCCCTGACAAATGAAGAGCCCAGCCTCGATATAACTTACCACATACACCGTAGAGCAGATCATTCCAATTAATCCGAGGCAGTTGTATGTAAAAACCAGAGCATTTTCCACCTCTGCGCAAAGGACGTGATTAAAATCATCGAAGGATTAAGTTCGACACAAACTGCATGAAGTACATTAGTCCCAAGACAGAGACTAAAGTGCTAAATCACTAAATTCCGATAAGCACAGTAATGGTATGCCGTTTCTAGATGTGAGCTATACGCAATTATAAACACCACAGTATTCCGATTAAGGAAGTGCGTTTCCATCAAAAATACTACTTGACGTAAAGTGGTGTGCCATATTACAATTCTGCTTGATTTAAAGTTTTACTAGGTCTTCTTTTCGCATTTGATTTCTCATAGCTAAGGGAATTCTACCGCTTCCATGAGAAAAGAAGTAGGTTTTTGTCCAACTGGAAACAGCTCAGGCAAACTTCAGATATTTTTGTAAATAAAGCTTCCCAAATAGTGTTTCCTTTTGATGTGACAATGCAGTACGACAACAGAGTAGTCATAATCACTAATCAGAAATATTCTTCTGCGAGGGAAAAGGTGGTGTTTAATAGTATTTAAACGCCTATGCTTTTGGAAATTATATGTGATCTGTTCATACGCATACATTTGAAGTACCCTGATTTTCTGTAAACATAAATCAGCTGTGTCCAACTGACGCACGAACACGGTATCAAGATATTGACACATTAAATACGAAGGCAAGAATCGCACGAAATGACTTATGCCAAACTCTTAAACAGTGTTTACATACATTGAAATTCTGCTCAAATACACACACGTCAAAGGACGGCAAAGTCGTACGACGGCAGCGCACGCAAGCTTCATACTAAATATGAACCACTGTGTTGCGGATTGAATGTATTTGAAACCTTGCTTTTACAACTGACAAAATTTATGGAAACTGTGTAAATACATTATTTTTAAAACTAAGGTTGCGAATACTTGACCACCATCCCTTATTCCTTCAATTAATGCATAAAAACATCTTCCAGGACCCTGCATTTATGGAGCTGCAGCACCCCATACTTGTCAATGTCGACACTTTTTGTAAAACATCATACCATCAACCAGTGGCATAGCTAAAGATTCCAGCCCGAGGGTGAACTTAGCTGAAAGGGGCCCACTAGCCAATACTCAGAAAAAAAAATTGAGAGATGATGGTGAATCTGGATGTGAATGGCTATACTAAACCCCTAAAATCACCGTAAAATACTCCGAACAACGCAAAAACATCGACCTACTGAAAAGAATACTAAAATCGAAATATAAGTTAGTCGGGGCCCAGTTTTTAAATTTAGCTTGCCAGTGGGGTGATTCGTCCCTCTTCTCCCCGTCAGTTTCGCCACTGCCATCAACATCTTCACCCCACTTTTTTCTTGTGAATGTTCTAGTGCAGCTATATCCAACCAGCGGCCTGCATGCGACCCAGTCGAAGGTTTTGTGTGGCCCAGTTCAGCTTTTCGCTGTAGTATAAGTAGCCTACATACTAACCATCTGTCCTTATTTGATTAATTTTAAATTTGACATTATGGACACAGGTGGTCCTAAGTGGCACTTTATCACGTCTGTACTGCTTGCTCGAAAATTTCCACTACGTCCAGTGACATCTTGGTGCAATACTTTTTACTAGTTTTCTTATTTCTACCTTTGTTCCATTGCCACTAAAAACGTGCCCTTGAAATCACACTTACAGAGTGCTTGAAGGTGCCAAACAGTCGTTACTATTGCAGCTGGGATTCGAACTCTTTCAGTGCATTAGCTCAAACAAAAATTAAGTTTGCTTAGTTCAAAGTAAGTCATTCAATGTGCGGCCCTGGTAAGATAGTGACATCATTTTTGGCCCAGTAAGCAATTTGGTTGGACATGGCTGTTCTAGTGGGCATAAAAATTCTGTCAAATCAAAACGTGTTTTTGTGTTTTTCTGCATGGTACCGTGGGAATCTGGCAGTTTTCTTTTTACTTTTGCTCCTTGTTTCCACTGAACAATCCATAAAAATTAATTTATCACAAATGGATTATGTTTGGAACCTCATTTCAGTGTTTTTTGATTTTGTCTCGCCTGTTGTGTGGTTCTGGCTACTTACTCTGATGCATAAGTTCACAACATGAAACACAGATAGCCGTAATTTCAACTAGTTCATAACAACAATCTTGGTTAACTTTAAATTTCATATTTACTTTGGTAAGTGACAAATAAAAATTAATAAGTTTGTGACATTCTGTTAACCAAAAACTGTGATGAATCAATGTTTTCACCACACGTAAAAACCAAATATCAAGGAATCTTTTTGAATTCCTAAAACAAACAATTTTACACTGAACAAGCAGTTTTCAACTAAACACGCCAAACCTTAATGCTCATGTGAACACTTGCTAGGTGCACATATTAGCATCAAACCTGATGCGTTTCTATATGTAATGTACTCACCACTTTGCATCCAGTCCATTTCATGGACATAGTTTAGCTGATTATACAATGTGGTATTTTTCACAGGCAAGTCACCCATTGGAACAACAGACCTGAAAATGAGGACAACTTATTCTTAAATTATTTCACCCATCTTTACAACTGCTATAAATTGTTTGAGAATTCATCAGTAAATTCACTTTTTACCATCAAAATATAACTAGATTTTCATGGAGGTATTTCATGCACTGAACTGCATATGAAACACATTTCGTTCAGGCATAATGACCTATACACCTTAATAAAAAGACATAAGATAAGCAAGCTATAGTGTAAACATTAATGTTCTACATATGTGAAACGAGTGCAGCTCCCTGGGGAAATTAGCATGCATGTGATGCTTTCCAGAGTTTAGATAAAGTATTGGAAGCGTGGTTCCGCAAAAATACATTCAAGGTTAAAAGAAGGAAATATTTTCAAACGACCCTTCGCACAAACATTTTGATCAAACCACACAGGTTCCAACAAGCATTTAGGTTAACACATTATAAAAATTTCTTTATTACTGAGCAATCATCTACACTACAGCAAACAAATTTTTCAGCCACAGCTCAAAAACAGCAAATAGGGCAGCAGAAAAGTAAGCACTGGCACAGAACAAGAATAGTATTGAACGGACAGAGCAAGGCACAAAAAACTTTACAAACACAGAGTGGTTGCTTTTTCAGATTTTTTTAATAGAGAATAAATTCCATTTTTGCCAGTATGCAGCAGGAATCTTCTTCATCACTTGAGTGAGTTTTTTCAATCCACTGCTAGGCTGCACAAGATCTCAGGGCAGGTGTTAAGCAGCCATTCGATTGTTTCGTCATCCAGAACTGTCAGGCCATGTGCTCCTTGGGGAGGTCGTTGGATTGGGCAATGAAGGACAACACTGTCGACGATCTATTCTCCTGCGCCACACTCACAAGCCGCAGAAGGGGCCATACCCCATTTGTGTAAACAGGAGTGGAAATCACTCAGAAACAATCATCACTCAGAAACAAGAGCTGAAAACGGCTGAGAAAACGTCCCATCCAAAGGGATCAGTCACCCTTTCAATAAAAACTTGCTTGTCTTAACTGTTTTTTTATGGTGAACGCTTATATACCTAAACCAGGCAAGCGTTCACCTGACATTGTCAACTGAAGCCACATTTACACTCTTCGCAAAGTACCAAATGATTAATACACATTCCCACAAGCCTGCATAGATGTATTTCCACAAGCCATGTAGTTTTATGCACTATGCGAAAAGAAGCCTGCCAAGTGTTGTTTAATCAAGCTCAGGGCCGAATTTAGACATGTGGAGGCTCCAGGGCAGCCTTTGTGTGGAGGCTCTCAGTACCTCAAGGAAAAATGATTGAACATCATGGAAATACTAGCAGCAGTTGGCTCTGCTGTAAATATGCAATCATAAGTAAATCATACATTAAACTTCTAAGGTTAAATGATGGTACAGTTTGATCAATGCAAAATTCTAGAAAAAGTTTAAAAACATTTTTGTTCAATTTTAACAGGATTAAGATTCTATGGAAAGTATTATACTGTACATGACTAAGTAAATAAAATAACCTCCTACTGTTGATTCAAAAAATATTTATTTCCTAATACTGTTGTTATTAACTGCTTTTATGATTATTCACATTAATTATGTTAAACCAGCCTTAATCAGGAGGCTCATAACTGTGGAGGCCCCCAGTTTGTGGAGACACCTGGTCAGGTACTCATTTTGCCCTCCATAAATCCAGCCCTGATTAAGCTATTCACTCACGTAAGTTGATCACACTCAGTCTCACACTAACAATGGAGTTTTTAAACTTGTGGAAGCATTGCTACGGGTTCACTCATGCTTCTTTTCACACACTATAAAACTACGTGACTTGCCGCTATTAGCAGTCACTGTCTTACTGTATTACCTGCCTAGATGTCTGCGTTAAGCAGTCACATGCAGCAAAACGCCTACTACCATAACTCGAAGTAAACCTTTAAAGATGTGTTACCAGATGTGTTACACAATCAAGACCAGTAGTAGAACAGTCCACATGCAAGCTTCGCAACCTGCCTTTGCAAGCAAAGGAGATGACACAAGCTCATCTCAGCATGACACCACAATGGTGTACTTGGCTCGTGTGCAGTGTGAGTGTCATCCCAGCAAATAAACTTTCATTGCAAGAATTATATCAACTAATTGGTTTTAAGCTGCTGACTTCAGGTTTTATTTTTTATTTTTATATTTCTTAGTCCCAATTTCCAGGGGGGCCAAATATCCATTTTGAGACTGTGGGACACCATTCGTGAGGCGTTGTAACCTACTCTGTTGCTACTGGCTGTAAGGGTGAAGTTGCGATTACCAACCAGCTCCATGATCAAGTGGACCCTGTGCCAGTCAGGTAGCAATTGCAGTAAATTGCAGGTGGGGTCTTGATGCCATACAGTATGATAGGCTGTTGTGAGATCGACAAGCACACCTCCGGACTTCTCCTTAGCCACACAGCTATCCTCGATGTCTTGTGTCAGCAAGGTGACATGATCTACAGCCGACCTCCTGTGTTGAATACCCGCTTGCTCCTGCGGGTGTAATGGGTCGATAATTGGTTTGGCATGAGCATAAATGAGTGTCTGGAGGATCTTGAAGGAGACACCCAGTAACGATATAGAGCGATAGGAGAAAACAAAAACAACTGCTATAGGTTCCTAATACATAAAGGAAACTGTCCTTTTCATCAACGCAGAAATTCTTGTAAAAAATACACAATTTAATAATACAAATAATTAACCAAATGACTTGCAAATTAAATTAGAATAAAACAGACCAACACATTTGTTGCCCAGTATCAGCCCAATGATTCATACATCACTCACCCAATAACAAGAAGTATGCCAAAAGTGATGACAGAAACAAGGAGGAACTTTGATCCTCGTAAAACATCCTGTCGTGTAAAAAGCACCAGTTAGAACTGCATTTATAAATAGTGCACCTTCTTTAGTCTGTATTACACATGCTACCATGCTAACAACTTGCCTTTGTTTCAGCAGAATTTAGGGATTACAGTATTTGTTCAGAGAAACTTTACTTACCAGGTATGGAAGTTCTTTGTCATCCAGGGACTTGCTTGCAAAGTAATCAAATGGTATAAAACCAAATATAAACAAAAATATCAACCCATATACACCTGCCAAAAAGAAAAATTTTTTTCAAGCATTTGGAAATATGTAACACAAGGTGGAAAGGAGCTTCTATCAGGTAAATACTTACCATAATATCCACATAAGACAATTTTTTCCATTGCCATTATAGACTCAGTTGTCGCCCAATCCTGCCAGTAATGAACAAACAAAATAGATATATCTCAGAAAGCATACAAGGCTTGATAGAGGACAACCAACTTGTTACAGATATAATCATTATAAGTGGTTGTTTTTGTTTTGTTACATTTGCTGCACTGTTTCCAAAATGTGGTTTTTGTACATATATGTTTGTGTTTCTGTTGTTAAATGCCTTTACTGTTGCATTTTACTTTGTGAGTCACAGAAATGCTTGAGCCCCAAAGCTCAACTAATAACAGATTTCTGCAACAAGCTAAACTCAAAATTTGTTTAAATTTTTTACTACGCTTTTGAAATTGCTTCACATCTTGGTAAGAACAAAACTGACTTTATCACAAGTCCTTAAGATATGGGGATATTGCTGTAGTTACCATGATTAAAGTAAGAACCTGTTTGTAAAAAACATACATGAACAAGCTAACTGCTTTTTCACACTTAACCCACCGTCTCATTATAATGAACAAGGTTCAAAATCAGTCAAGAACTTCAGTGCTTTTCAATTTCATAATTTTTAACTAGTAAACAGAAAATTGAAGTGGATGCCACTTATCAAGAATCAAAAACACAATTTATATGTACATGCATAATACTGGTGAAACTAAAATTCTAGTAATAACCTCTAAAAGTAATCATGTTCAAAATCTTAAATTACGTTTTTGACAATATGCATAAATGCTCACATACTGAAGTTATTTGTATCATAATCTTTCCTGGCTCTTGGATTTAAAGTTTTCATTTTTTGCAAATCTTCATCCCAGGTAGTTACAGTGCTTCATAGTGGTTAAGGTTGAAAAACAGCATGCTACTTGGTGTTGTAAAGGTGTTAAGGTTTGCCAGACACATAGCAACATAATGAAGAAAGACATAAGCATATGTAAACAGTTTGAGTTTCTAAGTTTAGAAACATATTTGCTTTAACCTTTCTTTCAAACTAACTGGCTTATTTAAGAGACATAGTTTTTTACCCACAATTAATATAAAACTGGTCCTGCCTCTTATATGACACTAAGCAGCTGGATAAACTTTCAGTAATTCTACCAATGATTGCAGTGGGGTTTGAAATACATTTTTCATATATCATGAAAAGCATAACCTGCTCCAATGAAAAGCACAATGTGAGATTATCCAAACCAAAAATAATTAATATCAAAACCTACGCACATGTTAAAGAACTCATACTTCTCATACTCAAAAAACAAGGCATATAAAAACAACATCTATTTTCATTTAACAATGTTTGGGGCAACATTAGTGATTGTGCAGCTGTAGATAGAACAATCTTCAAGTGCCGCAAAATAACTCAGAACTGATTATCAATATGCTATTTTTAAAAACAAAGTAGAAAACCTACGTACTTTATGAAACCCTTCATCATCTTTAGTTGCAGACACTAGGTATACATCAACTGGCAGTAGAACTATGAAACAGATTGATGCAACAACTGTTGAAACACACACAAACGAAGAGAAACAAGAACATGTCTTCTTGAAATACATGAAGTACAAAAACACCAGTAGAAATCCAATCTGCAAAAATATTCAAATCATCACACATGCTGTGTTAATTTAAAAAAATGAAGTCAGAGTTCACAAAATGCACTAAAAACTGTTTTATTACTTGAGCAATGCTTACTTGGATGTTTAAACATTAAAGACAAGCAACTTACAAAAAAAACTGACACAGTAGCAACAATGAAGTAGGTGATGCCAAAGCACCCTACTGCTACTTTTTCCACTGACATATCACTGCTATGCTGCAGCAATTGCAATGTGGCTCTTTAGTGCCAATTTTCTGTAAATGTCAATTCCTACACTGGCACCACTGTACATACACATGTGCTATTTACTGCTTGCTGCAATATCAAACATAATTTTCAATGCAACAATCAACTTCATATTTTTACTGGCAATTGCAGGACTTGGATTTGACCTCATGCACATCAGTTTCTTTGTTTTCCTTCCAAGAATTCTCATAAATTTTTGTGAGCTATTCAGGTAAGGATTGAAAAGAGTGATTCCATATTGTGCTATAATTTGAATTGAGCATTTAGTTTGGAAACGTAAGTATTGACCCTCAAACAGTTTTCAAAACAAACTGATGTGCTTGTTGAATACCCAGTGAAATTCATTAAATACTTTTCAAATTTATTAGTATATTTAAAAAAGTCTTGTGTTTGCCAGCCGAAGGTTACCAATTAAAAAAAACATAATCTGGCTTTAAATTTGTGCCAGATATAAAACCAAGTTGGAGATGGTCACACCACTGCCAACGTGGTCGAGTGGCAAGTGACCTTCACTGGTGCTGCTGTGCAAGGGCTCACACCTTGGTTGCATTGTGTTTTTGATAGTACACAGCACACGTTTGATGTTCTCACACAAGATTGTATGTTGAAAGATTTGGGACCACTATTGATGCACATTCTTAAAATTTTCGAAAAGCAGACACGGGTTTAGATTTGGAGTTAGGGTTTTGGATCAGGGTTAGGGTTTAGCATTAATGGTTAGGGCTTACTTTGTGCAAGTGTTTAAGGTTAGGGTTCAGAGTTAGTGTTTAGTGTTAAGGTTACGGTTTACGGTTAGGGTTTAGGGTAAGAAAAATAAAATAGTCATTTTAATCGTTTACTCTAAAAAGCAACTGATACAAGAAGAAGTGGTCACATATTTCAGAGGTAACAATACAAGAAGTGGTCACATATTTCAGAGGTAACAATTTCACTTGTTTTCAAAGCAAAAAACAGATACCATCATTTAGGCACTGCTTAGATTTTAATCAATCAAACTGAACTGCAAATACCCGTATTATTGATTTTAGCAAGCAGTATCTGAAACATCTCAGTGATTTTAGCAAACTTAGTGGTTCAAGTGATCTTGTCTCATTTACAAAGGCTGCTGAAAATGGCTTAGAAATAGTGCTTAGAGCTGTTTAGGAAAAACTCATTCTTGTAACCTACAACAATTAATACTCAGAGTAAGTGTGATAGGCCTACATGTGAGCAAGGATTAGTTATTGATGAAGGTTCCCAATCTACTGCTGAAGCACATTTTATAATCATAGTGGTACTGACATACTGGAGGCATAAAGAAGCCTAGGTGCTACTGTATAGTATACACAGCATAACTTTTGGTAGTGGTTATAGGTCTGTCAGCAGCCTGTCTTTTAAAAAATATTCATCTGCCACTTGTCACATTACATGGTTCGAATAAAAAGCTGAGTTCATCACACTAGCGACATCCTGAACATAGTCTAAGGGAAGTGTCTATGCTAGATACGTGCGAGTGGTTATCAGTTCAGCTCTCAGCATTGCTGCTTGGGTTTGGTAGTAGAGGTTACACTTTTGATGGGACCGGTTCTTATTTACTTTTTTTAGTTTCCAAAACTTTACGGTTTACGTTCAGAGTTTGTGTTTAGGGTTAGAATTTAGGTTTAAAGGTTTAGGGCAGGGGTCGGCAACCCTTCCCAGGTTGTGGGCCAAAAACTAACTCTGCAAGCTCTGGCGGGCCATACCAATTTTCTGCCAACAATTCTGTTCTTTTTGCTGTTTAGGATGTCGGTAAAACTTGGGAAATATGGAATTTTAATGAGATTTATTCCTGGTATTGACAGTTTATAATAAAAGCACAAAACATACAGTACATTTATAAACATACAATACATTTACAGTATGGTGCGGTTTCTCATACTCCTTGTTAGTATTCAATACAAGAAGTTGCAAATACTGAGTTAGAATTGTAAAACGTGCTAGTACCACTAAGCGGGCCATACACACTACACACTAACAGTTACTACAATTTGGTGAAAAGGGGCTGCGGACCAGATGATTTTGCTCGGCGGGCCAGATCTGGCCCGCAGGCCACAGGTGGCCAAACCCTGGTTTAGGGTTTTAGTTTAGGTTTAGGGTTTGGTTTAAAGTTTAGGATTTTAGGGTTTAAGGTTAGGTTTAGAGTTTGGGTATAGGGCTAGGGTTGAGGTTGTAGGTCTACCTTTACATAGTGATGACTTAGCAAGTGTAGCCTAGTGCAGTCTAGCACATGGGTCACACACTAGTGTAATGTGACAGGCGGCAGACAATTATTTTTTTTAAATTAAGGTCTTCTGGCAGACCTATAGCCACTGCGTAACTATTTTAGCAGTATCAGTTTGAGTTTCTCAACACTTGTCAAAAAGTGATAAACGGGGTTGGTTGACTAGAGTAGATAACCGCCACGGTCTTTCGCCAATCCTGTATGACACAGCGCCTCTCTTTTCTTTGCTTACACTGGTCAGCTATTGTGCTATTGTGTTTTCATTTGCTCTAATTTTCGCTAATAATGGTTGATTTACTGCATGCGATGGCTTTTATGATGTTTCTGCTTGTTGGCTGAGTCATATGAAACAATAAACCATTACTTACCATTACCATCGAGTATGCCATGCACTTACCCCTATGGAGATAGGAAATGGAATCCATGCAGCCAAAGTAATATTCGTCGGAACTGACATACTATGGCACACTCAACAAGCAATGAATGAATGAATGTTTTTTGCAGCGTTGGCCGCAAAAAGTTCATCTGTATAGCCTCTCGACCTTGGCTTGCAGTTGCAGCAACAAGCGTGTTTCAACCACGCATTGCACTGACCGAAGTGGTCCTTTGCAGAAGAACCATGGATCAGCATAGTTGCGAATGACTCAACACATTACATTGTTGGCCACTCGTAGGGAAAAATCCCTACAGTGGGGATTTTTCGACTTTTGTAGGGAGGAGGGAATCCCTACAGGAAAAATCGCTATTTTGCAGGGATTCGTAGAGATTTTTGTGTTTAGAATTTTTACCGCTTTGTTTCTACCTTTGTGACACTTCACGGACGTGTATGGTCAACAATTTATTCTTAGAACGCTTGCAAAACGCACTGGAAAATGCAATTTTGCCACGTTAGAAGGCAATAAATCCTAGTGGTACTGGTTTTTTTTTGACGCAAGGACGGCAGTGTGGCCAAGTGTTCTGGTGGCTAGAATTGCATTCTGCTGAGTGAAAGCCAAGGCTTAGCCTATTAGGTGTAGCCTTGTCTATTCCAATTTGCAAAGACTGCAGTACAAGCACAATACTAGTGAAAAGTACAGTCGTAATGCAATGTCAATGTGTTTATAACTGCATGACCTCAAAGCACTGCTGAGGTTGAAAGAACTTTCTCCCGTGTGATTAGCGATAAAAACAAGCTGAGGATTTGTCTGACTGTGTGCACTTTGGAAGCAATAATTAAGTCTAGTGAGAATTTTGCAGCTAACTTTTAACTCAATCAAAGGCTTAGGCGTTTACAAATGACATGGCGAAACAAAGGAAAACATTTTGAAAAAGTAAAATTCTGAAGCTGTTGGTGCTACCACTAATGAGACTTTTTCCTTGTTAATTGCAACTAGCTGGAGAGTTGCAAGGGATTGTGCTTAGATTTATTGCCAAAGGTGCTGGCTAATCTTAGAAGACATTGAGATTTTTTTAAAAGTTGACATGAAGTTATGCAGTGGTGCTTTCTGTAAACTTGTTTTATTTTTATACATGTAAGTTTGACTTTGCACTCTTGATTATGCAACGTATATAGTATGTCGTGTTTCAAGGCCAAATGTAGCTAAAGATGATTGCGTTTTTTGTTTCAGCTTGTGTAGGGAAATGTAGGGATTTTGTGTTAACACAGAGTGGCAACACTGGCACATCAACACATCACAGAAAGTAAGAAACCAGACCACGCCAGTATCAGAGATGAACGGACTGTGAAATTTTTCAGTCCAAGTACAATCCTGATCCGCAAAAATTGAATCCGATCCAGTCCTGATCCGCAAAATTCTTGAAAATCATCAGTCCGATCCAGTCGTGATCGGCCCATGCAAAACCATACTTTTTATTTTATTTTGCCTCATGAGGGAAAATACAGCCTACACAGCCTTTTGGCATTTGCAAAATTTAACAAGGCAGTGTCTATTCTGCCATTAGATGCAAAAGCACTGCTGGAGATATTTTGCCCCATTGTTTGTTGAATTGATCAAGCGACAAGGATGATACACTGGGATTAATGCATGGTTTTTGTCACATGACTCTAAACGTAACTGTACACCAGAGGTAAGCATGGACAGGATCAAGATAGGATATCCTGCAGGATACTTGCGATTATTTTGGATCACAATTGGATTTGGATATTCATTTTTGAAAAAAAATGGATCAGGACAGGATCAGGATATTAGTTTGATTTCTATAACGAAATTTTCCTGAGAGTGATTCAAGATGTCACAAAAGATGGTGGCAGTGTTTTCTTTGCCATGGTTTTTATAATGTCAGTACGTGCTGCAGTGATCACAATCAATGGTAATTCGTGTTACTTCATCGTTAATTTTTTCCGGCCAAATGGATGTAGTGAGCTACTCCTGTATTGCTGGTATGCTGCTATGTTTGTTGTGCTAAATGGCAGATGTGTGTGTTGTGCGGGCTAATATAGTCTGTTTCATCATGGGTGGCCAACTTGCCGGGCAACCCTAATTGTAGGGAAAAAGGGACGTAGAGATATAGGGAAGTGTTTCCCCACAAAATTTTTTTCCCTGCCTTTAGTGTCAACACTAAATGTAGGGAAATAGGGAAGGCACGGCGAAGACTTTCCCTACGTTCAGGTTCAGCACTAAATGTAGGGAAATAGGGAAAGCATGGCGAAGACTTTCCCTACCTTCAGGTTCAGCACTAAAGGTAAGGAAATAGGGAACGCATGGCAAAGACTTTCCCTACGTTCAGGTTCAGCACTAAATGTATGGAAATAGGGAAGACGGGCGAAGACTTTCCCTACGCTTAGAGCCAGCACTAAACGTAGGGAAATAGGGAAGGCGGGGCGAAGACTTTCCCTACGTTCAGGTTCAGCACTAAATGTAGGGAAATAGGGAAGGCAGGGCGAAGACTTTCGTTTCGTTCAGGTTCAGCACTAAATGTAGGGCAATAGGGAAAGCAAGGCGAAGACTTTCCCTACGTTTCGGATCTACACTAAATGTAGGGAAATAGGGAAGGCAAGGTGAAGATTTTGTCCACGATTACAGCCAGCACTAAATGTAGGGGAATGGGAAGACAGGCCGAAGACTTTCCCTACGTTTTGGATCTACCCTAAATGTTTGTAAATAGGGAAAGCAAAGCGAAGACTTTCCCTACGTTTACGATTAGCACTAAATGTGGGTAAATAAGGAAAGCAAAGCGAAGATTTGCCCTACGTTTCAGATCTACACTAAATGTAGGGAAATAGGGAAAGCAGGGCGAAATCGTCCCTATGTTTAGAGTCAGCACTAAATGTAGGGAAATATGGAAGGCAGGGCGAAGATTTTCGTTCAGGTTCAGCAATAACTGCAGATAACTAGGGAAAGAAGGGCGACGGTTATCCCTCCATGTAGGTTCAGCACTCAGTGTATTGAAATAAGGGAAAATAGCGAACATTTTCCCTACGTTTTGGTTCAGCAATAAATGTAGGAAAATAAGGGAAGCAAGGCGAAGATTTTCCTTTTGTTGAGATTCAGCACTGAATGTAGGGAAATAGGGAAAACATGGCGATGATCATCCCTATGTTTGGGGTCAGCACCAGGGCTCTCACAAATGCAACTCCAAAAATCCCCAGAACAGTACCAAAAAATCCCTAAATCTGTGGTGGTGCAGCATAAAATCGGAGTGCGAATGATAAATAAAATTGGAGTGCGAAAAATAGAACTAAATATCATTTGCAAAATAAGCTGAAATAGTTAATTTCACACATTTTCATACTTTTCTGAAAATCCCTAAATCCCTAAAAAATCCCTAAAAGGACTCAAAAGTTCCAATCTAGGGACAAAATCCCTAAAAGTGAGAGCACTGGTCAGCACTAAATGTAAGGAAAAAGGGAAAGCAAGGTGAAGAATTTCCCTCATAAAGAAAATAGTGATAGCAACGCGTAGATAAAATTCCACGCCTCCCAAGTTGAAATTTTTTAATTTTAATTTAATTCAATTTATTTGTTTATGAGCAGACACGAAGTCCATAGTATGAACACACACTCTGCAGAATGCAGGTTGATAAAAACAGACAATATGAAGCACTATAAATAAGTAAGCCTACAGTTTTTGTTAAATTTTAGATTGCCAATCTGTCCTATGCAAACGTGAAACCCTATTGAAGGTTTTCTAGAGACGGTTGTGTTTCAGCCCTGAATGTAAAAAATAGGGATGGGAAGACGAAATTTATTGCTGTCTTTCGTTTCGGCATTAAATTTTGGGAAAGAAGCGAATAGCTTTCTTCTACATTAGACTCAATAATAATAATAGTAGTGAATGTTAGCTGAAACCTTTCAATGTAGGTTCAGCAATAAATAGGCTAGGTAGAAAAGCCGAAAACATGCCATGAACGTTCTTTGTGTTTAGGCTGAGCAGTTACCACGAAGTGTAAGATAAAGGGAAAGGAAGATGCAAGACATGTACTTTAAGTAACAACATGTTCGTTGAAATTATTAGGCTAAATAAGTGAGATTTCACGTTGTAATATCTACAACTTTCAACATCCCGATAGCAAGCGCTTGTTTCCATAGGTGTGTTTCCTGAAAGACGTTTATTTCGAAAATTCTACCCAGTGAAAGACATTTTTTTAATATTGATTTCAAAAGTGTTTGTTGAACTGTTGTAAAATTTTGAAAACAACAGCGATGTTTCAGCCAACAGCCTGTAGTAAGTTTTTCATCAGTGCGAATGGCAACGGGAACAGGAAAGCACTAGATGTCACCGAAAGCCCGTGGTTACATGACGTAATGATAACGACGGTGAAAAAGCAATGTAGATAGTGCGGTGTGAAGTGAAAGAGGTAAGAGCGATAAAAATAAACTGTAAACTGTACTGAAAACGAAGTAAAACTATGCTATCTGCTATTCAACCAAGTATGACCAAACGCTATTTTGTTTACTTGAAAAAATATCTAAGCATTTTGAATTTATTACCTTGGGTGTGGAATTGATGTGAAACAATTCGGTAAACCATTTTTTTTAATTATTACTGAACGCAACAGCGAGATCGCTCACATATTGTGTGGTGTCCCATGCATATTTAGCAAGTGCACTTTGTCAGAATGAAACAAATATATAGCTGGTGTGTTCTTTTTTGCGTGTCCTTTTCGTTTCGCCAAAGTTCTTTGATTGCAGACCCCACATGGCACGCAGTATACCCACGTGTTGTGTGGTGATTCACCACATATAACGTTGAATTCGTAGCAGCAACAGTAGAGTGTTTTCTGCATTGAAAAAAAGCCTAAAGGACCATTGAGGAACATGTTCCGGAAAAAGATCAGCTGTTTGTTGCAAAGACACAGGATTAAGATTATCAATAGCGCTTGATACGAGAAAAGACCACAAAACTCAAAAAAATTTCTTTTCAGTGGCTGTAGAGCCACGATTACATTTGGCAAACAACGATAGCGCCGTTTGTTTCAATGCAGCATTCCCCACTTCTGAACTCAAAGCGCAAGGCCTACATATTTCTGAAAAATGGTTCGGCTGATTACCCCTTACCCAAAATTTGTCACAAATCCTTTGCAAGCCATCCATTCTTGATAATCCTGTGCCACTTTAAAGTCTTTTTACTTGAAAACAATGCAAAGCAAGAGGCCTACATGAAACATACGCTAACAAGTGAACTGTCCACACTTTCTAAAAATCATTGGGGGCTATTGAAAATTTTGTTCCAGAAAAAAACTTCCAAAACTTAATTTTTCGTCCAGGAATTTCGTAGTTTTGCATGACAGGCAATCCGCCACATCCACATTTTCCGACCTGCTGCATTGGAAACCAAAAGCTTGCACAACCATTTCACATACCACAGCAATAATAATTTATTTTTCGGCAGCATCCAACACTCTTATAATGTCACATAACTAACCACTCTCTTTTTCTGCAGCATCCAAAAGTCCTAAATTTTCGATATTACCGCACAGGCATATTCACAATACTTCATAGGATTAGTATGCTTGCTTTGAAAACCAAAGTTAGTTTCACTCAGAAGTGTACCTTGCACTAATTTCATTCAACCAAAAATTAAAAAGACAAAATGCATCTTTCTCTCTTCACCAAAGCGCTTCTACTGACAACATGTCTACAAATTTTCACCTAGATCCTACACTCATTAGCAGGGGTGCAGTGGGGTGAGAACAACTTTTTTACGTTTTGCAAGAGTTTGCAGCTGTTTCAAACTGGCTATCTTGTTTGGATGCCTTACCATAACTTTTGTTAGCATTATACATTTATTTTGATAGCACTATACATCCATTACGGCACAACCTTATCTTCGTGCTCAACCTCCATTGAGGAAAAGCTCTCAACTTGCTTTCCTAACATTTAGTGCTGAACCAAAACGTGGGTAAACTTTTTGCTTTCCCTATTTCCATACATTTAGTGCTGAACCTGAACGTAGGGAAAGTCTTCGCCCCGCCTTCCCTTATTTCCCTACATTTAGTGCTGGCTCTAAACGTGGGGAAAGTCTTCGCCATGCTTTCCCTATTTCCTTACATTTAGTGTAGATCCGAAACGTAGGGAAAGTCTTCGCCTTGCTTTCCCTATTTCCCTACGTTTCGTGCTGAACCTGAACGCAAGGTAAGTCTTCGCCCTGCCTTCCCTATTTCCCTACATTTAGTGCTGAACCTGAACGTAGGGAAAGTCTTCACCTGGCTATCCCTATTTCCCTACATTTAGTGTTGAACCTGAACGTAAGGAAAGTCTTCGCCCTGCCTTCCCTATTTCCCTACATTTAGTGTAGAGACTAAACGTAGGAATGAAAATGTTGTGGGGAAACACTTCCCTATTTCCCTACGTCCCTTTTTCCCTACAATTAGGGTTGCCCCAACTTGTCTTCGACTGGGATCAACTAGAAAATTTCTTGGTAACTCGCGATCGACCGGTCGGTAATAAAGTCACAAAGACAACATCACATGCCAAAGTTGAGTACCACATGTGCAAGTACAGTGTACCATTGCACTGATTTGATGCACAGACAGCAGGCAAAGTGTCTTTTACACCTAAATCATGATTGCCACGCAATAATCTGTCGAGCTAGTCTATGGTCATCCACTGCAATAGGCACCAAAGAATATAAGTGAGACAGACAGACAAGACAATGCTTCTTTATTTTGCATGGCCAACGAAAAGGCCGGAGGTCATCAAAGTCAGCTGACCATGGGTCAGTCATTATGCTTACTCAGCTGTAACAGCAGCGATACGCAAAGGACAGACGCAACTTTAGAAAATTAGCAATGGCAAAAGATAAAAATATTCATTGATAGTAAACTGATGCTTCAAGAAAAAGGCAACAACAACAAAGACCAAATAGATACAGAACATCCAATACACA